>Ga0210003_1000688_pt1 | contig 30506 bp, 24 predicted proteins | sample LantaG_FD_182804 | JGI IMG/M metagenome (GOLD analysis project Ga0210003, IMG submission 182804) | Deep subsurface microbial communities from Baltic Sea to uncover new lineages of life (NeLLi) - Landsort_02402 metaG (SPAdes) (version 2) | ecosystem: Environmental > Aquatic > Marine > Oceanic >... | reverse complement strand
GACGGCGATATCGAGTCCCTTGCCGATGAGTTTCTTGCATGACTCGGGGACGAGCGCTACGCGGCGTTCGCCGTCGCAGGTCTCCGTCGGAACAGCGATCTTCATGAAGTCCACTCCAAGCGGCCCACGCCACGCCGCCAGCCCACTAGATAGCCGTCAAGCACGTGCTTGAGTTGTCGGCTCGCAATGCGGGATTATAGTGCCCAGCCACTGCCGCGTCGCGGAAAGTGGAATACATGGTCGGCTGATGGGTGTGTGACCAGGGCAATCGCATCTAAAGACAGGGTTTTGCGGCGATTTCGTAATAAATCTACAGTGTTAGGTGTTTGTACGGGTTGCGCGTGCGCGCCGATGCGTTTAAGTAGGAGTTCGTTAAGTTCGTGAGGCCTCGTATCCAACTTGAAACTCTATTTCAAGGAGCTGCAACATGGACGTTGGAGCGACACGGGGCCTGCTGCGCTTTTTTGCTGAACTCAAAGACCCACGCATGGACCGAACCAAACTGCACTTGCTCAGCGATATTCTCGCAATCACGATTTGTGCCGTGATTTGCCGAGCCGATGAATGGACCGAGATTGAGATCTTCGGCAAGGCGAAACTCAAATGGCTCAAAACCTTCCTCGAACTGCCCAACGGAATCCCATCGCACGACACCTTCGGGCGAGTCTTCAGCCGTCTCGACCCAGAACAGTTGGAACGCTGCTTCGGCAAGTGGATCGCCGCATTGGCTGAATCCAGCGGCGGAAAGCTGATCGCCGTCGACGGCAAGACACTCAGACGTAGTTTCGACACCGCCGGCAACAAGGCCGCCATCCACATGATCAGCGCCTGGAGCGAGACCAATCACCTGGTCTTGGGCCAACTGGCCACCGACGCGAAAAGCAATGAAATCACGGCGATTCCGCGACTTCTGAAGATGCTGGATATCACCGATTCGGTGGTGACCATCGACGCGCTCGGCTGCCAGAAGTCGATCGCCAAACAGATCGTCAAGCAAAACGGACACTACGTGCTGCAGGTCAAGGGCAACCAGCCCAAACTCCATGACCTATTGGAGGAAACCTTCAACGAGATAATCACGCAGGTAATCCCTGGCGAGAAATACGGCTTCCATGAACAAACCAACGGCGGGCACGGACGTGTGGAGACCCGACGAATCTGGACCACCGAATGGCTGGACTGGTATCAGGGCCGATCAGACTGGGCCGAACTTGGCAGCTTCATCTGCGTGGAGAGTACGCGGCGGGTCGGCGGGCAAACTTCGGTCGAGCGTCGATACTACATCAGTGATCTGGCTGGCCGGGATGCCGAGACGATGCTGGGCTACGTGCGAGGTCATTGGGGTATCGAGAACAAACTTCACTGGTCGCTGGATGTGAGTTTCCGGGAGGACGAGCGCCGCAATCGCATCGGTCACTCGGCGGAAAACCTCTCGCGAATCCGGCGTCTGGCCCTGAATCTTCTCCGCCAGGACAAAACCTGCAAGCTCGGCGTCAAGGGGAAACGCTTCAAGGCCAGCCTGGAACTCGACTACATGCTCACAATCCTCTCAGCGAGAATTTAGATGCGATTGCCCTGGGTGTGTGACGGAGGTCGGGGGCCCTATCGTTTGCGGAGGATTGATGATCTAGGGTTGAGGGTTGAGGCTGGGGCGCTTAGGCATCTTTTGCTCCCGTTGGGCACACTTTTGCTCTGGTTGACCGGTGTTTAGCTCTGGTTGACCGGTGTTTTGCTCTGGTTGACCAGTGTTTTGCTCTGGCGGAGGGGTTTTTATCGGTTGATCCGGGTTATTGGGAGACTTTGGCCGCCAAGCCGCCATGCCGCCGAGGTTGAGGATCGGGGATTCGGGGATACAGCGGGAGGATGCGTCTTGTCGGCCGGATTTCTCCGGAGACGCCGAAAGGACGTTTCGCCCTGACGGATCGCAAGTTTTGCTCTGGCGGAGCAGGTGGTCGCGGCACTTCTTCGACACGTCGGCGTATCAGGCGAAGAACGGTTGTCTCGCGGTCAGGCGGAGTCGTTCGGTTCGCGTTCCGCGTCGACGAGACGCGCAATCCGGTCGCGTGTTCGCCGAGCATGTGCGGGATCGCGGCCGTCGGTGAAGACGGCGACGGTCGCGTCGTCGGTCTGGAGCAAAGCTCCGAAGATTACTTGAGAACGCTCGGGTGACGATGCATCGCAAACCAGCGCGCCGCGTTGTCGGGCGTGCTGAACAACGCTTGCATTCACGGTCTTGTCGTCCGTCGCGGCGACCACGAAGAACACGCCGTCAAGTTGCCCGCTATGAAACGAATCCATCACCCACCGCAACTGGCCGGTGTCGATCCGCTCGGCAAGATCCTCTGTGACCGCCGGCGAAACAACGGTCACCTCGGCCCCCGACCTGAGAAGCGTCTTCACCTTGCGCGTCCCCACGCGTCCACCGCCGACGACCAGGCATCGCCTGCCGCGCACGTCGAGTCCCAGGGGGAGGAACCGCAATATGTCGGAAGAGTTGCCGCTCATTTCTTAAGATGGTGGGCGATTTCCGCCAAGCCGTCGGAGATATGTTCGTTTCGCACCAGGATGTTGTCCGGAGCGGTCAGCCGGGCGGGTGTGAAATTCCAGAGAGCCTTCACGCCCGCGGCAACCAGACGATCGGCGACTTTTTGCGCGGTTTCGTCCGGTATGGCAAGAATAGCGAGACCGATCGCATGTCGCGTGACGAATGGCTTCACTGATCCCATGGACTTAATGGTAAGTCCCGCGACATTCGTACCGATCCGTCGTTTGTCGTTGTCGAACGCCGCCACGATTTCCAATCCGTACCTGGCGAATCCTGAATAGGCCAGCAAGGCGCTGCCTAGATGGCCGACTCCGATGAGAACGGCTTGATACCTCCGGTCGAACCCGATCGTTTGGGCTATCGCCTGGCACACGTCGCACACGTAGTAACCTACGCGGCCGATTCCCAGAACTCCGATGGCGCCGAGATCCTTGCGAACCTGGGTCGGATCGACATCGACGCCCTCGCCAATCTGGGCACTCGTGACCATCTCGATGGGGCCATGGCCCGACAACCTTGTTATGAACCGGTTGTACCCCATCAATCTCTCAAGGACGAGCCTACTTCGGTCTGGCAAGAGTCATCTCCGCACGCCGGGGGAACAATTGTCATCAAATCACGAGGCTGAGCCGAAACGTCATCGTACGCCATAAATCGTGGTAACACGCCTCGTATTCGTAGCTGATGTCATACACCGCCGTACTCTGATCCACCAGCCGATACTCAGAAATCAACCGCTGACGGTCATCATAGTCGAAATTGACGACGGTTGAGCGAGCAAGCGCACCCCCGCCCCGCGCCGGCCGATGACCTGACGCGGGGCGGAGAGATACGACCATCGTGGTGTGTTAGTCAGCTTTCCGTACAGCAGGCCTCGGCCACTCCTGGGGCACCTACGGCGCGAAAAAGCGCAACGGCGAACCCATGTGGCCGGTTCATGCCATCCAAGTCGATCCACTCCACTGCTCCGTCCCTCCTGAGTGCCACTGCGCGATCTGCAAAGTCACACTCGATATCAACATCTTGCAGACTCAACGTCACGGTCCGAATGACAGAGAATCCCGACCTCGTCTCGATTGTCAGGCGCCCTGCTGAGACGATACAGCGAGTCCATTCCGAAGCGACGTGAACACAAACAGCAAAACAGGCGGCGAGCCAGCCGGCCGCCACAACCGTCAAGTTGCCCAGCGAAGGGACCTGGTCCTTGAGAAATAGACCCGCCACCATGAGGGCGAGTATCGTGGCCTCCAGCGACCGATCGTGAGGCCGGCGGAAGTAGCTGCCGAATACGAGCGCCCCGGTGATTGGATGAGGCTTGGCAGATTTCGCCAGAAAGCGCCTCAATTCAGACCTAGACCCTGCCACGTGAAAGCGCGGTGTGTCCAGGCCATGAGGATCATTGAGTTCGGACGGCACGTCCATCGCGCGGGAGGATACCCAGCGGTTCAGCGCGAACACGGCAAGATACAAACCAAGGCTGACCAGAAGAGAGCACATTGCAGCATCCTGCGGAGCATCACTCCATGCTGCTGCAATGAGCAGTGTCGTTATGAAGACGGGGAACAGCTTGTCAGGATCGAAGACATAGGCTGGATCTACGCTCGTATGCCAGTGAGGACGCGATGTAACAGCAACCATTGGGCGCTCCTTGTTGCACGTGCGGTGAAAGGCGTGGGAGGCACCATGGTGCCGAAAACGCAGAAGCAAGCGGCGCACACGCCGCCTCCCACAATCCGATGTGCCTCCTAGTTCCAGTCGCGGATTCTCCTCCGTCCTTCGCTTCCTCCCCAACCTCTAATGGGTTGGTACCGACCCTTGGGGCCAGGGGTTACGAGTGCGCCGGCGCCGGCACCGCGAGCCCACCAATCCAGAGTTCCATCGATGGCCTTGTAGCCTGTCGACCCTCCCAGCGCCCTCCAACCGAAGTATCCGCTGATGCAACCTCCAATTAGCTTCCCTGCCCTTGCTCTCTTAGCAGCGGCGCCCAGCGCAACTCCGCCGGCAAAGGCCGTGGCCTTTGACGAAGCGGGCGGCGTTCCATTTGTCCAGTAGTCAACCACTCCATCGAGAGCCGCGTCATATGTGCTGTTCGAGGCGTTTCCGTCTCCCGTGTAGATCCACCTGATGGGACTCCAGAGCCCGCTCGGATCGACTGCTGCCAGGGGATTATTGACACAGTACAGGTACACATTCAAGCCGCCGTTGATCCCAATCGGATCCCGTTGCACGAACCGGCCGAGGCCGGGTTGGTACCAGCGCTCGCCGAGGTGTTGGAGGGTGATTGGCGGGAGGTCGGTGTTCGCGCCTTGGAGCGTCATCAGGCCGGACTCGTAGCCGTGGGCGCCGGCGTAGCCGTAACGGGAGAAATCGCTCGGCAGGTCGCCGCCGATGGTGCCGCTGGAGCCGGGGACAACGTATTCGCCGAAGGCGGTGTAGGCGGCGGTGTTGACCGTTTGGCCGACGCCGTCGGTCAGCATCATCGTCGAGCCGATCAGGTCGCCGTGGTAATACATCGGCTCGCCCGGCGTGCCGGATTCGACCGCCAGGTCGGCCTGCGTGCCCATGCCCGGCAGATAGCGGAGCTGCTCTTCGGCAGCCCAGGTCTTGGACGACGAAACCTCATAATCAACGTACGGCGAGTTGCCCATGTAGTCCGTCCAGAGTGCACCGATACCCGAAATCAACCGCTGATGGTCATCATAGTCGAAATCGACCTCGGTTGAGCGGATAGACGCCCCGCCCCGCGCCGGCCGATGACCTGACGCGGGGCGGCGACTGTCTTACTCACGGCGTGTGTATACCGTGACCTTCAAGGAGTCGCCTTCTCTCGTGAACTCGGTTCGGCCACCGCCAGACAGGAACTCTACATTGCCGTTCTGGCTAACCTCCTTCATCGCCTCGTCATATGCCAGGCGGGCAAGCGCGACCAAGAGCTGAGTACTGTCATCAGGAAGCCACTTGCCTATGTCGTTCTTCGTGATTGAAGCGGACGCGGTTCCTCTTGACAGCGCTTGTTCATGAAACGCAAACAGAAGCGTCGACCACGCCCGGGTAGTTGGCTTCGGCCATCTCCAGAAGCGTCGCAGAAGGGCCTTGAGCATCGGTTACGTCTCCCGTATTGAACACCGCGATCGCTTCGACACCCTCTCGTGCGTTGCCTGGCGTCTGGTGGATCGTCTCCGCTGCTGAAGATACATCCAGACGAGCAGCGGGGCAACCTCCAGCCCAGTAGCGCCGCACGCCTTTGGCGGATTGTGTACAACAAAGCCGCCGCTTGGAGTCTGTGTCGCGTCTATTACTTTCGGCAATTGGGACACAAGAAACTCGCCCCCGTTCTTGAGGATCAGGGCGACTGCCTGGCCGCCAGAACGGCGGATACCGACAACCACGTAAACCGTGCCCTGCACACAGATATTGACAGTGCTCGAGTTCATCAACTGGATCGCAATCAGCTCGACGAAAGCCGCAGGATGATACATGCTCGTGAGCCCGCTCGGGTCGATTGCTATCGTAGGGCCGTTGGTGCAATACCCATACACATTCATCCCACCGAGTATCCCAATCGGATCGCGCTGGATGAAGCGGCCGAGGCCGGGTTGGTACCAGCGCTCGCCGAGGTGTTGGAGGGTGATTGGCGGGAGGTTGGTGTTTGCTCCTTGGAGGGTCATCAGGCCGGACTCGTAGCCGTGGGCGCCGGCGTAGCCGTAGCGGGAGAAATCGCTCGGCAGGTCGCCGCCGATGGTGCCACTCGGGGCTATGTATTCGCCGAAGGCGGTGTAGGCGGCGGTGTTGACCGTTTGGCCGACGCCGTCGGTCAGGAGCATCGTTGAGCCGATCAGGTCGCCGTGGTAGTAGGTCGCCTCATCGGGATAGCCGTTGGCGTCGATGGTTAGGTCGGCCTGCGTGCCCATGCCCGGCAGATACCGGAGCTGCTCTTCGGCGAGCCACGTCTTGGAATCCGAAACCTCATAATCAACGTACGGCGAGTTGCCCATGTAGTCCGTCCAGAGCGCACCGATACTCCGAAATCAACCGCTGACGGTCATCATAGTCGAAATCGACGATGGTCACGCGCGTCTGCGAGCAGCTTGGTACCTGACCTCGGTCACGAAGCACTCTCATCCGTGTGCGTGTTTGTTCCCTTTGTGCTGTCACCTCGCCGGACTCGACCCGGATTCAGATCGTGTCCGCACTCGCTACACCGCTCAGCTGACGCCAGCGACTCGTAACCGCAGGATGGACAACGCCCGGCTTTGTGCAGGACTTCCGGCAGGTGCCGCAAGGCGTCACGACTGATGTACCACACGGCCACCCACGAGATAACACAGCAGACTACCACGGCTCCCAGCCTCGCGGGCCATCCCAGCCGTAGTGACAGATACCGCTCCGTCACATACGCTGCCACGCCTGTCGTGGCGAATGTAAAGGCAAGCGCAGCTGCGACCCTGAAGCGTAGTGATCTTCTGCTGTCCGCCTTCGATAGTTGCATCAAGTCGCACTCATCCTGGATACGGGTCGTTACACGGGGATCATCTATGCCCCACAGGCGTCTGACCAGACTCCGTTTGGCGCGTCTCGGGCGCACGCGACTTGGAGCATCCACTGGAGAGTGTGTGTCAAAGCTGTGCGGCGGCGCGGTGCTGCCCACGGAGGGACCCGCGCCGCCGCGCAACCACAGTGTATACTGACTCAGAAGCCGCTTGGATTCGGCAGCGTCGTGTGGCCGCCCACATCTCGGGCATACGGATGCTCCCGGCACCGCATCCATTGACTGGCCGCAATGCAGGCACAGGTTCACGCCGCGTGCGCGAACCAACATCCACACGCGCAAGTAATAAAGCACAAGACTGCCACTTGCGATGGGCACGAGTATTCGACCGATCCCGTAGTGGGCATCAGCATCCGGACTGCGGAGCCACAATGCCAGTGCAACAGGCAGAACAGCCGCGTTGATCACGAGCGCGATACGGCGCAACCGGGTCGGGCCCAACATTGGAACTACTCCATTACTGGTGATCTTCCAAGAGACCTGCCACATCTGACAGCTGCCAAGTGGATGCCTCAGAGCACTCCGCAGACCGATGCCGTGGCCATGGGGCTAGAATGGCCGAATTTTCCCACTGGGGGCGCCCGGTGCGCCCCGACGGTGCTTGATAGGTGGCCCCTCCGGCTCTGTCCAGTAGCTGCCCACTACTCCCTTGTCTGCCGGCAAGGCCAATGCGGCCAATGACAGCGCGAGCGACCCTGCCGCCAATGGTGCCGCAATACAGGTTCCAAGACCTCCTGTGCCAACCTCTATCATCATTGCTGTCGTCGCCCCGTACAAGGCCAGAGCGCCCGCCGTATCAGCCCAACCGACGTCGTCGTAGATCTCGTAGAACACCTGCAACTTGAACACATCGTAAATGAGCACCTTGTTGCCTGGGCCCGTTTCGAAAATCGTATCAACAATAGTATACTTGCGTGACTTAGGAATGTGGTGCAGCTCCCTGCCCGACGGATCAACTGCAACCAGCGGATTCGCCTCGCAATACAGATAGACGTTCAAGCCGCCCTCAATCCCAATCGGATCGCGCTGGATGAACCGGCCTAGGCTTGGCTGGTACCAGCGCTCGCCGACGTGTTGGAGGGTGATCGGCGGGAGGTCGGTGTTCGCGCCTTGGAGGGTCATCATGCCCGACTCGTAGCCGTGGGCGCCGGCGTAGCCGTAGCGGGAGAAATCGCTCGGGAGGTTGCCGCCGATGTCGCCGCTGGGGGCGATGTATTCGCCGAAGGCGGTGTAGGCGGCGGTGTTGACCGGTTGGCCGTCGCCGCCGGTCAGCATCATCGTCGAGCCGATCAGGTCGCCGTGGTAATACATCGGCTCGCCCGGCGTGCCGGACTCGACCGCCAGGTCCGCCTGCGTGCCCATCCCCGGCAAATAGCGGAACTGCTCTTCGGCAGCCCACGTCTTGGACGACGAAACCTCATAATCAACGTACGGCGAGTTGCCCATGTAGTCCGTCCAGAGTGCACTGATACCCGAAATCAACCGCTGATGGTCATCATAGTCAAAATCGACCTCGGTTGAGCGGATAGACGCCCCGCCCCGCGCCGGCCGATGACCTGACGCGGGGCGGAGGAGCGGATCAGTGTTACGACTGTTGCACTGCATCGTCCTCGGGCATCGGGTTGACTCCGGGGCGGTTGGACCACAATCTGAGCGTGATCACCGATAGCACAAGCGGCTCGAACCACACGAATACCGCGAATAGCACGTCGTACAGCAACAGACTACAAATGACCGTAGCACCGAAAGACACGGCACCGCGTACCGCGCTCACATATCCCCTGTATACGAATACACCTAGCAATGAATAGAGAACACCAATAGCGCCGGCCACCCACAGCAGCCAGTATGCTACATTGCCAGAGTACATCTGCCTCAGGAGCGACACCTCATGTCCACGCGACAGGGAGAATGCGCTCCCGAGCGTGCCGACACACGCGAGAACTCCAAACATCACCATTGCAACAGCGCACCATCGAAGATTCGCTGAAGTACCGTTCGATCTAGCCACGTCCACTCTCCTGCACAAGATCGTAATAGCGAGGTGCGGGCCAGGCGCTGATCCACGGGGGCTGGCTCAGCCCTGGCGCCATTCCTTTGGTGGCAGTCACCACAGTTGCGGGCCGTTTCTCTTCCACCGTTCGATAAATGCCTCTCCGGCGGCCTTTGCCTGTCCACCCCACTTCCGGAACTGCTCGGCAGCCCTTCCCTTTACTCGACTCACCAACCTCGGTAGTCTACCGGCAATCCCTTTGGCAATACCATGGGCAATACCACCGCCATATGCTAATGCCGCGATCTCCCCGAGACTCTGTGCATGGCAGTATGCCATCCACTCCACCGATCCAACGACCGTCCCTGGTTCGGGGCCTACTGGATTGCCGATCGGACATACTCCGTCGACGAAACCACGGTCCCAGTTTGTTGCCCTACGCGGGCCTCGTCTCCAGTGCTCCGTCAGGCCGCCAAAGTTGAGCAAACCCGTTGGGTCAACAGAGAACAACGGGCTGGCGTCGCAGTACAAGTACACATTCGCGCCACCGAGTATCCCAATCGGATCGCGCTGGACGAAGCGGCCGAGGGCGGGCTGGTACCAGCGTTCGCCGAGGTGTTGGAGAGTGATTGGTGGGAGGTTGGGGTTTGCTCCTTGGATGGTCATCATGCCCGACTCGTAGCCGTGGGCGCCGGCGTAGCCGTAGCGCGAGAAGTCCGCCGGGAGGTCGCCGCCGATGTCGCCGCTGGGGGCGATGTACTCGCCGAAGGCGGTGTAGGCGGCGGTGTTGACCGTTTGGCCGACGCCGTCGGTCAGGAGCATCGTCGAGCCGATCAGGTCGCCGTGGTAGTAGGTCGCCTCATCGGGATAGCCGTTGGCGTCGATGGTTAGGTCGGCCTGCGTGCCCATGCCCGGCAGATAGCGGAGCTGCTCTTCGGCAGCCCACGACTTGGACGACGAAACCTCATAATCAACGTACGGCGAGTTGCCCATGTAGTCCGTCCAGAATGCACCGATACTCCGAAATCAGCCGCTGACGGTCATCATAGTCGAAATCGACCACTGTTGGACGAGCAAGCGCACCCTCGCCGCACGCCGGCTCACACGCGTTCAGTGAATGGTGGAAAGACGCCGGGCTGTGGGAACCGACGAGCAAGAGGCATGGCAAAATGCGCAGCGGTAAGCAAAGCGGTCAGCGTCCGTACACGATGGACCAAATGTGAACAGCGAAAGCCCCACCACCCATTAACCACCTGAGGACACAGTGCTTGGTACGCCCAATCAAGTGGGCGCAAGTGCTAGTGTAACAAGGAATTGGGCGTTGCAAGACTCGAACTTGCGACCTCATCCGTGTGAAGGATGCGCTCTAGCCAACTGAGCTAAACGCCCATTAAACGCGGCAATCGCCGCCGGTTTAGAAGCTCGGCATGGTAGATCATCCGAGCCGGCTTCGCAAGAGGCCTCGTTGGTGACATCCTATCGGATTGCACCCAATTCCGGGCGGCGTCTCGTGTTGAACGCTGGAGGGAGCTAGCATCCCAGAGGCTATCCCCGGCCTGGTTGTAACGGCGTGAGAGCGACGGGGACTCACAACTCCGCGAGTGCCAAGGTGGAGGCCTGCCGGCGATTCGACCGGCGGTCGGCGCGTCACACGACGGATTGCGGTAGAATTGCGGGCAGCTTTTAATCGTTGGAGTGATTTGCAATGGAACTTCCTCGACGGACACGGGGCGATGAACTGTTGAAGCCGGGCGAGCTGCTCGGCCTGAGGCAGCGTTTACGAGGTATTGCCGCGCGGCATGACCTGACTAGCGTGATCGCCTGCGCGTTTGACCATCGCACGAGGATGCTGCCGTTCATCTTTGCGGACACGCGCATGGCTCCCGCCGGCGTGCGGGCCATCGGGTCGGCGTTGCTCGATTGCGGCTTCGACAAGACCCGTATTGTGCTCCAGCAGTGGAACCGGAACTTTCGCCCTTCGCGAATGCGTCTGGACGGACGCATCCCGGACATCTTCATGGTCTCGAGCATGCAGATCCACTCGGCCCAGTGCGAGGCTCTGATCCGCGATGCGTGCCGGATCGATCCGGTCCACCGCCCACTGATCATCGCCGGCGGGCCGAAGACGATCTACGAACCGTGGGACGTCTTCAGCGGAGACCCGCTCGACCCCTGGGGCGCGGATGTCGCAGTCACCGGCGAAGAGTTCGTTCTGCTGAGCATGCTGGAAGTCCTGCTTTCAATCCGGTCGGACGGCGAATCGCTACGAACGACATTCATGCGGGTCCGCAATAGTGGCATCCTCGACGAGATTCCCGGCCTGGTGTACCCACGGACCGATCGCGAAGGCGTGGCGGAGGAGTTGATCGACACGGGCGTCCAACGTCTGCTGGGCGATCTCGACGAGCTGCCGCACCCGGTGCTGGGCTATCAACTGCTCGAACCCCCGAGCGCGGGGGCAACGATCGGACCACGGGCGATCCCCGCGAACCGGGTTCGCAAGCACACGCCGATCGGATCGCTGGTCTTGACGCTGGGTTGTAAGTTTAGCTGTCCATACTGTCCAATCCCGGCGTACAACCAGCGGCAACACCGCGTCAAGAGCGGACTGCGCATCGCAACGGAGGTCGCCCGGCTCAGTCGCGAGTACGGCCTGCACTATTTCTTCGGGGCGGACGACAACTTCTTCAACAATGAGCAGCGTACGCTGGAGATCCTCGAAACGCTGTCCCACACCGAAATCGACGGCATTCCGGTTCGAAAGCAAATCCGCTGGGGCACCGAGGTAACCGTCCACGACACTCTGAAGCTGAAAGAACATCTGCCACTCGCGCGGCACGCGGGCGTTCGCGCGTTTTGGCTCGGCGTCGAGGATATGACCGCCACGCTGGTCAAGAAGGGGCAGAGCGTGAACAAGACGACGGAAGCGTTCCACCTGTTGCGGGGGCACGGCATCTGCCCGATGCCGATGATGATGCACCACGACACACAGCCGTTGATTACGCACGGGCCGAAGCCCTACGGACTCCTCAATCAGGCTCGGCTGTTGCGGAAAGCCGGGGCGATCAGCTTGCAGGTTCTGATGATCACGCCCGCGACCGGCTCGAAGCTGTACGCCGAGGCGTTTACGTCGGGTCTGGCGTACGAGAGCGTCGCGGGTCGCCGGGTCGAGCCGCACATGATGGACGCCAACTACGTCGTGGCCTCCGAGCACAAACAGCCCTGGAAGAAGCAGTTCAACATCATGGCGGCGTACGCGTACTTCTACAATCCGCTACGCTTCCTGCTGGCGCTGGTGCGTCCCAAGAGCAAGCTCTACCTCGCCGACGCCGGTATGCAAATGGTCGGCATGCTCGGCCTGGTGCAAACGATCCGCCGAACGTTCGGCTGGGGCGCCCGCCTGATGCGCGGCGACATTCGGCGGAATACAACGATACCCGCTAGCCGGATCCCGATGCGCAGCGCGGACGGAGCCACCCCGGCCAGCCACGCATTGCCGGGCACGCCGCAGGCCGGATTGGTCCAGTTGACCGTGAAATCCCCAGCGGAATCACTGGTGCAGTCCCCCACGGATTGACGGAACTAAATATCGCCTCCCGGCGGTGTCAACGATCCCTGCGACGACTGTCTGACGCCGGTCGAGACTCCCTAGGACGCTGCGAGCTTGGGTAGCGGCCTCCGGCTTGGCATCGCCGGCGAGCAGGCGTTACACTTGTCGATGTAGCCTCGTTATGCCTCACTGAAACCCGTATGGCAGGGACACCGATGAACGCAATCCGGGTACTTTCATCCGATGCCGGACAACGGGCGGGACTTATGCTCGTCGTGGCCGCCACCTTGGCCTTGATGCTTGCGCCCGACGCACCGGGACAGGGCGTTGATTTGCGCGAACGGCTCAAGGAACTGAACGTGCGTGTGGAAACCGAGCACTATGTGCTCGCCGGCACCGTGAGCGACAAGGTGCTCGAGGAATACGGGCAGATGCTCGAATTCATCCACGCCGAGTATGCGGCTGGTTTCAAGGAGATCATCAAGGACGCGGAGAAAGCTGAGCCCGAGGAGACACGCAAGAAGAAAAAGGCCGCGAAACGCCGGGCTAGCCAGAAGAGGAAGCGAAAGAAGGCTCGCAAACCGGGTGGCAACCGTGACGAGGACGCCCCTCCGCCCGCCACAATGGATCAGGAGGATGAGCTGGGCCGCTTCTCCGTGCTAGTCTTCGGCACCGAGAACGACTACCAGGAGTTTGGTCAGGCGTTTCTAGGTGGTGCCACCGAGCACACCGGCGGCATGTTCATCAGTGGCCTGGATCTGCTTCTGATCCTGGACCGTGGCAACCCTGACGACTCTCGCCGCGTGCTTTTTCACGAGGCCTTTCACCAATTCATGCGCCGCTATGTGAAGAACCCGCCCGTGTGGCTGAACGAAGGCCTGGCGGTGTACTACGAGCAGGGTGTGCCCACGCGTAAGGGTGGGCTGCGGTATGACCAGCCGGACACACGCTACTGGAAACTCTGCCGCAAGGCCGTCCAGACGGATTGTGCCATCCCACTGTGGACGGTCATTAAGGCCCCTAAGATCGAGTTCTATTCGGCAACTCGGGCCGGTCTGCCAGGCCGCTACAAGAAGGCTCTGAAGAAGTCGCTGTACTACGGGCAATCTTATACGCTCGTACACCTATTGCTCTCCGATGCCGGCGGACGGGACAAGCTGCGTGAGTACCTGCGTGCGCTGGCCGCTGATGACGGCACGAAGACCGCGGAGATTACTCGCGAACATTTTGGGCCGGACGTTTGCGCACACATGACCCCCTATTGGACTCGCCACATCGAGAGCCGGCCCGAGAACCGTTGACCACTCCGCCTCTCGATTGTGCGCCAATACACCAACGCCAGGACAAACGCACATGCCCAAGAAGATTGTCATCGTCGGGGGCGTAGCCGGTGGCGCGACCGCCGCTGCTCGCCTGCGACGCCTCGATGAGGATTGCACGATAATCCTGCTCGAACGCGGCCCCGATATCTCATTCGCCAACTGCGGGCTGCCCTATCACATCGGCGGCGAAATCACCCGCCGGAAGAAGCTCATTCTCCAGACGCCGAATTCGCTTGGCCGGCGTTTCGCGCTCGATATTCGCACGCGGCACGAGGCTATCGCGATCGATCGGGCCGCCAAGACGATCCGCGCCCGCGACCTGGAATCTGGCCGCGAGTACGATGAGCCATACGACTCACTGATCCTCTCGCCGGGCGCCGAGCCGATCCGCCCGCCGCTACCCGGCGTGGACCACGCGCGCGTCCGCACGCTGCGCAATCTCGGCGACATGGACCAGATCAAGCAGCTTGTCGACGACGGCGCCCAGACCGCGCTCGTTGTGGGCGGCGGCTTCATCGGCCTCGAACTGGCCGAGAGCCTGCGTCACCGCGGACTCGACGTGACGCTGGTCGAGCTATTGCCGCAGGTCATGCCCCCGCTCGACTCAGAGATGGCGGCTCCGCTGCATATCGAGTTGGAGCGCGCCGGCGTTAAGCTACTCCTGGGCGACGCGGTCACTGAGTTCGACGGCCAGGGTGAGCAACACGTCGCCGTCACGCTGCGCAGCGGCACGACGCTGACGGTCGATCTGGTCGCGCTGGCGGTTGGCGTGCGGCCCGAGAGCAATCTGGCGCGTGATGCGGGCCTCGAACTCAACCAGCGCGGCGCGATCATCGTCGACGATCGCATGCGCACCAGCGATCCGAGCATCTACGCCGTCGGCGACGCCGTCGAGGTGGCCGACGCGGTGCTGGGTGGCCCAGTCATGATCCCGCTGGCGGGCCCGGCCAATCGTCAGGCGCGCATCGCGGCCGACAACATATGTGGGCGCTCGTCGCGCTATCGCGGCACGCAGGGCACGAGCATATTGCGCGTCTTCAACCAGACCGCCGCCCTGACCGGCCTGTCGGAAAAGACCCTAAAGCAGCGCGGCACGGCGTACCACAAGGTCTACATCCAGACCAAACACCACGTGGGCTACTTCCCCGGCGGCCGCCAACTGCTCATCAAGCTGCTCTTCGCCAAAGAGACCGGCCGCGTCCTGGGGGCGCAGATCGTTGGTCCGGAAGGCGTTGACAAGCGTATCGATGTGCTGGCGCTGGCCGTTCAGACGGGCATGACGGTCGGTCAGCTCGAACAGGTCGAGTTGGCTTATGCGCCGCCGTTCGGAGCGGCCAAGGATCCGATCAACATCGCCGGCTTTGTGGCCACCAACCTGCTACGGGGCGACATCGAGTGTGTTTACGCCGAAGAGTTGGACGCGGCGGCGCGGGCTGACTGGACGATCGTCGACCTTCGCCAGGCGTCGGAGTTGACGTCGGGCGGCATCCCGGGGGCGATCTCGATCCCGCTGCCGGAGTTGCGCGAGCGCTGGGGCGAAATACCGCGTGACAAGCCGATCGCGTTGTGTTGCACGACCGGGCAGCGCTCGTACTACGCCTACCGCACACTCAAGCAAAAGGGCGTGGCGTGCAAGAACCTGATGGGCGGCCTGACTGTGTTCTACTACACGCACGCCGGAGGGCCAGAGGTGGCATCATGGCCCGCCCCACCCAAGTGCGGCGCCTAGGAGACGTGACGTCGGCGCAGTACACCTGGGGTGCCGTCAGGAGGCAAGCCCGGCGGCAGCTCGCACCGTGCGTTCCCCACGTCCATGGCAACTCCTCGCCAAGTTCCGCGTACAAGGAAGCGTGCAGTACAGTGTGAGTGGGAGTTCCGATTGTCAGCAGGCCACTATGCAGGTCGTGCTCGCGCTGGAGAGGTCAGATCGTGCCCAACAGCCCGCTGAACGGTAGCAAAGCGTCTTGGTCAAAGTGGATCGTAGCGCTGATCTCGATGGTAGCCCTAATGGTGCTACTGAGCTGCATCTCCACGGGAGTTGCACTGCCGCGTCGAGGCGGCGTCGGTATACTGCTAGGAAGCGTCTACATTCAGCCTGACAACATGACATCCATCCCGGCCAGACGGAGGTTCTTCTGGGTACATCCGCCGCGCGCTGAGTTCGGATGGTTACCGCGTGCGATGATGGTTGACGGTGCGAGGATCTACTTGGTACCTGTGTGGATACCTGTCCTCACGGTGTTCATTATAGTGTCGCTGACCGGTCGTGCGCGTGTCTGGGTCCGTCGGAGCCGGGCAGATGGGTTCGATCGGTGCGAGAGCTGCGGCTATAACCTCACAGGCAACGTCAGTGGCGTCTGCCCCGAGTGCGGTACGCCGACCGGCGCCAACACGACGGCAACTGCGCAAGGCAAGGAGGACGCGCCCACATAGTCGCCTCGGCTTGCGACTAGTTGGGGTTGCAGCCGTCTAGGGGGACTACTCGCCGGCGGGCGCGGGCCAGGGCCTCTAGCGTTCGTACCTGATTCAGTAGCAACGCGGTACGCCGACCGGCGTCGGGTTCGTTCAACAGACACTGGCGCAGCTCGGCCTCGGCCGGCAGGCCCGCCGCCAACAAGTCGGCAAGTTGATCGAGTTTGATGTCGGACCTGCGCAGTCGCAGCCAGTGCCGCCGCAGGCCGGAATCCAGCCCGGGGTTGCCGCGAATGGCGGAGAAGAGCCTCCGCCGAAGTTCAGCGACTTGCTCCTCCGCATCGTCGCCGGAGGTCTCGATCAGGTCGACGCGCGCCTGGCGGTACGGTTGATCGCGGACTTCCTCGACGATCGCGGCCCGGCCGACGCCGCGAACGAGGATGTTGTAGTCGCTCTCCGGGGTCTTCTCGGACTCGACGATTCGGCCGAGGCCGATGGTCGTGTGAATCGGGGCGCGCTGCGTGTAGTAGAGCGGCTCGAACCCGGGTTTGAGCAGTGCGACGCCGAGGATGGACTCGCCGGCCAGCACGTCGGCCACGAGCTGAAGGTAGCGTGGCTCGAAGATGTGCAGCGGCAACAGCGTGCCGGGGAACAGAACGACCTCGGGCAGCGGGAAAACCGGGACGACATCCGGGAGATAGAGGGGCTCATCATCCATGGGGCACGGTCACCTGCACGCGATCTCCTGTGTATCCGCCGGGGCTCCATCCTTCGATGGCTCTACTTGATCATAGGCTTCGAAAACGCTCCTGACCAAGCAAGGCCGCCACTTGCCGGGCGGTCTTGAACGGCCGCCGGGCAATGCTGGTCAGGTGGTAGTTCAGCAGCTCGAACCAGGCGCGAGGATCGCCGTCGGCGGGCGTCGTTTCGAGCAACCGCGATGAAATCCGTCTTTTTTCGACGTAGCGAAGCTCACAATCGCGGCATAATAGCCCGCCGGCACCGGCGCTGAAGTGCAGCGGCGCTCCGCTCGTGATGGCGCCGCGACAACTCACACATTCGGTCAGATTTGGCGCGTAGCCGACGGTCTGGAGCAGGTCGGCCTGGAATGTGGGCAGGCAGGCCGCCGGGCGATCGGCATCACACAATGCTCGCAACGTATCTGCGAAATAGCGATACAGCTCCGGGTGTGGATCGGCCTCCTCGGTCAGGGCGGCAACCAACTCGGCGGCGTACAACGCTCCGTATAGCCGCAGCCCCTCACGGCGCAACCCGGCGAACGTGTCGCGTTGTACCCACTCGGTCAGCGTGCCAAGTTGCGCATCGCCGCGTGGCGGCAGGAATGAAACCTCCCCCGATTCGAGTAGGTCGAGGCCGGCCGCGAAGCGTTTGCGGGTGCTGCGCCGGGCGCCCTTGGCGATCAGTCGGAGCTGTCCGTGCCGCTCGGAGAAGAGGGTCGTTATCTGCGAGGTTTCCGAGTACTCGGTAAGTCGCAGGACAATGGCGTGGTCTGTTTGCGAGTTCATAGTCGTTTCTCAGGGTGTGGCACATGTTGCGCAGGCATCCAGCCTGTGATTCCACCGCAAGATGCCGGTGCCACACTTTTCTTCTCGACGCCGAGACGGCGATGCCACATTGTCAGTAATATATAGCCATGAGCGACGAGCAACGGACAGACCAGCCGACTTTCGACGACTTCCTTGGGCAGCAGGTCGTGCTCGACACGCAGGGCCCATTGGTTTTCATCGGGCGACTGGCGGCATATGACGATCGCGGCTATTGGCTTACCGACGCCGACGTACACAACCGGGCCGACGGACACGCCACGCTGGAGCGTTACATCAGCGAGGCCCACTTGCTCGAACGCAGCGAGTCGCGACAGCCGAACCGGCGGCGGGTCTTTGTCGATCGCCACGCCGTGGTTAGCGTTTCCGCCCTGGATGATATCATGGCGGATGGTGAGAGTGACATTCTCGGGAACTGGCAACCATGAAATTAACACACCGTCGTATCGCAATCCGACCCCGACACCGCTTCGCCACCTCGCAGGGCGGCGTCGATGAGAAAGACGTCATAATCGTCGCCATCGAGCACGAAGGCGTCACAGGCCTTGGCGAAGTCGTCCCCACCGCTCTGTACGGCCAATCGCTGGAGGCCTCCGAGGCGGCACTGGACGGCGCCCGGGAGCATTTGGGCAACGATCCGTTTGCCATCGAGCCCATTCTCGACCGGCTGATCGCGAGTTATGATGGGCAGCGGGCCGCCATAGCCGCCATTGACAGCGCGCTGCATGACTGGTGCGGCAAGAAGCTCGGGCTGCCGGTCTGGAAACTGCTGGGATTGGCGCGGCCGAGCATCCGGACGACGTTCACGATCGGCATCGCCGAGCCCGAGTTGATTCGCGTGAAGGTCCGCGAGGCTCTGGAAGCCGGCTTCGAAGCGCTCAAGATCAAGGTCGGCACGGCGGACGATGACGAGAACCTAGCGTTCATCCGCGAGTTGTTCGACGGGCCACTGTATCTCGACGCCAACACGGCCTGGTCGGCTGACGAAGCCGTCGAGCGAGTCCAAGATCTGGCCCGCTTTCGACCCACGCTGATCGAGCAGCCGCTGGCGGTGGAAGATTGGCGGCACATGGCCGATCTGCGCAAGCTGAACGTGGCACCGATATTCGCCGACGAGAGCTGCGAGCGGCCGGCCGATGTGTTGCGTTTGCACGGCTACGTCGACGGCGTCAACATCAAATTCACCAAGTGCGGCGGCATTCGCGAAGCTCTTCGGATGGTCACGCTGGCCCGGGCCTGCGACATGCAGATCATGCTCGGGTGCTTCGTATGCAGCGGCTTGGCGATCGCCCCGGCGCTGACCATCGCGTCGCTGGTCGATCACGCCGACCTGGACGGCCATCTGCTGTTGGCCGAGGATCCGTTCGAGGGGCTGACGCGGTCCGGCGGCATCATCGGCATGTCGGACGAGCCGGGTCTGGGCGTCGCGGCGCGTTGCGGAGATGTGCCCGGTTAGGCGGCCGATGCATCAAGACGCATCCGACGGCTCGATCCTCAACCTTACACTCCTCGATGACGAGTACCAATAACACACACGCCGAGCCGCGTAGCTGGGGGTGCAAGATAGGACGTTGGGGTCGCCGAGCCCCGATAAGAGGGCGCGCCGGCACCCCGAAGGGCGGCGGGGTGGCCTACATCCCCGGCTGGTGAACTTCCCCACTTCGCAAGGCGATACTCACTTTGTGCGCGAGCTCTACGTTCCCCCTCCACGAGGCGGGTAGGGGCCGCGCGGAAACCGTAATGCGAGAGGCTGACAGATGCGTTGTCCGCAGGAACCAAGCCCGACGACGCGCGTATGGCCGGCTGCGTGGGTGGTAGTACTGGGCTGGACGGTGCTGGTGGCTGTACCATTTGCGCTGAACCTGCGGCAGGTGCAACATGCCACGCTCCGCATGGCGACCAACGAGGCCCGGGCGAACTTCAGAAAAGACCTGGCCTTCCGTGGCTGGGCGGCGGGACACGGCGGCGTGTATGTTCCGGTAGACGAACAAACGCCGCCGAGCCCGTACCTGGCACACATTCCGAACCGTGACATCACCCATCCGGACGGCACGCCGCTGACACTCATGAACCCTGCATACATGGTCCGCCAGTTGAACGAGGACTTCGCGGAGTTCAACGGTGCTACCGGTCATATCACTAGCCTGAAGCTGTTGCGGCCCGAGAACGCACCGGACGAGTGGGAGCGGGCGGCTCTGAAGACCTTCGAGCGGGGCGAAGCGGAATCGCTGGAATTCACAAGCATCGATGGCGAGCCATACCTGCGGCTCATGCAGCCCGTCATGACTAATGAAGGCTGCCTCAAGTGCCATGCGCACCAGGGCTACAATATTGGCGATGTACGCGGTGGCGTCGGCGTGTCGCTTCCGATGACCGCGTACCTGAACGAAGAGCGCAGGGGATTGACCGTCCTGGCGGCATCCTACGCAGGGCTTTGGCTACTGGGAATTTGTGCAATTCTCTTTACCGCGCGGCACATTCGCCAGCGTATCCTCAGTCAACGGCGCTCCGAGAAGGAGTCGCGGCAAAGTCTGGCCCAATACCGCTCGCTAGTGGACAACACACTCGCGGTGACCTACCGCTGCGCCCACAATACTGATTGGACGATGCACTACATGAGCTCGGCTGTCGAGTCGCTCACCGGCTATCCCGCGAGCGACTTCATTAATAGCTCCGCGCGGACCTTCGAGAGCGTGATCCACCCGGAAGACTCCCCGCGTGTCGCGCGGGACGTGAACGAGTCGGTGACGGCCGGACGCGCCTGGGAAATCGAGTACCGGGTGCGTCACGAAGACGGCTCCGTGCGCTGGGTATACGAGAAGGGGCACAGCGTTGTCGGCGAGGACGGCGAGATCGAATTCCTCGACGGCTTCCTCCTAGACATCACCGAGCGCCGAAGAAACGCGACGCTAATCGAGCAGGCACGAGCGCAGGCGGACGACAACGCTCGCCGCGCGAAGGATGCTCTGGCGGACATGGAGCGGATGAACGTGGTGATGATGGGCCGCGAGGAGCGCGTCCTGGAGATGAAGAGGGAGGTCAACGGCCTGCTGGGCCAGTTGGGGCAGACTCCGAAATACGAATACACATAAACTGAGGAAAGTATCTAGGTCGAGGATTGAGAATCGCATGCGGCTTGGTTGACGGTGAATGGTTGAGGGTTGTGATTTGAAGACCATGGAACGAGCAGCGTGCGTGGCCGTGGACAGACGCCCAGCGCGTTGCCAGCACAACTTGCCCCAGGAAAGCGCCAAATGATGACGCCTGACACAGCTAACCCGTCGAACCGGCACGAACCCGGCGTCGCACCACGGTCACTGGATAACCGTGACGTGGGCGCCAGGCGAGAGCGCGGGATCATACGCCGCCCTGTGCGTGGCGGGGCGCATCGATGGCTGCTCTGGAAATTCAGCATCCTCATCCTTGCGTTCGCCACGGCAACGTTCGCCGAACGGGGCCAGAGTGAACGTCAACATACGTTGCGAACTACGCTACAGATGCATGCCCTGGGAGCCGCACTCGACGAAGGTAGCTTTGGTCATGCGCGGCAGACTCTCAATGGAGCGTCCCGGCTACCACTCATCATCGCGACCGCCAAGGGTGACCGGGCCCCCGACAACGCCGAGGCACTGGCTGCCATGAGCGCGGTGGCGACCTCGGACACGCTGATGGTGTATCTACTCAATCGCGAGGGCAACACCGTGGCCTGCACGCCTTACGGCGACGGCAAAACCCTGACCGGCAAGAACTACGCGTTCCGCCCCTATTTCACGCAAGTGCTGGAGCGAAGTCAGCCCGCGTTCTACTCAGCCCTCGGAGTAACTACCGGCAAACGCGGCATGTACATCAGCGTGCCCGTGCTGGACCATGATTGTATAGCGGGCGTGCTCGTCGCGAAGCTCGATCTGGCCGCCGTGGATCTCAGCCTGGCGGACCGCTCGCTCCCGGCCGCGATCGTTTCACCGCGAGGCGTGGTTTTCGCGTCCAACCGCGCGGAATGGTTGTATAAAACCGTGCTTCCCATGACGGAGGATGAGCGTGCGGCACTGCGCCAGACCAAGCAGTTCGGGGATCAGGCGCTCACACCGCTGGAGCATGACCTCTCAAAAACCACGCTGATGTTTGCGGGGCGCGTCTGTCGCGTGGAGCGCATACCGGTCAACGATAGCGGTTGGATGCTCATCGGCCTGTTTGAACCACCGCCTTTCGGCGCCGTGCTTTTCTGGGCTACCGCATCCCTGGCGTGGCTCATTTTGACACTCGCGACCAACGCTTATCACTTCCAGTGCGGACTTCGTGAGAGCAAGGAGCGTTTCGCTCTGCTTGGCAAGCATAGCGGCACCGTTGCCTGGGAAGTAGACGAGAACGGCCTCTACACATATGTCAGCCATGTTGCGGAACATGTATTTGGCTACCGGTCGGATGAAATGGTGGGCCAAATGCACTTCTACGACCTGCATCCAAAAGCCGGGCGTGAGGCGTTCAAGACGGCCACCCTCGAAATGTTCGCAAGAAAAGAGCGGTTTGTGGGCCTGGAGGGCACCGTGCGGACCAAGGACGGTCGCATCATGTGGGTCTCCACCCACGGCCTACCACTCCTGAGCGGTACTGGGACATTGCTCGGCTACTGCGGGAGCGACGTTGATATTACCGAACGCCGGCAGGCCGAGGAAGCAGTGGCCGCCAACACGGCCGAACTGGAGAAGAGTCGCCGGGCCGCCCTGAGCATGATGGAGGACGCCGAGGCGGCCCGGAAGCTGGCGGAGGCGGCAGAGGCGGAACTGCGCGAGAGCAACGCCATGATGGTCGATGGCCTTGGACGCGAGAAGCGGGCCGCGATGGAGTTGGAGTCGGCGATGGAGCAGCTCGAAGCCGCCAAGCAGGACGCCGAGGCGGCCAGCCGCTCCAAGAGTGAGTTTCTGGCCAACATGAGCCACGAGATTCGCACGCCGATGACGGCCATTCTGGGTTACTCTGAGACTCTCCTCGAGGACGGCGATATCACTGTTGCGCCGCGTGGTCGCGTGGAGGCCATTCACACAATTCGCCGAAACGGCAACCACCTGCTCCAGATCATCAACGACATCCTGGACATCTCCAAGATCGAGGCCGGCAAGCTCAAGGTCGAGCATATCCAATGCTCTCCCGTTCGGCTGGTGGCCGACGTGAAGTCGTTGATGCAAGTTCGCGCCGATGCCAAGAACCTACACTTATGCCTCGAGTACTCCGGGGTCATACCGGAGACCATCGAGAGTGACCCCACGCGCCTGAAGCAAATCCTTGTCAACCTGACCGGCAACGCCATCAAGTTCACCGAGACCGGCGGCGTCCGGCTTGTCACACGTTTCGTGAACACTGATCCGATCGGCGGAATGGGACCGGCCAAGCCGATGCTGCAATTCGACGTCATCGACACCGGCATCGGCATGACGGAGGAGCAGACGGGCAGACTGTTCCAGGCCTTCGCCCAGGCCGATACCTCCACTACCCGCAAGTTCGGCGGCACGGGTCTGGGATTGATGATCAGCAAGCGTTTGTCCGAGATGCTGGGCGGCACAATTACAGTCGAGAGCAAGCCCGGCATGGGCAGCACGTTCCGCGTCACGGTGGTCACGGGCTCGATGGACGGCGTGAAGATGCTGGACGATCATGCGACTGCCACCTGCGTGCGGCCGGAAACTGCCGCCGAGACGAAGCAGGAGGCCGACAAGCTCTACTGCCGCATTCTGTTGGCCGAGGACGGGCCGGATAACCAGCGTCTCATCGCGTTCGTCTTGAAGAAGGCCGGCGCGGACGTAACGGTTGTCGAGGACGGCAAGCTGGCTGCCCACGTGGCGTTGGCGGCACTGGAGGAGAGCGTTCCGTTCGATGTGATCCTGATGGATATGCAGATGCCGGTGATGGACGGTTACGAGGCGACCCGCCTGCTTCGGCAAAAGGGCTATACGCGACCGATCATCGCCCTGACGGCCCACGCGATGGCCGGCGATCGGCAAGAGTGCATTGACGCCGGCTGCGACGACTACGCGAGCAAGCCGATCGACCGTAAGGGGCTGATCGCCACGATCCAGAAATGGCAACAGAAGGATTCCGCTGCCACGAAGCCAAATGCATCCCCGTCCGCCGCCGACGAAACGGCGGATGTAACCGGAGCCTGATCGCCGGCGGCCCGGTTCGACAGTGGATCAGAGTGATTGGCGCGGCAAGCCACACCCTACCATTTCCACTCGCGACAGTGTACGACGGCGTCGGGCCGGTCGCTCGCGCTCGCGGTTCTGATCGGTTGCCGGCCGGGCAACTCATGGCCGCTGGTTGTAATGTTGGGTGAGCTGCTACAATAGTAGCGTACGGGGGTAACGACCGATCGTCGTTGGCGATGCGGCCGCTGTGACCTGCGAGAGTACGCATGACAGATTCCCGACGCGGGTTTACCCGCCGCGAAGTTTTGGAGTTGGGGGCGTTATCCGGGCTGACCGCCGGGCTGGCGACGATCACCGCCGAGGCTGACACCCCCCCCATTCCACGCTCGGCCACCGGGCAACCTCGTAATATAGTGTTTCTGGTCGCCGACGGCATGAGCCTGGGGGTGCCGTCGCTGGCGGAGCCGTTCTCGGTGATGGTGCGCTCTCGCGGGACGCACTGGCACGCGTTGCTGCGCACTCCGGACGTTGTGCGGGGTTTCAGCGAGACGCACGCGCTGAATACACTGGTGACCGATTCATCAGCGGCAGTCTCGGCTTGGGGGACGGGCTCGCGGGTGTTCAACGGGGCGCTGAATGTGCTGCCGGACGGTACACACCTGACGCCGATCGGTTCCTTGACGCGGCAGAGCGGGCGGCGTGTGGGTTTGGTGACAACGACACGGCTGACCAACGCGACGCCGGCCGGGTTCGCGGCCGTTCAGGCGCATCGGGGTGACGAGCACCTCATCGCGCCGCAGTTTCTCGATGTGGTGGACGTGCTGCTGGGCGGCGGACGTGATAAGTTCGCCGCCGGGCACCGCGAGGACAAGCGCGACCTGCTCGGCGAGTTTGTGGGGGCCGGATACACACTGTGGGATCATCGCCGACAAGTTGTTGACGGGCAGCGGCCGCCGAAGGTGCTGGGGCTGTTCGCGGACGCCCATCTGCCATACACGATCGACCAACGCAACGACGCCGACCTGGCGGAGCGTGTACCGACATTGGCAGAGATGACGAGCGCGGCGCTGCGGCTGCTGGCGGACGACGAGCGGGGCTTCCTGCTCCAGATCGAGGGTGGTCGCGTGGACCACGCCGCCCACGGCAACGACGCCGGCGGCATCCTGTGGGATCAGTTGGCGTTCGACGATGCCATCGGGGTGGCCTTGGAGTTCGCCCGACGGCGCGGCGACACGCTGGTGATCGTGACCGCGGACCACGGCTGCGCGAACCCCGGTCTAAACGGGATGGGGCGTGGCTACAAGGACAGCACGAGCTGTTTTGAGCTACTGGCTAAGGCCCGATCGTCGTACCCGGGCATCTGGGACCGGCTTCACAAGGGCGCTTCCGAATCTGAGCCGCCAACGGTCGAGACGCTAGCCGACATTACTGGTGAGGCGTTCGGAATCGAGCTGGCGACCGATGAATTGGCGGCCATCCGTGACGCCATCGCCGGCACGAATACTCCCGACCTGAGCATACAGCAGCGCAAGTTGGTCGCGACGCTCGGGCAGATTCTGGGCAACCACACCGGCATAGGTTGGACCGGCGTGCGGCATACCGAGGATATGGTGCTGCTGTCGGCGCTGGGACCGGGGGCCGAACGTTTCGCGGGCCTGCAACGCAACACGAACGTTTACCGGCACATGGCCGAGTTGTTCGGCATCGCGCACCGCAACCCGTCGATGTCGGTCGAGCAGGCTCGTCCTTACTTCGCGAGCGCTCCGGCCGAGGACTCGCCGCACTGGGCGTAGTCAAGCCAGTTGTCGTGGCAGCCCGTTGAAGAAGTAGCGGCCGACATCCCAATCGGCCGTCGACAGGCGATCGCACTTCGTAAGCCCACGTCCGACTCGGTGATCTACGGCTGTAAAATGATCCAAGGCCACGGGAAGTTTGGTATCCGTGACACCGAGGCCGTTGTTATGCTAAGCTCTGGACAATTGGGAGCCGACGGCCAGGCAAGGCATCACCAGCCACGGCCGTCACGAGCCGCTGATCATTCTGAAGCACTACGGCCGCCACCAACCGGACAACCCGCCGGCAGTGAGGAGCTAACCCCGCCGCTGGCACAGGAGTAACGACACGATGCCCATGCAGAACTTCCAGAAGAAAGACACCCAGATCATGCGGCTCTTCCAGGAACTCAAGAAGAAATACCCGGAAAAGGTCAAACGTGACCTCGACTTCTCCTGGAGCAACTGGGGTTTCGGGCGGGAGCCCCTTGAGCGATCCGCCGCCCGCCTGGCCAAGAACGGCATCAAGTACATCGAGTTGCACGGCAACCGTTACGGGGCGGATGTCGGCTACCAGACTAACCCAACGAAGATGATCCTCGCCGATCACGGCCTGCGGGTCGCCGGCATCTGCGGGATGTTCAGCCCCGACTGCGACTTGTCCAGCCACCGCCCCCACATTCGGCAGCGTGCCATCGACTACATCAAACGGCAGGTCGAGATGGCCGCCGAACTGGGCGGCTCATACTTGCTCGTGGTCCCCGGCGCGGTCGGACGCCCGGTGGCCACCGATGCTTTCGAGTTCGAGCGATCGGTCGAGGCTTTGCAGAGGGTCGCGGACGTCTTCGTTGAGCACAAGATCAAGGCCGCCATCGAGCCAATCCGCGCGGCAGAGGTCAGCTTGTGTCACACCGTTGCCGATGCTCAAGCGTACATCAGCGCCGTCGGTCGCGAGGGTATCCGACACATCAACGGCGACGTATACCACATGTGGACCGGCGAGGCTCATCTGGGCGCCGCGATCCTGGCCGCCGGCGACAAACTAGTAAACCTCCACATGGCCGACAGCAATCGCTGTGCGCTGGGCGACGGCACGATGGACGTAGATATGATCTTGCGTGCCCTCTATATCGTTCACTACAACCTCCCCGGCCACTTCTGTACCGCGGAACCACTCGGGCCCGGCGGCAATCCGTATCCCGCCATGTATGGCCACCCCGAACCGAAATTACTGGACACGCTCGTCGAGCGAACAGTGCGCACATTCCGCCAACGGGAGGCCGCGATCAAACAGTAGCCGCCAAACCGGCCAACGCGACGACAGGCACACCAGCTTCCCAGGCCTTCTGGATGGTCACCGTGGGCTGTTCGGAGTCCTGGCTCGCGCCGATCCCGCCGGCAACTCGATGCGCGGCGTGAGGATTTTTCCCCTCGTCCTCTCAAGCAGTGGCATGACTACTTTCTGGCCGCAGCACGTATCGCCAATAGCCGCTTCATGACATCGTGCAAGTTCCCGCGCCACTGGTGCGTGCCAAAGGCGTCATGCAGCGTGCGATACAACGCGTAAAGCTCCTTGTAGACCTTTCGCGCCTTGGGCTCGGGCCGAAACACACGCGCCTTCTGCCCCGTCATGGCCTTCTGTGCCGCCGAGTACGAACCATGGCCGCCTGCCCGCCTACCAGCGACCACCGCGCCGGCGATGGCCGCTCCCAACGCGCAGGTCTGCTCTGAACGCGATAGCATCATCGGCCGGCCCAACACGTCGGCGTATATCTGCATCACGACCGGGTTCTTCTCCGCGATCCCGCCGCAGTTCACCACTTGGCGGACCTTGACCCCATACTCCTCGAATCGGTTGACAATTGTCAGCGCGCCAAACGCCGTGGCTTCGATGAGCGCCCGGTAAATCTCGGCCGGCGTGCTGTACAACGTCTGCCCCATCAGCAGCCCCGTCAGCCGCTGATCCACCAGAACCGTGCGGTTGCCGTTGTTCCAGTCCAGAGCCAGCAAGCCCGATGCCCCCGGCTTCACCTTGCGCGCCGCGGCTGTCAGCGCCACATGCGCCCGCCCATCCTTGCGTGCCGGATGGATGTGCTCGACAAACCAATTGAATATGTCGCCCACCGCCGACTGCCCGGCCTCAAGGCCATACATTCCAGGCAGTATGCTGCCATTGACGATACCGCACAGCCCCGGGATGTCGCGCAGCTTTTCCCGTCCGGGCACAACCATCATGTCGCAAGTGCTCGTGCCGATGATCTTCACCAGCGTCCCCGGCTTGATCCCAGCGCCCACACCGCCCAGGTGGGCGTCGAACGCCCCCACGGCCACCGGAATGCCGGCCGGCAGCCCCGTACGCGCGGCCCACTCTTCGGTCAGGCCACCGACAGCCCGATCAATCGCATAAGCTCGATCCCGCAGCCGCCCCCGCAGGCCGCCCAGCTTCGGATGCAGCTTCGACAGAAACTTCTCATCCGGGTACCCGCCCCACTCATCGCTGTACATCGCCTTGTGGCCCGCCGCGCAAACACCGACCGTAAGCTCGTTCGGCGCCTCCGTCCCCGTCAGCATGGCCGGGATCCAGTCCGCAATCTCGACCCACGTATACGCGGCCTCGAACACCTTGGGGCTTTCACGCAGGCAACGCATGATCTTGCTGAAGAACCACTCGCTGCTGTACGTGCCGCCGCACTTCGTCAGGTACTTCGGCCGCATCTTCTTAGCCAGCGTGGTGATTTCCTCCGCCTCGGCCACGCTGGTGTGATCCTTCCACAGCCACGCCATAGCCGCCGGCTCTTTCGCGAACCGGCGGTCGAACGCCAGCGGTCGCCCGGCACGATCAACCGGCATCGGCGTACTACCTGTCGTATCGACACCGATGCCGATCACGTGTTCTGGCCGGAACCCCCGCACCTTTCGGCGAGCCGCGGCCAATACCCGTTTGACCGTCTTCTCGGTGCTCGTGACGTAGTCAGCCGGATGTTGGCGCGCCAGGTTTGGATCGCGCCCCAGGATCACGCCGTTGTGCCCATGCGCGTACGGCGCGACCGCCGTTGCCATTTCCCGCCCGGTAGCCACATCCACCAGCAGCGCCCGCCCGGACTCCGTCCCGAAGTCGATCCCGATCGTGTATTTGCGTGCCACCTGTCATGCACTCCCGCTCTTGAACAACAACGATGTGTGCATCAGTAGAACGTGAACCCCAGATAGCCGCAAGCGTGGCCCCCCCGGCTGCATCTGCCCCCAGGAGGCCCCTTCCGGACTCTCCGGGAACCGCCAAGACGCCAAGGCGCGAAGGTTGAGTGCGTAGGATGCGTTTTGACGCATCACCCCCGGCCGACGATCAGCCTCCGCTGAGGATTGCCACGAACGGGTCGATGTCGTCGAAGTCCACGTAGCCGTCAGCGTTGCAGTCGGCGTTGAGCCAGTTGCAGTCGGGGAACGCGGCTTCGTAGCCAGCTTGGCCGCTGAGGGCCAGGACGAAGGGGTCGATGTCATCGAAGTCGATGTCGCCGTCGCAATCCAGGTCGCCGGGAACGGGCGCCGTGACGGCCTTCAGACCGAGATTGTGGAACTGGCCCGCCGCGAGGGCCACGAAGTCCGTGTTCGGCGCCGGCACGTTGCACTGGCTGTAGTCGTTCCATCCCCAGGCCACGATCGAGCCGTCGGACTTCAGGCCGAGACTGTGGAGCTCGCCTCCCGCGAGGGCCACAAAGTCCGTGTTCGGCGCCGGCACGTTGCATTGGCCACAGTAGTTTCCATACCAGTCCTCATTCGATCCCCATGCCACGATCGAACCGTCGGTCTTCAGGCCGAGACTGTGATACCCGCCCCCCGCGAGGGCCACGAAGTCCGTGTTCGGCGCCGGCACGTCGCATTGGCCGTAGTCATTCCGTCCCCAGGCCACGATCGAGCCGTCGGACTTCAGACCGAGACTGTGGTACTTGCCCCCCGCGAGGGCCACGAAGTCCGTGTTCGGCGCCGGCACGTTGCATTGGCCCTCGTCGTTCCACCCCCAGGCCACGATCGAGCCGTCGGGCTTCAGACCGAGACTGTGGAACCCGCCCCCCGCGAGGGCCACGAAGTCTTCGTTCGGCGCCGGCACGTCGCATTGGCCGTACTCGTCGCTCCCCCAGGCCACGATCGAGCCGTCGGCTTTCAGGCCGAGACTATGCAGCAGGCCCCCCGCGACGGCCACGAAGTCCGCGTTCGGCGCCGGCACGTTGCATGCACCGTCGCTGTTGTACCCCCAGGCCACGACCGAGCCGTCGAACTTCAGACCGAGGCTGTGGCCTGCGCCCCCCGCGACGGCCACGAAGTCCTCGTTCGGCAACGGCACGTTGCACTGGCCGTAGTAGTTGTACCCCCAGGCCATGATCGAGCCGTCGGACTTCAGACCGAGACTGTGCACGTGGCCCCCCGCGAGGGCCACGAAGTCCGTGTTTGGCGCCGGCACGTCGCATTGGCCATTCTCGTTTGATCCCCAGGCCACGATCGAGCCGTCGAACTTCAGACCGAGACTGTGGGACGCGCCCCCCGCGAGGGCCACGAAGTCCGTGTTCGGCGCCGGCACGGCGCATTGGCCGGAGGTGTTCCGTCCCCAGGCCACGATCGAGCCGTCGAACTTCAGACCGAGACTATGGTCTCTGCCCGCCGCG
>Ga0210003_1000687_pt1 | contig 30536 bp, 23 predicted proteins | sample LantaG_FD_182804 | JGI IMG/M metagenome (GOLD analysis project Ga0210003, IMG submission 182804) | Deep subsurface microbial communities from Baltic Sea to uncover new lineages of life (NeLLi) - Landsort_02402 metaG (SPAdes) (version 2) | ecosystem: Environmental > Aquatic > Marine > Oceanic >... | reverse complement strand
ACCCGGATTTCTTTTTTGGAACAGCCAACGGTAAGAAACAATATTGAAATTAAAAAAAATGGCAGTATTAACTTTTTAAATTCCACGTCGTTATCCTCCCTTCGATATTCATATTTTCGGCGGGAAATTTTTTCTCTTAATGAGGTTTAATTAAAGAAAAAGTATAAGTAAGGAGAGTTATAGTGATTAGAGGTTAAGGCACCCTAAACTAAGCATTTTTTCTCTTAGGGGCTCTAATTGTTTAGGACTCAACCGCTTAACCAGCTTGTTGTATAGCTCAGTAATTTCTCGTTCGTATATGAATTGACCTTCTGTATAAGAAAGTAAATGAATTAAAAGGCTATTTATTTGTTCTGGATTTTTCTCATCAAGATTTATACGGTTCAAGTCATAGTAAAGATGTGATTGTGATAGGTCGAGATTGTTCGTCTGACGAATCAACTCAACTACTTCTGAAAAAACAATTTCTAATCGTAGTAACAATAAAATGAATTCGTTTGCCTCGGCTGTATCCAGTATTACGGGAATATTATCTATTCTATCTTTCCAGTATGGTTTTAAGAAGCGATTCCAGATTAATATTTTGTCTTCATCTTTTAAATCCCAAAGAGTACTAACAATTAGATGAACTATTAATTTTCGTTCTTCGGGGGTAATTATCTCTATAATCTTATAAAACCAAGAATTCCTTAAATCCTGTGGCGTATCATATATAGCATGGGCGACAACATGTTTAAAGAATACTTCTCGTATCTCACTTCTGTTGCTTTTCAAATTTTTAGCAGTAGAAATTAATAGAGGATAAAACTCTTCTCTGAGCGGTACAGGTATTCTGCCCCACATAACAAAACCGTGCCACGCTTGCTCTGCTTGATGTGTGTCTCTGTCCCAGTCAAATAAAGGAAGTAAGTTGCTATATGACCATTCTTTATCTATATCATATAAGAAGTTGAACCTGCTTGTTAATATGATCCTTGCTATTTGTGATGAATATGAACTGCTATCTAAAATATCATTAAAACGTTTTATGTATTCTTCCGGCAATCCCTTCCACTCCTCGCTACCATACTGTCGTCTTTTAGAGAGAGCCTGTAACCAAAATTCAGCTGTTTTACCAGCAGGATTATTAATTGCTTCTGCAAGCCACCCAAAATCATCTCTTTCTTCTCTTTCTATAGTTTGGAGAGATTCCCAATATAAAGAGGATAAGTTCTCTGCGTCCGTGATTATTTCAACGGTTATACCACCGTCAATGTTTTTTATGCCCGTTTCAAGTAAATTGCCAATGGCATCTATATGACCATTTTCTTTTATGAAAATTGATAATATTTCAAATATTTTTAACCAACCAGGTTCTTTGTGTTTTGATTTCTCCCAACCTTGGATTACAGCTGTCCATACGTCCTCCTTCCATTCTTTAATCGATATGAGTTTATTTGATAATTCAATACTCCAATCGAAGGAATTTATTACGGCATTGCTTAGAACATTCAACATTCCTGCTCTATCAGGGCCTTCATAATGTTTGCTACCGACAAAAGACAAAATTTTACTTAGTGTTTTATCCAAAGGCATATTTAAGAAGTATTCTATAGAATAAGGGCTTTCATGTTGTACGGCTATAACACCGCTTGTCCAATGGTCAAAGTCGGGATATTCTCGTCCTATGAAATCCGGATAGCGATTGTGGTATTCTTCATAAGCGGTTTTGGCTATATTCGAATTAGGTGCGTTGCTGTATATCCAATAAAGTAAATTGAATATTTCATAGTTATTTAACTTTTTATCTTCTTTATCCTTATTCTTTCTGGTTGGTCCAGCTAAAGTGCTTTTTATCACTTTATTCTGCATTTCATCAGATGCGTTTTTAAAGGCTATTTTGATAATTTGGAAGACTTCATGTTTATAGGGTATTGCATAAAGTAAATTAGAATTTAAGATAAATTCAAGTTTTTGCTCTGGTGTTGTATCTTTATCATAAGCATATCCGTGTATCGCTATTCTTTTCAAAAGCGGTGCATTTGTTTCGCTCCATTCTTCTCTTAACCTTTTACCCTGTTCATGATTGTTATCAAGCAAATATTCTAGAGTATCACGTGCGGCATCAATAAGCACATCCATTTTCCTATAATGTTCATCCTGTTCATGCTTTTCTATTGCCGAGCGAAACCAGCTTTCACTATCAAATTTTTCACCCGCGTGTCCGAATTGAATGTTCATTTTATATGCTTTTTTTAGATGATTTGTTACAATGCATTTAATGTCCCTACTAAATTCATCTAAATTTGGCTTAAAATATTCTGCCCAACTTTCTCGTAAATAATAATCATGGCCACGTAACGATACCCTTGAATCAATTGTTTTCTCTTCATCTTCTTTATCAGTTAAAGAAAATGTGGGTTCCGTTTTTCGGATTGGTGTTGTTAAATATTCAAACAACCGATAAGCTGTATATTTATCTTCCGGATATCTGCATCTGATAAGAAGAAATTCCAATCTTTCATAACTTGCATAAAACGAAGGTGCACTATCTAATAAAAGTATAATCCAATTTGCTAATATCTCAGGTTTGGGTGGATCGTCTTTACTGGATAAATGCCATAGAATAATATTCCAGAATTCGGGATTTATTGTATTATCATGGTTATGCAAGATCTTAAAGATTAAATTTGGCTTCTGCTTTACAAAATTAGAACCTATCCATTCGGCAATTATTTTATCTCTATCAGATAATTTATAGTGGGGGTTGAATAAATAACTTAAGTAATTATTTTTTTCTAGCCAAATTAGAATCGATTCTGTTTTTACATGACTAAAGAAAAGCTTTGTTTTAGCTGTTTCTTTAAAAATAATTTTAAGGTAATCATCTATTTCGTTTATATTTAAATTTTCTTTATTAGCTAAATCTTTTATCTCTTTTTCGTAGTCAACGAGAGGTTGCATTTCTTTTGTTATTATGCTTTCAGGTAGTTGACATATTTGACTAGCCCACTTTCTGATTACTTTTATTACAATTTCATGTTCATTTTCTGACTTTGTTAAAGAGTACTCTAATGGTGTTATATCTTTATTTTCCCATTTGTAACTCTCTTCTTTTATTGTTAATGCAAAACTTTTTTCTTTTTTCTTCGCCCCTAAGTGAAGTTCCCCCGATTTAGTGGACACGGAGAAAGGATAGTATTATTATGATTCTTTCAGGAGGTGTTCAGATGTCGACTAAGGAAAAGCGTCGGAAGTATGACCGGGAGTTCAAGTTAGAGGCGGTACGGTTGAGCCGTGAGCCGGGTCGGAGCGTTTCGGGCGTGGCGCGGAATCTTGGGATTAGCGCGAATGTGTTGCATCGCTGGCGGGGGCAATTGGCGCATGGTGGTGAGGGTGTCTTTCCTGGGAAGGGGCATATGACGCCGGAGCAGGTGGAGCTTCGGCGGTTGCGTCGTCAGTTGGCGGACGTGACCGAGGAGCGTAACATTTTAAAAAAAGCTCTGGCTGTGTTCAGTCGCCGCCGGGATTGAAATATGCCTTTATCCACAGTCATCGCAAGGAGTTTCGGGTGTTGCTGATGTGTCGGGTGCTGAGGGTCTCGCGGAGCGGGTATTATACCTGGCTTTCCCGTCCGGAGAGTGATCGTTCGAAGTCAAATTGTCGATTACTTTCAGAGATCCGGGTGATTCACAAGCGGAGCCGCCGGCGCTATGGTTCTCCGCGGGTGACGGTTGAGTTGAATGAATCAGGCCTCATCTGCGGTGAGAATCGGGTGGCGAGGCTGATGCGGGTCAACGGGATACATGCCAAGCGGAAGCGAAAATATCGGGCCACGACCGATTCGAAACACGACTATCCGGTGGCGCCGAACCTTCTTGACCGTCAGTTTGCCGTTGACCGCCCCAATGCGGTGTGGGTGTCGGATATCACTTACATCTGGACGTCTGAGGGTTGGCTATATCTGGCTGGGATTGTTGACCTGTATTCGCGGATGGTTGTCGGCTGGTCGATGGGCAATCGCATCACCGGGCAGCTGACGCTTGACGCTTTGAAACAGGCTATCGGGCGACGGCATCCCCGGCCGGGTCTGATCCATCATTCCGATCGCGGTCGTCAGTATGCTGCCGGTGATTACCAGAATATGTTGAGAGACAATAAGATGGTTTGCAGTATGAGCCGCAAGGGTGACTGTTGGGACAACGCTCCGATGGAATCCTTTTTTGCGACTTTAAAGACAGAATTGATTTACGGGGAACAACTTAAAACACAAGAGGAGGCCAGAACAAAAATATTTGAGTATATTGAGATGTTTTACAATCGAGAACGCCGTCATTCGAGCCTGGGTTTCAAAAATCCAGTTGACTTCGAACGGGCGGCTACCCTAACTTAACTATGTGTCCATTTTTTCAGGGGAAGACCAAAGTATTGATAAGACGTCATCGGGTCATGCATACTATATCCAATGAATAATATAGTATACTCATTAAATATATTTTCTAAGAAGTAGCTCGCAAATTTTTCATGGCAATAAGCTCTTCCTATATCTGCATTAGTAATGATTAATTCCTTAATATTATCTTCAATACAACCATGCAGGTATACAAGTCCATTAAAGCGAATACCTAAACCGATATTGGGTGGATATAATATTTTGACATTGTCTTGCTTAAGAATCGTTGAAAAATGTGTATCGTAATTAGTTGTAACTATTCGTAATTCGTCTTTCTTATTGAATAACTTAGTGATTGTATAATGTAATTCATTAGGTCTTGATTGTCTATTTCCTATTATTTCCGCTATGTCTTGGTGAACATTATTACCTTGTTTTTTCATCCGACCTAGAAATTCATCTATAGTCTCATTCGCTTGTCTTAGTTCTTCATATTTATCTTCAATTTTATTGCACAGTTCAGAGTAGGTAGGTAATTCCGATGGTTTTGGAGAAGAAACACCAGAACCTGCAAAAATTACTAGTTTCCCCTTTTGCTGGGCTTCTTTCAATTCTTCTGGTATTTCGGGTATTAAATCTTCAGTCATAATATCTCTTCGCTATATAATCAACTCAATCAAGTTCTATTATCACATAAATCAAAAAATAATCAATCTCTTTTTGTACTCTTTTTACAACTATTTTATAAGTAGCTACGCTTCAAGATCTTATTTACCGCTTGCCTTTTAAGGGCTTATGGATTACCTATAAGGTCATGTCGGTTGAATATCTGCTTAAAAACCGCTATCTCTGCCGCTATCCGGACAGGGTCGTATTATTCCGGCCCCTCTTCTTGACAAAGCCCGAAAAAAAGGTTTTGATATATGATACCTGGAGGAGGATAAAGATTTATTTAAATCGTATTTCCATATTCAACAGTCAAAAGAGTAAATTAACATGATATAAAGTTAATGGGAGGTTGCATGACCAGGTCTCTTAAAACCGGAATCGGCGTCTTTATGCTGATAACGTTATTCGTTGGCCAGGCTCAAGCCGAAACCAAATTTAATATCACCGGCCAGGTGCGCGCCCGCACCGAGTACGACGATAAATATAATATTTTTTATGGTTACGTCGCGAAGAGTTATTCTTTATTGCGCACCCGGTTGGCGGTGAACGCCCTTATCGAAGAAAACACCAGTGTTTATATTCAACTGCAGGACAGCCGGACTTTCGGCAGTTACACTTTCGATAATCAGCCCGCTTCGGGGGAATTGAACGACGGCAAGAATGTCGATTTGCACCAGGCCTACATTCAGATTGAACGGCTCTGGACGGACAACCTGGGTCTCAAAGCCGGGCGGTTCGAGCAGAATTTCGGTAACGAGCGGGTGTTCGGTGCGGTCGGCTGGAGCAATGTCGGCCGGTCGTGGGATGGCGCTCAGGTATGGTATAATTTGAAGGATATCAATATAACCGGTTTTGTTCTTAAAAAACTGGAGAAAAACGCTTTCGACGGCAACCGCGATTATGACATTGGCGGTGTTTACACTCAGTTCCGGGCTTTGAACCTCGACCTGTTCGCCTTTTACGAATTCGACGCCAATGTCACTCGCATCGCCGGGGTAAGGGATTTGAAAAGATGGAACGTAGGTACTTATTATTTTCGCGATTGTTGCCGGTTCGATTTTGAACTAAACGGCGTCTATCAGTTTGGCAAAAAAGCGGCCATCCATGAAAACGGTTTCGATGAACTGGATATCGCGGCCTTTATGGTTACTTTCGAAGCCGGCTATAAATTCGAGGGTGACGCCAAAGCAAGAATCGCCGCCGGTATCGACTATTCTTCGGGTGATGATGAGAACGATGATAAGGTTACGGCGTATGACAATCTGTATTATACCGCCCATAAATTCCGGGGCTATATGGATTATTTTACCTCATCAACCATGTCCGGACTGGTGGATATTATGTGGCGGGGCAAAATCGAGCCGTTCCGCAAATGGACGGTCAAGAGTGACTTCCATTATTTTACCCGCGCGGTGGATTATCAGAATTACCAATATGAAATGACCAAGGACGTCGGTTCGGAAATAGACCTGACGGTGTCCACCACCAGCGTTGACGGCGTGACTATTGATTTCGGCGGCGGGCTGTTTTTGCCGACCGAATCGTACGCCCATAGGGAAAATCCCGACCCCGGCTTGTGGTTTTATACCTCGCTGACGGCGGATTTTTAAAAAGGCAAAAGATTATTCGGAATAGAAGAGAGGAGAATTTCCAATGAAAAAGAGGGTGTGTTTAACCGGTATAATTCTGATAATGATTTTGTGTTTTGCCGGCTCGGCCGCCGGCAGTGAAGTGGAAACCGCCGGCAAGTGTCTGACCTGCCATAAGGAAATTTCGCCCGGCTTGTATCAGCAATGGTACGTGTCGCCGCACGCCGCGATGGATATCGGTTGCATCGATTGCCACCGGGCCGAGTCGGGCGACGCCGACGCTTTCATGCACGAGGGCGCCCTGATCGCCACTTTGGTTACTCCCGCCGACTGCGGGCAGTGCCATGACGAAGAAGCCGAGCAGGTGCAGCGCTCCTATCACGCCACCGCCGGGGAGATACTGGAATCAGACGATGCTTACCTGGCCCATGTCGCGGGCGGAGAACCGGTCGCTATCCTGGGCTGTGAGAGCTGCCACGGGGCGAAAGTCATAATCGACCCCGACTCGCCCAACAAACTCTCCGCCAAAAGCTGGCCCAACTCCGGTATCGGGCGGCTCAACCCGGACGGCTCCAGGGGTTCCTGCAACGCCTGCCACACCCGGCATTCTTTTTCGGTCGCCCAGGCCCGCCAGCCCGAGGCCTGCTCCAAGTGCCACCTGGGACCGGACCATCCACAGAAGGAAATTTACGAGGAATCAAAGCACGGCAACGCCTACTACACCCATATCGACGCTATGAACCTGGATTCGGACGAATGGGTGGTGGGCAAGGATTATTTCGAGGCTCCGACCTGCGCCACCTGTCATATTTCGGCGACGGCGTCACTGCCGGTGACGCACGATGTCGGCGAGCGCCTCAGCTGGACCCTGCGGCCGCCGGTTTCGGTGCATAAGGACAACTGGCCGCAAAAACGGGCCAACATGAAAACCGTCTGCACCGCCTGCCACAGCAACAGTTTCGCCAACGGTCATTATTACCAGTACGACGCCGTGGTGGAACTGTACAACGAGAAATTCGCCAAACCCGCCACCGAGATAATGAACCTCGTTCGGAAAAACAAGCTGCTGGAAAGCCCCGCCGCTTTCGGCAATGAAATCGAATGGGTTTACTGGGAGCTGTGGCATCATGAGGGTCGCCGGGTGCGCCACGGCGCCGCCATGATGGGGCCCGATTACACCTGGTGGCATGGCGCTTACGACGTCGCCCACAGCTTTTATTTTAAATTGATTCCCGAGGCGCGTAAATATAACAACGCCGAGGTTAACGCGTATATAAACAACCTCATAGAAAACGACCCCATGCATTCCTGGCTGATGACCGATACCGAGCAGCTCAAGAAGAATATCCGCTCCGGCAAGATGCAGGAAATCTATAAGAAAATGTACGAATCGAAATAAGGCTCGAATATGTTCGTTAAATACCTGAAATTCATCCGCCGGGTGTCGATTACCAAACTCGGGAAAGTGGGTGTTATTTTAACGACGTCGTCGTTTATCACCCTGGTTCTGCTGGAGCTGGCGCGGATAGCGGGGATGATTACCAACGCCTATGTCGGGCTGGTGACCTATCTTTTGTTCCCGCTGCTGTTTGTCATCGGCCTGCTGTTGATTCCCCTCGGCTGGTACCGGCTTAAAAAGAAAATGGGTAAATCGACCGCGCAGCTTCTCGAGGAGACTTTCGAGTCCGACGATGTCAAAAGCGCCCTGACCGGTTCGAGACTTTTTCGGACCATAGCCCTCTTTTCGTTAATCAATATTCTGTTCCTGGGTGTCATCAGCGTCCAGATGCTCGGCTTTATGGACGAATCCCGTTTCTGCGGGACAGCCTGTCACGAGGTCATGAACCCGGAATGGATGACCTACCAGCAGTCGCCCCACGCCCGGGTGGCGTGCGTGCAGTGCCATGTCGGGGAAGGAGCGGGGGCGCTCATCAACAGCAAGCTCAACGGTATCTGGCAGATTGTTTCCGTGACGTTCAAGCTCTATGAACGGCCGATTCCCACTCCCGTAAGGCAGCTTCGACCGGCCCGGGAAACCTGTGAAAAATGTCACTGGCCGGAGAAATTTTACGGCAGCCGCCTGATTACGAGATACGATTACGGGGACGATGAAAACTCCTCCCTTTTATACACCACCCTCAATCTGAAAATCGACGCCGGCAAAGGAGGCGAAAAAGCCGGAATTCACTGGCATATCGGCCAGGCAAACGAGGTCCGCTATACCTCGGTCGATGATGAACGGGAACACATGATCTGGGTGGAGGCGCGCCGGCCCGACGGCCGCTATCATCGATATTACAACCGGGAATGGACGGCTCACAAGGCCGAGGACCAGGTGGAGAGAACCATGGATTGTGTGGACTGTCACAACCGGGCTACACATATTTACGAAGACCCCAAGCGGGCTGTCGATGAACGTATGCATAAAGGGCTTTTAGACCTCGACCTGCCGTATATCAAACGGGAGGCTCTGCGGGCGGTTAAACCGGGCTACGCCGATACATCGGCGGCGTTGGATGGCATCGCCCGGTCTCTGCGTAATTTTTATGAACGCAATTATCCCGAAATCGCCTCGCAGGAAAAAACAAGCATTGAGGCCGCAATAGAAGTGCTTAGAGATATCTACCGCCGCAATATTCACCCGCAGATGAATATTACCTGGGGCTCTTACTCCGGTCATATCGGCCACCGGGGGAATACCGGCTGCTTCCGCTGTCATAATTCATCCCTGGTCGATTCGACGGGTACGGCTATCAACTACGACTGTACGCTCTGTCATTCCATTTTGTCGAACCGGGAGAAAGACCCGTTTAAATATCTCGGGCCGGTGGATACCGATGATAAAGATTACCCGATGCATCAGTATCTTAAAGAGGAATTTTTGAAGTCGTTTCCTCGATAGAAGAAAAGTAATCGCGGGACAATACGAGATAATTATTCTCCCGTTTCGATTATTTCCTTTATTGCAAACCTGAAAGCTCTTGTATTATAAGCGGATTCTTTAAAATATCGGTTGACAGGTCAAGCCGGATATTATTAACTTCACACTTTAATACGTTATTTGGCGGCGCTCAAAGGCCGTTTTTTACATTTTTCTGAAGGAGAGTGTAGTCGTGAGTCCCCTCATCTATATCGTCATAGCCGTAGTAGTCGTGGTTACAGCCATAGTAATCGTGTTTTTTAAGAACTACCGGAAAGTCGGCCCCAACGAGGTCCTGATTATTTCCGGCGGTAAAAAACGCATGGTAGCGTTGCCTGACGGAACGCAAAAAGAAGTCGGTTACCGGATGCGGATCGGCGGCGGTACGTTTGTGAAACCGTTCATCGAGCAGGCCGAGATTCTTCCGCTGGAAATCATTCCCATGAATTTTCAAATTGATGACGCTATTTCGACCAACGGCATTCGCTGTACGATACGGGGTACTGCGGAAGTCAAGATTGCCGGCGACGAGGCCTCGATTTACCTGGCCGCCGAGCAGTTTTTGGGCATGCCGCTGACGGACATTCGCGATGTCGCGCTGCGGACGCTGGAAGGTTCTTCACGAGCCTTGATCGGTACCATGAACCTGGAATCGATGAACAAAAACCGCAAGGATTTCGGAGCCAAAGTATTCGAGGATGTGGGCGCGTATTTCACCAATATGGGACTCAAATTGCTCTCTTTCAACCTCAAGGAAATCACCGACCCGTCCGGTTACCTGGAAGCCCTGGGGAAACCGCGGATTGTCCAGGCCCGGCGTGACGCCGAGGTTGCCGAAGCTGAAGCCGCTCGCGACGCCATTATCAAATCGGCGGATGCTAAGAAAGAAGGGGATATCGCCAAAATTCAGGCCGAGACCGAGGTGGCCAAAGTCAACCAGGGATTTGAATTGAAAAAAGCCGAACTGCTGACCGACCTGAACCGCAAGAAAGCCAACGCCGACTTCTCTTACGAACTCCAGCGGCATAAACTCAACCAGGAACTGAAAGTGGAAGAGGGGAAGGTTAAGCTGATTGAGAAAGATTCGGCGGTCGAGCTGGAAAAGAAGGAAATCCTTCGGGTCGAACAGGAACTGGAAGCCAAAGTCCGCCGCCCTGCCGCGGCCGAGCAGTACCGGCTGGAAGCGGAAGCCAGGGGTATGGCCGAGGCCAAGCGTATTCAGGGCGAGGTCGAGGCCAAACTGGTCAAGGAAGTGGGCGCGGCCGAAGCCGACGCTATGCGCAAGAAAGCCGAGTCCTGGAACGCTTATTCCCAGCCGGCTCTGCTTCAGATGATGTATGAAAAACTGCCGGAGCTGGCCCGCGAGATGGCCGCGCCGATTTCCAAGATAGATAAAATCGTAATGGTCTCCAACGACGGCAAGCTGGGTACATCTAAAATTATCGGTGAAATGGCCGCCATGATGGGACAGTTGCCGACCGTTATCAGATCCCTGACCGGGTGCGACCTGGAAGAATGGCTGAAAAATCTTGCCGGCAAGAATAAAGGTGACAAGTTGGACGCCCCGCGGAAATCCGACCGGGCCGGCGGCTCAGACAAGGAATAAGCAGCTATGATTTCCAACCGGATCGGTCGCCTGGAACTGTCGCCGACCTTGCGCATCACCGCCAAGGCCAAGGTGATGAAGGCTGAGGGTATCGACGTTATCGACTTCTCGGTCGGGGAACCTGATTTTCCCACCCCGGAGGATATCAAGAACGCCGGGAAAAAAGCCCTCGACGACAACTTCACCGGTTATACCGCCAACGACGGCATCCCGGAACTGAAAGAAGCTATCCGCCTCAGATTTAAAGAAGACCATGGGGTCGAATATGCCAAGAACGAGATTATCGTTTCCTCCGGCGCCAAACAGAGCCTGTACAACGTGTTTGTCTCGATTCTCAACCGCGATGAAGAGGTCATTATCCCCGCGCCGTACTGGGTTTCTTATCCCCAGCAGGTGCTGATGGTCAAGGGCAAACCGGTGATTGTCCCCACCCGCGAGGAAAACGGCTTCCGCCTGACGCCGGAAGAGTTGAAAGCTCATATCAATTTCAACACCAAGGCCCTGATATTGAACAATCCCTCCAATCCCACCGGCAGCGCCTACACCCGGGAACAGCTTCAGGAAATCTGCGAGATTGCCGTGGCCGAGGGGCTGATTGTCGTGGCCGACGAGATTTACGAAAAAGTTATTTACGGCGACTACCGCTTTACCTCGGTAGCTTCGCTGGGCGAGAAAATCAAGCAGCGGTCGGTAATCATTAACGGCGTGTCCAAGGCGTATTCGATGACCGGCTGGCGCATCGGCTATGCCGTCGGGCCGCGCGAAATTATCGGCGCCATGAATATCGTCCAGTCGCATACGACCTCCAACGCCAACTCCATCGCCCAGAAAGCGGCCGCCGAGGCCCTGAGCGGCCACCAGGCGGAAATCAATCGGATGGTCGCCGAGTTCCAAACCCGCCGCAATTACATGCTGAACAAACTGCGCCGTATTCCCAACGTCTCCTGCTATGAACCGCAGGGAGCTTTTTATCTCTTTCCCAATATGGCCGCTTATTACAATACCGAATACGGCGGCATGAAAATCCGCAACTCCTACGGCCTGTCGTACTACCTGCTCAAGGAAGCGGGGGTGGCGATCGTGCCGGGGTCGGCTTTCGGAGCCGAGGAAAATATCCGTCTGTCGTATTCCACCTCGATGGATAAAATCGAGGCAGGCACCGACCGCATAATCGCAGCTATGGCCAGGTTGAAAGAGTCGCCCAAGTACAAGCGCGTCGCTCTGCAGAATTTCATGACCCACCCGCGGCATATGGTCGAGAGCAACACCGCTGTTTCGGTGGAAGAACGCGACGCCCTGGTGCAGGAGGCCGAGGCCGCCCTGCCGTACGACCGCTATTTCGAATGGAACGCCAATATCAACGGCATTATCGTGCAGCTTAGAACCAACGTCCCGCACCTCTACGATTTCTGGGTGGAGAACTGGTACCCGGCCCAACTCGAGTCCGACCTCGAGCCGCACGGCATTATCTATGCCGTCGACGGCGTCCCCGGCCGCAAGCCCTACGCCTATTACAACCCGGACATGAAAACAGCTGTTTTGTTCAACACGACTTATTACGGCCATGTGCGGAGCTGGGCGCTGGGAATAGTGGCTCATGTCAGCGAACGACTGCTGGACGTCCACGGCGTGCGCGCCGCCTGTCTCGACTACAACGGCCGCGCCATCGCCCTGATGGGACCCAAAGGCATGAAACGCGGCGCCACCTTCTTCCGCCTGCTCGAGGACGAGAAAGCCCGTTTCCTGACCAACGACTGGGTCTTCGTTCGCTATCGCAACAAGGAAGCGGTGGCCGACGCCCCCGAAAGAAAATTCTACTTTAAAACGAATATAACCCGGCAGCTGCCGCGCTATGAGAGAATATTCGACCGCAGCAAATGCGAGAACGTCGTCACCACCCGGGCCGACTGGACCAACATGAAAGAGCTCGAGGACGAGTGCCCGCTGGATCTGGGCGAACCCTACTGCTACTGGGGTTCCGGCGATTCCCGGGCGCTGGTGGACCCGGCCTGGATCGGCGGCCCGCAGGGATATGTCAAACGGTCGCGGCTGAGTACGGTGGCGTTCTTGTCTTACGAGCCCAACGCCCCGGCCGTGGAAAAACTCGACCCGGACGCGGCCCTGGATTATGTCACCGCCGGCAAGTACCGAATACCCGATGGGGCCGGGCTCAGCCCTTTTAAAACGCAGCCGTTCTTTAATCCCTACATGCTGGTGCCGTCGGTCGACCAGGAGGATTTGCAGCGGCGTAATTTCCATCAGCTCTTCCGGGTGGCCGGAGCGTATAAAGTTAATATCGCCGCCATCCCACCCGAGGCGCTGAAAGCTCGCATACTGGATTTGATAGGCTAGGAGAGAATATGGCCAATACACTGGGAATAGTAAAACCGGACGGTGTCCGCCGTAAACTGGTTGGTAAAATCATCAGCCGCATCGAAAACACCGGTTTGATTGTCCGGGGTTTGAAAGTTTTGAAACTGTCCAAAACGGAGGCGCAGAAATTTTACGCCGTCCACGAGGGCAAGCCGTTTTTCAATTCGCTTATCGAGTTCATGACTTCCGGCCCGATTGTGGTGATGGTCATCGGCGGCCACGGTGTCATCGAGCGCTGGCGCGATTTGATGGGCGCCACCGACCCGGCCAAAGCCAAGTACAACACCATCCGCCGCGAGTTCGCCACCTCGATGGAGAAGAACGTCGTCCACGGTTCGGACGGACCGGATACGGCGAAAGCGGAAATTGCCTTTTTCTTCAAAGAGCATGAAATTCTGCCTAAGGAATGATATAAGATGTCGGATTCAGTTTATGACCTTCAAGCTTATGCCCGGTTCAACCGGGACTTGCAACGGCGCTTAAAGAGCTCCAATATCAAGGACGTTACCCTGGAGGAATTGCGTGAACCGGCCATACAAACCGGGACGCAGACCAAATACGGTTCCTGGGGCTGGCGCTCGTCCGTCTCCAGCCGAATCGCCGAGAAAACCTGCAACCTTGGCTCGGAACCGGTACGGGAGTTCCACCTGACCGATACCAAGAGGAATATTATAAGCAAAGCTCCCGAGGAGCTTGACAAGGTTCTGCATTTGATGGAAACCCTGCCGATAGTGCGCCTGCGCCGGCAGATGGGGAATAACTCCGAGTACAATCCCAAATGCAATCTGTATATGTCAGTGGCAGATTTGAAAAATTACCGCCTGGCCTATATGTGGGGGCATACCATGGGACCGGTCACCAAAGCTCCCGGTCCCGAGTTCACCCTGATTCACATTCCCGAGGAACACCATATCAACCAGCAGGCGCTCGTATTGCCCGACTATAATATCACCCTGGTGCTCGGTTCGGATTACATGGGCGAGGATAAAAAGGGCTTCCTTCGCAACGGCATGCACGCCGCCGGAGCTCTGGATATGCTCGGCCTGCACGCCGGGACCAAAGTGGTTATCATCCGGGACGCCAAAACCAATAAACTGAAAAAATACGGCGTCTTCCTGTTCGGCCTCTCGGCCACCGGTAAAAGCACCTGGTCGTGCCACCAGCTGGGCCTGGACTGGTCGAAAGGGGAGCGCACCCTGGTCTGCCAGGACGATATCTGCTTTTTGAAAAACGACGGTTCGGCGTACGGTTCGGAACAGAATTATTTCGTCAAGACCGATGTCGATAAGAAACTCCAGGAATCAATGTACAACGCCCTGGTGCATAAGAGCGCTTTATACGAAAACGTGATGATCAACGCCGACGGCAATCCTGATTTTCTCGATGAAAACCTGTGCGGCAACGGCCGGGGCATCATCATGCGCAACCAATTGAAAATCAAAAGGGGTCACTGGCCGTTCGCGATGAAGAATATCTGGTATCCCTCGCTTAACCTGCCGCCGATTGACGAACTGGACGGCTTGGTATTCGCCTTCATCACCCGACGCAACACCATCATGACTTTCTCGCAGCAGCTGACTCCGATTCAGGCGACTCTGGCCTATCTCTGGGGCGAATCCAGTCACAGCTACGCCTCCAACCCCGCCAAGGCGGGCGAGTCGGTCCGTACCGTCGGCACCGACCCGTTTATAGTCGGCTCCCGGGGCCACAAGGTCAATCATTTCTACCGCATAATTATGAACCTGGCCGAAAATTATCCCGACAAGGTGCATTTCTTCCAGTACAATACCGGCGGGATGGGGGAGATTATCCAGAACCTCGAAGGCAAGAAAAATATCATTCGCAAAACCGAGCGGGTGCCGATTGACACCATGGCCGCCATCCAGCGCGGCGATTTGCGCGGCACCAACAAGTACCGCGAGAATCTGCTGGGCACCGAGGAAATTTACCATGCCGAGGGTACCGACCTCAGCGAGTACCAGCCCGAGAAATATTACTCCCGCGAGGAGATAGATAATTACCTGCGCGACCTCGTCAGCGGCCGCCGCAAGTTTACGGAAAAAATCGCCGAGGAAGGCCTGATGCCGGAGATTTTGAAAGCCGCTGAGGAGTCTTACAGTATCGCCAAAGAAAAAGAAACCAAAGTGTTCATAACTTCGAAAAAAACCGAGACGCCGCCTCCGCCCAAGGAAAAACCGCTCGCCAAACTGACCGACTGGAAACCCAATCCCCGCCTGAGCCGGGACCGCGGCTGGCGCTACGGTTGATAAGCCTGTTTCCCGGGCAAATTTGAGGAAATTTTACCGGGAACTTATTCAATTTAAAGGGGGTTTTTTTATTGCCTTCGAGGAAATTCTGTTATTTATTTAACCAATAGCAAATAATCAATAATATATTCATCTTGTGGTTTAATTCAACGTGTATATAAAGAAAGGCTTGGAGATATGTTACGTTTAATAAAAATCAGTCTGGTTCTTATTATTCTTGCGCTCGGATCCGTTGCGGTGTATGGGGCGGATACCGATGAAACCTATTTCGAGTTTTTAAAAACCACCTTTAACAAGCACGATAAGAAACTTAATGATTTCCTGAAAGCGGAACTGCACCTTTTTCTCGAACTGTACCCGACCAGTGAATTTGTCGGCGAGGCTTCTTACCTGCTGGCCCAGACTTATCTGGACCGTCGTGATGAAAACGAGGCCTTCGCGATTTTAATGAAAACCATGTATCTCTATCCCGATGGCGCGATGCGCACCGCCGTAACGGCCGAAGTCCAGCGGATTGTGGCCACCAACGGTAGCTACAAAAAACAGCAGGAAGAACTTCGGAAAATTATCAACGGTGAGTTCGAAAACGGAGCGGTCGAGGACCGGTATTACCGTTATTTAAAATTCCTGAGATTGCTCAACGATAAAAAATTGTGTGACTTCACCCTGGACGAGTATTACTATTTCATCAAACGGTTCGATGACGACGACCGGATTGAACAGATTCACCGCTGGGTGGCCGATATGTACGCCTCCAGGGGCGACGCCGTGGCGGCGGTGGCCGGTTATCAGAAATACGAGAAATTGTTTCCGGTTAATAAAAACCTCCCCTACGTCATTATCAACCGCGCCAACGTCCTCAATGAGGAGCTCAAGGAATATGCCCTGGCCAGCTCGCTTCTGACCCAGGTTATCGAGAATTACCCGGACACCAAGTACGCCAGCACGGCCATGTATTCGCGGGCCGGAATCAAGGCCGACCGCCTAAGAGATTACAGCGGGGCCATCGCCGATTACCGGCAGCTTCTGACAAAACATCCCCGGCATGAAAAAGCCGTTGACGCCCTTTTTGAAATAGCCAAGCTCAACGCCGATCGCTTAAAGGCTTTCCGCGCGGCAATCGACACCTATAACGAGGTGGTGGAAAAATACCCCGACAGCCCCCGCGGGGTCGAGGCTTTGAAAAATTCAGCCGAGCTTTATTTGAAAATCGACGATTATTTCTCGGCCGCCAAACAATACGCCCGGGTGGCGGAGGTTTATCCCGAACACGAGGAAGCTCCGGCCATGCTCTATCAAGCGGGCGATATCGCCCTCGGCAAGATGAAAGATTATCAGCAGGCGAAAGATTTCTACAGCCGGGTGGCGGAGGAATATCCCGCGTCCGCTTACGCCGTCAAAGCCCGGCAGAAAGTAGTAAAAATCAACGAGAAGCTGGGGCAGCAGTAGACTTTCAACAGCGTATTATATTGTTTGATTTAAGCGGAAACGACCGCGAAAGCTTGCTCTAAATCGGCGGTCAAATCCTCGATATTTTCCAGGCCGACCGAGAGCCGTATCAAATTATCTCCGATACCGTTTTTTTGTCTGGTTTCAGCCGGAATCGAAGCGTGCGTCATCAGGGCCGGATGATTGATAAGCGATTCCACCCCGCCCAGCGATTCGGCCAGGATAAAAACCCGCGTCGAGGTTACGAATTTCCGGACAGTCTCCATATCACCTTTTAACTCAAACGACACCATCCCGCCCGGCAGTTTCATTTTATTGGGTACCGGCTTGCCGTCCTGTCCGGGATAATAAATTTTACCCACTTTGGGGACGGTTTCGAGGTATTCGACAATTTTCAGAGAATTGAAAGAATGCCGTTCCATGCGCAGGTGCAAAGTTTTCAAACCCCGCAAAACCAGCCATGAATCGAACGGTCCCAGAATCGCGCCCAGGGCGTTCTGGTGAAATTTCAATTTTTCGGTCAGCTCTTTATCTTTGACAATCAGCGCCCCGGCGATAACGTCGCAATGCCCGGCCAGGTACTTCGACATCGAATGCAGCACGATATCGGCGCCTAAATCGAGCGGGTTCTGGATAAACGGAGTGGCGAAAGTATTGTCCACCGCCGTTAAAATATTATGTTTATTCGCAAAGGCCGCCACCGCCTCGATATCGATAAGACGCAGAAGCGGGTTGGTGGGCGTCTCCAACCAGAAAAGACGGGTGTTGGGTTTGACCGCTTTTTCGAAATCCTCGGGATTACGGCCGTCCACATAAGTGAAATCAAGGCCGAATGACCGCATGACTTTTTCAAACTGGCGATGGGTGCCGCCGTAAAGGTCACTGACCGCCACGACATGGTCGCCCGCTTTTAAAAGATGCATGACGGTGGCCAGCGCCCCCAGCCCGGAGGCAAAGGCGAAACCGTGGGTGCCGTTTTCAAGGTCGGCTAAAGCTTTCTCGAGAGCCTGCCGGGTGGGGTTGGCCCAGCGGGAATAGACATAGCCGGATTCATCGCCGGGATATTCCACCCGGTAGGTGGAACTGGGGTATATGGGCGTCGTTACCGCACCGGTCTTGTCTTCGTCAATCCGCCCGGCGTGAATGAGCCGGGTCTCGATTTTTTTGTTTTTCAGGGAATCGTCGTTCGTCATATTAATCCAGAAAACCTTTCTCGCGCATCCAGTCGTCGTTGAAAATCTTGCTTATGTATTTTATACCGCTGTCGGGTAAAATTACCAGGACGGTTTTGTCGGCGGTTAAGTTCTCAGCGTGTAATAAAGCCGCGTGCAGGGCCGAACCGCACGAACCGCCGGCGAATATGCCTTCCTTCCGGGTCAAATCCCGCGCCGCCCGGAAGCTGTCTTTATCGTTCACCTGGTAAATTTTGTCGATGACAGAATAATCTATCGAGTCGCACAGCATATCCTCGCCGATACCCTCGACGAAATAGGTATGTGTTTTGGCCAGCGTCTGGTCCTTGTGATACTGGTAAAAAACCGAGCCGTAGGGGTCGGCGGCGACTATCTCGATATCGGGGTTCTTTTCTTTAAGGAACTTGCCCGTGCCGGAGACCGTCCCGCCGGTGCCGATACCCCCGACCAGGACATCGAGGCGCCCGCCCAGCTGTTCCCATATTTCCGGGCCGGTGGTGCGGTAATGGGCCTCGATATTATTTTTATTGAAATATTGCGCCATGAAATAAGAGTTGGGGATTTCTTTCTGCAGACGCAGGGCGGTTTGGTAATAATGTTCCGGGGAATCCGGTTCGGCCTCGGTGGGGCAGATGTACACCTCGGCGCCGAAAGCCTTGAGGGTGTCAATCTTTTCTTTGGACATTTTGGCTGTGATAGTCAGGATAGCCTTGTAACCGTGGGCCGCGGCGAACATGGCGATGGCCGCCCCGGTGTTACCGGAGGTGGCCTCGATAATCGTCCCACCCGGTTTGAGCTCGCCCGCTCGAACAGCTTCGTTTAAAACAAAAACCGCCATGCGGTCCTTGACCGACCCGGTGGGGTTCATGAATTCCGGCTTGACAAGGATGGTGGCCTTGATACCCCGCTCGGCGGGAATTTTGCGCAGCTTGACGATAGGCGTCCGCCCCACCGCCTCGGTGATATCGTTAAATAATTGTTTATTTTCCATTTACTTGTCAATGTCTTATTAGTTGTTAAATTACACAAATAGGTTATTAACAACATATTTATAATAATTGTTCAATAATTTTTTTAGAAAAAGTTATGCTACAAATTGTAATATTTTGTTTCTAATGTAAAGAAAATATGATGTACAAAGCTTGGTTTCTAAATGAAAGTGGGTACCAAATAATTTAAGGAATTATAAAATTATCTCAAATTAGAATTTTGCATTGCATCTTTATAAGCTAAACCATTAAATAATTCTGTGCTTCTTCTAGAGAAATTATCATAGAAATGCAAACTAAGATTAATTAATATATAGATTAATAAGAGAATTGGTACCAATATAAGAAGAAGAAGTGATCTTTTAATTTGTTGTAATATTAAGTATGTACTCATTAGATTTAATAGTTTGTTTACTTCATGTTTCGTGTCGATGTTTTCTATTGAATTCAATATCTCTTGTACTCGTAGGGCATTGTTTTTGATCTCTGGTTGTCTAAAAAAAGAAAGTGTAAAGATTTGAATATATCCTAATCTGTGAGTAAATCTAATAGCAGAGTTGAACATTTCCCGTAAAACTCGATAAGCTTCACTATCTCGATTCAATCGTTCTTCCGTTGCTAAATCAAAAATTCTATCTCTTAGCTCGAATAGTTGTTGGCGTGTAACATCTATAACATATTGTTGCCAAAAGTAATAAAAAAATACGAAACCAATACTTAATGTAATTATTCCCGCAAGAGAATTAATATATAAATCGACAGAATTCATTATCTATCCTCCTTTGGTGTTTCGCCTGTATTTGTCAGTCCACTCGATGTTCTGTGCGGATCGATTTGTTTTTCTAGTTCCTCTATTCTATTTTGTAAATAAGCAGTTTTCTTATACCTTAATCTTTGTTGAATCCATGCATAAAATAACGAAATAATGATAATTGTCCAACAAATAATTTTCTCAATACCAATTTTGTTTAAAATACTTAGTATTATATTTGCATCTGCGTTTAGATTTAAATCGATTGCTGCATTTGTATCCTTACCAGAAATCTTATCAATACTTAAATAAGTAAACAAGAGAAAGCTAAATAATAAACCTACAGTAACTAAATACTTAAATAGATTGCAACCTCTATCTATAACCATTACCCATAACTTTAACTTATGTTCAACAGTCATTTTGTTATTAATATTATTATTCATTTTTTTGATAGAAAGTTTCTAAAATCTTTAAACAAATAACATAATATTATATCTAATATGATTAAAAAATGTCAACCACAATTAAACAACTTTTATATATTATCGACAAAATTTCCGAAAATCGATTATCTTTTTATTGATTAGAAAAAAGGAATTGGGAATAGCTAATTTCTTCTTTGAGGTAACTCATATAATAACAATGAGTTAAGGGTACCAACGGAGACCCTCTAATCTTTACAATCGATTTGTAAATGTAAACGGTCTTTATTTTCTCCGGATCAGCACCAGGGGGCGCTTGACGTCGGTGTGGCCCTCGATAGGCTGCTCCAGGTCCCAGTCGTGCCACCAGCCGACAAAGTCAAAATCGGTGCGGCTTTCCAGGAAAAGCAGGAATTCCTGCGGGAAAATGGCCCGGTTGCGTTCAACCATCTCGAACCGCTTGTGCCGGCTGTGGTCGTCGATATTGACCGTCCAGACCTCCTCGTACATTTGCCGGGCGGAATCGACCAGGCGGGTGTTGAATTTCGATTCGACTAAAATGCCGTCTCTTTCCATGCTGACATTGTTGCGGGCCCGGGGCACCATCGGATCGGTAAACTGCACGCACCAGTCGAGAAAATACAGCCCGCCGTGATTGAGAATGCCCGCGATGGCGTTGAAATGCCGCATCATATCCTCGAGATTGTTCAGGTACAGCGAGCCCAGCATGACATAAGCGAAATCCACTTTTTTATCATACCGGAAATCGACCATGTCGCCCTCGATAAATTCCGGCGGCGGGACCAGAGAGCGCCATTTGTAAGCGGCGTAATCGAGCATATTGCGGTTGATATCCAGACCGACATATTCATAGCCGTGTCGGGCCAGCTCCCCGGCGTGCGGGGCGTGGCCACAGGCTACCTCGAATATGCGTTTGACGGGGATATCGGAAAACTTTTTGACGCACTTATCAATAAAGGCCGCCTCGTCCTCGATATTCCTGAAGGAAAAGGCTATTTCGTAATATTCCGGATAATCATACAGCATTTTTTAGTGTCCCGATATTCTCATATTAACGGCCGGTTAGGCCGTTATTATAAGACTCACACGCTCAAAGAAGGCTTGGCGAAAAAAAATTGTATAAAAATTGGCTCCCTTTCGCCTTTGACATTTATTGTCCTTTTAATATTATCGAATTTTCGGGAGATTTCTGTATAGGAGCCGGAGAAATTCTTTATCAATCGCGATTGGATTATTGTTCTGGCCGGCTTTTGACGTTAAAGATATTTATTGCAATAAATCAGTTTAAATCTTAGCTTGGTCTGTTTATATTTCTGTTGCAATTTGAAACAGTAGGACCTCTCTAACCGTATGCAATTGTAGGCTTGTTTTGCAGGACGACGAAGGAATATTGATAGCTAGAGCCCTCGATGGCGACCAGAAGGCTTATACTCTGCTGGTTACGAAACATCAGACGGCCGTTTTTCATATTATCAATAAAATCGTCAAGAATGACGAGGCGGCCCGGGACCTGGTGCAGGAAACGTTCATGAAGGCCTTTAACTCGCTGGCCACCTATCGTTCCGAGTTCCGGTTCTCTACCTGGCTGTATAAAATTGCCGCCAATTCCTCGATCGACTATCTCCGCAAAAAACGTATCCAGGCCCTGTCGCTGGATCAGCCGATTGAAACCAGGAACGGTTCAGTGGAACTGGAAGTTGCCGATTACTCTTATAACCCGGAACGGGACCTGGTGAACAAAGAGCAGAAATTCAGTATTGAGGCGGCTATCGAGTCCCTGCCGGCGAAATACCGGGAAGTTATCGTCTATCGGCACAAGGATGATAAATCTTACGAGGAAATAGCCGATTTACTTGGTATACCGGTGGGTACGATTAAAGCCAGGATATTTCGAGCCCGTGAGCTTCTCAAGAAGAAGTTGAAAAATATATTGACCGCGGGCGGTTAAAGGAGTCTTGACATGGTTAAATTGCTGGTTAAATGTGGGTTGATAATAGGCCTGTTTTTCCTGTTGGCAGCTTCAAGCTCGGCCAAGAGCTACACCTTCGATTATCAGAAAATTCTCGATGTCGGCGACAAGCTGGAACTGGAGCTTAATTATATCAACGGGAGAGTGGAAATTATCGGCAGCGACACTAACCGGCTGATTATAGAAGCGGTCAAGAAAATAAACGCGGTGGATATGGACGAAGCGGCGAAAGTGGCCGACCATATTGAGCTCAAAGTCAGACAGTCCGGCGATAAAGTCACGGTGAACACCAATTACCTGCGGATGATTGACCGCAGCCCCTCGTTCTGGGAAAAGGTCCTGGGGGTGGGCGGCTCCGACTCTTACGGCAATGTCGATTTCGTTATCACCGTGCCACAGAATTGCAAGGTCGTTATAAGCAACACCTCGGGCGAGGTCAAGGCCGGTTATCTGCGGGGGGATATCAGCATCCACAGTTCCGCCGCCGATATCGAGCTGGCCAGTATCGAGGGCGAGGTGATAATCGACAATAACGCCGGTGTGACCAGGGGTGAACTGCTGTTCGGTCCGGTTACCATCCGCCAGCCGATGGGCAAGATTGACCTGGAATGGGTTGAGGGGGATATTCGGATTAAATCATCCTCCGCCCGGATCAACGTAAGGCAGGAGCGCGGCGCTCTTGATTTAACCACCACCACCGGCAGCGTGGATATCCGGACCAACCTGAATTGCGTGAGAGATAATTTTATCCAGACCGAAAGCGGCCATATACATATGCTGGTGCCCCAGACATCTTCGGGCACCCTGCAGATTGCCTCCGACATGGGCAATATTAAAACGGAAATTCCGATTTCCATCAAATCCATGTCGAAAAACAAACTGGTCGGGGAATTCGGCACCGGCGGCGTGAAAGTCACCCTGACCTCGACCACCGGCGATGTTACGGTGGCCCAGTTTTAAATAAAATACACATTTTACATGGGATGTAAGATGTAATATGAAAAATAACCGGCTTCTGAAATTCTTCATCTTTCTCTTTATAACCGCCTTCGCGGCCCTCTCTTTGTTCGCCCAGGATGAGAGTGCCCCGGCCGAACCGGAGAGCGAATCCGAGGCGGAATATCCCTCCGAACTGCTATTCAACGAGTTGCAATTGTCCCCCGAAGGCGTCATCGCCTATGACACTCTCGGCAACCGCTGGCGCTATGATTTCGACAGCGGCATATTTGTTCCCTCCCGGGTCAGCGATGAATATACCCCGGAGGTTGTTATCGACCCGGTGGAAATTCGCTGTACCGAGGAGAGAAGGGTACAGGCCTACGAAAAAACATCAGTCCTCATCGGCTATGACGAATTCGTTGACGGCGATATTGTCGCCTACGGCCGGGTGACGGTCAAGGGCTGGGTCAAAGGGAACATCCAGTCTATCAACAAGCGGGTAGTGGTCACGGAATCCGGCCAGGTGGACGGGTATATCAAGGCGCCGGAAATTATCGTCAAAGACGGCGGCGTTGTCCTCGGCAAACAGGTTACCACGACCGCGTTCGATATCCCGGCGGTCAAGGATTTCCCGTACGATTTCCTCATCGCCGTTATTTCGCTGACGGCCTTTCTCCTGGTGTTCGGTTTCCTGGTGGTGCAGTTGATGCCACGCCAGCTCGAAAATTTCCGGGTGTGCATGTGCCGGCACCGGGTGAAAACCTACCTGCTCGGGTTTCTGTTTGTTATCCTGATGCCCGTTATTGTTATCCTGGTGGTGATAACCATTGTCGGCACGGTGGTGGTTATTTTTGTACCCATTCTTTATGTTATCGCCATCGCCCTCGGGATAATCTCGTTCGGACAGACGTTGGGTGATTCGCTTTCGAAAAGAATCTGGGGCTCTAAAAAAAGCGTTCTATTCAGCATTATCTTCGGTGTCTTCGCCTTTATGCTGCCCTGGATTTTTACGTCCCTGATGTTCAATTCTTATAATGAGGTTCAGTTCGGGTTCGGAGTTTTCTTCCTCGTGATTTCCATAATTTTGTCGACCTTTCCGGTTTTCTCCGGGGTCGGGGCGGCTATCCTGACCCGGGTCGGCTTCCGCCAGTACGTCAGTTTCGCCGATCGCCTGGCCCAGGAACCGACCCTGGCGCCCGCCCCGCCGCCGATTCCCCACGAACCGCCGATTATCACCCCGCCGACCATAAAACCGATAAAACCCGATTCCCCTATCCCCCCCGGCAAAGGCCCCCTGCCGTCCGATAAATAAACCCCCTCCTTTCGATTGAATGAAACCCTGAGGCTTTTTTATCCGTAAAGAAGGATAAAAACAAGAGAGGTGTTTATGCGTTTGGGTAAAATATTTTTAATCGGATTGTTTTTGTTAGCCTTTACCGCGTCACTGTCCCTGGCCGGCCGGCTCGAGGAAGTCACCAAGACTGTCGACGCCCTGGGCGTTGAAAAACTCATCGTCAAGGTGGAATTCGGAGTGGGAAATTTGATTATCCACCCGGATGATATCAAGGAAGCCGCGGTGCTCAATGTCAGCTATGACCCGAAAAAGTTTGATTTTGAAATCGACTATACCAAGCGGGGCAGTACGGGCTATCTGGATATGGAAAGCATGGTAAGAAAGCATCGCAATATCAATCTCGAAGACTCCGATAACGAATGGAACCTGGTTCTTTCCACCCGGTATCCCGGTGAGATGGAATTCGAATTGGGCGCCTGCGAGGCCGATATAGACCTGGGCGGCATACCGCTCACGGAACTTACCTTCGATATCGGGGCGGCTTCGGGCTTGGTTGAGTTCTCCAAACCCAACCCGGAAAGACTACGGGAACTGGTGTTCAACGTCGGCGCCTCCTCGCTGGAGGCCAAGAACCTGGGCAACGCCAATTTTGAGTTCCTGAAAGTGTCCTGCGGCGCCGCTTCCTGTGACCTCGACCTGAGGGGCGAGTACAAGGGCGAGTCCGATTTCGAACTGGAAGTGGGCGTCGGCTCGGTCGATGTTATCCTGCCGCGCGGCGTGGCGGTCAGTATCGAGACCGATGACGGCATGTTCTCGTCGATTGACTTTCACAACGATGACCTCGAGGAAATCGATGACGACTTCTACCAGACGCCCGGTTTTGACGACGCCGAAGACAGAATTTTTATCACCGTCGAGGTGGGCATGGGTTCGGTGGATTTTTACTGGAAATAATCTCTCTTAAATCTCCCGTGTATAAAAAACCGCCTTCGGGCGGTTTTTTATATATATCGATTATAAAAAACACCTTGAATTAAATAAACAGCTTGCCGATTACTATAAAAAGAAAGTATACTCATAAAGTTATGAAGGGATTGAAGATAGAAAAGCCCGAACCAATACCGCCGTCGTTTGTTATAATTACTTGTCAAGGTTTATAAGGAGCTAAGATGTTACGTAAATTATTGATTGTTTTGATAATGCTGTTTGCCACCGCCGGGGCGCAGGTCGCGGATAATTCAGTCCAGGATAAAATTTTCAAAGCCCGCGACAAGGTTATGCCGGCCCTGGTGCATATTCAACCCGTGATTAAGGATTATAATACCGGCGAGTTAAAAAAACAGGCCGTTATCGGTTCGGGTGTCATTTTTCACAAAGACGGTTACGTCGTTACCAACTACCATGTCGCCGGGAAGGCGGAACGGATAATCTGCACCCTCAACGACAAGGAACAAGTACCGGCGGAGTACGTCGGCGGCGACCCGGCCACCGATATCGCCGTGGTTAAACTCAATCTCGATGATTACAAGGGAACAATAAAAATCGCCGAGTTCGGCAACTCCGACGAGGTCCAGGTCGGGCAGTATGTGATGGCGATGGGTTCGCCGCTGTCGCTGTCGCGCACCGTCTCGTTCGGAGTGGTTTCCACCAAGGACCGGTATTTTTCCAGCGATGTCCGTCTGCCCACCGGGGAAAGCACCGGCCGCTATAATCTCTGGATTCAAACCGACGCCGCCATCAACCCCGGCAATTCCGGGGGGCCGCTGATCGATATGAACGGCCGGGTGATCGGTATAAATTCCCGGGCCACCATGTTTGCCAACAATATCGGTTTCGCTATCCCGATCAACATCGTCAAGGAAGTTACTTCGGCGATACTCAGCGACGGCGAGGTACACCGCAGCTGGATAGGCCTGCACTGTCAGGCTCTCCAGGAACTTGAAAATTATTTCCGTACCGGCAACAACGAGGGCGTGCTGATATCGTCGATCGACCCCGACTCCCCCGCCGAGGCCAGTTTCCTCAAGGCCGGGGACGTTATTCTTGAGGTCGACGGCGAGCTGGTTTCCGCCCGTTTTGTCGAGGAACTGCCCGCCTTCTACAGCAAAATAGCCAAGCACGAACCGGGTTCGGAAATCTGGCTGAAAGTTATGCGCAACGACGAGGAATATAATTTCAAGGTCGTGACCAAACCCCTGGGCGAACTCCAGGGCGAGGATTTCGAATGCGGCGACTGGGGCTTCACCGTCAAGGGCCTGACCCGGCACATGCGCCTGCAATACCAGTTGAAGGATACCCTGGGCGTGTTCGTCTCCGGTGTGAAGAATGTCAGCTCGGCCGATATCGGTGGCTTGCGTCGGGGTGACGTGGTGGTGAAAGCGAACAAAACCGACATCCTCGAACTGGCCGATTTCATAAATCTTTACAACGAACTGTCGTCGGCCTCCACCGATAAAATTCTCCTGACCATAAAACGCGGCGGCGGCACCCGCCTGGTTTTCCTGAGCATTGATAATAAAGAGGGAGTACTTTTTAATGAAGAATAAATCATTTACGGTTTCATCGCTGGTGATAACCCTGTTTTTGTGCGGTCTGTTTGTCTGGCCCGCCGTCCCGGCCGAGGCCCAGACTTTCGATTTCGACAAGCTGCACAAAAAAATCGAAAAATACACCGTCATCCTCAATATGAAAATCGAACTCTCTTTCGGTATGCAGACCAACGAGCAGGAACAGCGGGTGCTGGGTACGGTTGTAACCGAGGACGGCCTGGTTATTTTCGATGGTTCTTTCCTGGAAACGCAGAATCCTTTGAGCGCCATATCCGGGATGACCTTCAAAACCACGCCGGTTAAAATCGATATTACGGGGCTGGACGAAGAAAAATACGAGGGCGAATACATCGGCGTGGACAATTTCACGCAAATTGGTTTCGTGAAAATCATCCCGCCCGAGGGCTCCGACGCCGAGACGACCTTCGACCATGTCACCTTCGCCAAAAACCAGAAATTCGTGGTGGGCAACTGGGTAGCTTTGTATATGCTGCTGCCGGAGTTTGTCGACCCGCCCCTGGCGGCCGATGTCGGCATGATTTCCAACCTGATCAAATTGCCGGAAGATTTTCCTCTTACGGTCGGTTTCAGCGGGCTTGAAGTCGCCTCGGTGCTCTTCAACGAAAACTTGGTACCGGTGGGCGTTCTGGGCTCCCTGATAAATCCCGCCGCCGACAGCGATATCGGCTTCATGGAATCATTCTCGGACTTTAATTACCCCCTGCTGGGTATTATCACCGCCGAACGCCTTGAGAAGCTGATTGCCAACCCGCCCCAGAAAGGTGAAATCGAACGGGTATGGCTGGGTATTACATTACAGGCGCTGACCAAGGATATCGCCGATTTTTTTGAAATCGACGTCCCCGGCGGAATTATCGTCAACGAGGTGGTAAAAGGCTCACCCGCGGAAAAAGCCGGTCTCAGTATCGGTGATATGATTATCGAAATAAACGGCCAGCCGGTCGAGGTGGACCGTGAGGAACTCATCCCCGTATTCCAGCGGCGCATCTCGGAAATGGGCCAGGGCACCGCCGTGGAATTTACCGTCCTCAGGCCCTCCGACAGCCGGGTCGACACCATGAAAGTTTTCACCAACCTCGATAAAAGACCCCTGGCAGCCAGCGAGGCCGAGGAATACGAAAACAAGGCGCTGGAGTTTAAAGTCCGTAACCTGGTCTTCTCCGATTATCTCTTTTACAACCTGAACGAGGACGAGCTGTACGGCGTGGCAGTGTCCGAAATCCAGAGGGGTGGCCTGGCCAATATCGGTGGTCTGATGATTGGCGATATTATCCAGCGGGTAGGCAGCCAGACCGTGACCTCAGTCGAGGATATCGAAAGCGTGATGAATCAGATTGAGCAGGAGAAACCGTCCGAAGTTATCTTCTTTGTCTGGCGGCGCAATAAAACCCTGTTTGTGAACGTCAAAACCGACTGATAAGGTTTAAAATTATATAATTACTCGAAGGCGGCCTTTATGGTCGCCTTTTTATTATGATTCCTGCAGCCGATTGCATGATTTAATTCCGGGGACATGTAGCCTCCTGCAGGTCCGGCCTTGAAATATTCATCGTGTATAAGAATTAAACACTCCTAAATTGTCTGGTAAATTATTACCTGGCAGCCCGTTAAGTTGCTATGACGGCTGTTCGACCCGGTTCGAACGGGAATTTCGACCGGTCACCCCCTGCGGCATAAGGTTTGCGTTTAGATATATCGACTTTAATTTTGGATGTAATTTTTTGGAAGATAGCGAGACAGAAAGGGTGATTTTATGAAAACAAAGATAACGATCTTTCTGGCCATATTCTTTGTCTTTACTTCGATGGCTCTGGCTCAGCCGTACACCGGAGTAATCACGGTTGAAACCGTCGACGTTAACCCCGGTGACCATTTCAGCGTAAAGATAAGAATTAGCGATAACAACATGGCTTTTTCGGCCCTGACTATCCCCATCAGCTACCAGAACGATAACCTGACGCTCGATTCGGTCTCCTTCGTCGGTTCAATCAAATCGTCCGGTTTCAACGGCATAACTTCCATTAACGAAGTGGATAAGATTGTCACTATCGCCTACCTGGCTCCTTATAATTTTAGTCTGCCGCTTGAAACCATCTCGGCCGCCGAGGGCATAATCGCTGAAATGTTCTTCACCCTGGACGCGGCAACGCCTCCGCAAACGATTGTCTTCAATGATGTTATCGAGGAAGAAGTGATCGATTACAACGGTACGGACAAGACCATTCAAACCGGTGTTTATGTCGTTGACAATATCGGCTCGGTAATCAACATCCCAACTTATGTATCCGGCGGCGCCGTCGTCTTAATCCCCACGGCCGTTATCGATGACAATAACTCCCTGTTGCCGAATGAATTCGCACTGGATCAGAATTACCCCAACCCCTTCAATCCCTCCACCACAATCGAGTTCTCGCTCCCGACCGCCAGCCATGCCAAACTTGAGATTTTCAATATCCTGGGTCAGAATGTCGCCACCCTGGTTGACGAAACCATGTCTGCCGGCAACCATAAAATCGAGTTCGACGCCTCCGACCGGCCCAGTGGAATCTATTTTTACCGGTTAATGAACGAAAACGGCTCAACCACGAAAAAAATGGTGCTCGTCAAATAAATGAATTGACGCCTTCTGCCGATTATAACAGAGATAGCCAATAACGCTGTCTCTGTTTTTTTTGGGAATAAAGCAATGGCAGAATCTGTACAAGAAAAGAAAAAACAAGTTAAAATAGGTGATTATGTCCTGACCGGCAAAATCGGTCAGGGGGGGATCGCGGAAATCTTCAAAGCGCGGCAGGCTTCTTTAAATCGCGATGTCGCTATTAAAATTCTGTCCTCCAAATTGACCACCGACCCCGAAATCGTCCGACGATTTGAACGCGAGTCGATGGTAATCGCCAAGCTCAACCACCCCAATATCGTGCACGTGATCGACAAGGGTAAGGCCGGCAACCGATATTATTTCGTTATGGAATATGTCGACGGGACCTCGCTCCGGGAGGTTATCGAGCGGGAAAACATCCCCCTCGCGACCAAGTTGGACATGATTGTTCAGGTCTTAAAAGCCCTCGATTACGCCCATAAAAACGGGGTTATCCACCGGGACATTAAACCCACCAATATCCTGATCGACCGGCAGGGCA
>Ga0210003_1000686_pt1 | contig 30613 bp, 26 predicted proteins | sample LantaG_FD_182804 | JGI IMG/M metagenome (GOLD analysis project Ga0210003, IMG submission 182804) | Deep subsurface microbial communities from Baltic Sea to uncover new lineages of life (NeLLi) - Landsort_02402 metaG (SPAdes) (version 2) | ecosystem: Environmental > Aquatic > Marine > Oceanic >... | reverse complement strand
CCCCATACACACACACCTCCGAACCCCCAACAACAACAGGCCTCCTACTACCTCCAGCAGCCCCGCTGCGTCCACCGCCCGACCATGCGCCTCACGTCGGCCTTCGTCGCCGAGCAGCTCTCGGCGGCCTTCGACGTCTACGACCCCGACCTCGTGGTGTCCGTCCACCCCCTGATGCAGCTGGTGCCGCTCCGCGTGCTCCGCAGGCGCGCTGCCGCGAGGGCCAGGGCGCAGGCCGCGGCCGTGGCGCGGTCCGGGGACGCCTCGGCGCTCGGGAGGGCGAGGGCCGCCGCGGGGCCCCCCTCGGGCTCCCGCCCGCACCGCCGGCACGGGGGCGAGGGCCCCCGGTTCGACGACCACCACGTGCGCGACCCGGGCCAGCCGCCCCCCTTCGCGACCGTCGTGACCGACCTGACCACGTGCCACAACACCTGGTTCGACCCGCGCGTCGACGCCTGCTTCGTGCCCACGGAGGAGTGCGCGGCCCGGGCGCGGAGGCTCGGCGTCCCGAGCGAGAGGATCGCCGTGCACGGCCTGCCGATCAGGCCCGGGTTCGCGAAGCCGCAGGCGTCGAAAACGTCCCTGAGGAGGAAGCTGGGGATGGACCCGGAGATGCCGGCGGTGCTGCTCGTCGGTGCGTTTCGTTTTTTTCCCCCTTTCTTTTCTTTTGCAGTTTCTCTCGACGGAAAAAAAACCTCTTCTCAGCTCTTTCTCTTTCCTCTCTCTTTCCCAACTCACAAAAAAAAACATACCACTTCAGGCGGAGGAGAAGGGATGGGCAACCTCGAGGCCACCGTCAGGGCCATCGTCGCCCGTGGCGAGCAGGCCTCCAGGGAGGCGACCCTCTCGGGAAACAAGGCCCCGAGCGGGATCCAGGTCGTGGCCGTCTGCGGGCGCAACGTGCAGCTGGCCAAGGAGCTCAACGGCGCCGACTGGCTACCCCGGGGCGCGCGCGTGCTCGCGACCGGGTTCGTCGACAACATGGAGGAGTGGATGGGGGCGGCCGACGTGATCGTGACGAAAGCAGGTGAGGGAGTCTCGAGGGCCTGGAGAGACGAGTCGCGGCGCGAAAAACCCCCTCGAGGAAAAAAAAGAGGGGAAGAAAACTCACTTTTTTCCCCCCCATTCTCAAAAAACCAAAAAACCAAAAAAACGAACGACACAGGCCCGGGCACCATCGCCGAGGCCATCGTCTCGGGCCTCCCGATGCTCCTCAACGGCTTCATCCCCTGTCAGGAGCACGGCAACGTGGCCTACGTGACGAGCAGGGGCATCGGCGCCTTCGAGCGGGACCCGACCAAGATCTCGGAGATCCTCGAGGCGTGGCTGACAAAGCCGCCGGCGAAGAGGTCGCTGGCGAGGGACGGCGGCGTCTCCGAGGAGCTCGCCGCGATGCGGGCGGCGCTCCGGCCGCTGCGCCCTCGCTTCAAGGGCGCGCTTGCCAACATCGTCGACGACCTGGCCGAGCTGTGCCGGTCGGGAGGGAGGGCGCTGGTGGACTCGGGGCAGCACGCGGGGCACGGGGGGCTCAGGGAGGAGGAGGAGGGAGCTGCCGCTGCTTCGTGAAGGGAGAGAAGAGAGAGAGAGAGGGAGAGAGAGAGGGAGAGAGAGAGGGGGGGAGAGAGGGAGAGAGAGAGGGGGGGGAGAGAGAGAGAGAGAGAGAGGGAGAGAGGGAGAGAGAGAGAGAGGGAGAGAGAAAGATAAAATATATTTGCTCTTTCCGTTTCCTTCTTTTGAGTAATAAAAGAAAACTTGAAATCGTGTCCCCCAAAATCACGACGGCGGCGATAAGGAGAGTGAGAGGAGGCGAGATAAGGAGAAGAAGAAGCGGATTGATAATACAACTGATTTATAGAAAATTCTGAAATAAAAAAAGGTCGACGGTTCTTGACTTTCTCTTGTCCCGCCCCCTTCTTTCTTCTCCGCGCTTTCCCCTTGTTCCAGCTCAGCTCGGCGCTGTCCCCAAACTTCCTCCTCCTGACCCCGCACGGAGCGCACGCCCCGGAGCTCGCGGCGGCGAACGCCACCGCGGCGAGCAAACACAAGCCGGCGACGCTCAGATAGGCGCACGGCAGGAAGAGGTTTTTCCCTCCGGCCCAAGAGTCGGTGGACAGCACGATGAGCTTCTTCCCGCCGAAGCCGTAGGTGTCGTACCTGTTGTCGACGGCGAAGCGCACCGTGGACCCCGCGGGGATCGTCTCCCCGCCGTTGTCGACGACGCCCCACAGCTTGCGGAACGTCGGCGCGGCCGCGGGGCGCAGCCAGACCATCAGGTGCTGGTCCTCGTTCAGCGGGACTGGGGAGGCCCCGTCGGGCCCGCCGCGGGCCCCCGCGCCGCCCCCGCGCGTCGCCGGGTCGTCGTTGAAGTTGGCCGGGAGGACGGCGCCGTAGAGCTGCGAGGAGTCTGTCGGCCACGCGATCGCCGAGTCGTCGATCGCGAGCGGCCGGGGCGCACTCCGCTGCTCCGTCGCGCCGGGGAGCAGCAGCGACGCGGAGAACGAGTCGTTGAAGTTGCTCCAGGCCACCAGGCCGCAGGGCGAGATGACTGGCCTCTGCCCGCCCGGCAGGCTCGCGTTGCCCGCGGGCGCGTACCTCCGCGGCTCGCACCGCTCCGCGGGGCCCCGCACGCCGAGCCCGCCGCGGACGTCGTCGATCGTGCCGTCCGGAGGGGGGGCCCCGCCGCCGCCCATCTGGTTGTCGTCGCGGGAGCGGACGTAGCGCTTGTGGTTTTGGAAGAAGTCGGTGAGCTCGTAGTAGACGTAGATCTGGGGGGGGGGGATTTGGAATTCGACGAGGACGGAGGCGGGGGAGACAAGAGAGAGGAGGGAGGAGGGAGGGTCGGAGGAGGTTGAGGTTGAGAGAGAGAGAGGGGGAGAGAGGGGGCGAAAAAAAAAGAAAGGAACCCATCGGTGCTCTCGCTCGTCTCTCCCGCTCAACTTCTCCTTGTGAAAAGCTCCAAACTCACCGGCGGCCTCATGGCCTTGGTGATCGGGATGTCCACGGTCACGTTGACGCCGTCGCCGCCGGCCGCGGCGAGCAGGGCCTGCCTCGCGGCGTTGGTCGCAGAGGCTCCCGCGGCAGCAGCATCGACGGCGCCGAAGGGGCCGGCGTTGTCGTATCGCGCCGATGCTTCGACGACAGAGAGCGTTGCCGCCAGCAGGGCCCCTCCGGCGGCGGCGCACAGCACCCCGGCGATCAGGAAGTAGGCGACGAGGCCCCTGGGCGTGATGATCGGGGACCAGCCGGAGAGCTCCTGCTGCGCAAAGCGCTGGAAGAGCGACGGTTTGGGCTGCTTTGGTTTCTTCTTCCTCGGCTCAGACGATGCTCCCGAAGTCGAAGCGGGGCCGACGCTGCCCGGTTCAGCGGCGCCTCCGTTCACTGCAGCAGCCACGGTCGAGCGCTTGGAGGGCGCCGAGCTCGCAGCGGCAGCGCCGCTGCCGCTGGGATCCATGGGTGCGCGAAAACGCAAAGGGAGGGAGGAATGCGAGAAAAGAAGAGAAGTAAAATAAGGATCGACGGGTGTGAGCGACGGGAAAAAAACCCCGAGGGGATAAAAAAAAGAACAAGAAAAAAACTCGACCTCCTCAGCGCCAGCGACCACCATCCAACTTTTCTCAAGATAATTTGTAGACATCAAGTGCGGATTTGCAAACAAACGAGTTAACACAAGAATTAGAGGAAAAGAGAAAGAGAGAAAACACAAAAAAAACCCTCTCTCTCTCCTCCGGTTCTTTTCCTCTTCTTCTTCATCATCACCATCATCTACTTCTTCTTCTTCTTCCCGTCCGGCTTCTTGTACGTCAGCTTCGTGTTCCCCCCAGCGGACTGGGGCGCCACCTCGCCGTAGAGCCCGCCGTACCGCTTCTGGAACTGCGCGATGCGCGACTCCTCGCCGACGGAGGTGGTCAGGGCGCCGGTGTAGAAGGGGTGGTTGCCCGACCAGACGTCGACGACGTACTCGGGCTTGCACCCGGAGACGGTGAGCACCTCCTCGCCGTTGCAGAAGACCTGAGAGTGAAAGTTTTTTTCCCGTTGGTTCGAAAGGGGGGAGAGAGAGGGGGGGAGGGGGGGGGCGGGCGGTGAGCGCGGCGTTTCAAGAGGGAGCAAAGAGCGAGGGGGTAGGAAGAGAAGAGGCTGGAGAAGAGGTTTGGACGACGGCCGGCTCTTCTTTTCTTTCGGAACGCGCTCAAGATCTCAATCCATCCGTCTTCCTCTCTTCTGAAACCACTTTCTTTACCTTTGACTCGGTGTTGTACTTGGGGTGAATATCCTTTTTCATCGCGACGACCTGGAGGGAGCCCCGGCGCTGTGAAGAGAGTGAGTTGAAGAGAAAAAGAGAGAGAAAGCGAGATTTCAAAGTCAGCCGCCAATTCCCTCAGACAAAAAAATGACGACGACGCTCTACTCTTTGCGCCTCGCATTCGAGCTCTTCCCGCTCGTGAATGCTGCAAATTCTTCACTCGGCACAGCAAGAGATAACGCTAGTATGCCGATCACGGGACAGCAGAGGAAGATGCGACGAGAAGAGTGCGGGAGTGCGGTTCTCGAACGACGTCAGCGATGACCAACTCGGTCGACTTGACAAACGACACGACGACGACGACACGTTTGAAAGACATCAACGTCTTGTTCTGACACAGGCTTCCCGGCGAGCGCTTCGGGTTCCAACGTACCGGCTGCGTGCTGCGCGAGGGCGCCGCGCTCAGGGCGCGGCCGGAGAGAGCGCTCTGCATTCTTAAGACTAGGCCGCGGGGAGACTAGTTTTTGCTTTTTTTTTGAGAAAGAGAAGTGGAGAGAAAAGAAAATCAGCATGATTTTCGACCTCGTGCCCCTTGCTCCCAACTCAAAATAGTCTCTTGCTTTCCTCCGTTACAAAGCGCGCGCGCTGCGACGACGACGGAGAAGACCAAGAACAACACAAACAATCTTTTAACAACTCAGAAGAAAAGGAAGAAAGGACGGATATCAGATCTTGAGAGCGGCGTCCAGCGCCTTGCTGAGGTCGAGGTCGATCCCGTCTCCTCCCTCCTCTCCTGCTCCCTCCTCTTCTCCCCCCTCCTCCTCCTCCTCCTCCTCCTCGTCGTCGTCGTCATCCCCGTCCCCGTCGTTGTCGTCCATGGGCCCCAGGGCCCCGGCCTTGCCGGCCCCGCGGAGGATCTCCTCGACCTCCTCGACCCCTTCGTCCGAGACCTCGTTGTCGTCGAGCGCCAGCAGCTCGAGGCCCGGGGCCCTCGAGGCGGCCCTCGCCAGCGCGACGGCTCCGGGCCTGCGCAGCTGGTTCTGCGTGGCGTCGAGCCTGGTCAGCGAGGGGCACGCGGCGACTCCGGCGGCCAGGGCCCTGGCGCCGGCGTTCTCCAGCTCGTTCTCGCGGACGCTGAGAATTTTGAGTTTCTTCAGCGACTTGAGCGCCGTCGCGATCGAGCGCGCGCCTACCGGCGTGACCTCGTTCAGGCTCAGGTCGAGCTCCTCCAGCCCGGGGGCCGCGCCCCTGGCGAGCGCGGCGCAGACCTGCGCGACGCCCGAGTCCAGGAGCCCGTTGTCCGCGAGCACGAGCCTCCGAAGCCCGCCGTGGCGCGCGACGGCGAGCGCCAGCGAGGGGCCCGCGGCGGAGGTCAGGGGGTTGTCAGACAGGTCGAGCGACCGCAGCGCGCCGCCCGCCGCGCCCGCGAGCCCGGCGGCGGCGCAGAGCGCCGCGGCCAGCGCGCGACCGCCGGCCTCGCCGACGCGCGAGCTCGCGACCCTCAGGGACTCCAGCTTGGGCGCCCTCCCGACGATCGAGGCCAGGAAGGTCGCGCCCTCGTCGCCGCTCATGTTGTTGTGGAAGCTGAGCGAGCGCAGCTCCCCCGCGTGCTCGAGCGTCTCGGCCAGCGCCGCGCAGGCGTGGACGGAGGCGCCGACGTTGCGCATCGCGACGCTGCGGAGCGGGGCGCGGGGGCCCCCGCCCGCCGCTCCTCCGCCCGCGCCCGCGGCCGCCGCCGCGGCCCCGCGCCTGAGCGCGGCGGCCAGCGCGCGCACCCCCTTCTCGCCCAGGGCGTTGTCCGACACGTCGAGGCTCTCCAGAAGCGGCGCCTCGGCCAGCGCCTCGGCGATCGTGCGCAGCGCCTCGAGGGCGTCGCCCTCGTTGCGGCCCGCGATGATGTCCGACAGGTCGGCGTGCCGCAGCGTCGCCGAGACGTTCGCCAGGGCGCGCGCGGCCACGGCGGCTGCCTCGGCGCCGAACGACTTGGTCGAGAAGCGAACGCGGGCGTGCGCTGCGCCCGGGGCGAGCATGGGGCCCAGAGCCTCCTCGGCCGAGGCGGCGGTGAGGAACTCGCGGTCGCCGCGCAGGTCGTGGTCGTGGAACTCGTTTTCGCCCTCCTCCTCCTGGTTCCCTCCGGCGGCGGCAGCGGAAGCAGAGGCAGCAGACTCTTCCTTGGGGGAGGCAGCCGCGTCCTTGACGATGTCCAGGGCGATCTCGGCGAGTTTTCTATACGTTAGAGCCGGGGATGTTTTTTTGATTTCGGAGAGGCCGAGGCTGGTTGAGGTAAGAAGAAAGGAAGGCGCACCTCGATCGACGACGGCTGAATTCAGCCTCTCTCTTTCTCTTCTTCTTCGATCGCGTTTTCGTACTCCCCACACATCTTTCACTCACCTCGCGTATGCCCTCAGCGTCTCTGCGTGCGGCCGCACGCCCGTCGTCGTGCGCGACTCGACCTGCGCCGTCGTGTATGCCCTGCGCTCCGCGCTCCTGGCCTTCTCGAGTGCCTCGGCAATGTCGAGCGCCGCGCCGCGGGCAAAGGCCATCGACACGAGGTTGGCCGAGAGGCGCGAGACGGTGGCTTCGCGCGTTGGCTGGTCGAGGGACCAGTCGTCGGCGGAGGAGGCCATGATGTTTGGGAGGAGTGGTGCTTGAAAGGAAGAGGCGGGGAGAGAGAAAGAGAGAGAGTGGGAGAGAGGAGGAAGGATGAGAGAGAAAGGGGATTTGATTGTGCAATCAGAAGCGCCGACGAAAGAAACCAAAGAACTCCCATCAGGCATCTCTCTATCCCTCACGCGCGCTCTGTCCCTGCTCCTTCTCTGGTCGAAGCGACGGCACGAAGCAAGCAGGGACTCCTCGCTTGCATTCCACTTGCCTTTGCAGATCAGAGCAAGCCCGAGAAAGGCCCGAAAAAGAGGCCCAGGAGAAGGGGAAAAGTTTTCAGTTTTTCAGTTTCAGTTTTTTTTCGACCTCCCTCCCTCTTTTTTCGTCATGGCCGCGAACCTCTTCGCCTCGGCGAGGGAGAAAGTGACCTCCCTCATCTCTGCCGCGGGCGGCGAACCTGAGCCGGAGCCCGAACAGGGCCTCCTGGGAAGCCTCCAGACCTCCTTTGCCGAAGCCACGCAGATGTCGCGCACGAATCGCTACCTCGCAGCGGGCACCTTGCTCGGCGTCGGCGTCCTCTTCGGCGCGCTCAGCTCGCTCTTCGTCGTCGTCAGCCCTCGAAAGTTCGCGGCGCTCTACACGCTCTCCAACCTCTGCGGCCTCGGTGCGACGATGTTCGTCGTCGGGCCCGCCAAGCAGTGCGCCAAGATGGCGGAACCCACGAGGCTCGCGGCGAGCGCGGTCTACCTCTCGTCCGCGGTGCTGACGCTCGTTGCCGCCCTGAAGCTGCGGTCTCTGGTCCTGACCTTGCTCTTCGCGCTTGTGCAGTTTTTGGCGCTGATCTGGTACGTCCTGTCCTACGTACCCTACGCGAGGACGATGTTCTCGGGGGCCGTGAGCAGCTGTTTGGGCGGCGGGGAGTTGTGAGGGGGGAGAGAAGAGAAGAGAGAAAAATCAACGACTCTGGCTTTCTTTTTCTTTGTTTTTTTGAGAAAACTGCTGTAGATCAGATTAAAAACGGAGCGAAAATTGCTTTGAATTGGCCTTGTTTAATCAATTACACGAAAGAGAAAAATCAGTAAACGTGGGGAAAGAAGGGAAGCAAAAGCGGGGCGCGAATGAAGAAAAAACAACAACAGCGAAGAGGTTTGTTTTCGAGAGTGGGCGAAAAAACCTTCCGTCCTCGTTTCTTCTCTTTCTCCCTCTCTCTAGTCCCCCTACCTAGTCCTGGTACCCAGCGGGGGGGGGCTGCGGCGGCCGGTAAGCGCCGATCGTCTCCGAGCGAGCGCTTTCGCCGCCCGTAAGTGCCGGTGGAGGAGCGGCGGCCTGAGAAGAAGAAGAAGAAGGAGCTCCCTCGCCGCTTCCCTCCTCCCCGTCGCCGCCGCCGGCCCTGACCTTGACCTCGACGGCGACGACGCCGGCCGACAGCAGCGAGTCCTTCTCCGAGAACGCCCGCGCGTCGGGCTGGAACGCGTCCGCGGCGAAGTCGACGTCGATCATCTCCAGGGTGTCGTCGTCGAAGCCGGCGGCAGCAGAGGCGCCTCCCCCGAGGCCGCTGTAGCCAAAGCCGCCGCCGCCGCCGCCGCCGAGGAGGCCGGACAGCGACGGCGGCAGCGCCGAGCGCAGGGCCGCGGCCCTCTCTTTCAGGGCCTCCCGGTGCCTCCACGCGGCGAGGCCCAGGGCAGCCAGGGAGCACCAGCCGACGAGGTGGACGAGGGCGAGGCCCAGGGTCGCGGCGACGGAGCGGCGCTGGCGCCCGCTGGAGCCGCCGCCGCGGGGGTTGCCGCGAGGCGAGGGAGCGGCACGGCGGGGGTCGTCACCGCCTCCCTCCCCGTCGCTGCTGCCGCTGCCGGGCCGGGAGAGCCCGCTCTTGGCCTCCGCGGCCTTGGGAGCGAAGCCCCCCCTTTTGGAGCTGCTGCTGCTGCTGCTGCTGCTGCTGCTGCCGCTGCTGCTGCCGCGCCTCTCCTCGCCCTCCTCGCTGTGCTCCTTCGGGGAGGAGGAAGAGGAGGAAGGACTCGGCCGCCTCTCCTCCTCCCCGGAGGCGCCCCCCTCCCTCACCTCGATCACCTCCTCGACGTTCTTCCTCTCGCCGCCGCCGCCGCGAACCCGGCAGCTCACCCCCTCCGCGACCGACCTGGGCATCGCCCTCGAAACGACGATTTTCCCGCCGTTTTCTCCCTCGGGGCAGTCGAACTCGTTGCGCTCGCCTCCCAGCCCGACCTCGACGTCCTTGTCCTCGGCCATCGCGCGCACGAGGAAGGCGGGCAGGGGACCCGTCAGCCTGTTGTCCGAGAGGTCGAGCGTCTTGCGCAGCACCACGACGCCGGCCGCTGCGGCGGCCGCGCCCGGGGATCCAGCTCTCTTCCCGCCGCCGCCGCCGTGGGAGCCCCCGGAGAACACGGGGATCGCGCCCCAGGCCCCCGGCGAGAGCGCGCCGGCGGCGGCGAGCCCGGGGGGCACCTCCCCCTCGAGGTCGTTGGACGCGAGGTTGAGGTACCGCAGCGCGCCCCTGCGGGCGCCCTGCGCGCCCTCCAGCGCGTCCGCGAACGCCCCGAGCGTGCCCCCCAGCCTGTTGCGGCTGAGGTCGAGCAGCTCCAGCCCCGGGACCCGCGCCAGGGCGGCGGGCAGGCCCCCCGTGAAGGAGTTGTTGCCCAGCAGCACGCGCTCGAGCGAGGGGCCCCAGGCCTCGGAGGGGAGGTCGCCGCCGAGCCCGGCCCCCGCCGCGGACAGCAGGCGCAGCGACGGCGCGCCCGAGACCGACGCCGGGATCTCCGCCCGCCGGCTCCCCCCCAACCCGCCGCCGAGGGCGTTCCCGTCCAGGGAGAGCGCCTCGAGCAGCGCCAGCGAGTCGGCGCTCCATGGCGGGACCCCGCCCTCGAGCGCGTTGCCCGCCAGCCCGAGCTCCCGCACGCGCGGCGGCAGGACGGCGGGGAGCTCGCCCGAGAGCGAGTTGCCCTGGAGCTGGACGACCTCGAGGCCCGGGGCGCAGGCGAGGCACGGCAGCGGCCCCTCGAAGCCGCCGCCGGCTTGGTCTCCCAGAGAGAGGACGCGGAGAGGGGAGCGCGGCGGGTCCGCCGGGGAAGATTTCCGTCTCTTGCCCCCCTCCTCCTCCTCGGCCTCCCTTTCGGCCTCGCGCTCGTCGCCGATGCGGGGCAGCCTGCCCGAGAGCTCGTTGGCCGCGAGCGAGAGCTCCTGGATGGGAGACTTGGACGGGTCGAGCAGGCACGAGGGGATGGGCCCACTGAGCCTGTTGTGCGTGGCCGTGAAGCGGGCGAGGCGCGAGGGCAAGGAGTCGGAGGAGGAGGCGTGGTGGCGTTTCTTGCTGCTGCCGCCGCTGCCTTCGTCGTCGCCGTCGGACTCGGCGGCCCCGACGAGCTCACATGAGAGCTGCCCTCGGATCCTGTTCAGGCTGAGAGACACGGCTTCGAGCTTGGGCAGCTTGGAGAGCACGGGCGCGACATGGGAGCCGAACTCGCCGTCGAGGTCGTTGAGGCTCAGGTCGAGCTCTCGCAGGGAGCCCGAGAGGCCCGCGAGCGCCGTCGGGAACGCGCAGCGGAGCCCGTCGCCGGCGAGCGAGAGCGTCGTGAGGTGCCCGTCGCGGTCGCACTCGTTCGGCGGCGCGCCGCAGGGGCCCGGGCCGCCCTCGTCCGCGTCTGCCAGCGAGGCCCGCAGGGCCGGGCACGAGGAGAGCGAGGAGGCGGGCCCGCCGGCGGGCCCGTGCGAGCAGCACTGGCCGAGGACGGCGCGCAGCGCCTCGAGGTCGGGCTCGCGCGCGGTCGCCGCAGGGGCGGTGCCGACGGCGCAGCGGAGCTCGAAGCTCGTCTCGTCGGCGAAGCCGAAGACCTCGGCGACGTAGGTGCCCGGGCCCGCCAGGGAGGCCTCGGCGGCGGAGAAGGCGACGCGGTCGATGCCGAAGGCCTATTTGGGTAGTTTCGGGGGGGGGGGGTGTCGGGGGCTTCTTTGAGTCCAGCTTTCCCGGGTTTCCCTCTTTTTTTTCCGTTTTTCGAAAAAAAACAAGGGATCGTGATGATGCCATCATTTCAGCTCCGCATCTTCCTTACCTCCCTGCTGCTCTTCGGGCCCGGCCCGCCCTCGTGTGCGGGAGGCGAGATCTCAAGGTCCGCATCCCCCGAAAGTGCGTTGAGCTCGCAGGCCACCGTGCGGCCCTTGGCCACCTCGAAGGAGAACCGAGCTCTGTCATTCGCGAGGACGACGCCGACCGCCGAGCATGACTTTTGAGGGGGGGGCGAGGCGCGTCCGAAGAGGTGGGACACGGGCTTTTCCTCGTCCTCGCACTGCAGAGTCTTGACAGAGTTGCTGGAGGAAGTTGATGACGAGGAGGAGTGCGTGGATGCCGACGGTGAGGAGAGGCGCCGCGGGGCCGAGGCTGCCGAAGCCAAAACGGGTGCGAAGATCGCGACGACGAGAACGACGAGGAGAGGGAGAGCAGAGAATGCTCTGCTGCTCCTCATGTCTGCTAGGTCTTCTCTTTCTTTTTCCTGCTCGAGCGACGGATGAAAAAGAGCGTGGAGCCGACCCTCAGCTCTGCAAGCTCAGCGGAGAAGAGCAAGCGGGAGGCGAAAGCAAAGAAACAACGTTTCTTTGAATTTGAAAAAAGGAAAGGAGGGCGAGAGCGAGAGTGAGGAGAGAAAGGAAAAAAATCAAATTACTTTCGCCTAGTTTTCACCCCAGTTTCGTCACTCAATCGTCGCGCGCGGAGGGAGGGCCCTTGCTTGATGCGACCCGCGCCCTTCCACTCCGGTTCGAGATGATGGAGACTTACGAGCTCCTGCTCCTCGGAGGTGGGCATGCCCACGTCATGACGCTCCGGCGATGGGAAAAAAGAAGAGCGCCGAGCTCGTCGTCGTCGACATCATCGGCGTTGCCGTCGGCGCCGGCGTCGCCTCCTCTTCAACAACGACCGAGGCTCGCGCTCGTGTCCTCTTCCCCGGCCTCGTGCTACTCCGGGATGCTCCCTGGTGTCATCGCCGGGCTCTACGCGCCGGAACAGGCGCTCGTGCCGCTGGCGCCCCTGTGCGCCGCGGCAGGGTTTGACCTCATCGTCGCAAAAGTCAAGAGCGTGAGCTCGCGTCGGAAAGAGGTCGAGGTCGAGGTCGAGGACGACGGAGGAGCGGGATCGACGACAAGGATGCTCCGCCTCGGCTACGAGACGCTCTCGCTCAACGTGGGGTCCACCGCCAGCGGGAACTTCGAGGTGGGAACCTCGAAGCGGTCGATCGCGGCGAAGCCGGCGCACTCCCTCCTGGAGAGGCTCCAGCCCTTGTTCGACGCCTGCGAGGCGGCTTCGGCGGCAGCGCCTTCTTCCCCCGCTGCTTCCTCCTCCTCCTCCTCCTCCTCCTCTCCTCCTGCCGCCGCTCTGCCTTCCGTCGTCGTCGTGGGTGGGGGCGCTGCAGGGGTCGAGATCGCCGCCGCGGTCGCGGCGAGGCTCCAGAGGGCGGCAGCGGCGAAGAAGGAAAAGGAGCCCTCTCCCCCCCTCGTCTCGCTCGTCACGGGGCCGCGGGGTTTGCTTCCAGAGGAGTCGCGCTCCGCCGCCGCCCTCGTCTCTCGAGAGCTCCGGAGGGCCGGCGTGCGCGTGGTGCCGGGGGGACGGGTCGTCTCGACGCCGGCGAGCGTGTTTGGGAAGGAGGAGGAAGAGGAAGGAAAAGGAGGCGGAACGGGGGCTCGCGGCGCCGTCGCCGTCGAGGTCGCCGTCGACTGCGACTGCGGCGGTGGTGGCGGCGGCGCCTCCCCTTCCTCTTCCTTCTCCCCTCCTCTCCTGCTTCCGGCAGACTTCGTGCTCTGGTGCACGGGATCGGCGCCGCACCGCTGGCAGCGGGACAGTACGGACCTCGAGCTGGACGAGGGGGGGTTCATCAGAGTGGACCCGAGCCTGAGGTGCCGCTCTCGCCCTCTTCCGTCGCCGCCGCCGCCGTCGTCCTCCGACCCTTCCGCTCTCCCTCCCTCGGTCTTTGCCGCGGGGGACTGCGCGGGCGTCTCCCTCTTCGACCCTCCTTCCCCCCCTCCTCCCGCTTTCTCCACCCCTCCAAAGTCGGGGGTCTACGCCGTGCGAGCGGGGGAGCAGGTCCTCCTCCCCAATCTGCTCGCGGCCGTCGGGGAAGGCGCCGGCGGAGGGGGCGATCCCCCTCCTCCGGCGCGGTGGGACGCCTCGCGCGAGGGCAGGCCCGCGCTCTCGCTGCTCTCACTCGGGAACGGCAGAGCCGTCGCGCTGTGGCCGTGGAGGTGGGTCCCCGCCGTCGCGGGAGAGGGGGTCTGGCTGCTGAAGGACTTCATCGACCGGCGGTGGGTGCGAGCGGCGGGGCGCTAGATTTCAGAGAGAGAGAGAAAGCGGTTTTGTTTTTTACCTCTAAAAAATCAGATTTTTTGTTTACTTTTCCCCCCTATCTCCAAAACTGCGCACTTGTTTCCTTTTTTCTGGTTTCTCTCCCATAAGATGTCAAAACAGAAAGGTCTAAAAACTCGAACAAGGGGGCGAAGAAGAAGGGAGATGAGAATGGAGTGAAAAGTCAGTCGCTAGCAAGAGCAATGACCTCTCGACCTTCTCAATCTCTCTCTCTCTCGCAATCCCCGTGCCCTCTCTGTGGTCTCCTTCTCTCTCTCTAGGACTCTCTCTCTCCCCCCGCCCTCTCTCTCTCTTAATTTCTCTCTCCCCCAATAGGAAACCTCAAATTAAGGCGAACTCTAAGAATCTAAATCTCAAGGAGAGAGAGAAAAAGTTTAGTCGACCTCCTCCATGCGCGAGCCCTCGGCCGCGTCCTCCTCGAGCGCCGGCAGGTCTTCGTCAGCCCCTCCCGCCGCGGCCTCTTCCCCTTCCTCGTCGCCCTCCTCGATGGCCAGGCCGAGCTTGACCATCCTGTGGATGCGCGCCCCGAACGTCGCGGGCTCGTCGAGCGAGAAGCCCGACGTGAGGAGCGCGGTCTCGAACAGCAGGAGCACGAGGTCACGGACCGTCTTGTCGCCCTTGTCGGCGTCAGCGCGCTTGCGCAGCTCCTGCACGATCACGTTGTCCGGGTTGACCTCCAGCGTCTTCTTGCTCGCCATGTAGGCCGACATCGAGTTGTCGCGCAGGGCCTGCGCCTTCATGATGCGCTCCATGTTGGCCGACCAGCCGTACTCGCCCGTCACGAGCACGCACGGGGAGTCGACGATGCGGTCCGAGACGACGACCTTCTCGACGCGGTCGCCGAGGACGTCCTTGATCAGCGAGCAGAGGGGCTCCAGCGCCGCGCGCTGCTCCTCCTTCTTGGACTTCTCCTCCTCGGTGTCGACGTCGCCGAGGTCGAGGCCCTCTGTTTCGTTTCGTTTCCGGGGGTGGGAGAGGGAAAGGGAATAAGAGGGCGGCGTGAGTTTGAAGTCATGGTTAAAACAAATGGAGGCGAAAAAAAGGAGGAAAAAAGACGAGGCGAAAAAAAGGAGGAAAAAAGACGAGGCGAAAAAGAAGAAAAACCAAAAAAACGCACCCTTGGTGCACGAGACCAGCTTCTTGCCGTCGTACTCCTTGAGCTGCTGGACGCAGTACTCGTCGATGGGGTCGACCTGTTGCAGTAGTTTTTTTGAGAAAGAGTGAGAGAGAGAGAAGGAAAAGACAAGGAAAAGGGTGAGTATCGAGTCCTTTTTTTCACCCTCGACGACGACGTTCCACTTTTTCCGACCTCTTCGAAAATGAAAAAAAAACTTTTACTTACCATGAACAGCACCTCGAGCCCCTTGCTCCTCAGCTTCTCCAGGAACGGCGAGCTCTCCACCGCCTTGCGCGACTCGCCCGTGATGTAGTAGATCGCCTTCTGGCCCTCCTTCATCCGCGTCACGTAGTCTTTGAGCGACGTCTGCTCCTCGCCGCTCTTGGTCGAGTGGTAGCGAAGCAGGTCGGCGAGCTTCGAGCGGTTGGCGGCATCCTCGTGGATGCCGAGCTTGAGGTTCTTGGAGAAGGCGTCGTAGAGCTTGGTGTAGTCATCCTATTGTTGGCGTTTCGGGGTCGAGGGGAGGAGAGAGAGGGAGAGAGTGAGTACGAGAAGGGAAAGAGAAAGAACGGAAAAGAAAAAAGTCAAAAGCGCGAAAAGAAGAGGGCAACTTCTTCGCTCGCTTCGCTTCCGCTCGCCTTCGCTCGCCGGAAACCTCCTCACCTTGTTCTCGGCGACCTCGGCGAAGAGCTCGAGGCACTTCTTGACCAGGTTCTTCCGGATGACCTTGAGGATCTTGTTCTGCTGCAGCGTCTCGCGCGAGATGTTGAGCGGGAGGTCCTCGGAGTCGACGATGCCGCGGACGAAGCCGAGCCACTCGGGGATGAGCTCCTCGCAGTTGTCCTGTTTTTTAAGGGAGAAATTTGGGAGATTTTTTTGAGCAAAAAGGAGGAAAAAAAGAGAAAAAAGCTTCCGCTCGCTGCCGCTTGTCGCTCGAAGGGCGAGCGAGCAAAAAACCAATCACAACACAACGCACCATGATGAAGACGCGCCTCACGTACAGCTTGATGTTGTTCGCCTTCTTGCGCGTGTCGAACAGGTCGAACGGCGCGCGCTTGGGCAGGAACAGCACCGCCTTGAACTCGAGCTGCCCCTCCACGGCAAAGTGCTTGGTCGCCAGCGGCTCCTCCCAGTCGTTGGTCAGCGACTTGTAGAACGCGTCGTACTCCTCCTTGGAGACCTCCTCGGGGGGGCGCATCCAGATCGGCTTCTGCTTGTTGATGAGCTGCCACTCGTGCTCGACCTCGGTCACGGTCTTGGTCTTCTTCTTCTTCTCCTTCTTGTCCTCCTCCTCAGCGTCGACCTCCTCGACCTTGCCCTCCTCCTCCTCCTCGCCCTCCTTCTTCTCCTTGATTTCTTCCTCCTCCTCCTCGTCGTCAGAGACCTCCTTCTCGACGGAGCGCTCGTGCCAGATCGAGATCGGGTACGAGATGAACTCGGAGTGCTTCTTGACGAGGTCCTTGAGGCGGCGCTCCTCGAGGTACTCCTGCTGGTCCTGTTGTTCGTTTTTTTAACACGTTTTTTTTTTGAAGAGAAAGTTGAAAGAGAGGGGGGGGGAGAGTGAGCCTTCTTTTCTTCCTTCTTTATTCGAGTTTTTGCCTTTGCTTCTAACGGCGCTGTTCGACCTCCCGGAGGAGAAAGACACGGGAAGAGAGAAAGAAAGAAGAGGTAAGGGCCCGCAGCAACAACGAGCGCAGAAGAAACGAGGTGGAAAAAGAAGATATGGAAAAAAACTATCCTACCTCCTTGAGGTGCAGGATGATCTTCGTCCCGCGCCCGATCGGCTCGCCCGAGGTGTCGCGCGCGATCGTGAACGACCCGCCAGCCTGGGACTCCCAGATGTACTGCTCGTCGTCGTTGTTCTTGGTCACGACCTGATTTGAGTTATTCATTTTTTTGAGTTTTTAAGGTCGAGAGAGTGAGCGTTTTCCCCGTTTCTTCCCATCTCCCCTCTTTCAACGCCGCTGCTGCGAGCACATAAAAAAGAAGGAGAGAGAAAAGGAAAAAACCTCTAAAACCCTTACCGTGACGCGGTCGGCGATGAGGTACGCAGAGTAGAACCCGACGCCAAACTGCCCGATCATCGACACGTCCGCCCCCGCGGACAGCGCCTCCATGAAGGCCTTGGTCCCCGAGCGCGCGATCGTGCCCAGGTTGTTGACGAGGTCGGCCTTGGTCATGCCGACGCCCGAGTCGGCGATCGTCAGCGTCTTGGCCTCCTTGTCGGGGATCAAGTGGATGAAGAGCTCGGGCTCGGCGTCCAGCGCTGCCTTGTCCGTGAGCGACGCGTGGCGGATCTTGTCGAGCGCGTCAGAGGCGTTCGAGATGAGCTCGCGGATCGCGACCTCCTTGTTGGAGTAGAAGGTGTTGACGATGAGCGACATCAGCTGGTTGATCTCGGCTAAGTTTTTTTTTTGGGAAGGTAGTTGAAAAGGGGGAAAAAGAGGAGTGAGCTGGAGAGGAGGGAAAAAAGGCAGGCGCTAAGAAAAGGAGTCGCGAGAGAGAACAGCCGTCGTCGTCGAGCGAGCGATCGGCGGAGGAGCGATCTCATGCTTTCCTCGTCTGATTCTCTCCTCTTTTCCGCTCGCCTCTCCTTCCCTTTCTCTATTCTACTTACCCTGGAAGGCAAAGGTCTCGGGAGCGGCGTCCGTCATGGTTGCTACAGGTTGGTTTTCTGTGGGTTGGGTGGGGGAGTGAAGGGAAGAAGAGGGGAAAAAGTGAGAGGGCGCTTCATCATCGAAAGAAACTTCTGGAAGGCGTTGAAGACACCACGCATCGAACTAAGGTATTCTGGGACCTCTAAATGCCTCCGCGATCGGCTCAAACCCGTCAACGGACACCCCTCCGCAAGCTACAAAAGAGCGAAAGAAAGAGCGAGCGGCGCGAGGGACCAAGCAGGCGAAACTAGTCGCTTTAAGCGAGCGCAGCGAGCGAACATCAAAGTGTCGTCGATGCCCCCTCTTCTTCTTCCTTTGCACGCGCTCTCTGCCCCTCTCTGGCCGAGATCTGCGCGCGAGGCGCTCCCTTTGAGCCAACAGAGCACGCCTGCAGTTAGACAAAGAAATAGAGAGAGAGAGGAGAAGACAAAAAAACAACCCACCTTTTGCAAGGGAAAAGAAGGAGCGGCAGAGGCAGATGCGGCGTAGAAAAACGGAAATTGTGAGAGAAATGAAAGACCTCGACTCGAGAATTTTTTTTTTACTTCCCCCCCGTTCGGCCTCTCTCGACCTCGCTCCCTCACGGACCGCTGCGCCGCCAACCCCCCCCTGGCGCCCACCCCGGCGCCCTGGAACCTCCCGAGCTTTCAAACGTTCCGAGAAGGAAAGGTTACAGAAAAAACAACAAGACCCTCTCGTCTCCCTCTCCTCCCCTCTCGCGTTGTTCCATTCTCTCCCTCTTGCTCCCTCCCCCTCTTCTGCCCCGTCCCTCCCCCTCCTCCAGCCTAATGCTGCCCCCCGTACACAAACGCCTGGACGAACGCCGCGGCCATCGCGAAGCTCGCGATCGACGTGAACACGGGCCACGAGCGCGGTCCAGGCCAGGCCTGAGAATTTTTATTTTTGTTGATGAAAAGGAAAGAAAGAGAGAGGAGGTTGAGAAAAGAAGAGGGGAAAAAAATTGAACCTCGATCCCCCCGCCCCCCCCCCAAAAAAAAAGAAAAAACCTACAAAGGGGTCGCTCTTGACGTCTCGGACCCTCTTGACGGAGACGAGCAGCGTCCCGAGCGCCCCCACGGCCCCGACGACGAGCCCCAAGGTCGCCCCGGGCCCAGCCCCGCCGCCGCTCCCGACGAGGAACGCCGACGCCGCCGCCGACGCCGCTCCCGCGATAGTCAGCGGCAGGGCGGGCCTCCCCCCGGCGCCCTCCTGCAGCAGCGCCCGCTGGTAGAGGTTCTCCCCCAGGATGGCGACGGCGTAGGCCACGGACTGCTGGGAGACGGCCAGGGCGGCCTGCTGGGTGAGGTCGGCCTGTGGTTGTGTTGTGCGAGGGAGGAAGAGAGGGAGGAAAAAAGGGTCGGACGGCCAACGGAAGGATGAAAAAAAAAGATAGAACGAGAAGAAAACCGCCTCTCATTTCTATCGATAGAGTAACTTAAAAATTCTCCGAGTCCCACTCCTGCGTACCCTGACGACGACGTTAGAGCGACGGGCAGAGCGAGGGGCCGCGGAAAAGCTGCGACGAGGAAGACGGGCAGCGGCGGCGATCGGTCGGCCGCCAAGGGACGCGATTGATGCACTCATAATTATCTTTCGCTCTGAGTTCTTCTCCGGATTATTCTCGGCAATCTAGCTCTCTCTTCGATCTCAAGTGCGTAGAGCGGATCTATAAGGACGCGCTCGAGGTATGAAAAGTGCAGATAGGATTGCAAAAGGTGTTTTCTTCTTCGACGAAGAATGCAGTTGTTTTGATAGAGCTCAAAGAGGTTTCGAGAAAAATCAAAAAAGTGAGAGCACAAACGCTTTCTCGACTTCTAAAGAGAAGCTCCCGCTTCTCTCCCCCTCTTTCTTCCCCCCCGATTCGAACAAGCTGTTGCTGCTCGTCATGCGTCTGAGAGCTGGCCCCGCCTGTTCGAACCTGACCGCGCGCCGCGGTGAGTAGTGGGATTTTTGGAAGAAGGGTTTCGTGTCTCTGATGTCGCCGACGCCGCAAAGGCCGACGCCTGACAACAGCCATCTAGCCATCGAACTGCATAGGCGCGCCGCCGGGAAAACCCCCTTCTGGGCATCTTCTTGCCCCCTTTTCTCTTTCAGAAAAACAAACACCGTCTCATCGTATCCTGTACTAAAAAATAAAATAAAAAACAGCTGCGGCAGCGGCGCGTCGAGTCTCTTTCGCTCCGACGTGGCATCCGGTCGCCGTAGCTTCTTCGTCTTCCTTTTCTTCAACCCCGGCCTCCTCTGTCACCTCGGCCCTCCCTCGGCGCGGCGGCCCTGCACTGCCTTTCTCCTCGCACGCCCCCGCTGATGCCAGGGCTCGAGCGGCTTCCGTTTCAGCAGCAGCAGCAGCAGCAGAACCCGAAAAGCCGACCAAGTCAAAGTGCGGCAAGTTCGACTACGACCTCTTCACGATCGGCGCGGGCTCCGGCGGCGTCCGCGCCTCGCGCTTCGCGGCGTCGACCTTCGGCATCCGCGCTGCGGTCTGCGAGATGCCGTTCGCGCGCGTTGCCTCCGACGAGCTGGGCGGCGCCGGCGGGACCTGCGTCCTGCGCGGGTGCGTGCCCAAAAAGCTTTTGGTTTATGGATCGGAGTTCAACGAGGCGTTCCGCGACGCGGCCGGGTTTGGGTGGAAGGCCGGCTCGAGCCCCGCCTTCGTGCCAGGGTGGAGGGAACTCCAAAAAGCGAAAAACGCCGAGCTCGACAGGCTCAACGGCGTCTACAAGAGGCTGCTGGACGGCGCCGGGGTCGACTTTGTCGAGGGGCGAGGGAGGCTGGTGGATGCCAACACGGTCGCCGTCGACGAGATCGACGCGCGCACGGGCACTGTGGTCCCGGGCTCTTTCAGAACGTTCACGGCCGCCAAGATCCTTCTCGCGACGGGGGGTCGCCCCTTTGTGCCCTCGTTCCCGGGATCGGAGCTCTGCCTGACGTCCGACGAGATCCTCGACCTGCCCGACCTCCCTTCGAAGATCGCCGTCGTCGGCGGAGGGTTCATCGCGGTCGAGTTCGCTTCGATCTTCAACAACTTCGGCACTTCGGAAGTGCACCTGATCTTCAGGCAGCCGCTGCCGCTGCGCGGGTTCGACGGCGAGGTCAGGAAGTTCGCCGCAGAGGAGTACGCGAAGCGAGGGGTGACGCTGCACCCGGGGCTGTCCCCTGTGAAATTGGAGAAGGACGCCAACACGGGAACGCTGACGCTGACGCTGGGGGGCCCCGGGAAGAGCGAGGTGGAGCTCTCGGGCCTGTCGCACGTGCTCGCCGCGACGGGACGCAAGCCGAACGTGAGGCACCTGGCGCTGGAGGCCGCCGGCGTGCGGCTCGACGAGAAGACGGGGGCCATCACCGTCGACGAGTTCTCCAAGACGAGCGTCGACTCCGTTTATGCAGTCGGCGACGTCACCGACAGGATCAACTTGACCCCCATCGCCCTCATGGAAGGAATGGCGTTTGCGAGAAACGCCTTCGGGGGAGACAAAAACGCGAAACCCGACTACGGCGCGGTCGCCTCGGCCGTCTTCTCGACGCCGACGATTTCGACTGTTGGACTCACGGAAGAAGAAGCTGCCGCGCGTGAAGGCGGGAAGAAGAGGACGCTGGTGTTCTCATCGTCGTTCAAGCCGATGAAGAACACGATCTCGGGGTCCGAGGGGAGGGCGCTGATGAAGCTGGTGGTCTGCGGCGAGACGGACAAGGTTCGCAGAAAAGAGAAGAGGAGAACAAGTTTGAGAGTCGTTTTGAGTTTTTTTCCTTCTTTGCTCTTTCTCCTTCTTCGTCGCTCACGCTCTCTCTTTCTCCCTTTGTTTTTTTTGGCTTCTCCAACCGAATACACATGAAAAACTTTTACTCAGGTCCTGGGCATGCACATGGTCGGGCCCGAGGCCGCCGAGATCATGCAGGGCTTCGCCGCTGCTGTCAAGCTCGGCGTGACCAAGGCGCAGCTCGACAGCGTGGTCGGGATTCACCCGACGGCGGCGGAGGAGTTTGTGACGATGAGGACGCTGACGAGGGAGGTCGGGGGGTCCGCGGCGAAGGAAGAGTGATTGTGGAAAAGGGCGAAAGAGAGGAAAAAGAGAGAGCGCGAGAGAGACAAAACGTTTTTTTGTTTTTTTTGTTTTTCGACGCTGTCGTTGAAAGCAAGGAGGCAATTCAGTTTTATTGCAAGAGTTTTTTTCCCTCCAAGCCCTCGACTAAAATTTTGTTCAGTAGTTGAGCGCCGGGTACTCCAAAAGACTCCGCACGCTCGCCCTACCTCTGGGAGTCAGCCTGTGGCACCCGGTGATCGATAGCCGGACCAGCGACCCCCTCTCTGCGAGCGCGGCCACCCCCTCGTCGGTCACCTTCCAGCAGTAGCTGATGTCGAGGTGCGCGAGCGCTGTCAGTCTCGTCAGGTCAGAAACCCCCTCGTCGGTGACGCGCCAGCAGTTGGGGAGCTCGAGCGCACGCAGCGAGGGGCACGCCGCCAGGGCCTTCAGCCCAGCGTCGGTGACCCTCTGGTTGCCCTGCAGCCGCAGGTGGTGCAGCCGCGTCAGCCTCCCCGCCAGCGCCGCGAGCCCCTCGTCGCCGACGCCGCGGCAGCCCTTGAGGTTGAGCGAGCGCAGCGGCGCGACCGCGCCGGCCAGCGCCCGGAGGCCCGCGTCGCTCAGCGCCGCGCAGTTTTGGAGAGAGATCGACGTCAGCATCGGCGCACCGCTCGAAGACCAGGCCGCGAACCCCTCGCCCGTCACGAGAGCGCAGTCCTGGACTGAGATCGACGCGAGCGACCTCAGCCCTGATTTCCCGTTCCCGGCGCGGCTGCAGCCCATCGCGGCGATGCCGGCGTCGGTCAGCGTCGCGCACCCCTGCAGGTTGAGCGACGTCACTCCAGGGAGCGAAGGGGCCAGGGCGGCGAGCCCGGCGTCGATAGCCAGGGCATTGCGGCACCCGTCGAGTGCCAGGGCGCGCAGCGCGGTGAGCGGGGCCAGGCTCGCGACGCCGGCGCCCTCGACGAGGTTGGAGCAGCCCGACAGCGACAGCGACGCGAGCGACGTCAGGCCCGCCAGCGGGGCAAGGTCCGCGCCGGCCCTCAATCCGCGGCAGTGCGCGAGCTTAAGGCACGTGAGGGCGCCCAGCGAGCGCACGGGGGAGAGGCCCTCGCCCGTGAGGCGGTGGCAGCCCGAGAGGTCGAGGCAGCGGAGGAGCGGCGTGCCCGGGCCGTCGCGGCTGTCGCTGTCGTCAGAGGGCGGCGCGTCGGCGGGGGCGAAGACGGGGGCGGGCGCTTCTCCTTCTTCTTCCTGTCCTAGAGAGGAAGCAGCGGGGGAGGGAGCAGGGGAGGCGTCGAAAGTCGCTGCTCCCCCTCCTACTTCCTCGGTGCCGGCGGCGACAGCGGCGGCAGCAGCAGCACCGGCGGCTCCACCGCCTCTCCAGCTCCCTCCACTCAGCGCCTCCAGCGCGCCGTCCCTCAGCCCGTCGCACCCCTTGAGCGACAGCGTCACCATCTTCCCCATCCTCCCCAGCGCCGGCAGCGGCGACCCCGGATCGTTGGCGATGTTGCGACAGCCCTGGAGGTCGAGCTCCGTCAGCAGCCTCAGCGCGCTCAGGGACGCGAGCCCGTCGCGCGTCACCTGCCAGCACTCGCGCAGCGACAAGCAGCGCAGCGACGTGAGCTGCCCCAGCGCCGCGAGGCCCGGGCCGGCGACCTTGTAGCACCCTTTCAGGTTGAGGCACGTCAGATGCTGGAGGCGAGAGCGGGAAGAAGAACCGTGGTGGCTGTGGCGGTGGTGGTCGTTGCGGCGAGCAAAGCGCGCGGCGGCAGAGTCGTCGTCGCCGGCGTCGTGGCCCTCCTGTCCTCCTCGACCTCCTCCAGGAGCGGCGACGCTGTCCCCGGCCAGCAGCGTCAGCCTCTCGCCCGTGAACCGCTCGCAGGCCCTTAGGTCAAGGGTGGCAAGAGACGGAAGGGCCGCGACGTGCACCAGCGCGGCGTCGCTCAGCTGCGAGAGCCCGCGCAGCGAGAGCTCACTCAGGCGCGACGGCGAGGCTGGCTGGGAGCTGCCGCCACCCCTCTCGTCGCTCGAGAGAGCCTGTCTGTGCAGCGCCGCGAGCCCCGCGTCCGTCAGCCTGAGACAGTTCCACAGCGACAGCGACCGCAGGTCCGCAAAGCTCGAGCACGCGGCCTCGAGCCCCGCGTCGGTGAGCTCGAGGCAGCCCGAGAGGTCGAGGCGCTGCAGGGAAGAAGAGAGCGCCTCCGAGGCGGCCAGCGCGCGGACGCAGCCGTCAGTCACTGTCGCGACGCGCGAGCAGCCACCGAGCTTGAGCGCCGTCAGGCTTGCGAGACCCCTGGCGATCGAGGCGAAGCCGCGCTCGGTCAGGGCGACGCAGCCGGAAACGTCGAGGTCGCGCAGGGAGGGGATGCCGCGGAGGACGACGGCCGCCGCGGCGGAGGGGGAGGACAGGGAGGCGGCGGCGTCGGGCTCGGGGGAGCCGGCGCCCGCGCTGCCGCCGTTGCCACTCCGCGAGCTCCGGCGGGCCGCGACCTGGCCCTCCGCCAGCCCTGCGAGCGCCGCGGCGCCCCTGTCCCCGACCCTGCAGCAGTTGGCCAGGCTCAGCGACGTCAGAGACGTCAAGCCATGCGCCAGGGATGCGACGCCGGCGTCGGTCAGGTCCTCTGCCCCGGCCAGCGACAGCGCCCGCAGCGACCTCCGCAAAGTTCCGCAGCCGCCCAAGGCAGCCGCGTCGGCGTCTCCCAGCCGCCCCGCGCACGCGGCCAGGTCCAGACGCTGCAGCGAGGGAAACCGCGCCGCCAGCCTGTCGACGCGCAGCAGGCGAGGGCGCAGCGACGCGAGCCCGTCGGCGAACGCCGCGTGCCACTCGCGGCAGACGAGCAGCGTTGCCTGCACGTCGTGGAGCGGCAGGCGCGCGACGACGAGGCGGAGGACGTCGGCCGGGGCGTCGGCCCAGGATCCCAGGCCGTCGTCGCCTCCGAGAGAAGAGGTTCCCGAAGAGGCGCGCGGGAGCCAGGGAGGGAAGTCGAGCGAGAACGGGTCGACGGCTCCGTCGGCGGCCGAGTCCTCGCCTCCGGGGCCGGCCGAGGCCGGGGGGGGCAGCGCGAGGCCGTCCGGGGCGAGGCGCCTCTGGCGAGCGGGGCCGATGTCCCCCTCGTCGTCGTCGCTCGCGTCCTCTTTGGCTGCTCCAACGGGGTTGGAGATGCCGAGGTCGAAGTCCTCGAGCTCCTCCGCGGCGGCGGCGGTTTTTGCAGCAGTGCCTGCGTCGCCGTCGCCGCCACAGAGGGAGAGGCAGGCGAGCGAGGAGGCGGCTGCGTCAGCGGATGCTGCTATTTTTGCTCCGGAAGAAGAAGAGGACGATATCGCTGCCTCTGCGGCCCCGCGCGTGGGCGTCGCTGGGGTTTCGTCCGAGGCGGCGGCTGTTTCGGAAGGAGAAAGAAGAAGGATAGAGAACGAGGTTGTTTGTTGAGGTAAGCGTTTTGTTTTGTTTCACCTTGGAACGAGTGGCAATCGCTCTTTCCTTCCGGGCAGCCTCCACGCTGCTTCAAAGCTCAAACAGCTCTCTGGAGCGTGCCTCGATCTTGATTATCTCTCTCTATGCAGCGGCGAAAAGAGAAAAAAGAAGCACGCTGAAAGCAGAGAGGCACGCGGGAAAACAGAGGAGGGCATTGAAAAGCAATGGCTAGAAGCAACTGCCAATGGCGAGCAGCGCTCTTCTCTCCTTTTCGCTCTTTCTCTCCGTTCGCTCGTCAGTCACCTTGTTTTCGAGACTCGTTAGCATCCTGAAAATATTTTGTTGCTGTCGAGGTGGGTGGCGGAGGCCAAGAGGAGGCTAGCTGGCGCACCCGGTTGGTCGAACAAGTCGTCCCAGACGCAGCATTCGTCGTCTGGGGCAGCGACTTTGAGGGCGACGACTTGGCCGCATCGGCGCCCTGCTCCTCCTCCCTGCTGGGCCCGCCGTCGTCGAAGGCGGGCATTGCGGTTGAGGAGTCCTGTGCGTCTCCTGCCGAGGAGGAGGGGGCGAAAGCGCGACGCGGTGTCGACGTGCGCTTTCAGAATGAGGAGAACAGAAAGTGAAAAAAGAGGGACCGAGTTTTTCCTCCTCGACCTCCTCCTTTCGCCACCGCCGCCGCCTCCTCTTCAACCTCCTCCTCTCTCACCTCTTTCGCCACCGCCGAAAGAGGTGAGAGAGGAGGCTCGTCTCCTCCACTCCTCCCAGTTTTTTTTGGTTGGGGTTTCTCATTTTTTATAGCTCGAAGTTGCTCAAAACTTTCTTCTCCAGGTGCTCCCCGTACCGCTTCGACTCCACGCCTCCCTTCCCTTTCTCGCCGCCGGCCACGGCGGGCCCGACCAGCGCGTTGAAGTGCGGCTCGTAAAACACCGCGACGGACGTCCGCGGCGGCGGAGGGGGCCCCCGCTCTCCTCCCCGCCCGCCCCCCTCCTCGAGCGCGGCGTGCACCACCCGGTGCGGCGTCGACGAGTAGAGCCCTCCCGAGGCGATCTTCAGCATGTCCCCAACGTTGCAGACGAACGCGTCCCGGAGGGGAGGCGCCGGGACCCAGTCCCCCGTCGCGCCGCCGCTCCGGACCTGCAGCGCGCCGTCCGAGGCCGGGTCGCCGCCCGTCGCCGCGATCATCGTCAGCCAGCCGTAGTCCGTGTGCTCGCCGCAGCTGAGGCGCTCGCTGCGCGGGATCTCCCCCCCTCGCCCGCCCCGCCTCTCTCCCGGGCGGAGCGGCAGCGGGGGGTAGAAGAGCGCGCGGCAGACCCAGTAGCTGCTCTCGGCGGTCGTGCCGCCGTTCTCGGGCCTCTCGAAGAAGCGCTCGTCGCCGAGGCCCAGCCCCAGGGCCAGGCCCCGCATGATCCCCTGGCCGAGCCGCAGGCACCTCGCGACGTGCGCCTCGAGCTCCGCGGAGAGCTCCGGGTCGCTGCGGGAGGGGAAGCCCGTGCCCGGCGGGGCGTGCAACGGCGAGGGGGGCAGGCCGTCCGAGGCCTCGACCCCCTTGTAGAGGTCGATGGCCTCGTGGTGGTCCCCGACGTAGCCTCCCCCCTTCCCCTTCCCGCTCGCTCCTGCCCCCTCCACCTCCTCCCCCTCCCCCTCCTCCTCGTCGAAGCGGGTGACGTTGGCGTGCAGGGGCTGCCACCCTCGGAAGCCCGTGGCGGCCGAGAGGGCGATCTCGCGCTTCTGCTCGAGCGGCGTCTCCTCAAACCACCGCCTGGCCTTCGAGAGCAGCTGCGACGCGGTCCTCGACTCTGTCGTCCCCTTGGCCCTGGCGTAGAAGAATCCCACGTCCTTGCAGGCGCGGTGGAGCTTGTCGGCGGTCGCGAGGCGCTCCTCCGGGGTCGAGGCGTCGGAGAGGAGCGCGTCGACGTCGATGACGGGCAAAGAGGAGAAAGAGGTCGAGGTCGAGGTCGAGGTCGAGGAGCGCCGGCATCGACAGGCAGAAGCCTCATCGATGGCTCTGAGCGACCGGAACCGGGCGCTCGCCCTGGCCTCTGCTGCTACAGCCGTCCACGCAGCCGCTGAGACGAGCCTCTGGAGCATCGCGATCGCGGTGTCGAGAGGCGACGAAGAGCGGCAGAGAGAGCAGCGGCAGGGAGCGGCAGAAAACGAGCTCTTTTTTCAAACAGAGTGATCGATTGTCTTTTTTTTGCCATTGGTTTTTCATTTTTTTGTTTTTTCTTTTCTCCTTTGTTCTTTCTCCGCTCTTTTGCTTCAAGCATGGCGGCTCTGGTCCTGCCCTCCGGGTGGACGGATGCCAAATACGGCCTGCTCGCCTTCGCCTTCGTCGGCGAGCTGGTGCAAGGTGAGGAGAAGGAGGTTTGTGCATTGAGACCACGAACGCATCGCGACCTCTGCGACCTCTTTCCGCGGAGGCCTTCTCTATCTCGCTCGCTCACCTCGTTCCCTTCCCAAACCCAACCCCCCCAAAACCCCCAACCACGCCCACGACCCGCCGAACCAGGCGGCCTAATCTTCGGCTGGAACGCCCTCGCCCTCATGCTCAAGGCCCAGGGCATCTACGACGAGGGCTGCGCGTCGCCGACCCCCTCCCCGGGGTCGCCCCCCTCGTCGGCGGCGGCGTGCCCCTCGCAGGAGAGCAGGCTCGCCGTCTTGTGGACCGTCGGCGTCTTCGCGCTTAACGCCGGTCCCGTGCTCGTGGGTCCGCTGCTCGACGCGCTGGGGCCCAAGCTCACGGCCGTGTTCGGCACGCTGCTCAACGTGGCCGCGCTGCTGCTGCTGGCCTTCTTCGGCGGGAGCGGGACGCCGCCCGCGGGCGTGCTTCCCGCCGCGTCGGTGCTGCTGGGCCTCGGCGGCATGACCTTCCACCTGGCGCAGTTCCACATCTCGAGCCTCTTCCCGCTCAGGCGAGGGCTGGTCTCATCGCTGCTTGTCTCGGGCTTCACGGGCTGCGGCGTGGTGTTTTACTTCGTCGAGCTCGGGTGGAACGCCGCCGTCGCGAGGGGGGGGAAGGACCCGGCGGGGGCCTTCCGCGTCGCTCTGGGAGCCTACAGCGGCCTCGTCGCCCTGTGGGTCCCCCTGCTGCTTTGGATCGCGCCCTGGCACGCGCTGAGAGTCGGGCAGGTGTTTGTGGCGGCAGGGCGGGGGAGATGGGCGGTGGTGCAGCGGCGGGACTACGAGAGGAGCTTCGTCCGCCGGCCGCAAGTTGGGGTGACGACGGGGGCTGGGACGACGGCGACTGCTGCTGCTGCTGCTCCCGCCCCGGGAGGCAGCATCGCGCTGGCGGCGCTCGATGGGGGCTCTCCGAAGAGCCACGCGGCGACCGCTGCTGCTGCAGCTGCTGCAGCAGCAGCTGCTGCTGCGGCAGCTCCCTCTCCGCCCCTCCGCCCGATCTCGACGGAGGCCGCACCAGCAGCAGCCTCGACCTCCTCCGACCCCGCTTCTTCAAACCTCGACGACAACCCCGTTTCTCCCGCAGGCGCCCCCTCTCCCGGCCCTCTCTCGGGCGAAGCCGCCCTGGCTTATATGGGCCTCCGGTCCAACGCGGTCTACACGGGAGGAGGCGCGGAAGCAGCGACGACAACAGGAGGAGGGGGCGAAAGCGGCGACGGCGGCTGCGGGAGCAATAGCAGAGGAGGACTTCGCGGCGGCGGCGGAGGCGCCCTGGCCCTGGACTCTGCTGACCCGCGCTGGGCGGACCTCGACTCCCCCACGGCGGCGCTGCGAGCAGGGGGGAATGCGCCGTCGGGCTCCTCCTCGGCTCCCACCAACCAGAACCAAAACACCAACAGCAACGACGTCGCCTTTGGCCCGCTCACCTTCGAGGCCCGCCGCTTCGTCGAGCTCCGTGAGAAGCGCTTCTGGGCCCAGTTCGTCTCGGCCGAGTCGACCGGGATGGGAATCTTCTACACGCTCAACGTCTTCTGCATCCAGTTCTACCTGGGGACGGCCCGGCTGCAGCTGGCCTCCAAGGGCGACGCCGCGACGGGCTTTGCTTTCACCAAGCTGGCCTCGGTGCTCCCGGCGTTTGGGTTCTTGGGTATCCCTGCCATCGGCTGGCTCCTCGACTCGCAGGGCTACGGCGCCACCCTGGGCGCGATCAACCTGATGGGGGTCGCCGCCTCGCTGATGCAGGCCGTCCCTTCGCTGCGGTTCCAGGCCCTGACCATCACCGTTTGGACGTACGGCCGCTTCTTCCTCTACACCTCCTATTTCACGATCTTCGGCGCGCTCTTCGGCTTCCGCAACTTCGGGCGAATGGTCGCGATTGACAACACCGTCAACGGGCTCTTTGGGCTGCTGCAGCTGCCGCTCACCAGCTGGGGTCTGCACGGCCTCCGCGGCAACTTCACCGCGATCAACTTGCTCCAGGCCGCGGTGCTGCTGCCGCTGTTTGGGTTCTGCTGGGCGATGCGGCGGTGGGAGTCCGGGGACCTGGTGCCGATCCGAGCTGCCGAGGGGGAGGCGCTCCCGGTGAACGTGCTGGGCCCGAGGGTGGCGAGGGAGGCGCGGTTCTTGGCGACGCTGGAGAAGAGGCTGGCGGGCTTCGTCGGGTAGGAGAGGAGAGGAGCGTTTTTGTTTTTTTAACTTTCGAGTTTTTTTTATCGTTCATCACTCGGTTTGTTGTCGTTTTGTTTTAGAGGGTACTTGTTTTTGTTTCTTTTTATACACTTTTCCCTCATGAGATGCAAAAGAAAAGACAGAATACTAGCAGCGAAATGAAAACGAGACCAATTCTTACGAGAGAAAGAAGGGAACAGGAGAGCGGAGAAGAGAAAAGAAGAGGAGTCGAACCTTCCCCCCACCCCACCCACTCCCCTCACTCGCCCTTCTCGCCCCCCTCCCCTCCTCCTCCCTCTCCCTTCACGAGCTTCTCCCACGCCGTCTCAATCCACAGCGGCCCGTCGTCGGCCTCCCAGTCCTGCTCCTCGGCTGAGCCCCACAGCGTGAACACGACGGTGCCCAGCACGAGCAGCGCGCTCGTCGGGGCGAAGAGCGCCAGCTCCCAGTCGCCGCCGCTCGCGTCGAGCAGGAAGCCGGTCGCCGCGACGCCGACGACGCCCGGGACCGCGCCGACGGCCGTCGTGCCGCCCAGCAGCAGCGGCGCGTACCTCGGGGACAGGTCCGCGTGGTTACAATAAAGACCGGCGAGAGAGAACGACGACAGACCCAGAGCCGCGGCGACGAGCGCGACCGTCGCCGGGCCGTCGCCTCGCGCGAGCGTGCCGGCCGCGACGAGCGCGGCCGCGGGAGGCAAGAAGGCGGCAGCCTGCGCCGCCTTCCGCGCCGTCACCAGAGGGACCCCCGCCTCCAGCAGCGCGTCCGCCAGGGGGCCAGCAGCAGACGCCACCGCCAGCGCCGCCGCCGGAGGCAGCAGCGAGACGGCGGCGGCCTGGTCGAGCGACAGCGACAGCGTGTCCCTGAAGTAGGTCGGCAGCCACGCCATCAGCACGTAGTGGAGCCAGTTGTTCGCAAAGTGCGTCGCGGCCAGGGCCCTGTAGGGCCCGTTGCGCAGGAAGGCACGCCAGGGGACGCGCGCGTCCTCGGCCTCGTCCTCCGACGACGACGAGCTCGTCGTCCCGTCGTCGTTGGCGACCTCGCCGGCGGCGTGCGCCAGCCTGGCCCGCGCGCGCGGCTCGTCCCTCGCGACGCCCTCGAGCACGCTCCGCCACCAGGCGCACCAGAGCAGCCCGACCCCGCCGAAGCCGTAGAACACGGCCCGCCAGCCGAGCGCGTCGATCAGCGGCGGCGCGGCGAGCAGCCCGACCAGCGAGCCCATGTGCAGCCCGCCGAACACGAACGACACCGTGCGCGCGCGCTCGGCCGGCGGCGTCGCCCGCGCGATCATGTCGGTCGCCGAGCTCGGGGCGACCCCCTCGCCGGCGCCGACCGCGGCCCTGCAGAGCAGCAGCAGCGGGAGCGCGCCCGTGCCGGCCGCCAGGGGGACGGCGGCGGTCGCGGCGGACCAGAGCGCGACGCCCAGCGGCAGCACGGCGGCGCCGCCCCGCTTGGCCGCCTGGTACCCGCCGGGGACCTGGGTGAGCGCGTACCCGGCGAAGAACGCCGACTGGACGAGGCCGCTCGTGGTCGGGGACCAGCCGAAGTCTTGGGCCATGGGGATGATGGCGACGGACATGTTGACCTGAGGGGAGAGAGGGTTGAGGTTTTTTTTTTTTTTTTTTTTTTTTTAAATTTAGGGG
>Ga0210003_1000684_pt1 | contig 30669 bp, 27 predicted proteins | sample LantaG_FD_182804 | JGI IMG/M metagenome (GOLD analysis project Ga0210003, IMG submission 182804) | Deep subsurface microbial communities from Baltic Sea to uncover new lineages of life (NeLLi) - Landsort_02402 metaG (SPAdes) (version 2) | ecosystem: Environmental > Aquatic > Marine > Oceanic >... | reverse complement strand
GCCGCTCCATTCTCGAAAAATATTTTCTGCCACCGATAAAACACATTTGGATTGAGGCCATGCCGGTCGCAGATGTCGGAAACCGGTTCTTTTTCGATAAGATGCAGGCGGAGCAGCGTGACTTTTTCCTCAGGGGAGAACTTTTTACGTTTGTTTGCCATGAGCATTTCCTTTCTTTGATTTACATACTAACTCAAATTCAGGAAATGTCCAATTCCGACTGAAGCATTACAGATTGTGTAACCACGAAGGGCACAGAGAAAATCAAAGATTAAAAGGCAAAAGTCAAAATGGCAGGGTAAAACTGGAAATGTTGTTTCCCGCGAAGGCGCTAAGGCACAAAGAACATGTTCAGCCACAGAGTGCACAGAGAACACAGAGAAAAGATGTAAAGAGATGTTTTGAACCACGAAGAGCTTGGAGCAGCATAGCCGCAACCAAAAAGTTCGGCTCTTCCGAATAATGACGCCTGCGTCAAAAGTGTAAAACGATGAGCAAAATGCTTGTTTTTATCCCCTCCCTCACGGTCGGGGCTTGGAATTTGGACTTTTGACGGTGGCATCAATAATGGGTTGGTGGATTGGGGGTTCGGAGCGCCCGAGAAAAATCGTTCGGGGTCCCAGAGGCACAAATTTCCCCCCGGCTGCCCAAATTTGAGCCTCTGCCCAACCGATTTTTCTCTCGCGGTAGCTGCAAGAGCCTAACCTGAGCGTTTCACTTAGGCATTAACCGGATGAACGTGATTTTGGTCCGGCGGTCCGCAAGCTGGTTCGCCCCATATACGTTAGCAAGGGTATCATCCCAGCGGTCTCCGAAGGCCTGCAGGCCGCTACGGAATTACGCTGCCCTTGAATGAAACGGTTGACACAAAATCAGAGGCAGCATAAACTGTGAACCAATGGGGTAGCCAACAAACCCCCAACTACGACCTGGACAACGTCAAGCAATGAACCGCAAATCAGTCTGTTACGGCTTTGGCAAAAGGAGGCCCTGTCGTGTTTAAGACTGAAGAGACACTTAATGAAAATCAAATTCAGTCTGCCCTGAAATTTATTATTAGGGATGGAGTAGCCTCTCAGGCAATGGGTATATTAACAGGTGGTGCATTTCTTATTGCTTTTGCAGTTAAGCTCGGTGCATCCAATTTTGTTATTGGTCTGTTAGCTGCAATTGGCCCGTTGTCTCAATTGCTTCAATTACCTTCGATATTCCTTGTTGAAAAGATAAGAAACAGAAGGCTGATTACTGTTGTTGCAGCCGGATTGAGCAGGTTGTGCTGGCTGATTATTGCACTTAGCCCTTTTATCTTTCCCGCAAAGATTGCTATCGCTGTACTATTGATATTGCTGATAGCAGTCTCAGCTTTTGGGGCCGTTTCAGGTTGTAGCTGGAACTCATGGATGAGGGATTTGATTCCGGAAAATATAATGGGCTCATTTTTTTCCAAGAGGATGAGAATAGCTACCGGTGTTGGAATCGCCTTAAGTATTCTTGCGGCTGTTTATCTGGACTTCTGGAAAAAGCAGTTTGCAGACCAGGAACTCGCCGGATATTCCATTTTGTTTCTTTTTGGTTTTGCCGCGGGCATAATCGGTCTTTTGTTTTTAGCAAAAACGCCCGAGACAAAAATGCCACAGATTCTGGAAAAGCAGAAAATACTAAAACTGCTTTCACAGCCTTTCAGAGATGAAAACTTCAGGAAGCTGATTGCTTTTATGTGCTCATGGAATTTTGCGGTCAATCTGGCCGGACCGTTTTTTATGGTCTATATGCTTAAAAGACTGGGTCTTAGCATGTCATTTATTATTGGTCTGTCAATTGTCAGCCAGGTATTCAATTTTCTGTTTCTTAAGCTCTGGGGCAGGTTCACAGACCGGTTCAGCAATAAATCTGTCCTGGCGATAAGCGGCCCATTGTTTATCTTATCTATTCTTGCATGGACCTTTACAACAATGCCAGAAAAATACTTTCTGACAATACCTTTATTAGTTGTTATTCATGTGGTTATGGGGCTATCTTCGGCTGGCGTATCATTGGCCTCCGGTAATATAAGTTTGAAGCTGGCACCGAAGGGACAGGCCACTGCTTATCTTGCTGCCAATACTATTGCCAACTCTATAGCTGCGGGAATAGCTCCCATATTGGGGGGCAAATTTGCCGATTTCTTTTCGGGACGTCAACTCGAATGGACACTGAAATACACAAGCCCAAGCGGTGAATTTGTTTTGCCAACCCTGAACCTTCAGCAGTGGGATTTTTTCTTTGCTTTTGCCTTTCTGGTTGGCTTGTATGCATTACACAGATTAGCAATGGTCAAGGAACAAGGCGAAGTTGAAGAAAGGATTGTAGCCCAGGAGCTATTTAGTGAAGTCAGAACACAGGTCAGGACTCTATCAAGTATCGAGGGTCTGCGGCAAATGGTGAGTTTCCCATTTGCGATAATTAGCAGTTTTGCATCGAAAAAAGAAAGGAACAAACAATGAATGCAACAGAATATGTAACTTTAGATGAGGTTCGTAAAGTTTGCGAGGAACTCAAAATCAGAGATTGGACAAAATTAGATAAGCCAAAAGTGCAATCCGAAGAAGCCCAGGTGATTCTGTCAAAACTTGATGTTGGAACTATGAAAATCGGCCTCGAAGACTTTCGCCAGGGACTTGAAGTGGAACTAGAACACGGCATCAGATTTAAGGATGTAAACGTAACCAATAATCATCCTATTTTGACCGGGAAAATTGCATTGGCACACTTCAAAGAATCTTTGGATTATTATAAGCGTCTTGAAATTGCAGAAATAGAGGGCGATTTGCTTAAGGCTGCTGTTTCTAAAGACTCAGCCAAGCTTCAGGCTTTGTACAAAAAGCTCATAGATGCTAAACTAATTCTCAGCAGAATAGAAGCCAGCTGCCTTGCTTAATGATACGAGTAAAATTCAGTTATGGAGTAGATTTTTATCATAGGAGAACAAAATGAAAATAGTAAAACCAAAATTAATTAAGAGGCAGTCAAAAACCGCCGGGCTTCCGCCGGGGACGTTAATCCACGTTGGGGAAAGAAAAACCGAAGAAGTACGGATCACTTTCATGGACTATGATGAGCATGACTTCCAGGAAAAGCAAGTCTCAAACATTGAAGATTGTTTCCAATTCAAGGACACCACGACCGTAACGTGGATAAATATTGACGGTTTGCATGATGTCTCAATTATTGAAAAGATAGGCAGGCGTTTCGAACTGCACCCCCTGATTCTCGAAGACATCCTCAATACGGGACAACGCCCAAAATGTGAAGATTACGAGAAATGCCTTTTTATGGTTCTAAAGATGCTCACGTATGATGATGCGAGCAACTCTGTCAGGTCCGAGCAGGTCAGCGTGGTTCTGGGCGAGAATTTTGTGATTTCATTTCAGGAAGCCGTGGGTGATGTATTCGAACAGATTCGCGAGAGAATCCGCAATGCCAAAGGCAGAATCCGGAAGCTGTCGGCTGACTATCTTGCTTACACGTTAATCGATGCTATTGTGGATAACTACTTTTTGATTTTAGAAAAGATGGGTGAACGGATCGAGTCTATGGAGGACGAGCTCCTAACTGACCCTTCAAATAGAACCGCAGGAATGATTCACGCACTGAAAAGAGAGTTGATGTTTCTGCGTAAATCGGTCTGGCCTTTAAGAGAGTTGGTAAACACTTTGGACAAGACAGAGTCTTTGCTTATAAACGATGTCACCAAACCATACCTTAGAGACGTGTATGACCACACCATCCAGGTGATTGACACGGTCGAGAACTTCAGGGATATGGTTTCGGGTATGCTTGATATTTATCTTTCAAGCATAAGTAACAGGATGAACGCCGTGATGAAGGTGCTGACGATAATAGCAACCATCTTTATCCCGCTGACCTTTATCGCCGGAGTATACGGTATGAATTTCAAGTATATGCCGGAACTGGAATGGAGGTGGGCCTATCCTGCGCTTTGGCTGGTAATGGCCGTTATTGTGCTTGGTATGGTTGTGTATTTCAGGCGAAAGAAATGGCTTTGAATTAGTGGAGGGATAAAAAGATGAACCTCGTACTTTTTATAATCGTCATAGTAGTCTCATTCATAATTGTAAGGATTGGCGCAATAGCCTTTCAACTGACAGGGCTTGAATGGTCTGTGGCAAAATTCCAGGCCCTTTCCTGCTTTTCATCAACAGGCTTTACAACTTCAGAGGCGGAACTTATAGTTACAAACAGCCAAAGGCGTCGCATCGCATCGATACTTATTATATTAGGTCATGCCGGCCTTGTCACAATGATTGCGACCCTTGCCAATTCGCTGCGAACTCAAAAAGTAATCGAGGCAAAACTTACAAAGTCATTTTTGCCTTCAATTCCGCCTGTGCTGGTACCCTACATGAATGTGGTGATAATCGGCGTGGTGCTGTATGTTTTGTACAGAGTTTCTACCAGCAGCAGTTTTGTAAAGAAGCTGACGAATTTTCTGCGGAGAAAATTAATAAGAAGGGAATTAATTCAGCGGGTATCTTTCGAGGAACTTATGTTGGCAACCGGCGGTTATGGAGTTGCGCGAATAGCTGTTTGCTCCGGCAGTCCCGTTCTTAACAAGACTTTACTGGAGTCTGCACTTCGCAGCCAGGACATAAACATATTAGCGATAACAAGAGAAGGCAAAACAATAGCCAACCCTGCTGCAGCTACTGAACTGCTTTTGAACGACGAGCTTTTGTGCTTTGGCAAGCTGGAAAACATAAAGAACAGAGTTTGCATGGTTTCATGAGGTTAAACGAGAAAGAGGATTATGGCAGCATTGACGTTCGGTTTCGATTTATACGCCTGGGTCTTTATCCCTTTTTTGATTTTTGTCGCTCGTATAGCCGACGTCAGCATAGGGACAGTTCGGCTTATATTCATCTCACGAGGCTTGAAATATCTTGCACCGGTTGTCGGGTTCTTCGAAGTTCTTATCTGGCTTTTGGCTATCGGCCAGATAATGAAAAACCTGTCAAATCCGGTCTGTTATATCGCATACGCAGGGGGGTTCGCAACGGGTAATTATTTTGGGATGCGGATAGCAGAGAAGCTTTCTCTGGGGGTCGTTCTTATAAGGGTTGTTACGAAAAAAGAAGCGGGAGAACTTGTCGAATATCTGAAATCGGCTGATTATGGTGTTACCTGCGTTGACGGCCATGGTACGGCTGGTCAGGTGAAGGTGGTTTTTACAATTGTGCCGAGGCGGGAAGTCAAAAATGTGGCTGATTTGATCAACAAGTTCAACCCAGAGGCATTTTATTCGATGGAAGAAGTAAGTTTTGTGGCAAAGGGTGTGTTCCCTATAAATAGAGTCGGCAATTTTGCCGGTTTTGCAGGAATATTCAGATTATTTCGGAAGGGCAAATAGTTCCACCAGCGGAAGTTTTTTTTATAACTTTTTGTGGAATATTCGGCTCGCTCATACGGCTTGGCTGCTATGAGGTCATCCTCAAGGGTTATGATTGGATTATTTTGTTTCAGTTCATAAATACATCCTCCCTGCTGGTCGACAGTTCAGGCTCCGTCTGCTATTCGTGCTCGTGGCACAGGTTAATGATTCCTTTTATAACCGTTCGAAGGATGGCCTTCATACTATCTAAATAGCCTAAGCGCTTGTGGCAGAATGGGTAAGGGATTTTTGGTAGTTGCGGGGGTTTTCGAAGAAGTGCGTTCGGTTTTGATTGATGGTTCAAGCTATTCTATGTTTCCGCAAACCTTGGGACGTTAATGATCTTTCGAAGGCGTTGGTATAATTCGGCCGGGCTGTCCCGTTCGGGCTGCGGCGGGCAGGTTCCGACGAGCTTTTTCTGTGCCCATTCTCGCCCGTCCGCCGAACCGAGCGACACAGCCCTGGGGCCTTCTGGAAATAAGGGTTAAAACTTTTTCGCATAGGATGAATACCGGTTTGTTTGCCGGCAAGGAATCTCTCGCAAAACAGAAGAAAATATGGCTCTTCCGAATAATGGGTCGGTGGATTGGGGGTTCGGAGCGCCCGAGAAAAATCGTTCGGGGCCCCAGAGGCACAAATTCCCCCCCGACTGCCCAAATTTGAGCCTCTGGGCAACCGATTTTTCTCTCGAAATAACTACCCCAACCTGACCGTTTCACCTATGCATTAACCGGATGAATCAAAAGTTCGGCCAGCCAAAAAGTCTCATAACACCTTGAAAATAAAGATGTTGCGAGCGCCCGATAGAAAAAACGTGCACAAAAAACAAGAAGATACAAGATTGTTTTACAGATTTTCGCAGATTTTTTTGGAGAGAGAGTTTGAGTCAGTAAGCGTGCTTCGCCGGGTCATTTGAGAATGGCCTACATGGGAAGCTGACTTGAAAGTTAGGGTTTCGGGGATGTAGGAGACGGTAATAGATAAAAGGTAAAACGGATGGGATTTAGTGCCGAACCATAAAAGGTTCCTGACCCCATTGTTTCTGTGAAACTGTTTGATAGTAGATTAAGGGAGGGTGATGCATCTAATTACCATCCTCTGTACTGGTTCAGCGTGAATTGGACAAATCCACTTCGCTGTTAAGAGACTGCCTTGCCTTCGGCAAGGAGGTTTTTTTAAGGCATAAGAAAGCTCTGAATTGTCGTAGCAATTCGTAAAATGGGGTGGCAGATGTATAACTCATTAGTGTCAAGATTCTTTTCATTACGATGCCGGCGGAGAAGCCTGACTTTTTCTTCGGGGGAAAACTTTTTATGTTTGTTTGCCATGAGCATTTCCTTTCTTTGATTTACATACTAACTCAAATTCAGGAAATGTCCAATTCCGACTGAAGCATTACACTATCGTCCACAGGCAAAGATTGGCCTATGTGGGAAGCTGACACAAAACCAAGAAATAGACTGGAAAGTTGAAAGTAGAGGTGCGGCGGAGAGAGAGTTGGAAAAGGTTCCTGACCCCATTAAATCCCCATTAAATCCCCAGGGGGATTTTGGAGAGTAGAATTGGGGGGTGAGGGAGTGAATTAATTTTTCAAAAAAGGCTTGACTTCTGTGTGCCATTTGGCGATACTATAATATGTTCTTTGCCAGTCGGCAGGGAACCTACAGAGGCTTCGGCCGCTGGGCCAGCGTGGCAAACCAGCGGTTATTTTTTTGCAACATTGCCTCAGTCGGTTTCGGTGAGTTTTTTATCTTCATGTGTACTGTAATCAACAAAAGCCAGCGGTGGTACGCTTAATGGATGAATGTGGGGAGATGTGAGTCGCTGGGGAACTGTTAGTTTCGAAGGCATTTTTTTGGGCCGGAAATTGGTTCGCACCGGCGATATTAGGTCAATAACGCCGATTTGGCAGGAATTCTCAATAAATTGTTATAATGGCCTGTGCAAAAACGCCGAACTGTGTAGAATGAAGGTCTTAGTAAGTGTTGCGAGACAGAAAGCTCTTGATTTTCCACGGCATATTTGTTATAATGCAGGTCACGGACGGGTAAACGACAAGGCAGTCACATCTTTCAAGTCGGTGTTATGAAGAAAATAGAGGTTGGGAAAACATGAGTAAGAGAGAAGGGGAAGATATGTCGGAACAACCGAAACCAGTTTCTTTTCCGTATAATGCGCAGAAAGCCGCACAGGTTATCCTCTGGCTACTGCACAAGCATGGTGGCCGTATGGACAGACTGAAGCTGGTTAAGCTTGTGTTTCTTGCAGACAGGGAGCATTTGCTGAAATTCGGGCGACCGATAGTGGGTGGGGAATACTGGAATATGCCATTGGGGCCGCTTTCCAGCGAACTTTTGGATCATGTAAAGGGGGGGCTTAATGACGTGCCCATGCCCTTTGATGTTGCGTCCCCTTGTCATATTGAAACCAGAGCCGCAGTGGATGAAGACGAGCTTTCTGAGTCAGATATGGATATACTCACTGAGACTAACAAAAAATATGGAAACTATAGCTCGCTTAGATTAAGCCACATGACTCACCAGATGAGCCTTTGGAAGGACAACGCGCCGGGGCGGGGAGGAAGGAATCCTCTTCCTTATGAAAACTTCTTTCTTGGTTGCGAAGACCAAGATATGTTGGACATAATCCGTGACCATCAAGCAGCTTTGGGTTTTTGACATAAATGGATTTTCCACCTGAGATAGTAGAAAAAAACACTATAGTTTCGGGCGGGGCTTACAGGCAATTAAAGCAGTACTCCTCTGATACAAATCCAAAACTGCGATTCTTTTTTATTCTCAATCAGACGCCAGAAACAGATGATGAACTGATAATAGTGACCGCCACCACAAAGATAGAGAAGACCGTTAGAAAGTTCTTTCATGGTGGCTTGGTGTTTGTTAACCCGGAGGAGTATGACTCGCTGCCTGAGCCATCAGTTCTCAACTGTAATCTCGCTATAGGAAAAACAAAGGCAACGCTATTAGAAGAAATTGCGCGAGGGCAGGTGCGGTGCATTGCCCCGATGCCAGAATCGGTTTTACAACGATGTAGGACAGCTATTGCAGCCGTCCCAACAGTTTCCGATAAGCACAAACGATTGGTTCTCGGCGAAGAACAAGCTTAACAGCACTTGTCTTTCAATCAACCTCCATAAGTATCAGGCTATCATTCTCCGCTCTAATCCAATGATTGTTCTCTGGTGTGCAGTCATGGTCATGGGAATCGCCAACTCATTTTGTTGCATCCTCGATGATATTGATTTCATCTTGGGTTAGGTTATATAGTTTGTAGACGAGTTGGTCGATTTGGTTGTCGGTGTTTTGGATTTCGCGCTGAATTCGGGTTATTTCGGGCGGGGCTTTGGCGGAAGGGCGAAGAGGTTCCATTTGAGCTTTAATTGGCCGTGAATGCAATTACTTCTGGTTCTGTTCTTGGGAATCTTGCCATGATTCGATTCGTGCAATGGAAGTTTATATTCTATTTTCACGCGCAACATTTGGGGCGAGCGTTATATTTCTGTTACCTCAGCATAAAGAGATTGAAGTGCATTCTGTCGTAGGCGGAATTTTGTACCATGATTGTGTCCAGTCCTTGCATCAAAGTCAATTAGCAGGTTGCCCTTCTCTATTGCTTTGAGGAACTCATGAAGAGAAAACTTTTGTAGCATCATAATCTTCGAGTATCTGAATTGTTCTTTTTGTTGAACTCGTTTAACATCTGCCTGTACATAGAAGCAATTTAGAAGTTTTGTTCCTGCCTTATGGAAAAGGTCATCAAATCCCCAATAGGGCTAAGGAACTATTAGAGAATCTTCATTGCCTCAACAAGCTTTAATCCCTTATACAACTGCATCTGTACGGTAAATCTGATACCTTCAGGCGTAAGATAGATATTATCATTAGTTTTTCCAAGTAATCCCAGGTCGGTTGCATAATTGGTATACATTCTAGTTGCGTTATACTTTGCTTTATCTGTTTGCCAGTCGAAATATTTCCCAGCATGAAAAGTAAAGTACGCCATCATATGGGACATGGGCACGGGATAAGTATTTTTTGCAAGCGCAAAGACGGCTTCTACTGCGGAAGCAATCCCAAGCACAACAGATGATTTATAGGGATTACTCATAACAAAGGATCGGATTAGATCAGCCTGGCTTTCACTCATTCGAACAGGCAAAACGGGGTCTTTACACTTACAATAGTCCCTGCCAAGATTGGTTAATAAGATAGTATCTTCATTGGGCGACCAATGTATTAGCCTAAGCTCATGTGTAAATTTTATCTTGTTATAAAGAGTTCGTGGAGAACCGCCAAGATGTTTTCGCAACGCTTTGACACTGGTTATTCCGCCTTCAACTGAATAAATTAGGCTATGGATAAGATGGATATTCCATATTCCAATGTCGATCGGCTTTGTTTCTGTAAACAAAGCGATTGGCTTCATATTCTTATAGAAATAATTTAGGACTTCCGCTGGATCATAAATAACACATTTTACATCATCAATCTCGTGGACTTCTTTGCGGGTCCGCCCATCTTCTGTAACAAGCAAATATGTGGATATTCGCCCCTGAACAAGGTCTCCATCCTCTTGCATTTTCAACAAGTCATTTCTATAAGAAAAAAGTTGACTAACGAACTGCTTCTTGAAAGGTACGACTTTTAATTCCAACAAGAGTAGCTCAGTATGATATGTGTAAAGAAGATCGAGACGTCCCGAAGGCATTATCATTTGACGACATAAAAATCGTGGTTCGTCCTCAAGGTGCAAAATATTTTTTGTTAAAACGGGAGCACTTACCAAAATATCTTCAATTTGAGATTCTCTGATTTCCATAGGCATCACGGATAAATATCAAATTCACTTATTCCGAGTTTATTTTGAAGCTCACTTACAAGCGAATCACGGATATTGCCAATCATCTCAATATCCCACGAAATTTGTCGTTCGGTTGGATTTATGCACTGAATAAGTTCAAATATAGCGTTATCCACAAAATCCTGCCGTTTAATCTGTTTGTCGCTCATTTCAACAGTCATTTTCTGTTTCCCATAAGTTCAACGTACGCGGCTTGTAGGTCGAATCCTACGCTGTTTCTATTCACGTCATTAGCTGCGATTAACGTTGTACCGCTTCCAACAAAAGGGTCTAAAACCAGTTCACCTTGATGAGTAAAAAGCTCGATTACTTTTTTGGCAAGTGAAATTGGAAATGTGGCGGGATGAATCGTCTTATTTCTTATGTCTCTGCCCTCGTAGAAAAACTGCCAGACGCCTATCTGACTTTTCAGCCATTCTTTCGCCGTCATACAGTTTATGTTTGTTGGCTTACAATCGCAGGTTCGTGAAGTATTCATCTGAAGTTTCTTCCCATGCAACGAATCTGCCTCAAGAATACTCGTTGGCAAACGTTTCGATGTTTTTACTTCTTTAGTACTGAGCGACTCTATCGTATTTTCCATTTAACTCTCTTGGATTAAACGACTTACACAGGTTCTTGCCCATTTACAGCTTCACGATGTAAAGCCACAACTCAACAACATAGGCCCAGAATGCCACGATGTAAAGCTATTTCTTGCGTTTCTTCCTTTCTGGCTGCTAGGGTAATAGAGAGGCGGCGGTACTCTCGGCCTTTTTCGGGTTGGAAGTGGAAGAGGCCTGAGTTGTATTTGTCGTCGGCTTTTTGGAAGAGTTGGCAGAGGCGGGGGTAGACGTTTTTTCCGTTGATAAGTGCGAGCAGTTGTGCGTAGTGCTCGATGCCCCTGTCTTCACACATTCTGAGGAAGATTATTCTGTCGATAATGCGCTGGACGGAGAAGTTTAGCTGTTCGATGTTGATGGCGGTGTTTTTCAGTGCGATGACTCGGGCGAGCATTTCGCGCCATTTTTCGATTTCGGCGAGGAATTCGGTGTCGACGGTTCCGGTTCCTCGTTTTGCTTTAGTTGTTTTTGCGAATTTATCGAAGGAGCCTTTGAGGATTGCGTCTTTGGCGAAAATGCTTTCGATCTGCTGCCAGTTTTCGATGTAGTCTTTGTAGTTGAGGTAGATTATACGGGCAGTGTGTGCTTTGTCGGTTTGCTTCGGGCGTGTGCGGCAATCGTAGACCGCGAACTCCTCGAAGTCGGTGAGGATGGAGATTGGGAGCTTTGCGCTCCAGGCGTATCGGCGGAGTTGGTATGCGGGGTGTGGGTCGCTTTTTATGTCGACGGATGGTTTTTTTGCTTCGAGAAAGAATTTGCGTGTGCCTCCGATTCGGAAGCAGTAGTCCGGGGCCTTGGTTGAGCCTCCGACTTTGATAGCGTCTTCGTGTATTACGTCCTTGTATGCCTGGGCGTTTCCGGCCTTGTTTGTGACGTCCCAGCCGAGAGTTTCGAAGAGTGGGTCTATGAACTCTCTGCGGAGTTGTGTCTCGTTGTATAGCTGGGTTTTATATGCCTCGACGTTGCGGTTGAAAGTTTCGACGAGTTCAACGAGCCTTTGTGGTGCAGTAGCCATTATGCTGTGTCTCCAATGGTCCAAATGGAAGAAACAACGGTGGATAATAGCAAGTAAGCCGGATAAAGTCAATAGAAACCGCGTGAATGAACGGCGGGGTTGAAGGGATTGTCTTGATATTGGCTAATCTTTTTTGTTGCTGTCGCCGCCGAGCAATCCGCCGAGTCCCTTAATCAAGTCGCCCGGCTTCCTGAGGGCTTCGCCAAGTTCGCCGGGGACCTTATCGCCCAGGCCCTTTCCCAATTGTTTTTGTATTTGCCTGTCAAGTTCTCCTGCCAGTTTTTCTTTTCCGGCTTTGACCAAAGCTTCTTTGAGCTGGTTGCGGAGATTTCCGGCATCAAATGCCAAACGAGGTTCGGCGACAGGCCCGACAATACGTACGTTTATGCGCAGGTTTTTCATAACAGCAAGAGCCTCGGAGGCAGTTTTGGCGTCGAGGCCCCAAATTTTGTCGCCCTGTGCTTTGGCCTGCATGTCGCCTATAGCTATGTTTACGGTAAGGTCGACGAGGTCGCTTGTAAGTAGACCGGAGAATTGCCCTGAAGCTTTTCCGCTGTTAAAGGCAAGGCCTGTATTGCTGCCAAGGCTGTCGCGCATTTTGGTCAGGTCGAAGCCGTCAAAATCACCGGAGACGAGTGGGCCTTTCTCGGGCTGTGTGAAGTCGAGTTTCATATTCAATGATGCCGGAGTATCGTAAGATTTTAGCGTTATCGCCACCGGCAGCCGAGCCGCCCGGGGCGCATCGGTTATGTTTTCGAGAGAGATATTGCTGCTGCCGAGGACAGCCCATGGTATGCGGACCTTATCAAGCAGGATTTTCTTTGCAAGTATTCTCGGTGACATTGGTGTTGCAGCGTGGGCGTCGAGGTAAGCGAGATATCCCTTGGGTATTTGCTGGGAAGTTTTTTCAGATTCTTTCTGGTTCGGCTTCGGCAGCCACTTTCGCATTTTTTGCAGCCATTCTTTTACGGCCTGGGCATTTTTGAAATATGTATCAAGTTTATTGATGTCTAAATTTTTGAGCGTGAAATCACAGGGGTCGAAGACAGATGGTTTCTGCTGCGTTTCGGCCTCTGTCACGCGGCCGGGTTTTGTTCGAGCCTGGCCGAACTGCACATCAGAAACCTCAACCGTTTCCATAACCAACTTGCCCAGGAGCAAGTCGTAAACGCCGAGGTCGGCGGCAATGTTTCCTATAGATACCTGGTTCAACTGCGGCTTTTCGGGGTCGGTCACCTGTATTCCGGATGCCGACACGGCCCCTGCCAGAACTGAGAGCCTGAGTTCGGAGAGGTCAACTTCGGCGCCGTTAGCTTGTGTCATCTTTGCTATGACAAAACTTTTTGCAGTTTCGTTTTTGAGCAGGGTTGTTGTAATTACAGAGACCAGCACGACCAGGAGAGCCAGTATTACTCCAGCGAGACGGAATAGTTTGACCTTAGCAGTAAAGAGTGCCCTGGCATCCTTGGTGCGCTTGCCGATGAGCAGCCGGTCCAGAATTCGCACCCAGCGTTTCGAGTACCATTTTTTGAATTTTTCGGATTTTCCCTCGAACTTCAAGAGCATGCGTCTAAAATTAGTTACAGACCAAGCCAGCAACAGTCCTGCAATTGCCCCGATAAGGGGACCAACCACCAGTGCACCGGCGACGGAATACTTGTCAAAATTGGTAATGCCTATTATCGGGATGTGAGCCAGCAGAGCCAATAAGACAGATAAATAATTGTGAACCCACACGCCGGTGTGAAATAGAACCGGCGCTGCGGCGAAGCACAGTGCCTTGCCTAAAGCAGCGGACATTAAAAAGAGACCAAGGTGAATGTTCAGAATCAGGACTACGATAACCAGGAAGGTGTGCATACCGGACCACCCGGGAATCAGGCCAAAGGAGAATCCCAACAATACGGAAAGGAATATGAAAAGCGGTGACACCTGGCCGCGGAACACTGCGAGCATTTTACGAATCGGCTTCGGCAGAATAGCTACCATGTCATTACCTCCCTGTCATAGACAACCTGCTCGGCCTTGATAGATTCTACCTACAGGCTACCAGGTCTATTTTCCCTTCCTGGGTTTCCTGGGCTTCTTCACCTTTTTAGGCTTAGGCGCCTTGGCTTTTTTCACCTTTGCCTTTTTAGCCTTGCCAGTTCCACCGCCAACCATAGCTGCCCCGGCCAAAATCAATCCACAAACCACCGCAACACCACCCATGACGTACCAGATGATGTTTATGCCGTATGGACTACCTATGGCCTGGAGCTTGTCAAGGACTGAAGGCATCACACCCTTCTGGCCGGCAACAGAAACTATCGCAGTATAGACAATAAGAATGAGCGGCAACACCAACACGATACCCATTGCGTTACTCATTGTGTCTGGAGCGGCCTCCATTATCGCCGGCCCCATCGGAACCATCGCAATCTCCGGTTCACCTTCTGCAAGCGCCTCGTCATCAGGCAGTGCCGGCTCATCGCCGCCGCCAAAATCGAGTGCCGAGCTCTCACCGGTCTCCTGTTCGCTTTCCGAGGTGTATATTTCGTCGAGGATGCCGCCTAAGGAGGTATCATCAGCCTGCAATGAAAGGTCCAACAGTCCGGAACCACTGCCAAAGGTATCAAGGTTCACATCGTCTTCTATCTCCTGCAGCGATGCCTCACCAGTGCCTGCGGCCGTCTCAGACAGCGAATCGTCTGCCGACATGACGTCACTTCCGCTTTCACCGAGGACGTTGATTCCATCTTCATCAGCGGCTATATCTCCACTTCCAGACCCAGCTCCGAGAGATATGTCGCTGCCGGAGCCCGAATCGAGTGAAAAATCGTCGAGTTTTGCCTCAGGTTTCGCTTCCTCGGCACCTTCGTCGAACAAGGCTATATCCGTATCATCGGGCGACTGTTTCGGCGGAGCAGTGGGGGCTTGCTGAGAGGGAGTTGCCGGAGCTGCCAGTGGCTGAGCCGGCGGAGCTTCTTGTGGCGGAGTCGGAGCGGGCGTTTCTGCTATGAATGCGTCGACCTCTGCAATCTTCAAGTGAACGTTTGCACCGTCGCGAAACTCACGCAACTTGCCCTGGGCAACAAGTTGCTCGACCTGCTGCTCAGTCATGTTAAGTTTTTCGGCGGCTTGCTGTAATGTATAAAACATACCTGCCATAATCATGAGTCTCCAAAAAGCCGGTCATTAACCGGCACTTCCAGGTTTTTCAACATCTAATAAATGCCCTGTCTTTTTTAGTACCCGAATCGAACTATGCTTACTTAGGCTCAGCCGTTTTCCTGAGGCTACGATCCGAATCATGCAGCTTCTTCGTATCTGCGTCCTTGCCAAGTCGGCTGAGGTTTTCGACAAGCATTTTAACCTGCTCGGGCTTCGGCTCAGCCGTGTTGTACCTTTGCAACAATCTGTCATATCGCCAACTGCGTGCGGCTAACAATCGCAAACGGTTGTAGGCCGGCGCTCGGTTATTCAATTCGTAAATCCACAGGGTCTGCGAGTCGGTATCGACCATGGCAAGGCCATAGCTTTCCCGTCCGATCTGGATAGGCACGACCATAATACTGCCGTCACCGCTGAACTGCGGCTGCACCTGAGCGTTTGCCGGCGAGCCCCACTTGTTGCCCATAAAAAGCATGCCGACTGCACCGATGGCAACAATTGCCGTCAGAACCCACCACTTTTCGGTTCCGGTTCTCATAATCCCTTATCAAGCCCGCAATAAACCCCAAGACCAACTTAATATCCTAATTAAGATTATACACAAGCTGAGGATAATATGCAAGCCTTTTTCCGTGGAACTCGGTGTTCGGCGTCTCAGCGGTGCGGCTTGGATATATCGATCTTTTTGCAAAACAGCCGACCTTATTGCAGTATTCGTCCTGTTTGTGTAGAATAGGCCTGCCGGTAATGGTTTTTTCCGGGGTGTAGCTCAGCTTGGCTAGAGCGCCTGCTTTGGGAGCAGGAGGCCGTAGGTTCGAATCCTATCACCCCGATTTTTTATTATTATCGATAACATCTTATCACTGCAGCGCAACATAATAATAGATGAGATTGCTAATCTCTTATCGTATAAGTAGTTATGCTAAAGGGGCTAAATTCTAAATCCTAAACAACAACGGTCGGCCAATCAGTGTTTTTGTTTCGAAAATTCGATATTGTTTTGGATTTAGGATTTAGTGCTCCGGATTTTTAACGTGAGGTAAAGGTATGAACAGCAGGATTAGAATTCTGGTGCCGGTATTTGGGATGTTGGTGGTGAGCGGCTGTTGCGGCAGTAAGTTTCCGTTGAAGGCCTGCGGCAAGGCGGCTCGGTTCGAGCATATCGCTTTGAATGTTGATGACCCCGGTAAGGTTGCGGCGTGGTATCGCGATAACATGGGTATGAAGATTGTTCAGGCGGGGGAAAAGTTTGACAGCAAGCGTTTTGTCTCCGATGCCGGCGGCAATATGATGTTTGAGCTTTATCACAGCAGGAAGGCACCGACCCCAAATTGGGGCGCGGTTCATAATCATACGCTGCATATCGCGTTTGCCGTTGATGATGTCCAGGCAATGCATGATAAGCTGATTGCCGCCGGTGCCAAGCCGGACTGGGAAGTCGAGACGACAGGCGAGGGCGACGTGATAACGATAGTCCGTGACCCGTGGGGGATTCCGATTCAGCTTGTAAAACGTGCCAAGCCGATGCTGTGAGTTGACTGCACAATAACCAGACCCATAACTACAGGATCCTTGACATCGACATGAGATGTCCACGGTGTTGTGTCTCGGTAGGTCACCACAGGCGGCGATTCTCTCGGTAAGTTGGAACCTGAACCAAAAACTACCGGACAGGCCACAATTCCTCTTCAAGCCAGTGGCCCATCAGCTTCGCAAAATCGCGAAAGTTCACTGCCTTTTCGCCCATAGGCTCTTCATCATAAATGTTCACCGGAGATACCAACGGTATGTAACCCGTTCCGGGATTGCCGGTCGACATCGTGGCTATATACGCTACTTCAGCAGTGTTAAGCCCATAGTCATAGACCCTGACGTCGTCAATCTTGCCGATAAACGCGCGATTGTCAGCATCGGCGCGGTTGCCTATCGAAAGGTCATTGCTATCCCACAGCATCCCAACACCGCCGGTGCTGTCTTCGGCGTCAAGCTGGCCGTTAATATACAGCTTCAACGCGTCTCCGTCATACGTGCCGCCAACATGAATCCACTCGTTTAGATCCAAATCGGAACTGCCTACAGCATGATTCCAATGATTAAAATCACGTATGGTCCAGAATACTTCCTGTTCATCCGAAAATAGCATGTAATACGCCTCCCAGTCACCATCATCGATACCCTTGGCAAGCACACGGGCAGGATAGGGTGATGCTGCGGCTGGATATATCCACGCCGTCACACTGACCGTCGACGGCATCAGTTCCGCCGAATGCGGCACACGAATACGAGCATCGTCGTCGGCAAACTCAACTGCGTGGGTTCCGACCCAGCCGGCAACCCACGTGGTCGAGCCTTCAAGCGTGCCGCTATTGCCGTTGCCGCTGCTGTCGCTTGCGGTCGTACCGCTGCCGTCATCAAGTTCCCACCAGGCCACCGGACCAACCAGTGGAGCCTCAACATCCAGCACAGCATCCGCCTTGAGCCATTCATCTGCCATGATACCGACATCGGCAAGGTCAACAATGCAGTTGCCGCTCCAGTCGTAGTCAGGACCAATCTCCGGAACACACCATGGCCGGTATAAACGAATATCGTCAAAGTAAACAACCCCGGTACCACCCGGTTCTTCCGGCTCGTTCCTGTCACCGAAACCGATATGCAGACCTTTGATTTTATGGAGGTCTACACCGCCATCATTAAAGTCGCTCAGAGGAATATTCCACTCCTGCCACTGCTGTTTCTTAACATCATCGGCATCACCGCTGTACTGGACTACGACAACATTGCTTGAATCATCTTCCAACGCAACATACATCCGCTCGCTTTCATTGGCATCATTGTTCGGATCTCCGAAGAAATGCAGCCTCAAGGCTTTTACACCATTGGCTGTCCAGTCCTGCGGGCCGGTCCAGCCGAGCGCGGCCTCCGACCAATTATAAGGATGGACACTCTGAGAGTCATTGTTGTCATAAGAGTAAACCATCGCCTGTTGGCCGTCGTGAACGATGTCGGTCTCAAAATCAAGGCTAGACCCTGTGCCATTGCCGCCTACACCGTTGGTATCTCCATCGCCGTCAATCCATGTGTCGAATATGGAATTGCCGTCATTGTCATACGATTCCATGTCGTCGATGACGAGATAATCGGCAGTTGTGAATTGCCATACGACACCCTTGCATCTGTTTGTGTCATTTACTTCATCTATGCGCCAATAGTAGATTGTTTCGAGTTCCAGCCCACAGGGATCGTATTCATTCGGCTCATAATTGCCCCTGTATATACCCGGCGTCGCTGTAGTCGCATCGTTTACATCGTCCCAGTTGGTACCAAAGTAAACATCATGCTCGACAGCCGAATCGCCGGCGCTCCACAAAAGAACAACATCGCGAGAAACATCCGTCGCATTGTCACCAGGTGCCGGAGACCAGGCCAAATCCAGTTCACCGCCGCGGAAAACATCACGAATCTCAGCCGCAGTCAATGCCTTATTATATACGCGGAAGTCGTCAACTCGCCCCACAAAGGTGCTTGAATCACCCTCGGCAGCACCGATGCGCATCTGGCGACCGGCCACGTTGGCAAGTGTACCGGTCGTCACCACATCGTTCGATTCCACAATCTTGGCGTCGAAGTATATCGATATATTGCCCGAAACTTCATCCTTAACGAATGCCCAGTTGTGCCAGCCTGCGATGTCGCCGGCGCTTTGTCCATCCAGGTCCCAGGTGATGATGTCATTGGCATCGTCACCGGCCCGCCATATCACATCGCCGGCACTGCCTGCAACCGCCGCTTGAATAGACGAGCCGCCCACACCATCGGCGCCAAAAACCCAGTTGTCCGAAGTAGGCCTGTCCGCATCCTTGAGCCACATCGTAACAGTTACACCGCGGTCTATAGTCGCCATAGCCGCCGCAGGTATCTCAACATCTGTCTCGTCAGCAAACCCCAGCGAACCACCGAATCGGCCGTCCTTCGCGTCCCAATCCGGACCCTCATCTGGACCGTCAACATTCGCATGGTTCTCATAACCGGACCAATCCTCCGCGTCATCGCCATCGACCTCATCAAACTTGTACCAGAGAACCATGTTTGGATCAATTATCAGACTCGGGGTCTCAAAACTCCAGACCTGTCCCTTCCACGGACTTTCCGGATTCGTGCTGTTGACCTCATCCACACGCCAGTAATACGTGGTATCCAGCGCCACCAGGCCGGGGTTATAACTGTTCGCACTCTGTACCCCCTTATACACACCCAACGGTACCGATGGCGCCGCCGCGTTCACGTCATCCCAGCTCGTGCCGAAATATACATCGTGAGCTACCGCAAAGCCCCCTGCTGTCCAGCTAAGAATCACATCCAAAGGCACATCTTTGGCACCAGACTCTGGGCAAGGGTTGTGGGCAATACGCAGATCAATCACCACAAAGTAGCCGAACTGGTTAATATCCACACTGACCATATTGTTTGGGTCAATACTTCTTCCCGCATCAACCAGCTCCCATTGACCTACCCAACGACCTGGAATATTGGGATTCCATCGATAAATATTTGCCGCAGGTATAGCGTTTAGGTCGCTTATTCTTATGCTAAGGCGCGCAGGACTCAAAGGGTTAAGTGCTATCCCGGGGCTTACTTCATATACTGGGGTAAGTGTTCTACGGCCAGCGGGTAATCCAGTCAGCTCCATCCGGTGAATCCCAATATATGTGGGAGCAGATAAGCTGCCACCTGGCACTGTAACCATTGCATCTCCGCTAGGGAGTATAAGAGAACCGCCGGTATTTGGGTCAATCGTCTTTGCTTTGCTTTCCTTGCGTTGCTGCAGCATTTCCACCCCATGTTCCTTACGTTCTTGCGTAGCTACATCTTTCCTATCATTTACATCTTCGATCATTTGCTGTAGCTCTTCCGGCGTGGTGGGCTTTTTGTAAACTTCGTTTATGAGAGGAGTACAATCATTAGGAGATTCAACTTTCTTTGGGACTTTACCGTTTTTTGTTTCAACTTCTTCTTCACGTTCGGCGATTTTCTTGAGCAACGCATCTATTAAAAGTTGTAAGTTTGTTGCTTTGGCATCGTCTCCGAGTTGCTGCTGCAACTTCAGTTTAAATAGCAACTCAGCGTAGTGCGCCTCAAGCTCAGTCCATTCGCTGTTACAGTCTTTGATGTTGTCATCAGATCCGCTAAATTCCTCCTTATCAATCTCTTCCTGCTGGTTGTGAGTGTTTTCATGTAGAAGTGTCTCCGCTAATGTCACCAGATTAAGAAACTCTTGGATCCCTAAGTTTTTCAGGTCTTCAATGGCCTTAATTTCGCGAGGGGGGTCCGGATAGCTACGCTCATCCAACTGCATGCGGTCAATATAAATCTTCCCACCGTCACTCTCGCCATATGCTGCCACACCTTCCGGCAGGTCAGCTGCGGATATGCCATTCTTCGTGTCTATAGTGTTGGCATCGACTTTGCCTGGAAGAGTTCCGGCATCTCCTGTTAATTTCAATACGTCCACAGCCATTCGGACGGCTTCCTTTTGTTCAGGGGTTAGTTCCTTCTCATTTTTGATCTCAGATTCATTTGCTATAACTGTTCCCTCACAGACCAAAATGAGAGTAAGAACAGCGCATAAAGCTAATAAGGTGAGTTTATTTCTTTCGTACTTTCGCATGGTTTTTTTCCTTTCCCAAACTTCAATCTGAAACGCAACACTTGGTTTTGCTCCAGAAGACCTCTGTCGGGGTCCGATAGTTCAAACACTTTCGTGGCCGATTATTCAATAGTTCCACCGCTCTGTCAGCATCCGATGGACTGATCTGATCAAAATCCACGCCCTTCGGAAAGAACTGACGCAGCAAGCCGTTGGTGTTTTCATTGGTGCCGCGTTCCCAGCTATGATACGGATGGGCAAAATAACTCCGCATACCAAGTCCACGCTCCAGTCCCTTAAAGCCCGCAAACTCCCTGCCATTATCGAATGTCATCGTCTTTACCTTTTCCGACGGCAACTTCTTCATCGCCTCAAGCGTCGCTTTTGCTACGGTGTCGGCCGATTTGTCATCCACCTTGTACCATGCCCTTAGGTCAGCATCAACAATCTCTGAGATATGCACGCCCCCCACAACCGAACCACACAAACCCACCAGCACAGCAAACAAAACCGCAATCACAACGCCTCTGCTCACGATACGCCTCCTCTCAAATAAAGATGGTAAATCGTGTCCCTTCGGTCCTTCCAGGCTCGTTCTCATTCGCCATTGGCAACCTCAATAATACCAGAACAATGCCGCAAATGCAACCCTCCGCCTCGTTTCTTATCCTGTTTTTTGCCACCGTAACCACAATTTAGCCCAGAAAAGCGTCATGAGCCTTCTTCCGGCGGCATGGGGCCTTATTTTCAGCAATTCCGCAGTCGGCAAAATAATCATTCACCAGTCATTAAAAGCGTCCCGTCATATTCAAGCAAATTGCCGAAAGGCCCGTAAGTATACATCTGCTCAACATCTCCCGAAGTATCTATAACCTGCCGAACGCTGCCAAGCCGGTCATGCAGATAAAAGTACCTGCTTGCCGAAGAATCGCCATCATGCTGCGCGATAATCTGGCTGTTGGCATATATATAGCTTTTCTCAATGCTGCCGCTGCCATCCAGCTCCATTAATATTACCGGCAAATCCCCGACAACGTCAACAATATATTTGCGCACAGTCCCGCCGGAGTTCCTGTAAATCCGATTACCGTCGGGATCGTATTTCAGGCCAGGGATTTTGAACACGCGTCAATCTATGGTATGCCGGTTTTTTTTGCGGGCTTTTGTTGAGTGGAAAGATTGGAAAGTATGGTGTTGTGGGTTATAATGATTTGTGATGTATAACGAGAAGGGTAAAAGTACGCTTTTTGGCAGTTGTGAGGCAGCGAATATCGCAGCGGCTGCTCCTTTGGCGGTGCGGATGCGCCCGCGGAGCCTTGACGAGTTTGTGGGGCAGGAGCATTTCGCCGGACCCGACAAGCTCCTTCGCCGGATGTTGGAGGCGGACCGGCTCAGCAGCCTGATATTCTATGGGCCGCCTGGTGTTGGTAAGACGTCGCTTGCGTCGGTGATAGCGAATTATACGCAGGCGGAGTTTCATTATCTTAGTGCACCTGCGGCGAGCGTGAAGGATATTCGGGAGATAATCGCGATTGCCAGGGATCGGCTGGCCGGCGCGGGCAAGCGGACGGTGCTTTTTATCGATGAGATTCATCGTTTTAACCGTGCCCAGCAGGATGTTCTGCTGGATGACGTTGAATCGGGGGTTTTGATACTGATTGGTGCGACGACGGAGAACCCGTTTTTTTCGGTGAATTCGCCTTTGATATCTCGCAGTACGGTTTTTCGTTTCGAGCCTTTGGAGCGGGAGGATGTTTTGCGAGTGTTGAAGGCGGCGGTCAGCGATGCCGAGCGTGGGCTTGGGGGCTATGAGGTGGATGCCGATGAGGATGCTTTGCGGTTTCTGGCGGTGATGTGCGACGGCGATGCGAGGAAGGCATTGACCGGTCTTGAGGTTGGGGTTTTATCCCAGGCGGCTCGTGTTGGCGGCAAGGGTATAAAATTTAACTTGGAAGTCGCAAAAGAGTCGATACAACAGAAGGCACTGGAATACGACGGCACCGGTGATACACACTATGATTTGGCCAGCGCTCTTCAGAAGAGCATGCGCGGCAGTGATCCTGATGCGACGATATACTGGCTTGCCCGGATGATAGCCGGTGGCGAGGATACTCGCTTTATCGCCCGTCGGATTGCGGTTTGTGCCGCTGAGGACGTTGGCAATGCCGACCCGATGGCGACGGTATTAGCGGCATCTGCGGTTCAGATATCGGAATTCGTTGGTCTTCCGGAGGCCCAGTTGGTGCTTGCCCAGGCGGCATTGTATGTTGCCTGTGCGGCGAAGTCGAATGCTTGTTCGAGTGCAATATGGCAGGCGATGAGCGATGTGAAATCGCAGTCGACAGCAGCGGTTCCGAAGCATTTGAAGGACAGCCACTACTCGTCAGCGAAGAAGTTGGGGTTTGGAGTTGGTTATAAGTATCCGCATAACTTCAAAGATGGTTTTGTGGTTCAGGAATATCTTCCCGATTCGATAAAGAAGAAATACTATGAGCCGAAAGATGCCGGGAAGGAAAAAGAGATACGGCGTTACCTGGATAAACTTCAGAGGCTGATAAAAGATTTCAAAGATGGTTGTGATGGGTAAGGGATGTTTATGGACAAGTCGCAGTTGAGAAAGTCTCTGCAGCAGTATCTTCATGGCATTGATGGCGAAAAGCGGGCTGAGAAGAGCAGGTTAGCGTGCGAGAATCTTGTTAAGACAGCGGAGTTTCAGAAGGCATCGGTGGTGATGCTCTATTTGGCGCTTCCTTATGAGATTGACGCGTCAGAGGCGATTCTTTACGCATGGCAGATGAATAAGGTCGTTGCGGTTCCGAAGGTATCGTGGGAGCAGCGTCATATGATACCGGTGCAGATATATACGTTGGAGATGGAACCTGCGCGGGAGGGTTCGAGGCTTCACAACCCTATGGTGGGTCAGCCGATGGCTTTGGAGGAGATTGATCTGGTGGTTACGCCTGGACTCGGTTATGACGGCAATGGTAATCGGCTTGGTCGCGGTGGTTCGTATTACGACCGGTTTTTTGCCAGTGCGGAACTTAGTGCCTGGCGGTGCGGGTTCGCGTTTTCGGAACAGTGTGTTGATTCGATACCGATGGACAGTTGTGATGAGCAGGTTGACTTTCTGGTAACGGATGAGAAAGTGATTTACTTTAACAGTAACAGGTTACGTCGCAAAGCAGGAGAATAGAAATGGCGCGTTATCTTTCGACTTTAAGAAGCAAGCGGAAGATTCAGATTCGCAACCGAATATACATTATATGCGGTCTGGTAGTAGTAGGTCTTTTGGCGGTGATTATATTCGGACGTCATCCTTTCGGCAGTTCTGAGCAGGAAGTTGGCAATGAAAGCACGCCTGTTGGGAATCAGGAGACTGTTCCGGAGCCGATTGCAGAACCGAAGGTGGAACCGGGACATGTTGCAAGACCTGAACCGGTTAAGAATCCTGTGGTTAAGGCAACTCCGGCTGATGTGAATATCAAGGTTGATAGCAGTGCGGCGAAGCTGCTTTCGGAAGCGATAGCCTGCATTAACGCGAATCCGCCCCGGATTCTGGATGCGAGGACGCGTCTGAACGAGGCGCTTTCGAAGCCGCTTACGCCGAAGCAGATGGCATTTGCCAAGCAGCAGCTTACGCTGCTGGCAAACACGTGGCTGTTCAGCCGGGTGGTATTGTCCGGGGACAGGTACTGCGACAATTACAGGATTCAGGCGGGCGATAATCTTGAGGCGATTGGCAGACAATTCAATGTACCGTATGAGATTCTGATGCAGATAAACAACATCAGTAACGCCAGGTCGATCCAGACAGGCCAGGTTATAAAGGTTATCAAGGGGCCTTTCAACGCGGTGGTTTACCGTTCGAAGTTTGTGCTTGATTTGTATCTTCAGCAGATGTTTATCAAGAGCTTTCGGGTTGGTTTGGGTAAGCCCGGTATGGAGACGCCGACGGGTCTTTGGCAAGCGGCAATTGGTGGCAAGCTAATCAAGCCTGCGTGGACGGACCCCGTCAGCGGCAAAACTCACAGGCCCGAGGACCCGGATTATCCGCTTGGTTCATGCTGGATAGGTCTGGAGGGTCTCGAAGGCGCCGCTGTCGGCAGGACTGGTTTTGCGATTCATGGTACGAAAGACCCGGAGCAGATAGGAACGGCAGATTCGCAGGGTTGTATCCGGATGTACAACGGTGAGGTGATATTGATGTACAAGCTGCTCATGCCGGGTTCTTCACTTGTTAAAGTTGTTCCGTAGAATGCAGTAATAGACAGGGGAGTGTTTTTTGACTGTGTGGCGTGACCAAAGGATGGTTGCCGCAAGTCGCGGCGGTAGTGTGAGCTTGAAGGCATTGGCTGCTTCGATAGTTGTGCACGTGATAGTGCTTGGGGCCTTTGGGGTGGTACACTTTTCGGCCATGGCAGAATTGCGGAATGATGGCGCGACAGTTACCGCGAGCGTGAGCCGGATAAAGGAAATGTCGCAACGTTCGCTCATCGCTCCAAAGCCGAAAGTGAAACATTACGGTGTGGATGATTTTAGCAAACGGGCAGAGAGATTGTTGTCTGCGGCTTCAGTTTTAGCTGATAGCAGGCCGAGCGTGGTGGGGCCGGTCCAGTCCGACATCATCGTAAACAGCGAACGTTCGGCGGAGTTGGCGGACCGGGGCAGTTTGGAGCCAGGTGTCGAGTTTTTCGGCAGTTTTAGTCATCGGCGCAAGGTCTGCTACGTGGTTGATTGTTCTGGTAGTATGCGTGGAACGTTCGGGCAGGTTCGGCGGCAGTTGAAGGAATCAATCGGGAGGCTTTGGGCCGACCAGTATTTCTACGTAATCTTTTTCGGCGGGGGCAGGGTGTATGAAATCGCCGACGGTAAACTTGTTCGCGCGACCGAGAAAGCGAAACTCATGGCGTATAATTTTACCGAATCGGTTCGCCCTGCCGGACCGACCAACGCGATGGCGGCGCTGAAGCGTGCGCTGCAGATACTCAGTGAACACAGAGGTAATGCTTCTGTGATATATTTTCTGACGGACGGTTTCGAATTGGCGGGCGAACCAGCGGAAGATTTTCTGCAACAGACCGCGGCAATGCAAAAGCAATTTGCACCTTCGTCGCAAATCAATACAATAGGGTTCTGGCCGCAAAGCGACGACCGCAGTCTGCTGGAAACTTTGGCAAGGCAAAGCGGCGGCGAATCGGTTTTTGTCGGCGACAGAGACATTTGAGGAGCGTGACTACCGGTGAGGTACAAGCCTGTGCTATTGAAGGGGTTGGTGCTGTCGGCTGCACTGGCAGTGGTAGTAGCGCTTCTCTGGAGTTTCGGGGGCGTCGGCGATGGTACTGCAGAAGCGCCGACGGGCCGGACATTTCTGGAGCAGTTCGTCATAGCGGGCGGGCCTATCGTGTGGTTTGTCCTTTTGCCGATGTCGGTTCTTATGCTGTACCTGGTAGTTGAGTACAGTCTTACGATTCGGCGGGAGAAGCTTTTGCCTTCGGCCGCAGGTGCGCAGGTCGTTGAGACAATACGTCGTTCGGGCGTTGGCGGTCTTCGCAGGGCCGCGGCTGGTCCTGGCGACCTGGTCGGCAAAGCGGTGGAGCGGGCGGTTATTCACGGCAAGGGCGACTGTTTTCGTATTCGTAATCTTGTTTTCGAGTCGCTCGAAGAGCAGGCTTTGGTGCTTGTTCGCCGAATCGAATGGCTTAATCTGATTGGCAGCGTATCTCCGATGGTGGGATTGTTCGGGACGGTTTTCGGTATGATTCGCGTGTTTAATGATATTGTTTCCGCCGGTGGTCAGCCTCAGCCGTCGCAACTGGCTGGTGGTATTTCGACAGCATTGGTGACGACGTTCTGGGGGCTGGTTATCGCGATACCGGCGTTAAGTATACACGGGATATTTCGCAACCGGATTGAGGTTCTGCTCAGCGAGGCAACAGCCGAAGCCGAGGATGTTCTGCCTGAGATAATCGTTTGTCTTTCGCATCATCGCGGTTTGCAGCACAAGGCCGAAGCATCAGCGGGGCAAAAACCGCGAATTGAGGACGTCGCATTCAAACGGTCGTCAAATCCGGACGAGTTGCACCATGTATTGTAAGTTCTGGGTTGAGTAACGATATGCCTTCGGTATTTGGCGAAAATTTTGGTTCGGGCAGATGCTGGTCGAGAGTTGCAGCGGGTGATTCCAGCGGGAAGCTCAATATGATACCGCTTATAGATATTATATTTTTGCTGATAATATTCTTTCTGGTTGTCTGCCGTTTCATCGAGGCGGAGAACTTTTCGGTGGCGGTTCCCGACCGGTGCCGATACGCACAAACCGCGGCGCCGGACAAACCAGCTATGACCACCGTTAGTGTGATGAAGACGTCAAATCAAGAAACGGTTTTCGCTGTTGGTTCTGAGATAGTTGCAGGCTCCGACGGTGGGACCGGGCTGGTTGAGCAGTTGGTTCGTTTGATAGACTCGCGCCTGAGCGGTTTGGATTCGGCGCAGAAAGTGGTGACGCTGCGTATCGACCGTGACGTTTGTTTTTCCGAGGCTCAGTATGCGCTCGCAGCGGTAGCGGGCAGTATTGCAACGGACGTTCAGATGGCGGCATTCAAGGACAAATGCCCAGACTGAATCGGCGTGATGGACTGCTGCGAGGTCAGCTTTATGCGGATTCCTTTTTTGCCTTTTTTTGGGCGGAGAACAGGTCGGCTTTTCCTTCGACGATTTCTTTTGTTATGACGTATTCGGTGTGCTTCGGCTCTTCGGGCAGTTGGTACATCAGGTCAACCATGAGTTCTTCGGCGATTGAACGAAGTGCCCTGGCACCGGTGTCGCGACGGAGTGATCTTTTGGCAATCGCGTGGAGGGCCTCTTCGGTGAATTCGAGCGTGGCGTCTTCCATCTCGAAGAATCTTTGATACTGCTTTATGAGTGCGTTTTTGGGTTTTGTCAATATGTCGATAAGGGCGGTTTCATCGAGTGCCGACAGGGTGGTGATAACCGGAAGCCTGCCGACCATTTCCGGAATCATTCCGTATTCGATGATGTCTTCGGGTATTACCTGGGCGATTATGTCACTGTATTCTGCTTTTTTGTCGGCACCGGCGGCGAGTTCGGAATCGAAGCCAATCATTTTTTGGCCGATTCGTTTTTTGATTATGTTGTCGAGACCTACGAATGTTCCGCCGCAGATGAAAAGTATCTGGGTGGTGTCGAGTTGTATATAGGACTGCTCGGGGTGTTTTCTTCCACCCTGCGGCGGAATGTTGGCGATTGTGCCTTCGAGCATCTTCAATAGTGCCTGCTGCACTCCTTCGCCTGACACGTCCCGTGTGATTGAAACATTCTGTGATGTTTTTCCCACCTTGTCGATTTCGTCGATGTATACAATGCCTCTCTGTGCAGCTTCGATGTCGTAATCAGCGGCCTGGACGAGCCTTAGCAAAAAGTTCTCGACGTCTTCGCCGACGTATCCCGCCTCGGTGACAGTTGTTGCGTCGCAGATGGCAAACGGGACCTTCAGGTGCTGAGCGAGGGTTCGCGCCAGCAGCGTCTTGCCGGAACCGGTTGGCCCGACGAGCAGAACGTTGGATTTGTCTATCTCGACGTCGGAGTTGCCGCTGCCGGTGTGGATGAGGCGTTTGTAGTGGTTGTGCACGGCGACGGAGAGGTATTTTTTGGCATGTTCCTGCCCTATGACGTACAGGTCGAGGAATTGCTTTATTTCCCTGGGTTTTGGCGTTTTCTTGAGGTTGATGCCGGTTCTGCCGACTTTCTTGCGGCTTTGCTGAATAATGTCGTAGCAGAGGTCGACGCACTCCGGGCAGATGAAGACCTTGTTTGGCCCTTCAATGAAGGTATCGGTGCGTCCGGAAGCCCTGCCGCAAAAACTGCAGATTGTTCTGGTTCTGCTGGTTTTCTTTGCCATTTGTCTTATTCCTACTGTGTTGTCAGATTTTATTTCGTGTATCTATTCTACCTCGTTAAAACAGACTAAGCAAGCTATTTTATGTAACTACGAATTTGCGTGGATGTTGGCGGATTACAGAGAGGATTAGCTGAAAGAATTGACGACGCCAATGAAATGTTTACAATGAATGATGCCGGTAACAGAAGTAATGTCAATCTTATAGACGAGAGCGACGTGAATTGCGTAGTGGATAACCTTACAGACTTCTATGATAGTATCGGAAAGGTCGAAAAAGGTTCATGACACCATTAATTGGCCAGGCGAAGTTTTTTGAATGGAGGTTTATTATGAGCGGTATTAAAGATTCATCGGGAAAATGTCCGTTGTCGCGACGAGAATTTCTGGGTGTGGCTTGCGCGGCGGGTACGGGTTTGGCTACGGTTTTGGGCTCTTCACGTGCCCTTGGGATCGGCTTGCCGATTGCACCGGCACTTGGTGGCAGTGAGAAGGTTAAGGTTCGCTTGATTCTTGCATACCCTTCGCCGAAGAAGCCTATTTGGCCCAATATTGGTTATGATTTCGATAGTCACAACAAAGAGGTTGTTTCCGGGCTTGTTAAGGGGTGTCCGGGTGTGGAGTTTCTAAGGTTTGATGTGATGTCGCAGGGTGATGCAGAGAAAGTTGTCAAGGATGATAAGGAGGTTGATGGTTATATAATCTACCTGTCGGGATGTCTTTGGGGTAAGTGGCCGGCTCTTATAACTGCGTGCGGCAAGCCGACAGTTTTTGTCGACCATTTGTTTGCGGGTTCTGGAGAGTTTTTGACGGCTTATGGCAGGGCAAGGCGAAGCGGTGCAAAGGTTACGGCAGTATCTTCGTCGAGGTTTGCCGATATTGTTGAAGCTGCCAAAGCCATCGAGGCTATTACGAGGCTTCGCAGTTCAAAGATTCTGGTTGTTGGTCGACGTGTGGATACGAAAATCGAAGAGGTATTCGGGACAAAGATGATCGGGGTGGATTTCCCCCAGCTCAGTGCAGCATACGATAAGGTGGATTCGAAGGCGGCTGAGGCCAAGGCGGATGAGTGGATAAAAGCGGCGGCGAAAGTGATTGAACCTTCGCGCGAGGAAGTAGTCAAAAGTGCAAGGCTTTACCTTGGCATGAGCAATCTGATGAAAGAGCACGGTGCTCAAGCCATTACGATCAACTGCCTCGGAGGTTTTTACGGTGGACACGTTCCTGCGTATCCGTGCCTTGGTTTTATGCAGTTGAATAACGACGGATTTGTTGGCGCGTGTGAGGGTGATCAGAATTCAACGATAAGCATGCTGCTGATGTCATATATGACGGGTAGGCCCGGCTATATTTCGGACCCTGTAATTGATACCTCGAAGAACCAAATCATATATGCTCATTGTGTTGCACCGACGAAAGTCTTCGGTCCTGAGGCAAGCAGTAATGCCTACCATATTCGCAGCCACTCCGAAGACCGCAAAGGGGCTTGCGTGCGGTCGCTGATGCCGCTCGGCGAGATGACGACGACGCTGATGTTCGATGCCGGCAAGAAAGAGGTGATACTGCATCAGGGCGTGACGGTTGAAAATATTGACAAGGATTTGGCCTGCCGTAACAAGCTTGCCGTGGAGGTTAAAGGCGATGTGTTCAAGCTCCTCAATGAATGGGACAGATGGGGCTGGCATCGGGTGACTTTTTACGGTGATTACAAGCGGGCAGTTTATAATGTTGCAGCCATGTTAGGCTTTAAGGTAACCGAGGAAGCATAGATTGCCGCTTGGGCCGACGATGGCAATGAAATGTTTACAATGGATGATGCTCTCGGTCGGCGGATTAAGAAGACAGATTCGGTAGATTCCGACAATAGTCGGCTGTACTACTATAATGATAATTGGCAGGTTGTCAATGAATATGATGCCTCAAACTTCGGGGTTTTAGCATAAGGTTCTTCGCAGCATATCTTTGTGAAGCCAGAAACATGTATTTATTGCTTCGGTCAGGCCCGTTATTAGTCGGTACATAAGAAAA
>Ga0210003_1000683_pt1 | contig 30681 bp, 2 predicted proteins | sample LantaG_FD_182804 | JGI IMG/M metagenome (GOLD analysis project Ga0210003, IMG submission 182804) | Deep subsurface microbial communities from Baltic Sea to uncover new lineages of life (NeLLi) - Landsort_02402 metaG (SPAdes) (version 2) | ecosystem: Environmental > Aquatic > Marine > Oceanic >... | reverse complement strand
GACGGCCCGCGACTCGACGCCGGCGAGCTCCGCGCTCGCCCCCTCCGGGAGCAGCAGGCCGTAGGAGCCGACGTTCGCCGCCTGCGAGCTCTCGATGGAGCGGCAGACGGTCCACGAAGAGGGAGAAATAGGGGTAAACGAGAAGCTCGCTCCTCCGGCCCGGAAGGCTCCGACGGCGACCGGCACCCTCGGAGGAGGAGGAGGGAGCGGCGTCGGAGACGAAAGCGAAGAGCTCGAGCCCCGCTCATCTCCCGCCACAGCAACCGTAGCAGCAGCAGCCGTGTGCATTGTCGCGTCCAGCGCAGCTGCGTGGATGCCTCGCGACGGCTCGCTTCCCAGAGAGGCGACGGAGGCGACGACGGGGACGAATGCTGGGCGAGGAGGAAGAAGACGACGACGGAGAAGAAGCAGAGAGCTGCTCGTGAAGCAAGTTTCCTCTTCTTCTCCTTCGAACTCGCCGATGCCACCTGCAACGACGACGCGAGAAGCCGTCGCCTTGAGGTGCGTCGTGCTCTCTCCTGCCGTGTCGCTTCTCGAAGAAACCTCGATCGCGCCGTTCCTGAAGAGAGAGACGTCGAGAGAAAGAGAAGAAAGAGAAGAAGAAGAAGAAGAAGAAGAAGAAGAAGAAGAAGAAGAAGAAGAAGAACTTGCTCCCGATCCCAACAGCAGCGGCGAGACGAGGCTCGCGGCGCTCACGACGGCGAGGTCGGTTTCGGCCAGCTCCGAAGCTCCAGCCCCAGCCCCAGAAGCAGCAGCGACGACCGCGGCCCTCGCCGCCTCCAGCAGCGCCGCCCCGGGCGCGACCGCCCTCCTGCCCAGCCTGTGGTCCCAGAGCCAGGCCAGGGAAGGGGCAGGCAGCGGCGTCGAGAAGCGGGCGACGAGGGGGCTGGCTTGCGTTTGCGTTTTCTTCGCCGCTCTTGTTGCCGCCAGCGAAACCTCGACCGAAACCGCGCGAGAGAGCAGCCGCTGCTGCAGCAGCTGCCCCGCGGAAGAAGAGCCGGAAGAAGAGGAAACAAACCTCCTTCGCGACCACAGAGGAGGAGAGCAGGAGGAGGTAGAGCAGGAAGAGGAAGAGGAGGCATTCTTCGCCCTCTCCCCCGAAAGCAGCAAGACGTGCGCGTTCGTGCCCTGGAACGCAAACGCGCTCGCCCCGGCGAGGGTCGTCGTCGAAGAGGAAGAAGAACGGTTGCTGACTGGCGCGGGGGCGTTGTCGCAGCGAGGGACAAACCACGGCGAAGAAGAAGTTTGAGAAGAAAAAGTCGACCTTTCTCCTTCCTCCGCCTCCTCCTCCTTCCTCGCCTCGGCGACAGCCTGAACGTAAGGGTTGAGCGCCCTCAGGCCCACGAGCCCGGGGCAGGAGGCGGACGACAGCAGCCTGCGCACCGCGGCGGCGAGGGCCGCGGCGCCGGCGCCGGTCTCGGCATGGCCGGTCGACGCCTTGGAGGCAGCGAGCTCGAGGGGAGGAGGAAGGTGAAGGCGGTGGTGGTGGCTGCCTCCTCTGTTGCTGCCGTTGCCGTTCTCTCTACCCTTCTTCTTCTCGGCGCTTCGCATCACTGCCGTGGCCGCCCCGATCTCGATGGGGTCCCCGAGGGGAGTCCCCGTGCCGTGCAGGTGGAGCAGCGCGATCGAGGAAGGTTTGATGATGGACGAAGAAGAGGGAGAAGGAGAAAGAGACGAGGAATAAGAAGAAGAAGATTTGGTAAGAACTTCACCTCCTCCACCTCCGTTCTCCTCGGCGTCCCGGCACGCCGAGGCCACGACCTGCTGCTGCGCCGGGCCGTTCGGGGCCGTGAGTGACGAGCTCCTGCCGTCCTGGTTGATGGCCGAGCCGACGAGCAGGACGGCGAGAGGATGCTGGTGCGAAGAAGAAGAGGAAGAAGAAGACGAATTTCTTTCGTCCACCTCGTCTTCCACTTCCTCCACTTCCTTTTCTCCCGCGACCAGCCTCAGCACCACGCTCGCCTCTGCCCTGCCGTACCCGTCGGCGCTGGCGTCCAGCGCCTTGCACCTCCCGTCGGGGGCCAGCATCGACGCGGCGGCGAACAGCCCGCTGGCGCGGGCGCTCATCGGCGCGTTGATCCCGGCGACCAGCGCGCGCGTCGCGGCGCACGCCCTGAGGCCCGCGACGGCGACGTGCGCCGCCGCCAGCGACGACGAGCACGCCGTGTCGAGCGTGAGGCAGGCACCCCGTAGGGCGTGGACGTAGGAGAGCCTGCCCGCGACGACGCTGAGGGCCCGGCCGGTGCCTCCGTAAGGGTCTGATGAGGAGGAAGAATAAGAGTTTGAATTAGAAGAGGAAGAAATCGACATCGAAGAGGCGAGCTCGTCGTCGCAGAGGCGAGCGACGCCGACGACGACCGAGGTGATCCTTGCTGCTGCACGGCGGCTGTGGCGGCTGCTCGAAGCCGTATTTTCGACTCCATCAGCATCCAAATCAGGCCCTCCGACCAGCGCGCACGCGTCCTCGAGCAGGAGCCTCTGCTGCGGGTCCATCGAGGCGGCCTCGGCGGCCGGGACCCCGTGCGCCGCGGCGTCGAAGGCCGAGAGGTCGGTCGAGCGCAGGAAGGAGCCGAAGCGCGTGGAGGTCGGAGGCAGGGAAGAAGAAGAAGAAGAGTTCGAAGACGAAGACGACGAAGACGGGAGCAGCGCTGCGTCTGCGTCCCAGCGCTCGGGCGGGGCCACCGAGGCGGCGTCGCCCGACCAAATCGACGACGACGACGGAGACGACGACGGCGACCACGAAAAGCCTGCCGCCGCGTTGAGGTCCGGCACCGCGGGGAGGCGTCCCGAGACCGCGTCGAGGAAAATGGTGACCGCACTGGCGAGGCGAGGAGGAGGAGCGAGAGCAGGAGAAGGGAGAGGTTGCAGCGGCAGCGGAGGTGTTGTTGTTCTTGCTGCTGCTGCGACCTCGACTTCTTGTTCTTCTTCTTCGTCGTCGGAAGACTCGACTTCCTCTTCCACTTCTTCTTCCTCCTCCTCCACCACCACCACCACCTCCTCCTTTTCTCCCCCGATCCTGCCCAGCGCCCCGAGCCTCTCCACGGCCCACGCCGTCAGCGCCCCGACCGAAGGGTGGTCGTAGGCGAGCGTCGCCGGCATCGCCGCCCCCGACAGCCCGAGCGCCGACGCCAGCTCATTGCGGAGCTCAACGGCGCCCAGCGAGTCGACCCCGGCGTCGGAGAGCGGGGCGGAGGCGGGGACGGGCTTGCCTGCGACCCTGGAGACGGCCTCGGCGACGCGGGAGGCGATGAGAGAAGGGGTGAGGAGGGGCTTTGAAGAAGAAGAGGCTTTTGGGTTCGTCTTCTTCGGCTCTCGCCTTTGCTTCTTCTTCTTCTCAAGAGCAGAAGAAGCAGCACCAGCAACACTCTCATCTTTCTTCTTCTTCTTCTTCTTCTTCTTCTTCCCGGTCGTCAAGTCACCCCAGAACCTCTCGCCGCCCACGGGGACCTCGAGGTTCTCAAACAGGAACTCGCACGCGAGAGGCTCCTCGGCAAAAGAAGAAGAAGAAGAAGAAATCGAAGAAGAGCCCCTCAGAGCTCCCATCCCGCGGAGCGCCGCCGCGAGCGCGGCGACGCCGGCGTCGGGCGAGAGCGCGCCATGGCCGAGGCGGCGCATCCTCGAGAAGAGGCCCAGCTGGCCCGCAGCCATGCCCTTGCCCCCCCCTTCACCACCAACTCCGTCCCAGGCACCCCACGCGATGGCCAGGTCGGGCAAGCCCGCCGCCCTGGAGGCGGCCGCGGAGGCGTGGAGGTGGGCGTTTGCTGCGGCGTAGGGCGCCTGCCCGCCGGAGCCGAGCGGCGCCGCGACGGAGGAGAAGGACACGAAGGCCGAGAGAGGTTGAGCTGCATTCGCAGCTGCTCTCACCGCGTCCGCGGCGAAGGACTTGGGAGCGGCGGCGGCTCGGGCCAGCTCCGGGGTGACTTTCGCCAGGGAAGCGTCTGCGCGGGCCCCGCCGGCATGGATGACGCCGGAGAGCGGGCGAAGGCCGCTGCGGTGAAGAAGGAGAGAAGAGGGCGACGAAGACGACGACGACGACGACGACGACGACGACGACGACGACGACGACGACGACGACGAAGAAGAAGTAGCGTTTCCACCCGCTCTTCCTCCAAACACCAGGGCCACGTCCGCGGCCCTCGAGGCGTCGCAGGCCACGGCCGTGACCTGCGCGGCCCATCCCGATCCCTCGGTCGCCGACGCGAGCGGGCCCGAGGCGCCGCGCGGGTTCTCGGAAGGAGAAGGAGGAGAAGAGGAAGAGGAGGAAGAGGAAGAAGAAGCTCCCATCCCTCCTCGCCTCCCGACGACGACCACCTCCGTGGCGTGCCCCCTGGCGGCGAGCCAGCGAGCAGAGAGAGCTCCCAGGGCTCCCGTGCCGCCGAGCACGGCCCAGCGGGAGGGGGCAGGAGAAAAAGACGATGAAGATGATGAGAAGAGAGCTTGGCTCTCTTCCTCTTCACTTCCACCTCCACCTTTTCTTCCACCTCCGTTTCCTCCGTCGGCGACCAAAACCACCTTCCCCTCCGTCCTCCCGGCCCCGAGCTCCCTCAACCCCACAGCAGCCTCTTTCAAAGGCATGAACTCTGCCGGTAAGGGGGCAAGGACCCCACGGGCCACGAGCGAAGAGATCGCCCGCATGCCACGGCCGACGGCCGCCGCTCCCATCTCCAGGTCGACGGCGACGGCCCGGAAGAGCGCGTCGGGCCTCTCCTGCGCCGCCCTCTGCGGGGACCAGAGGTCCCTCTTGGCAACCTCGACGAAGGTGCCTCGCGGGCGGAGGCAGGCGAGCCCGGCGGCGACGAATCCGGGGGAGGTGAGGGAGTTGAGCACTGTCGAAGGGAAGAAGGAAGAAGTTGAAGAAGAGGAAGACGAAGAAGACTCGAGGGCCGCGCGAACGGCGACGCCGTCGACAAACTCGACGTCCCTCGAGCCCAGGGCAGCGGCGACGACAACGGGCTTGCTGCTGCTGCTATCGGTCCCTCGGATTGCCCGGACCGCGTCTCGCTTCTTGGGGCTCGACGCCGTCGCGATCACCCTCCCCCCCTTCGCCGCCACGACCTGGCAAGCAGCCATGCCGAGCCCCCCGGCTGCGGCGTGGACGAGAACGAGATCGTTGTCGTTTTTCGTCGTCGTCGATGCCGAAGAAGAGGACGACGACGGCGGCAGCAGCAGCTCCCGGCCGACGCACTCGAGCGCCGTCAGGAACGCCGTCGGCAGCGTCGCGGCCTGCTCGGCCCGCAGGCCAGGAGGCACCGCGGCCAGGGCCTCCTCGTCGGCGACGACGGCGGTGGCGAGCGCGCCGGCGGCCTGCCCGAAGACGCGGTCGCCGACAGCGAAGCGAGGAAGGGTTGTTTTCCCTTCATGTTCTCCTTCCACTCCTTCTCCTTCTTTTTCTCTTCTCGGCGGCCCGACCTCGAGCACGACACCGCAGACGTCCCCTCCCGGTGGCCCCGGGTCGATCCCCCCTGGAAAGAGGTCCAAGATGTTGAGGACGTCCCTGAAGTTGAGTCCCACGGCCTCGACTCCCAACAGGAGGTGTCCGGCAGGCAAGGAAGAAGTCGAGGAAGAGGAAGAGGAAGACGGAGAAGCAAAAGAAGAAGCAAGAGGCAGCCTGACCGGCTTCAACCCGCTGAATGCTCCCCTGGGCCTCGGCATCAGCCTTGCGTGGCCAGGGAAGAAGCGGGGGAAACTATCGGCGCCGTGCGCGAGAATGCGCTCCGAGAGCACGGAGCCGGCAGCGGCAGCGCCGAAGATCGACGAAGAAGAAGGAGAAGAAGAAGAAGAAGAAGAAGAAGAAGAGCGGGAGGAGCTTTCTCTCCTCGAAGAAGAAGAGCGGGAGGAGCTTTCTCTCCTCGAAGAAGAAGAGCGGGAGGAGCTTTCTCTCCTCGAAGAAGAAGAGCGGGAGGAGCTTTCTCTCCTCGACGAAGAAGAAGAAGAAGGAGCCAGCGAGTCCACCTCGATCCCCTTGAACGTCGCGTCGGGCCTCTCGATGGCGGCGACGCGGCCGACGGCCCAGAGAGCAGCCGCGGCGGAAGCGGAAGCAGAAGAAGCCCCGCCGCTGCCGCTGCCGCTGCCGCTGCCGCCGCAACACCCGTTTCCGCTTCCGCTTCCGCTTCCGCCGCCACCCCCGCCGCCGCCGCTCGTCACGACCGTCGCGCCCCCTCCGGCAGGGACGGTGCGCAGGGCCTGGACCGCAGCGACGCAGGCGGAGACGGCAGCAGCGGCAACAGAACTGGAGGTAGAGAAGCCCCTCCTCCTCTGCCTCCTCCTCCTTCGCGGCGACGGCGGCGAGAAGCAAACGGCGTCGCCCGAGGGAGAAGAGACGACGAGCTGCTGCTGCTGCCCCGGTGCCTCCGCGTCCCTGCGGCCTCTCTGCGACGAGGAAAGGACCGGCTTGACGGCCCTCCACTCGAGACAGTAGACAAAGTCGGCGGGACGCACGAGCTCGTCGTCGTCGGAATCATCGCCAGCGTCGACGACGCCGGAAGAAGCGTCGACTTCTCCCAGTTCCTGTTCCGCCCCCTCCGCAGAGACAGCAGCGGCACCAGCAGCAGGCTCTGGGGTCACGATGGGACCAGCAGGCAGCGCCACGGCCACCAGTTCAGCAACGTCGAAGACGGAAGAAGAAGAAGAAGAACTCGAGGTCGAGCTCCTCTTCTCCTTCGTCCACCACCTTGCCGAGCTCGTCGTCGTCCTCGAGGAAGCAGCAGCGAGCCTCGATCCCGACGACGGCATGCCAGCGATGGCCCAGCCCACCGAGGAGAAAGAAGAAGCAGAACCGTGGCTGCTCCTCCTCCGCGTGACGCCGTTGCCCGCTCGCACGGCCCCGACGCTGACGGGCACTCGGGCGGCAAAGGCAGCGGCAGATTTTGAGTTTGCTGCTGCTGCCTTCGTCTTCTTCGTCGTCGTCCACAGAGCCCCCAGGTGGAGCGTCGCGTCCGAGACCGCAGGGTGCGCGTTGAAGGCCCCCGGGGAGAGCTCCGAGGGAGCCGCGAGCTCTGCGGTGATGGAAGAGGTGGAACTAGAAGAAGAGCGGGACTGGAGAAGCGCGAGCGGAGAAATCGAAGAAGAAGAAGAGCAAGCCAACGGCGCCTCGCTGCTGCCTCTCTTTTCCTCAGCAAAGTCCGCGAAGCAGGTCATGTGCGTCCTCTGAATCGTTTTAGGGGACGACGGCGATGAAGAAGAAGCGAAACTGCTCGAGACGAGAGAGACGCGCCCGTCGGCAACGGCGACGCGGCACTCGAGCGAGAGCTGCTGCTGCTGCCTCTCAACTTTTCCCGCTCTTGCCTCTTTCCTGAGAACGCACGGAGCAGAGATGGAGAGGTCGCGCAGCACCAGCGAGCGACTCGAGACCGGAGCGAGCCCCGCGCTTCCTCCTCCACCACCACCAACGACGAACGCAGGCGGCGCCACGAGCGCCGCCGCGGCCGCGCCGGCCGCCTCGGCCATCGCGGTCGCCGGGAGCAGCGCCGCGCCGCGGACGACGTGATCCAGCAGGAAGGCCGCGGCCCGGGAGGACAGCGGGGCGAAGGAGAAGACGACGACCGGGTTGGTTTCGGATTCTTCTGCTTTTGAGATTGACGTGGCGACGACCGCCGGGAGCAGCGAGCAGGGCTTGGGCGCCGCTCTCGCGAGCGCGCGGCGCCAGAGCGGGAGAACGCTGCTGCTGTTTCCGCTGCCTTCTTCTTCCCGTTCTCCGTCTTCCAGAGAGACCAGCGCGTGCGCGTTGATCCCAGACATCCCAAAGGAAGAGGTTCCGGCGACGGGAGATTCGACTCGCGAGGCCGCGACGAGCGGAGCAGCAGAGCGGAGAGGGACGGCGGCGGCGGCAGCGGCAGTAGCAGAGGAAGCAACGGAAGCACCTCCTTCCCGTCTCCCACTCCTGCTCCAGTCGTCGAGCGCCGAAGCGGCGATCGGGTTGAGGTTGCGGAGGTTGGCCATCGGCGAAGCCACCTTGGCGCGCAGCAGCCCGGCGGCGGCGAGCAAGCCCACCCCGCCGGCGGCGCCCTCGGAGTGCCCGACCGAAGACTTTGGCGACGCGAGCGTCAGAGGGAGAAGAGAAGCGAGAGAAGAAGGAGCGCTTGCTTTCTTCCTCACATCCACGATCGCCTCGGACGCCGCCCCGAGCTCGATCGGGTCTCCCAGGGGCGTGCCCGTGCCGTGCATAGCGAGCGCGACCAGGGAGAGAGACGGCGACGAAGACGACGACGACGACGACGACGACGAAGGAGAAGAAGAACCGGAGGAGTTCAACTCCGCCAGCTCCAGCGCCGAGCCCAGCAGCGCCGCCTGCGCCGGCCCCGACGGTGCCGTCAGCGCGATGGCCCTGCCGCCCTGGTTGACGGCAGAGGCGCGGAGGCAGAGCACGGCGAGTCGCTTTTGTTGGAAGTTTTGTTTTCTTTGGCGGTCGTCGACGTCGTCATCGCCGCTCGACAACGACGACCTCCTGCTCCTCCTCCTCTCGAGAGCTTGCAAGGCGACGACGACGCCGGCCTCTCCTCTGCCGTAGCCGTCTGCAGAGGCGTCCAAGGTCTTGCATCTCCCCTCCGGAGAGAGGGCCTGCAGCCTCGAGACTCGCGAAGCGGAGGCAGGGGAGAGCAGCGCGTTGACTCCGGCCGCGAGAGCAGCAGCCGAAGACCGAGACGACGACGAAATCGAAGAAAAGCTTCCATATCTTTTCAGCGTCGCTGCCCCCAGGTGAACAGCCACCAGCGACGAAGAGCACGCCGTGTCGATCGCTGCGGCGGGTCCCGCGAGCCCCAGGGAGAAAGCCGCCCTTCCGACGATGAAGGGCCCCCCCGTGCCCGTCGTCGTCGCGGCAGCAGCGGCGTCGACCCCCCCCGCGGCGGCCGCCGGCGGAGCCCTGGCGAGGCCGCTGCTCGTTGTGGTGTTTGCTCCTCCAGCAAAGCTGCCTCCGCCTCCGCTGGTCCAGTCCGTGGCCCACATGCATCCGACGTGGAGCGAGACGGGCAGGCGCGTGGGCGGGTGCGACAGGGACAGAGCCGAGGCGAGCGAGAGGGGAGGAGGAGGATGAGGAGAAGGAAGCGACGCCGACGACGGCGACGTCAAGCCTTCTCCTCTCAACTCCGCCTCCTCCTTCACCCCAACCGACGACGACGACGACCTCGAAAGCATCGCCTCGGCGCACAGCTCCATCAGCAGCCTGGCGTGCGGGTCCAGCGCGCAGGCCTCGGAGAGCGGGACCCCGAAGGCGGAGGCGTCGAAGGCGGTGAGCGAAGGGAGCGAGGCGGCGAAGACGGTGGAGCAGGTCCCTTCTGGATTAGAATTAGAAAAAAGGTTGTTGTTGTTGCTGTTTCCAGCTCCTCCGACCGAGGGAGCAAACAGGACCTGCGCGTCCCACCTGGCCAGCGGCAGTGGCCCCGTGGCGTCCTGGCAGCCTCCGAAAATGGAAGAAGAAGCAGAAGAAAAAGACGAGCAAGCCCACGAAAGGTGAGCGTCGGCGGCGCCGAGGGCCGGCGCGTCCGCGGGGAGGCCCGGGAGGCGGGCAGCGATCGCGGTGATGGCGACGACCGTCGAGGAGTTGGAGGAGGAAGAAAGAGAAGGAGAAGTGGGAGAAAGAGAGAGCGGCAGAGGGACGGCTGCTGCTGCTGCTGGCGTTTCCGTCTCCGCCGCCGGAGCAGCGACCTCTTCTTCTTCCACCTTTGCAGCAGCAACGGGAGCAGCAGCAGCAGCAGCAGCAACGCCTCCACCCCCACCTCCATTCCCTCCACCATTCGCCATCTCCAGCCTCTTCGCCACGGCCCTGGCGAGCGCCAGCGGCGTGGGAGCGTCCATCGCCAACGTCACGGGCAGCGCGAGCCCTCCGAACCTCGAGCTCAGGGCGTCTCGCAGAGCGACGGCGCCGAGCGAGTCGAGCCCGCCGGAATCCGCCTCTGCGATCGACGCCTGCGGGGAAAGGGGGCGCGAGCCCAGTGACGCGTCGATGCAGTCGAGGACGGCGTCGACAATCCAGGAGGGAGGGACAGAAGAAGAGGAAGATGAGGAAGAGGAAGAGGAAGAAGAAGAAACTGGAGTTGGAGTTGGCAGAGCAACAGTGAACTCCACTTTCTTCTCTTCTTTCTTCTTCTCTTCCTCCGCCACCTCCGCAACCACCACGACTTCCTCGAAAAACCTCCGACCGCCTCTCGCTCCGGCAGCGACCCTCGTCGCCCTCAGCTTGTCAAAGTCGATCGAAGCGAAAGAGAGAACAGAAAGAGATCCGCCGTCGTCTTTCGAGAGCGCCTCGAGCGCCGCCGCCGGCGGAAGCCCGAAATGGCCCCCCTTTGCCAGCGTCGCCCGCAGGCGCTCGTCCGATCCCATTCCCGCTTCTCCTCCTCCCCAGAGGCCGTACTGCAGGCTCCGCGTGGAAAGACCGTAATCAGCACTCTCAGCAGCCCAGGCGTCGAGAGCGGCGTTGGCGGCGGCGTAAGAGGCCTGCCCGGCGGAGCCCAGCAGGCCGGCGACCGAGGAGAGCGCGACGACGGCACGCGCGGAAGAGGACGACGAGGACTGTTGCAGCGTCAGCGCTGCCGCGAGTTTTGGGGCCGCGGCTGCGCGAAGGTGCCCGGGCCTCTGCGCTCTCAGGAGTCCGTCCGTCCTCACGGCGCCGGCAAGCACGACAAGGTCGGCGCGACGACGGGAAGAAGGAGAAGAAGCCACAGAAGAAGACGCCAAGAGCGCCGCGGCGTCGGCGGCCGTGGCCGCGTCCGCCGCGACTCTGGTGATCGCCAGGGCGTCAGCCGAACGAGGCAAAGCGGCGAGTGGTCTTCTCGGGGATCGGGAAGCGAGCACGACCGAGGAGAAGGAAGAAGAAGAGGAAGCGAGAGAGTTGTTGCCGCCGCCACCGCCTCCGAGCGCGAGCCAGAGCGTCACCGCCCTCCCGACCCCACCCCCTCCGCCGACGATGAGAGCACCCTGGTTGGAGCGGTGGTAAGAATGTAAAGAAGGAGAAAGAATAGCAGCACCATCGTGGACGACGGGAAGGAGGCGCGGCAGAGCGACGACGGAGGAACGGGAAGCGTCGAGGCCGAACTCGTCGCTCTTTCTGCTGCTGCTCTCTCCTTTGCCTCCGACGAAGGCGACGGAGGCCGAGCCGGGGAGCTCGCCCTCCGAGGCAGCGACGCGGAGGACGGCGGCAGCTGCAGCGGCAGATGAAGCAGCGAAAGCGCGCTGCTCAAGCATCTTGGCTTGCAGGGAGAGCGAGGGCGACGACGACGACGAGGAAGCAGCAGCAGCAGCAGCCGAAACGCCTCGGAGCGCGGCCGCGGCCGCGGCGGTCGCTGCTGCTGCTGCTGCTGCAGCGGCAGCTCCTCGCCGCCGCCTTCTCTGGCGCCTACCCTGCGGAACAGAGACCAAGGCACCGTAGTAGTCTCCTCGTCCTCCAGAAGGACGCGGCGAGGCAACCAATGGCTCCGAAGCCTGCCACTCGACGACCAACGAGCGCGGAGGAGGAGGAGGAGGAGAGAGAACAAGAACTTTTCTTCCTTCGACAACTCCCGCCGCCGCCGCCGCCGCTTGCGAAGAAGAGGAAGAAGAAGGAGAAGACGAAGAGACGATGCTCCTCGAGCGCAGCCCTCGCACGCGGAACGCCGAGCCCCACGAGACGTCAGAAGACATCTCGTGGTCTTCGTTTTCGCTAGATTGAGAAACAGAAGCGGAAGACCACTGCTGTTTCGCCGAAGAACGACGAACGAGGACCGCCGCGGCGGCGACGGGGACCGGAGCAGCAGCAGCAGCAGCAGCAGCAGCAGAAGCCTCCTCCGCCGCCGAGACTGCCGCGAGGTGCAGGGCCGCGTCGGCCGCGGCAGGGTGCGCGAGGTAGTCCCCTAGGTCTGCCGGCATGGCGAGGGAAGCCAGCGCAGAGGAGAAGGAAGAAGAAGAGCGAGGAATTCGGTTCCGGAGGAAGAGGGAGGAGCCGAGGCTCTCGCTCGTCGTCGTCGTCGTCGTCGAAGCGGCGCTCGCTTCACTTCCGACGGAAGAAGAAGGCACCAGCGCGACCTCTGCAGAGGCGGCGCCGCGCCCGACGCTCACGGCGGCGATCCCTGCCGTCGCATCAAAGCTCAGGGCGATCTCCAGAGGAGGCTTCGAGGCGCTCGACAGCAAGACCGGCGCAGAAAAGGCTGCGGAGCAGAGCGCGGGCCTCGCTCGACCTCCTCGACCTCCTCCTTTGCCTCCGCTACTTCCTTCGCTGCTGTCGAGCCCCCGCGCCCCGAACAGCAGCGCCGCCACGGCAGCTGCCGCCGCCTCGAGCGTGGCCGCAGCGGGCAAGAGAGCTCTTCCTCTCACCCTGTGGTCGAACAGCCAGCTGAGCGCTGGAGTGGCGAGGTCGGCGGAGAAGACGACGCGAAGGAGATTTGAAGAAGACGACGACGACGACGGAGGAAGCGACGAAACGCCGACGAGCGCCGCAAGCCGGCGGAGCGGCGGGCCGTGCCACGCATCCCTCCGCTTCCACGGCAAGAGGAGCCGGTCGGAGGACCGGCGAGGAAGAGAAGCTGTTTCCTCTCCTCCATCGACAGCGGCGGCGGGAACCTGCTGCAGCAGGGCGTGCGCGTTGACGCCCGACATCCCGAAGGAGGAAGCTCCGGCGAGCGGCGGAGGAAGCAGAGGCGAGCCCGAGTCTGACGATGACCACTTTGACGGCAGGCACCTCGGCGCCGCGCCGAGGCCCCTCGGAGCAGCAACTCCTCCTCCTCTCCCACTGTCAAGAAACCCTTCCAGCGCATCGGACACGTAAGGGTTCAGCAGCCCCAGACCCCTCACGGGCGCGGCGGCGTCCTGAGAGAGGCCCGACAGAGCCATCACCACGCCGGCGAGGCCCGCGGCGCCCTCGGTGTGGCCGAAGCAGGCCTTGGTCGAGACGAGCGCGACGGCATTTGAGGGAGCTGAAGCTTTCATCTTCTTCTTCTTCTTCTTCTCGCCATCGCTACTGCTCGAAAGCGCCGCGGCGATCGCGCCGACCTCGAGCGGGTCGCCGAGGGGGGTCCCCGTGCCGTGGACGGCGAGCAAGGCGACGCGGCGACCCCCACTCTCGCCGCAAATGCTTTCCCCACCACCCTCTTCCTCGGCCGCCTCTCCGAGCGCGGACTTGATCAGCGCTGTCTGCGCCGGTCCCGAGGGGGCTGTGAGAGAAGAGGAGCGTCCGTCCTGGTTGACCGCGGAGGCGAGGACCAGGGACAGGGGCTTGCAGTGCGGCAGCGGGCGTGAAGCGGGAGAAGAAGAAGAAGGATGAGACGAAGAAGAACTCGACAACGACGAAAACCTCGACGACGACGAAAACCTCGACCTCGCCCGCAACAGCGCCACGGCAAACCCTTCCCCTCTTCCGTACCCGTCCGCGTCGGCGTCGAAAGTGCGGCACCTCCCGACGGGGGAGAGAGCCCTCAGGGCGCAGATCCCGGAGGTGACCTCTGGCGAGAGCAGCGCGTTGACTCCCGCGGCCAGCGCCGTCGAGCAGTTTCCGCTTCCGCTTCCGCCTCCGCTTCCGCTGCTTCCGCTTCCGCTTCCGCTCCCTCCGGTTCCGCTTCCGCTCAACGCCAGCGCCTCCCTGGCCTGATGCAGCGCCACCAGCGAGCTAGAACACGCCGTGTCGATCCCAGCGCAGGGGCCCCTGCAATCGAAGGTGAAGGCAGCTCGCCCGCAGAGGTAGGGGGCGCCGACGCCGGTCATCGTGTTTCCGGAGTGAGGCTTCGTTTGGCCGCAGTAGCGCTTTGCGGCGTCGAAGGCGTCGAAGAACATGCAGCCGACAAACACGCCGCAGGAGCGACGCCAGTGGTGATTTGACGAAGACGACGACGAAGAAGACGACGACGGCGAAGAAGACGACGACGATGACGACGATGAAACAAAATCATCGACGTCGTGGAAGGCCTGCGCCGAGAGCTCGAGCAGCCTGCGCGCCTGCGGGTCGAGCGCCGCGGCGTCGGGCGGCGCGAGCGCGAGCGCGGCGGCGTCGACGGAAAACATCAGGCTCGACGTTTCGTCGCCGTCGTCGCCAGCGGAAATTCCGCCCTCTCCTTCTCCCTCTTCTACGTAGGCCGCGAACCGCGCGTGGGAGAGGCCTGCCGGGGCTGGCTCCGGGGAGTAGTCCCTCTCCACGTCCCAGCGCGAGAGGGGCGTCGGCCTCTGGAGGGGGGAAGAAGAGGAAGAAGAAGAGACGCGGGCCCAGAAGGAAGCGAGGCCGTTTGGAGCTCCAGGGAACAGGGAGGCTACGGAGAGGATCTCGCAGGAAGAGCATGCTGGTGTTGGTGTCCGGAGAGAAGAAGAAGAAGGGAGAGAAAGAGAGCGAGGAGCGAGAGGAAGGGAGGAAGAAGGAGGAGCAGCCTCTTCTTCCTCGACCTCTTCTCCCACTTCTTCCACTTCCACTTCCTCTTTCTCCCCCACCTGCATCATCAGCATCGTCAGCGCCTCCATGCCGCCGCTCAGCCTCCTGGAGAGCTCCTCTGCGAGGGCCCGCGGGGTCGGGTGGTCGAACGCGAGCGTGGCCGGGAGCTGCAGGGGAGACCGCTTCGAACCGCCGCCATTGCCGCCGCCGCTTTCCGCCGCCGCCGCTGAAGCTTCGAGCAGCGCCGCCGGGAGTCGGGCCTTGGCCTCGGCGACGATCGCGTCTCTGAGCTCCAGGGCACCCAGAGAGTCGATCCCGGAGTCCATCAGCGGCGCGTCGGGGCCTATCGAGGAAATAGAAGAAGAAGAAGATCCAGAAGAAGAGAGGACTCGGCCGACGGCGGCAGAGACGAGCTCGAGCAGCGAGTCGGGGGAAGCGGCGGCGACGGCAGCTGCAGCTGCTGCTGCTGCTGCTGCTCCGGAAGAAGAAGAGACGGCGCCAGAAGCCTTTGCAGGAGCTTTATTCTTCTTTGGGAGAAGAGAAGAAGAAGCAGGAGCAACAACAGCAGAAGCAGAAGAAATAGAAGCTTCGATGCTCTCGCTTCCGCCGACCTCCGAGAACAGCAGCCTAGCTCGCCTCTGCCGCCTGGCGCCGGAGAGCAACCTCTCCCACCCGAAAGCTCCCACGGCAGCGGGGGACGAGGAAGGGAAGAGCATGATCTTCTCTAGAGCTTGAAGACCTCGAGCCGGATCGATCGAGAAGAGCCCCGCGGCCTCGAGCTTGGCGGCGAGGAGGGAGGAGGAGGAGGAGGAAGAAGACGGAGCGTTTTTCGTTTTCGCCGACAAACTCGAAGAAGAAGAAACCACCATTCCTGCTCCTCCACCCCAGGGCCCCCACCCGCCGCACGAAACGGGGACCCCACACCTCTCTCTCTGCTGCTCGACGAGGCAACTCATCCACCCGTTGGCAGCCGCGTAGGCTGCCTGGCCCGGGTTTCCCAGCGAGGCCGAGACCGAAGCGAAGGCGTGCCCGGCAGCGAGAGGGTGAAGGAGAAGCGACGACGACGCCGAAGAAGAAGAAACGAGGAGGAGCTTCTTCTCCGCGGCGACCGCCTTGGGAGCGAAGGTCTTCCTGAAGCTGGCGGGGCCGAGCAGAGCAGCGGGAGCGTCCGCGAGGACCCCGCCAGCGAGGAGGAGGCCACGGAGAGGGGAGGCGAAGGGGAAGAAAGAGGAAGAGGCGGACGAAGAAGAAGAAGCGAAAGCGCCAGTGGAAGTTCCGACGTCGCACGCCGCGGCGACGACGAGCGCCGCCGGGGCCAGCGCCGCGAGGCTTCCTTCTTCGCCGCTCCGTTCTCCGCGGCCCGTTCGACCAAGCAGCAGAAAGCGGGAAGAAGAGCTCTCTCCGAGCCAGCGCGTGGCGAGCCTCCCCAGAGCGCCGAGCCCTCCGGCGACGAGCCAAGTTCCGACGAAAGAAGACGAAGGAGAGGAAGAAGAAAGAGAAGGAGAAGAAGAAGCCGAAAGAGGCAGAAGGCGCCTCGAGCAGACGACGTTCCCTTCCGCTTGGACCTCTTCTTCTTCTCTGAGCTCCACTCCATGCTCGAGGCACGCGCATCCCGCTGCGGCGCGGAGGGCAGCAGCAGCAGCGGCAGCAGCAGCAGAAGCCGAAGACGAAAAAGAGAAGGAGTGTTTGGAAGAAAACGAGTTTGTTCCTCCTTCCTCTGCGAGCGAGCGCACGAGCTCGAGCGCCTCGAAGGCGCCGTCGGCGGCAGCGGAGCGGCGTCGCAACGACCGTCGGAGGCGTCGAGGTTGACGGCGGCTGCAAGGAGAGCGCTGGCTGCCTCTGCGGCTGCTGCTGCCTCGAGGCTCCGAGACCTGGGCTTCGTCGACGAACGAGAGCACGGCAGGAGCAACAGAAGCAGTAGCAACAGAAGCACTTGACGCCTTCGCCTGTGCTCTCTGCTGTCCGATCGGGCGAGAGACGAGATCGGAGAGCAGGATTCCCGAAGAGGATGCAGAGGCAGCAGCAACCTCAAAGGTCGCCGAAACGCTTCCGCCTCCGTTCTCCTCTCTCGAGCGGCACAGAGCAAACAAACCTTCTCCTTCGTTTCCCTCTTCTTCCTCGGAGGCCGGAGCGAGCAGGGCCCCCGCCGTGGCCGGGACGCGAGCGGCGAGGGCGAGGTCCGTGTCGGCGACGGCCCCGAGGTGTGTCGCCGCGTCGAGGAGCGCCGGGTGCGCTCCGTGTCCCCTCGAGGTCGCCGGAGGCGGGGCGAGTGAAGCACAAGAAGCGAAAGAAGAAGAAGAAGAGGCCATGGGGAGTTTTCGGGGGCGGCACTGAGCGAGGAGGAACGGCGACGAAGAAGGCGAAAGGGCGAGTTTCGCCACCGCCGCCGTCGCCACCGCCGCGGTAGTCGCCCTGAAGAGCTCGACGCCTCCGCACTCCAGGCGCACGTCTCCTTGCCTCGAGACCGTGCTCTCGAGGACAAGGGGCGAAGGAGAAGAAAAGCTGCTCCCGCCGCCGAGGAGCAAGGGGGCGACGACGGCCGCCGCGACGAGCCCGAGTCTCGTCGCCGTCGCCGCCGTCGAGCTCCCGCTTCCGCTTCCGCCGCTCGACGAAGAATTCGCCGCCGCTCTCGCCGCCTCCATCATCGCCGTGCCGGGCAACAGGGGCCTCCCTCTCACGACGTGCTGCCACAGGAAGGAGAGAGCAGGGGAGCTCCGCAGGTCGGTCTCGAAGCGGAGGAGAAGCAAAGGAGACGACGACGACGACGACGACGACGACAGAGAAGAGAGCGCGACGAAAGCAGCAGCAGCAGCAGCAGCAGCAGCGAGCCTCGACCTCGCTGGGCTCAGCCAGTGCCTCCCCCGGCGGTAGCAGCGCAGCCGAGAAGCCAGGATTGTTGGCGACTCGGATTCCAAAGAACGAGGCGCTCTCGTCGTCAGTGCGTGCGCGTTGGTGCCCTGGAAGGCAAAGGCCGAAACTCCGACGACGACGGCGGAAGAAGAAGAAGAAGAAGAGGAGTCGTCGGAACCAGATTCCAAAACGACGCTGGGCCCTCTGCCCCTCGCCGCGGTCACCCTCCTTCCTTCCACGGCCTCCTGCACGTGAGCGCTCATCTGCCTGAGGTTTGCGATTGGGAGACAGACCCCCCTCGCGTGCCTCTCCGCGGCGGCCAGCAGACCCACGGCGCCGGCCGCGGGCTCGGCGTGGCCCGACCTCGTCTTGGGCGCCCCCAGCGAAAGAGAGTTAGAGGAAGAAGGAGAACAAGAGACGGAGGAAGCGGCTTCTCTGTCTTTCCGGAGCACTCCGACCAGGGCGCCGACCTCGAGCGGGTCCCCCAGCGGGGTGCCCGTGCCGTGGAGCTCGACGGCGGCGACGCGAGAAGGAGACGACGACGAGGAAGAACAGGAAGCCAGCGCCGCCGCGACGACGGCGGCCTGCGCCGGGCCCGAGGGGGCAGTCAGCGAAGACGACCTCCCGTCCTGGTTGACCTCCACCGAGGCGAGGAGCAGAGCTGGTAGCGAAGAAGACGTGGAAGCTTCTCGATCGGAGAACAGCGACAGCCCCAGCGCGAGCGCCGCCTCGCCCCTCGAGTACCCGTCGGCCGCGGCGTCGAGCGCCTTGGCCCTTCCGTCCGGGGAGAGCATAGAGGCCGCGGCGAGGCCCGCGGGCGTGGCAGGGTCCAGGGAGAGCAGCGAGGCTGCCAGGATCGAGCGAGGACGGCGGCGTTTATCAGATGAAGAGCTCGAGCTCGAGCTCCTCAGCTCGCGGACCAGCAGCGCCGCGGCGACGAGCGAGCTGGAGCACGCGGTGTCGACGGCGAGCGCCTGCCCGCGGAGGTCGAAGGTAAAAGAAAGTCTTCCGGCAGAGACGGAGAGGCATTTTCCGGAGGCGCCGTAGGCATCCTCCGCCGGGGTCGAGCGGGCCCAGAGCGCGGAGTAGTCCCAGAAGGAGAGGCAGGTGGCGACGGAGGTGACGGTAGAGGAAGGAGAAGAAGAAGAAGAAGAACTTCCGTCGTCGCCGAAGAACGAGAGGCCGCCGCTCCTCTCGTTCTTCTTCTTCTCTTCTCTGTCGTTCCAGCAGCTCAGCACCTCCGCTCCGACCTCGAGGATCAGCCTCTGCTGCGGGTCCATCCGCGCCACCTCCCCGAGGTAGCTCATGCAGAAGAGGGCCGGGTCGAACTCGGAGACGCGGGGCAGGAAATGGCCGAAGCGAGCGGCGGAAGGAGAGGAGGAGGATGAGGACGAAGAAGTCGAGCTCGAGGTCGAAAACGCCGCGTCGGCGTCGCAGTCCCAGCGCTCCAGGGGGGCGATCCGAGCGCTGTCGATTGACGACGAAGAGGAAGCAGCAGAGGGCATCCTGGTCGCGAAGCAGTCGATCGCGATCGGGAGCGTTGCCAGAGAAGGAGAAGAGGAAGACGAAGAAGCAGGCGAGAGAGGGAGAAGACGCGGCGGCAGCGGCGGCGAAGGAGCAAGAAGAGGTGCTGCTGCTCTTCCTCCTTTCGTCTTCGAAACTCCACCCCCACCACCTCTTTTCTTCTCCTCCTCCCGCTGCTGCAGCGCCGACGCCACTCTCTCGACCAGGGTGTCGACGGTCGGGGAGTCCAGCGCCAGCGAGGCCGGGAGCTGCAAACCCCCGAGCGACCTCCGGAGCTCGTCTCGGAGCTCGACGCCGGCGAGCGAGTCCAGCCCCAGCGAGGAGAGCAGGGCGCGGCGGTCGCCGCCGGCGGCGGTCGTCGTCGCGGCGTCGGCGACGGAGTTGCCGAGGACGGCGGCGAGCGCCGCGGCGACGGCGGAGTCCGCCGCGGCGAAGAAGGAAGAAGCGGTGGAGGAGGAAGAAGAAGCTGTTTCCATCGTCGTCTCCTCCACTTTATCTTCTTCTTCTTCCACCTCTTTTTTCACCCCTTCTTCTTGTTCCTTCGACGGAGGCGCCACCTCATCGAAAAAGGCGTCCGCAGCCAACGCCGCGACGCCTCTCCCCGCGGCTCGGCGGAACGCGCCCCAGTCCGCAGCCAGCGCGGCGACGACGGCAGACGACGAGTCGCTGCTGCTGCTGCTGCTGTTCTCCTTCGCTTCTCCTCGTTTTCTTCCCCGTTCGGCAACCACCGCCTCCATCACCGCCAGCCCCTGCTTCGGCTGCACGAAGCCCATCCCTCCGCGGCTCATCCGAGAAGCCACAGCAGCAGCAGAAGCAGCAGAAGCAGCAGAGGAGGAAGAATCGGAACAAGAAGAAACCATCCCGATCTCGCTCCACGGGCCCCACTGGACGGAAGAGACGTTGGGCAGCCCGGTCGCCGCCGCCCGCTCCGCCGCGGCGTCCAGCGAGGCGTTGGCCGCAGCGTAGGCGGAGGAGCCCGCGGGCCCCAGCAGGGAGGCGACGCTGCTGAAGAGCACCGCCGCTCGGAGGGGCCTCGAGGTTGATGTCGAAATCGAAATCGAAGTCGAAGTCGAAATCGAAGAAGAAGAGGTCGCAAAAGAACCAAGGCAAGAGCGCAGCCCCGCCGCCTTGGGCGCCGCGGCCACCCTCGAGGAGGCAGCCGTCGTCTTCGACAGCGGGGCGTCTCTGAGGACGCCCGCGGCGTGGAAGAAGAGCAGGGAAGGCGAAGGCGAAGGCGAAGGCGAAGGCGAAGAAGAAGAAGACGAAAGAGAGAAGGCGAGGGCGGCGTCGGCGTCGGCGGCGAAAGCGACGTCGCCGGCGACCGAGGAGGCGAGAGAGCAGGAGCAACTCTCTCCGCTCTCCGAGGAGACCTCCCTCGCCGCGTCGCTCTGCCTCGCCGACCTTCCCAGGAGCACGATGCGGGTCGACCTGGAGCTCTGGCAGAGCCAGGAGGCGGTCAGAGAGCCCAGGGCGCCGGAGCCGCCGGAGATGACAGCGGTCGACGAAGAAGACGACGACGACGACGACGATGAAGACGACGAGGAAGAAGAAGAGAAGCTCAAGGTCGTCTCCGTCGCCGGCAAGAGCGACGGTCTCCTGAGGACCCCCTCCGATGTCGAGGCACCAAAAGGAGAAGAAAAAGAAGAAGAAGCAGCAGCAGGGCCAACAGATCCAGCTGCTGCCCTCCCGTCCTCGTCCGCGGCGTCGAGCCTCAGCTCCCTCGCCTCGGAGGCGGCGCACCTCGCCGCGGCCCAGACGGAAGAAGCGGCTCCGCTTCCGCTTCCGCTTCCGCGCGTGCGGAACTTGACGACAGGAAGAGGAGACGACGAAGAAGAGGAACCTTCTTCTCCGATCCCTGCCCCCATCCTCAGGGCGGAGAGCGCCGCGGCGGTGGCGCGCCCCGGGGAAGAAGAGGAGGAAGAAAGCCGCCGTCGCTGCGGGTCTGTCGAGTTTGAAGTGAGGAGCTCGAACTCGACCTCCTCTTCTCCTCCTTTTCTTCGCCGCGTTCTTCTTCGCCGCCGCCTCTTCGCTTCCGTGAGAGGCTCCGAGACAGCCCACTGTTGCTGGTAAAGAGAAGTTGTTGTTGTTTCCTGTTTTGTTGAGTTGGTGAGAGAGGGAAGAGAAGAAGAAGAAGAGGAAGTGGAGCAGAGCGAGGAAGAGGCGCGTCGCCGCTCTTCTTCCTCCTCCTCTGAAGCTTCTCCGCGTGCTTCGCATTCAACACCCATCAGAGCAAACGAGCAGCTTGCAACGGTTTCGCCATCAAAAGAGGCGAAATAGACTTTTCCTTTGCTGGAAAAGGCCGCGGAAGAGGGAGCATCGAAAGAAGGGGAAGAGGCATGATAGAGAGCGAGCGAGCGAAGAGAATCAACTGCGGCAGCGTTTTTGGTTTTCGTCATCGAAGCGACAGCAGAGAGCGCCGCCGCGACCACAGCTGGGTGCGCCCCTCCGAACCCAGCCGTGTCAGAGGGCACGGAGAGAGAAGCGGTGCAGCAGGAGCTTGTTTTCTCGGCGCTGCTCTTAGCAAGAAGAGCAAGGCTCGGAAGCGGTGAGCGTTTTTCGCTCTCGCCGCCGCCGCGACCTCTTCCTCCACCAACAGCCGACGCCGACGCCAAAAGCGCCTCTCCTTGTCGACGCCGCCCGCCGCCCCGAACCGCCACTCGCCCCTCGGCGCAGGAGACAGAGACCGAGACCTCTCCGAGAGCAGATCCCGGGAAAAAGGGCGAAAAAGAGGCGTCAGCTAGGGAGACGAGCGGGGTGAAAGAAGAAGACGAGGAAGAGGAAGAGGAAGAAGAGAGGCGCTGCAGCGCTCGGAGCGCCGCGAGCGCGGCCTCTGCCGCCGCCGCCGCCGAGGATTCCTTCTGAGAGAGAAGCGCCGCCGCCGGGGAAGGGCGCAGCGCGAAGGTTGCGACATCTTTGCTGCCATTTGATTCGATCCCCAGAAAGTGCGTCAGCAGCGCGTGAGGCCTCGGGGCGGGCCAGTGCCTCTCTCGGCGGTAAAGCTTTCGAAGAGAAGAAGAGGACGAAGAAAAGGGCGGCGACGGCGAAACCGGCGACGACGACGATGAAAGCGACAAAGTCGACGAAAGGACGATGGCGTGCGCGTTGGTGCCCTGGAACGCGAACGCGCTCGCTCCTGCCGCGATGGTGGTGGAGGAGGAGGAGCATGCCGCCGCCGCCGTGGTTGCCGCTGAAGAAGACGACGAAGAGGACGACGACGAAGAGGCGACGCAACAAAGCGGAGCAGCCGAGCGAGGAACAGAGACAGCTCTGCTCCCTCCTCCACTTCCTCCTGCTCTCTTCCCGGAGAGCGCCGCTTCCACGTACGGGTTGAGCGCCCTCAGGCGAGCCAGGGGTACTGCCTCGGCGAGGCGCAGGGAGCCCAGGGCGGCGACGGACGAGACGAGCCCCGCCGCGGGCTCGGCGTGGCCTGCGGCGGCCTTGGGGGCGGCGAGGAGGAGAGGAGGAAGGAGAGGAGGAGGAGAAGATTTTCCATGTTTCTCCTTCGTCGTCGTCAGGTGGACAGAAGTCGCTGCCCCGAGCTCGATCGGGTCTCCCAGCGGGGTGCCCGTGCCGTGAAGCAGCAGCGAGGAGAGGCGCAGGGAAGAAGGAGAAGAAAGAGAAGAAGTCGAAGAGTCGTCGGCTCCAAAACTCTGCCTCCGCGCTTCCTCGAGCGCCGAAGACAGCAGCGCCGCCTGCGCGGGGCCCGAGGGGGCCGTCAGCGACGACGACCGCCCGTCCTGGTTGACCGCGGCCGCCGCGAGCAGGGCCCGACCGGGCAGGGAGCGCCAGACCGAGGCGACGCGTTGGCCGTCGTCGTTGTTGTTCTTGTCGCCGTTCTTGTCGTCGTCGTGGTTTTCGCTTTCTCCTCCTCCTTCTCCGACCTCTTCCGCCACCAGCGCCAGGGCCCCCACCGCCTCGGCCCTCCCGTAGCCGTCCGCGCTGGCGTCCAGGGCCTTGCATCGCCCGTCGGCGGAGAGCATGCCGGCGGAAGAGTAGGCCGCGTGCGTGCGAGGGGAGAGCAAAAGGCAGGCCGCCGCGGCGAGAGCGGCAGCCGACGAGGAGGTGGAGGTGGAGTTTTTTCTCCTTCCGCTCCCGCTCCCGCTTCCGACACTGATCCCGCACGCAGCGAGCGCGACGGCGACGAGCGCAGAGGAACACGCCGTGTCGACAGCCACGGCTTCCCCGGAGAGGTCGAACGCGAACGCGACTCGGCCCGCGGCGACGGAGAGAGCCCCTCCCGCCGCGGAGAGCGGCGACGGGTCTGCCGACCCAGAAGAAGAAGAGGTGGAGGAAGAGGAAGCAGTGGCGGAAACAGCTTGCGCGCGCTCTCTGCCTGCTGCGAGCGACGCGGCATCGGAATAAGAGATACCGACGAACGTAGAGACCGCCTCGGAGCAGCAGCAGGCTTGAAGAAGAAAATCATCCTCATCTTTCTCCTCCTCCTCATTCCTCCTCCACGCCAGCGAGAGCAAGTCGGCCGCGGCCTCCAAGACGAGCCTCTGCTGCGGGTCAGCGGCAGCGGCGTCGGCCGGGGACATCCCTCCGAAGGCGACCGGGTCGAAGGCCGCGACCCCGCGCAGGAAGGCGGCGAACGGCGCCGACGAGAGCGCGCGGGTCGAGTCCGGATCCCAGCGCGTCACGGGAGTCCGGCGGGTGGCGTCGAGGGCGAGGGAGAGCGATTGACCTTGTTCTTCTGCTCCTCCGCTCAAAGAAGAAGAAGAAGACGAAAGCAATATCGCGTCTCCTGTTCCTCCCTCGGGTGCCGCAGCTCGGAGCGTCGAAGCAGCGACCCAGACTCTCCTTCTTGAAGCAAGGGAAGAAGAAAGAGAAAGAGAAAGCGGAGGAGCAAACTTCTGTTGCTTTTGCTCTTCTTCTCGCTCTCGCTCTTCTTCCTTCCCCACTAAACCACCAAACTCCGTCAGCGGCACGCCCGAGGCGATCGTTCGCAGGGAAGACGCCGGCCTCTTCTGCGAGCGACGAGGCGGCGGCGGAGGAGGAAGAGAGGCAGCAGCAGAAGAGGAGGAAGGAGGAAGAGAAAGCGAGGAAGAAGAAGAGCCTCGAACGACGTCGGACAGCGACCTCCTCGCGGCGCGCAGGAACAGCTCCGTCATCGAAGAGCGGCGCGGCCTGCCCTGCTGCTGCTGTTGGGGAGAAGAAGAGGAAGCAGCAGCAGCAATAGCAGCAGCTGCAGCAGCGTTCGTTGTCGTCGCCTTCGTCGCCGTCGCCGTCATCGAGGCTGCGACGGCGGCTGCGAGCTTCGCGGCGCTCGGGTGGTCGAAGAGCGCGGTCGAAGGGAGGTCGACGCCCAGGGCCTCGGACAGGGCCGACGCCGCCTTGAGCATGTCGAGCGAGTCGAGCCCGGCCTGCGCGAAGGGCGTGGCGGGGCCGAGAAGGGAAGAAGAAGAAGAAGAAGAAGAAGAAGAAGAAGAAGAAGAAGAGGTTTCGTCGTCGACGTTGTCGTTGTTGTCGGCCCAGCCCCTCGAGGAGGAAGCGGAGAGCAGGGATCGCACCTCAGAGAGGATAGCAGCGAGCACTCTCTCTTCGTTCGACGAAGATGCGGAAGCGAAGATGGAGCCTCGGGCGCTGGCTGGCGCGACAAGAAGCGGAACAAGAGGCGGCTCCTCTTCCTCTTCCTCTTCCTCTCGTTCCTCTTCCTCTTCTCTCACCACCGCTGCTGCCGCCACAGAGGACTCTCCCCCCTCCGCCCTGCAGGCCGCCGCGAGCACTCCGGCGAGGGCGGCCACGTCTTTCCCAGGAGGGAGACGCCCCCTGCGCTCCCCTTCCGCCCTGCGTGACTGCCAGGCGTCGAGAGACAGCAGCGGGAGGAAAGGAAGAGATGATGAAGAAGTTTTGTCGTCGTCGTCGTCGTCGCCGCCGGCGGAACAGGAGGCCGCCCCGACCAGCCTCATCTCCCCGTCGCTCAGCTCGCCGACGGAGTCGTCCGCCAGAGCGTCGAAGAGCGCGAAGCCCAGCAGGCACAGGGCGACGTCCTCGGCCACCGCCGCGTCGGGAAGGGCCGCGATCCCTCCTCCCAAGAGGGCGAGGCGGCCCCTGAAAGAGGAGGGAGAGAGAGAAGAAGGAGAAGGGGAAGAAGCAAGACCACTCTCTTCTCCCCCTCCGCCTCTCTCCGCCACCAGCCCCGCGACGACCCAGCCGCTCCCGGCCTCGGCGATCCAGCCTCTCCCTCCGGCCAACAGGGCCTCCTCGACCCGCGGCTGGGAGAGCGAAGGAGAAGAAGAGGAAGCGACGGAGGAGGAAGAAGCTCTCTCCGCGAGGGCCGCGAGCGCGCCGGCGTCGGAAGAGGAGGAGGAGGAGGAAGAAGAGGAGCTCGAAGAGGAGCTCGAAGAGGAGCTCGAAGAACCCGAACCCGCCCTCCGCAGCCTGATTGGCAGCGCGTCGACGTGCATCACCACGTGCTCGACCCCTGCCCTGGCGAGCCTCGCTCCGGCCGCGGGCCTCGGCGCGAGCCCGGCCGCGCCGGCCGCGGCGAGCAGAGAGGAGGCGGAGAGGAGGGGCGGCGGCTGCGGTGGAGAGTTTTTACTTCTTTTTCTTCTTCTGCTGCCGAGCACGGCGACGACCGCGGAGAGCGCCCCCAGCTCGGCGTGGGGCAGCGCGGAAGGGACGCGCGGGAACGAAAGGGAGGAAGCAGAAGAAGAGACGGCGTCGACGCAGACCGCGCCGGCGTCGCCGAGGAGGCCCCAGATCTGCTCGAGCCGCCCCGAAGAACGAGAAGAAGCCTCCGCCTTCTCCTCCTCTTCGTCGTCCTCATCGCTCTCGTCGTCGTCGCCGTCGTCGTCGTCATCATCAGCGAGTGAGAGCACCCAGAGCAGGCGTTTCGGGTGCGGCGCCCCGGCCTCTGCTGCTGCGGCGGCCAGCGCCTTCAGGCAAGAAGAGGAAGAAGAATTCTTCATCGTCGTCGTCGAAGAAGAAGGAGAACCGTTCTTCTTCATCTTTTTCTTCTCCGAGGCCCCGGGCCCCCCTACCAGCGCAAAGTGCGCCACGCCCCGCGCCCCCAGCCTCGCAGACACGTCGGCCACGAGCGTCGGGTCGGCGTGAGCGATCACCAGAGCCGCCGCGCTTCCGTCTCCTGTCCTTGCGGAGACGGCCGCGGCGAGCGCCGAGGCGAGGCCCGCGGCAGCGTCGGCCGGCGCCGAGAGCAGCAGGCCGACGCCCGCCGGGGGAGCAGGAAGAGTCTCTCCTCCTGCTGCTGCTGCTGACAAGGACGACGAAGACGAAGAAGAGCCGAACGCGGGGAGCACGCAGGCGGCCACGGCGGCCCTCCAGTCGTGCCAGCGCGCCCAGGGGCGCGACAGGGAGCGCGCGAGGGCCAGCGAAAAAGGACAAGAAGGCGAAATTTCACCCTTTTTCTCCTCTTCGTCTCCTTCTCTTCCTCCCGCTCGTGCGTTCGCGGCCCAGAGGGTCAGGGCCAGCGAGAGGTCCGAGGCGCGCTCGAGCGTCAGCCAGTCCTCGAGGAGCGGGCCACAAGAGGAAGAAGAAGAGGAGGAAGAAGAGTAAGAGGCAGGAGAAGAAAGAGAAGCGGCGACGGCGGCGACGGCGGCGGCGTGCAGCTTCAGGTCAATAGGCAAAGGAGGAGAAGAAGAGGCCGAGGAAGGAGAAGACGACTTCAAAGCAGCGTCAGCGCAGAGCCTCTCAGCAGCTGCCGGGCTCGCTGCTGCGGCGACGGCCGCGGCGACCTCTACCGGGAGGAAGGAAGAAGAAGAAGAAGCGGCGGCGGCGGCGACGACAGCGCCTGCCTCCTCTCTCTCCCTCTCCGCCTCTCCTCCTCCTCCTCCTCCTCCCTTCTCTCCCGGCATCGCGGCAGCAGCGAAGCTCCTCAGCGAGGACCTAAGCACAAGGGGACCGACGAGAGCCGCGACGGCGGAGCAGGTCACGGGAGGCGCCGCGTCCGCCGCGTCGAGCGCCGAGAGGAGGCGCGCAGCGGCGAGAGCAGCAGCAGCAGCCGAGGGAGCAGGAGAAGGGTTTTCGGCCTGGCGGAGCGCCGCCGCTCCCTCGCTTTCTCTGTCTCCTCCTCCCGCCGCCTCCTCCTCCTTGTTCTTCTTCTCCAAGAACAGGTCGAAGAAGGCGTCGAGGGCGGAGGCGACGGCACCGTCGGCTGCCGCCGCGGCGACTAGCCCCCGGGCGCAGGAGGCGGCGGCAGGGGAGGAGGACGAGGACGAGGAAGAAGATAACTGCTGCTGCTGCTGCTGCTGCTGCTGCTGCTTTTGTTTGCTGCTGCTGCTGCTGTTTCTGTTCTTCGCGTCCTCTTCCTTCCTCGTCGGCAGCAGTCCCAGCGCGACGCGCACTGCTTCTAGGTCTCGAGGAGAAGAAGAACAAGCAGCAGCAGCAACGAGGAGGGCGTCGAGCGAGGGGCGAGGAACGAGGGGCGCCGTCGTCGCCGCACTTGTCGTCGTGGTCGAGCGAGGAAGGGCGTCGCCGCCGCCCTCGCCGTTGTCGCCGTCGCGGTCAAAGCTCCGCCGGCAGCTCCGGCGAAGCCAGGCGACGGCGGCGACGGCCGGGGCCGCTGCGAGGGCCTCGAAGGACATCGAAGGGCGTGCGATCGATGGAGAGAAAGATAGATAGGATGGAGGGCGAAAGAGAGCGCGCGTGCGTCTGAAGAAGAGCGAAAAGAGAGTCGAAAGAAAAAGGGTGCGTCGGTTACGACGAAAAGTGTTTTGAGAGAGAGAGAAAAAAACTAAGCCTTTTATCGTTCTTTGCTTTTCTTGTTCTGTTTGTTCTTTCTATTGCAATTGCTCCCACCCATCTCTCACTCTCTCCAACTCACTCTGGCATCTTAAAAAAAAAAGCAATTCGGAATTTCATAGTAATCTGATCAGGCAAAACGCATCTTTCTCTTTCTTTCTTTCTCTCCCTTTTTTCTTTCTCTCAAGAAAAAAAAAAGAAAGACAGCCCTCCTCTTTCTTACCCGAGAAGCCTCCTCAGCACGTCCTGCCCTGCCACGTCGCCTCCTCCTCCAGCAGCCCCTCTCCTCGGAGGCGGAGGGGCGACAAAGGCCACGGGGGCAGCTGCAGCGGGAGAGCGAGGGCGCGAGAAAGTCGTCGTCGCCGCCGCCGTCGCTTCCAGAGCAGCAGCAGCAAAAGCGGGAGGCGCCGGCGGGAGCGTCTCGTCGACGGCCCTCGCCGTCAGCGACACGGCCGCAAACCTCTCGGCGGCCGTTTTAATGGTGGTGGTGGTGGCAGTAGAGGAAGAAGGAGGATGCTGCTGTTGTCGTTGTCTCGGCGTCTCATCATCGTCGTCGTCATAGTGCTCTTCTTCCCTCTCCGCTGCGGCCCTCCGCAGCGCAAGCAGCTCGGCCGTCCTGGCGTCGAGCGCGTCCTCGAGGCGCTGAATCTTCCCGTCGTAGAGCTCGACCTCCTCCCTGAGGCTGGAAAGCTGGCCGTCGCGCTCGGCGAGGCGGGAGGTCAGCTGTTGAGGGGTTTGTGAGTTTTTTTTTTTGAGTTTTGAGTTTTCTCTTCGTCTAAAAGCGCGCGAAATAAAAAAAAAACCGAATTCAAAAACTCAAAAAAAAAAACTTCTCTCTCACCCCGGTCATGATGTCCCTCTGCCTCAGCAGCAGCGCCACGTATCTGTCCGCCTGCGCCCTGTCCGCTACGGCAGCTTGCCTGTCTTTTTCCAGCTCCTTCAGCCTCTGCTCGTACTCGCCGCGGATCCTCTTGTGCTCCTGGTCGAGGCGCGAGCGGAACTGATCGGTATCCTCGACCGAGCCGTTGCCATTGCCGTTTTGGTTCTTGGAGCCACCAACGAGCAGCTGCGACTGCATCGAAGAGATCCTCGCTTCGAGCGCGCGCTTCTCCGCCTTGGCCTGCGCCACCTCGGCGGAACGCTGCTCCAGAGCAGAGATCGCCGCCAGCTTGTCCGCCTCGGCGCGCCTCCTGCCTTCCTCGAGCTCGAGCAGCGCACGCTTGTCGACGAGCGTGCGCGCCCGCTCCCGCAGCTCGGCGCGCAGCCTCCGCAGCTCCGCCTCGTAGCGCCGAAGCAGCGTCTTGTTGTCGCCGCCGTCCTCGTCCTCCTCGTTGACCCGCGGGGCGTTGTTCACCGCCTTGGCCCTCGTCGCGAACTTGAGCGTCGACAGCGACTCGGAAAAGGCGCAGCCTGAGGGGGAGACGGTCGCCACCAGCGTCGTCACGCAGTTGCCTCCCAGCGAGTCCTCGAGCAGACGCGTGAGCTTGGAGTCGCGGTAAGGGATGTGGGACCTCGGGGCGCGAGCAGTTGAAGAAGTTGAGGTTGAAGAATTTGAAGTCGAAGTCGAACTCGCATCAGCGGCGTGGGCCGTCAGCGCCGAGATGACGTTTCCAAGCGCGGAGAGGCTGGCGTTGATCCTCTTCGACTCCTGGAGCCTCTTGCCAGTGGCGCCCGTGACGGCGACGCGCTCGGAGCCGGCCAGGTCGACAAGGTGGAGCTTGCCGACGCGGACGGCCGAAGAAGAAGAGGAAGAAGAGGCGTTGTCGTTTTTCGACGCGCCGCCGCTGCTCTCTTCACCTCCAGCTCCACTTCCGCTTCCGCCAACGGAAGCGCACCTCTCGATCGTGATCGTCAGCACCGCGTGCGACCTCGACGACGCCTCGTTCAGTCTCGTCGCCCCCGTGGCCCTGACGGCCCTGCCCCTGGCCATCAAGGCGTGCACCTCCTGTGGGGACCTCACCACCCACTCGCTGAGGCCTTCGACAAAGACGCCGCGCCCTCTCTTGGAGGTGTCTTCCCGGATCGCGAGGTTGGTCCTCTCCGGTCGGAGCAGGTCGGAGATGGTCTCGTTGTAGATCTGGAGGTAGGAGGCTCGGACCAGGAAGCGGGCAGGAGTGTTAGTAGTAGAAGAAGAATCAGCCGAAGAGGGAGAGATGCCATTGGCGAGGTCGTCGGCCTCGATGCCGGCAAAGGCGTCCGCCACCGCCCTGGGAACGATTCCCCTCTGTTCGCCCTCCGGTGCCCCTTCCATCGTGTGCGTCTTGCCTGCGCCCGTCTGCCCGTAGGCGATGATGGCGGCGTTGTAGCCCTGTAAAGCGGCTTTGACGGAAGGCAAGGCAGAGGCCAGATAGACGTCCTCCTGGGTCGCTGTGGGGGGATGGACAGCGTCGAAGGCGAAGCGGTGCGTGGCGTAGAGCAAATGCTGATTCGAGGAAGCAGAAGCAGAAGCTCCGCCGTCTGCTCCTCCTCCGAGAGAGGAAGAGGAAGCACTCGAGACGACGACGCTCGGGTCCTCGCTGAGAGTCAGCGAGCGGCCGCAGCGCTCGACCTTCACGGCAGGGGAGTAGCCTCGCGGGTGGGAGAGCTCCCGCTGTAAGGGAGGGCGAACACGGACGACGACCTGGTATGAAAGAGAGAGGGAGGAAGAGAAAGTTGAGTTGAGTTGAGCGAGTGAGAGAGTGAAGCGAGCGGAAGAAGAAGAAGAAGAAGAAGAAGAAGAAGAAGAAGAAGAAGAAGAAGAAGAAGAAGAAGAAGAAGAAGAAGAAGAAGAAGAAGAAGAGAGGTTGAAGAAAAGAGGTCGACGACGAAACCGACGCGCGATTGAAAAGAGAGAGAGCGTCGGCGTCGTCGCCGCTTGCTGCTCAATTGAAATTGGCGCCCTCATTCGCGCACCCTCTTTCTATCAGCACCCTTCTCTCCAACCCGCAACGGAGCCTCCTCACCTTGAAGTTGTCGTTGGGCGGGATGGAAGCGTCAGCAGTGGCCGTCACCGGAGCGCGTGGCGGCAGGCTTGAGGAATGGCTCTTCTTGGCCATTGTCGCCGCGTCGGGCATCGCCTTGGCCGCCACGCTGCCGCTGCTCCTCAGCGCCGCCGCGACGTTCCTGCCGGCAGCCCTCGTCGGCGACGGCTGCGGCGAGGGCGAGCGCGACGGCGAGCGTGCGGAGGAAGACGACGCCGCCGCAGCGGGGTCCCTGGCGGGCCAGTCGGGTCGCATTTTTGTTTTTTTTGAAGAAACCGTTTCCTTCCAATTCCCTCGAAGAGAGAGAGAATGTTTTTTTTTTTTTCC
>Ga0210003_1000682_pt1 | contig 30695 bp, 18 predicted proteins | sample LantaG_FD_182804 | JGI IMG/M metagenome (GOLD analysis project Ga0210003, IMG submission 182804) | Deep subsurface microbial communities from Baltic Sea to uncover new lineages of life (NeLLi) - Landsort_02402 metaG (SPAdes) (version 2) | ecosystem: Environmental > Aquatic > Marine > Oceanic >... | reverse complement strand
GAAGGAATACGCCGAAGGCGGCGCCGGCCAGCACGGCAACTACGGCCGGCCCAGCGGTCAGATTAGCGACATGGGCCCGACGCTCGGTCTGGCATATCAGATGACCAGCGACAAACGCTATGCACAGAAGCTTCGGGACGCCCTGGTTCATTACGGCGGCCTGAGCAGGTGGGCCGGCAACGCTAATAATGAGCCGCCCTGGCATTCAGAGCTGAACACGGCCAGGTTCTGCTATGGCTACGCCGTCGGTTATGACAGCATTTACGATTTCCTGAAAGAGGATGAAAAAAAGACCGTCGCCGAAGCGATGGTTCGGCTGGGCATTTTGCCGACGCTGGATGACTGGGTTCTGGGCGAAAAACGAATTCACACGCTGGATTCGATGGGGCATAACTGGTGGAGCGTTTGCGTTTCGATGGCCGGCCTGGCGGCGCTGTCACTGGTCGACGATCAGCCGCAGGCCGAGGTGTGGGCTCATCGCGTCTCGGATGTTTTTCCGGAATGGTTTTACTATCAGGGAAATATTCTGCAAAACAAGCCAGCCAACTTCGATACCAGAGGTGCGTTTTACGAGAGCGTAAGTTATGCCAATTACGCCCTGTCGGAATACCTGCTGTTCCGGCTCGCCTACACGAACGTATTCGGAAAATCGGCGGCGCCGGATATACCGCTGCTGGAGAACGCGGGGGATTTCTTCGTTCATTCGTGCTATCCGGCTTCCGATTCAGTCATGTCTGTGAATTTCGGCGACAGCAGTCTGCGGACAACCGGGGCACGAACCGTGCGGCTGCTACTTTCCAACGGCTACGACAAGCCGCAGTATCACTGGTATCTAACCCGCACGGACCGCGGATTGGACGATCCGGTTGGACTGCTCTACGACAGCATGCAGCCAGGGGAAGCTGTTCTTAATGATTTTGTCGAATCAATGCTGTATCCTGATATCGGCTGGGCGGTTTTGCGGTCGTCATGGCAGGACAACGCGACCATGCTGGCGATAAAGTCGGGTTTTGCCTGGAACCACGCGCATCCGGATGCGGGGTCATTTATACTGTTTCATCACGGCGTGCCTTTGATTATCGATTCGGGCAACTGCTCTTACAGCAGGCGGGAGTACACGAGCTACTACCGCCACAGCAAGGCCCACAATGTCATCCTCACCGACGGTTACGCGCAGAACCCGGAAGACTGCGGCAACGGCGACCGCGGGACAGTCACGCCCGGCAGCATACCCCGCCTGATGGATGCCGCGGGACTAAAGTATGTATTCGCCGATGCGACCGGCCCGACATCGTGGAAGTTCTCGCGGAATTATCGCCATTTCCTGTGGCTCGGTAATGTGATATTGATCTTCGACGATGTGCGGACCCACGAGAAGGGCCAATTGGAATGGCTGCTGCACTACCAGGACAAGGCCGAGGAGCAGGGCCGGCAGATACTTTTAACAAACGGAGATGTTCGAGCGATAGTACAGCCGCTGTTTCCCGAAGCGATGCAGGTCGTCAAGAAGAAGGGTCTCGAAGACCACCGGCCGGATAGCGAAGTGACATATCTTGCTTTCAAGCCGGAGCAGCCTGCGCGGGATGCGAAATTTATCATGGCGGTTTTTCCGCTTGAGCCAGACAGTGAAGAGCCAGCGGTGCAAGTCGAGCTATTGAAAGCAAATGAGGCGATCGGAGTCCGGCTCAGCGATGGAAAGATGCTCACCGATGTATATATGAATCTGCGGGCGGACGGGCGAAAGATGCACCGCAATAGCTGCAACGTGATTGAAGGCTGGGATACGGATGCATACCTGTTTGCCGTGACTCGGCCGAAAGATGCCGATGAAAACGACCCGGATTCGGTCGTGCGGTACTTAGTGGCATGCGGCAGCTACTTACGCAAGAACGGCAAGGTCGTGCTCGACTCGCTCTCGAAGCTTGACGTCGTCTTTGTGCCGGGAAGGCAGACACAGGTACAGTTGGAAGGACAACCGGTCACGAATGTATTGTTAAGAGCTGCTGCTAAACCGGAGGCGGTCGTCCTAAACGGCAGGAGCGTCAAAGTGCTTTATGATGAAACCGCACACGCAGTTCGCCTCGGTACAAACCTGTCGAAATAAAAAAGTGTGCTGTTATTCGAGACGACAAATTGTGTTTATACAGGAGGTCATAAGATGAGTGATTCGCGTTGGACGAGAAGAAGATTCTTAAAAGCGGTTGGCCTGGGAGCGGCGGCGCTTTCGATTCCGGCCATTGATGTCCTCGGTGCAGGAAAAGGCAAGCCTAATATCCTGTTTATTTTCGCTGATGACCAGTGCTTCGAAACGCTGCATTCGCTGGGCTGCGACGAAATACAGACCCCGAATCTCGACAGGCTCGTCAAGGGCGGCGTGACTTTTACACACGCATACAATCAGGGCGCCTGGCACGGCGCCGTGTGCGTGGCCAGCAGGACAATGCTCAATACGGGCCGTTTCCTGTGGATTGCCAGAGACCTTGAGCCGAATCTAAAGCAGGAAACGGCGGCCGGCAGGTTCTGGTCGCAATACATGAAGCAGGCGGGCTACGAAACCTACATGAGCGGCAAATGGCACGTCAAGGGTATCGAGCCGGAAGATATATTCGATCACGTCAAGGACGTCCGCCCCGGCATGCCCAATCAGACTGAGGAGGGATACAACCGCCCTGTCGAAGGACAACCGGATCCCTGGAAACCGTGGGACACAAAATACGGCGGCTACTGGAAAGGCGGCAAACACTGGAGCGAGGTTCTCGGAGACCATGCCGAGGAATTTCTCGAAAATGCTTCGAAGAATGAAAAGCCCTTCTTCATGTACATGGCCTTCAACGCCCCGCATGATCCGAGGCAGTCTCCTAAGCAGTACGTGGATAAGTACCCGCTTGAAAATGTCAAAGTCCCAGCCAATTTCCTGCCGGAATACCCTTACAAGGATTCGATCGGCTGCAGTGCAAAGCTCAGAGATGAAAAGCTCGCCCCGTTTCCTCGGACAAAGTACGCCGTAAAGGTTAACCGCCGGGAATACTACGCGATTATTACCCACATGGATGCGCAGGTCGGGCGAATTCTCGATGCGCTCGAAAAAACAGGAAAAGCCGATAATACTTATATCTTTTTCACCGCCGATCATGGACTTGCGGTCGGTCATCACGGCCTGATAGGAAAACAGAACATGTACGACCACAGCGTCAGAGTTCCGCTGATGGTTAACGGCCCGGGTATTCCGAAGAATACAAAGATTACATCACCGGTCTATCTTCAGGACATAATGCCGTCGACGCTGGAACTTGCCGGTGTTGATAAACCGCGACATGTGCGATTCAAAAGCCTGATACCACTCATTAACAGCAGAACCAAAAGCAGCTACGATGCCATCTACGGCGGCTATATCGACCTGCAGAGAATGATAAGTGCCGACGGATATAAGATGATCTATTATCCCAGGATTAATAAGACGCTGCTCTATAACCTCAAAACCGACCCACTGGAAATGGAAAACCTTGCCGATGATCCGGCTAACGCAGGGTTGATAAGAAAACTGAAGGCCCGGCTGAAAGAATTGCAGAAAGAGGTGGGCGACACGCTCAATCTTGATAATACTTCCAAATTATAGAACCAGTTTGCAAAAGGTAATACGATGGAAAAGCTATTTATAAGTTGTCTACTAATAACGTTTTTTTGTCTGGCCCCGGCAACTGCTCAAGAGGATATTCTGATAGCGGACTTCGAGGGCAGAGACTACGGTAACTGGAAGGTAACAGGCGAAGCATTCGGCCCGGGCCCGGCCCTCGGGACGCTGCCGAGTCAAATGGATGTGACCGGCTTCGAAGGCAAGGGGCTGGTCAACTCATTTTTTAAAGGTGACAACACGACCGGCACACTCACTTCCCCGATGTTCGAGCTCAAACGCAAGTACATCAATTTTCTCATAGGCGGCGGAAAATATCCGAGCCAGGCCTGTATCAATCTGCTCGTGGACGAGAAAGTCGCGCGCACCGCCACCGGCCCAAACGACAAGCCGGGGGGCTCGGAAGAATTAAACTGGTCCGGCTGGGATGTCTCGGATATGCTCGGCAAAAATGCTCAGATCCAGATAGTCGATAATCGCACCAGCGGCTGGGGACACATCAATGTGGACCATATCATCCAAAGCAATAATAAAGTTGAGGTGATAATGGATAAAGTACGTGAATTTTTGCTCCGGAAAAAATATCTGAACTTTCCCGTCAAGAACGGGGCAAAAAAACGCCTGATTCATCTAAACGTAGACAACAAAATAGTCCGGGAATTTCAGATCGAGCTGGCCCCGGGCGAACCCGACTTCTGGGTGTTTCTGGAGATCGGGGCATTTAAAGACAAAAAAGCGACTTTGCGTATAGATAAGTACGAGCCGGCCGGGAGCAAAGGCTTCGATTCTGTCTATCAGGCGGATACGTACATAGGCGAACAGAATATCTACCGGGAAAAATTGCGCCCGCAGTTTCATTTTACATCCAAGCGAGGCTGGAACAACGATGCAAATGGGATGGTTTACTATGACGGCAAATATCACCTGTTCTATCAGCACAATCCCTACGGCTGGAGCTGGGGCAATATGACCTGGGGCCATGCCGTCAGCACAGATATGATTAACTGGACCGAGCTGGGCGACGCAATTCATCCCGACCGGTTGGGGACGATTTTTTCCGGTTCAGCCATCGTCGATGTAAACAATACCGCAGGTTTTCAAACCGGCGACGAAAAAGTTATCGTATGCATTTACACTTCCGCCGGCGGGACGAATCCGATGTCCAAAGATCAGCCCTTCACCCAGTCAATTGCCTATAGCAACGATCGCGGCAGGACATGGAAAAAGTTTGAGCATAATCCGGTTGTAGGCCATATCAACGGCGGCAATCGCGACCCTAAGGTCATCTGGCATGAGCCGACGAATCAATGGGTAATGGCTCTGTATCTGGATGATAAAACGATGGGATTTCTCACATCCAAAGATTTGAAATCGTGGGAATTACAGAGCAGGATCAAGTGCTTTCATGAGTGCCCTGAACTTTTCGCGCTGCCGGTCGATGGGAACCGGAACAACGAGAAATGGATATTGTACGGCGGCAGCGGGGAGTATTTGGTCGGCGCTTTCGACGGCAGGCAATTCGTAAGTGAAGCGGGCCCGATTCCCTTCCAGCACGGCAACTGCTTCTATGCCTCGCAAACGTTCAGCGACATGCCCGTTGAAGACGGTCGGCGAATACAGATGGCCTGGGGCCGGATCGAAATGCCCGGTATGCCGTTCAATCAGATGATGCTGTTTCCGGTGACATTAACTTTGCACACAACCGAAGAAGGACCTCGCATGTTCGCCGAACCTGTTCGCGAAATTGAAAAACTCCATAAGAAGCAATGGAAGTGGAAGAACGAAATTCTGAAACCGGCAGAGAATCTCCTTTCCGGTATTTCAGGTGAGCTGTTTCATATTCGTGCCGAGCTGAAGGTCGATGATGTCGAGCAGGCCGGTTTTGTTATCCGGGATATTCCGGTCGTCTATGATGTCCAAAAACAGCAGCTCTCCTGCCAAAATAAGACGGCCTCATTGAAACCGGTAGACGGTAAAATTAGGCTTGAACTGCTGGTAGATCGCACGTCCATTGAGATATTCGGCAACGACGGCAGAGTTTATATGCCCATAGGCGTAATTCTCGCCGACAATTCGAAGTTGCTCGAAATCTTCACAAAGGGCGGAAACACCGAAGTTCAATCTCTGGAGATTTACGAGCTTAATTCCACCTGGAAGTAAAGTTGCTACATATTCACTCGATCTGTTTATAAAACTCGGCTTCTTTGTCGGAAAGTTTTTTCTCACGTATCATCGTGCGGACACGCTGGGCGTCAACGTCTCTCGGCTGGCCGCCCGATGCCGTGACGGCGACCGCATCAGACCCGGCGGGAATCACCTCCATGAATCTGTCTACCGAAACTGTCGAAATGAATAACGCCACAATAAGCACGCAGGCGGCAAATGCCCCGGCGGATTCTTTTCTTTTTGTTGCCGTGCTGTCGAATTTTTCGAAGCGGCACTTGTCACATTGTATGCAATCGGCGTTGTCTTTACCGGTAAGACCGAATTGGCATCTGCCGAATTTCTTTACCGGCAGGTATCGTTTGAGTATTGCAGCATGATTAAGAAGCGACAGAAAGGCCCCGGCCGGACACAAATACCGGCACCAGAAACGAGGCCAGAAAAGCGAGCCAAGCAAAGCCGCCGCGACGACAAAAAGTAATGCAGATCCGAAATCATAAGTTGTAAACTGCCGGCCGAATACCGAAATCAGCGGGTCGGCCGCCAATGTCGTGCGGTCCCTGGAGGCAAAGAACACGATGACCACGACCAGGAGAACGACGTATTTGACAAACCTTGCCTTACGCATGGATTCGTTTGATATTGGCGGCTTGAACCTTCCGGGAAGGATGTAGCCGAGAAGTTCCTGTGCCGCCCCGAACGGACAGATGTAGCCACAGTAAAGATTGCCGAAGATGATGACAAAAAGTGGAATTCCGACAACCAGCAGAAACGCGCCTGTCAATGCCGTTGCAGGGGCATGCCATGATAGTATGGTAACGATTTGTTCGCTGGAGTATTGGGCGTTCAGCCATATTCCCCCGACGCCGAGGCTCAGGCAGAGAACGACCAGCCGGCTCCAAAAACCGCCAAGATATGTTACGATCAAAGCAAGGGCGAAAGCGGCGATCAGATATATCGCATGAAAATCCGGCAGATATTTTGCCCGATGCGATAGTTGTTCGGTGAGCGGTTCAACCGGCCGGCCGAGGACTTCCGCGGCGAATCTTTGTCCCGATGCCTGCAGCGCCGAGACAATGGCTTCGGAACTGACAGTCGCTCCGGTTACGGTCTGAATGTCTGCGAAAGGCTCAGACTGAAACAGGTTGCGACCGATTAGAGTGTCATTCCAGTTGCTGAGAAGCTCAAGATATATCGGCGTCTCGTTCGACCGTATCATGTGAAAGCCAATGAGACTGCCGTCACGGTCATCCACGTGCACGGCGAGGTTTATCTTACCTCCGAAACCGCGGATTTCGGGCGCCAGGTCTTCCGAGCCGAAGATGTATCCGGTGGGTCGATCATTGGCATCGATCACTCTGAAATAATCGATTTTACGAGAGCCGTCGCTCAGGGCGGCGGATTGCTGCTCGGCGCGAAATTCACCCGCAAGTGCCTGGACCGAAGATTGCGGCAGCGACGGCCTGAGACTCGCTCCGGCATAAGTCAGCAGGTTGGAGCACAAAACGACGGACGCCCCGATGCCGAATAAAACGTAGCCGAGACTGCGAAACCTCAAAACAGTTGTATCTGAAAACCATAGCTTCTGCGGCCTGGTAATCTTCAACACCGCCGGTGGTATATTCGCCAGAATCAGCATTACAGATACCAACATCGCTATTTTAGCCCCGAGAACAGGAACCAAAGCAAGGCTTGTCACCGCCCCCCCTGCTGCCGCTCCGATATGGTCGGCGGTTTCGAGCATGCTGCCGGCACGGCCTGTCTCAAAGCCGGAACCGGCCAACTGTCCGGCGGCTATCGGAAAGTAACAGCCGGTGCAGACACCGCACAGGACAAACGCAATCGCAAATGTCACGTGTGTCCACTGCTCGCCCGGCCAAAAAGCAATCGCACTGAGCAAGAGCGACTGTACAAATATCACCAGCAGCAATAGTTTTTCGCTGCGATTATTTTTCTCTTCTGCCAAAAAGCGTCGCACCGAAGCCGCACCTGCTGTCAGACCCGCCATAAACAAAGATGAAACTACCCCGATGTGCAGATACAACGAGCCAAAACGGGTCTGGTAAAGATACATCAGAACAATCACCGCCCCGATACCCACCGCTCCGGCCGAGAAGACCATGAAACTGCCCTCGAAGCTTGAGGCTCCGCCCTGCCCGGCCGATTTTAGAATATAGAGAACCCTCAATACTATAATGATCAGAATGGGGACAATAAAAGGCAACGGGCCGGCAAGGGCAAGGTGTTTGACAAGCCGTGCGGCCGGTGCTCCGGATTGTCTGGCTGCAAGCAGTAAGCTGTACAGGTGGGTCAGAGGTCTCGAATCACGATTGATTAGAAACTGCTCCGGCAGGTCTGCACTTGAGTAACTTTTCATCGCCGCGGCGGCACGGTCCGGCAAATAAACCGAAAGCAATCCCTCCGGAGCGAAAAGACTGTCTGCGCCGTTTATCGATGCGAAACGGTCCCGCAGGATGCCGGGCTCGCCCGTGACGTTTCCGGAATCGGACGCAATAAACCATGTATCTTCGCCGGGCGCCAGAACAATCCGCGAGAAAACCTTCTCAAGTGTTTGCTTTGTCGAAGCGCCGAGATTGACAAGCTCGGTGCCCATAATGTTCTCCCCCCCTGCCGTTCGGACCGCGAAAACTCCATCAGGCCCCAAAGACTCTTTAACCTGGCGATAGAATTCGAGCGTGTAATACCGGTTCAGCACCGAACTGGTCGCATCGGGCAGATTGAGGATGACTATGTCGAATGATTCCGGTTTGTCAGCCAGCAGGAAGCGCACGTCTGCGGCAAGCGGTTCAAATCGCTCGTCGGTGATTTTAAGCCCCGATGGTATGAATTCATTGACCTTCTGCACATACTCGCTGTCGCAGTGCGTCCAGGTAACATTTTCAATCTGGGGCAGTTGCAAAAGTCCGCGGCAAAGGCCGAGCCCCGAGCCGATGACAAGAACTTTTCCTGCATCGGGTTTCTGGCACAGGGCAATCGCCGCGATTCTTCCGGCCGCACTTTCGTCGGGCAACGCCTCTGCTACGCTGCCTTCGCGAATCGCGATCCACTGGCCCTGATAAGTGCCGTATAGATACTCGGCCTGGGCGGTCTGGAATGAACCAGCGAGAGCATTCATAGGGAGCAGCTTCGTCCATTTAATGATCCGCATACGACTGGCGAGGATTTCATCGAAGCCTCGGACAAGGCAGAGGCAAACAACAAGCGGCATCAAAAAAGATAACGCGCAGATGAGGAGCCTGCCTGCGAGTTTGGTGGTTCGTCGCGGGTCCGGCATAAAAATCCCCGCAAGCCGAACGAGAAATACCGACAATGACAAAATGAAGGTGAGCAGAAAGAAAATCCTCGCCGGGCTTATGCCGAAACCCAGCAGGATTGTCACCCCGATACCACCGGCGAAACTTCCCGCCGCCTCAATCATGTACACGTGCGAGACAGGAAATCTCTCGCCTTGCGGAAAAGAGTCCGACCCGATCCAGCGGCAGGCAATCGGAAACAGCATACCCGTGACAAGGCTTATCGGGGCATTGACGATTATCGATACGAGAAGAATGTCCCGAATAGACCAGAGGGCGTATGATTCGATGCCTGCAAGCTCCCGAGCCTGAATAATCAATATCGCCTGTAGAATAAAAGCCGGCAGATATGCCAAAAATAAAAATTCGATTTTTCCGAGCAGCTTTTCGGCAAGAGCTTCCATTTTGCGAACGAGCATCGCTCCCAAGCCGACCCATAAAAACCATGAGCCGAAAAAGATGCCGACGCTGATATCATTGCCTTCGAATGTGGTGACGAACTCGCGGAAGAGTAAAGTCTGGGCCGCAATGGAAAACAAGCCGTAACTGAATATCAGCAAGCCTCGGGCGAATCTCATTTCTCATTCTCACCAAAAACTTCCGCCTGAAAGACCAGAAAGCTCGCGCCTTCTTTCCACCCATCGGCGGCCAATCCGGCTTTCCGGGATAATTGCGTGAGCATCTGATTGACATTCCAACCCTGCTCGGGCGCGACCTGCGGCAGAAATACGGCGGATTGACCGTCTTTATTTAGTACGACGCCGTCGATGCCTATGCGGATTTCATCAGGCGATGTAATCGGAGATGGGGTTGTCAACGCGGAGATTTCAATTGTGATGTCTTTTAATTCGTCCTGCGATACTGGTTCAAAGCGCCTGTCGTTCACGCAGGCGTGAATCGCGTTTGTTATGACCGACTTGTACAAAGGCCGCTGCGGAAAGATTTCGCCGATACAGCCACGAAGCTGCGAATTTTTCTTCAGCGTCACAAACGCCGCCCGGACAGGCCGCATCGCATCGCTGATTGCAATTCCAAGATCGGACGCCTCCGGAACGCGGCGGTTTTGCAGTGCGTAAACCATCGTCTTGCGGGCCAGCAGCAAAAGTTGTTTCTTGTCCTCCTCGGTCAATCCCGGTGTAACTGTCTGCTGTTGAGCTTCCGGCCGGGCTTGCCATTCGCCGGCAAATGCTATTGAAAGATAGCTGACCGAATTGGCATAATCGCCGGCCTGCCGGCCTGATGTCGCATACTCGATTAAATGCGTCTCAGTCGGCTTGCTTAACATGGATAGCAATATCGTGATTGGGACATAGCCGCAAATCGTCGCCCCGGTCTTCCGGCGGTAATCGAGAAAACCGGGACCATCCAGTTTAGCGATGTATTCGTATGCCCCCATATCCAGCTTTTTGATCTGCTCCGGAATGTCCTGCTTGAAAGGGACATAATCGTAGTTCGATCCGTAATGCACGAAATCCGAGCTTGCTATGACAAGCGTTTCGTTGTCAATAAGACTATTCAAAATATTGCCGGCCTTGTCGATCGTTTCCTGCGAGCAGCTCCCGGCGACAATCGGCACAAGCTTGAAGCCGGCCTGGCAATGCTGCAGCAGCGGCACCTGTATCTGAACGCTGTGTTCGTATTTGTCCGTCTCCGGCACGTTCTGAAAGACCGGATGTTTGAGAAGCTCGCTAATGAACTCGACGTCCAGCGGTACCTGCCCCAGAGGTGTTTCGTAATGTGTCGCCCTCGATACGCTCAGTACTTCTTCCATCGGCACCCTGTGGCTCGGGCCGATAACGACGATACGTTTGTATTTTCTACCGGCGGTTTTGAGTCCCATCGATGCTGTCCGGCCCGAATACTGGTAGCCCGCGTGAGGCAGAATCAATGCAGTGACATTGTTTATCGGCTTGACGGAAGCTTTCTCGAAAAATTCATCAATTTGGTCTCCAAGTTCCTTGGCATCTGCGGAATACCACGTTCCCGCCAGAGATGAACGCAGAACGTTTTTTGCAGGCTCGGCGGGCTTTTCCGATGACGCCGTGACCGCCGCGTTCGAAGGAGCGGGAGTTTCTTTTTTGCACACGCTTACAAGAAGAAGGCCAAACATGCACACACACAGAACCGGCAGGTGTAACAAACTTTTTTGCCGGTCGGATTTATTTAGCTGCCTGTCCATATCAACCGCTCCATTTGCCTTGTTTTAGAATTTTTTGCATTGGTTTGATGGGGCCGGGATAACCTTTGACACGGAAAGCGCGTATGAATTTGTGCCGCTTCGCTTCCTGCGAGTCCCCCTTCCGCCCTAAAGCAAAGAAACAGGCGGCGATTACAGTACATGCCTTTATCAATCTGCGTACAAATTTTCTGCGTGTCATCTCCAGACTCCGTATATTTCTTTGCTGCAATCCGGGCAGCGGCCAAACCTCAGACGGTTCTGCAGAATCGTATAGCCGCTGCGTTCGATCAGCAGCTTCTTACAGCCCGGGCAATACGTGTTCTGCCCTTCTTTGCTGGCGACGTTGCCGATATAAACATAGTTCAGCCCTTCACTCATCGCGATTTTGCGAGCCGTCTCCAGCGTTTTCAGCGAGGTCGCCGGCAGGTTCCGCATTTGATAGCGGGGGTAAAATCCGGAAAAGTGCAGCGGCGTATCGGCACCCAGGTTCATTTTGATCCAGCGTGCAAGCTCGCGCATCTGCTCGGGCTCGTCGTTCAGCGTCGGAATCACCAGATTCGTTACTTCGAGATGTGTTTCGCTCGCCTTAGCCAGAATCAGAGCATTCTGGACCGGTTTCAACGTTGCCGAACAGACCTCCCGATAGAAATCTTCAGTAATTGCTTTCAAATCGATATTCGCCGCATCGACATGCTGGAGGAGTTTCTTCCACGGCTCTTCATTTATATACCCGGCCGTAACGAGAACGTTACGTATCCCAGCCTCATGAGCCAGTTTCGCACTATCGTACGTGTACTCGTAATAGACGACCGGATCGGTATAGGTATAGGCGATTAATGGGCACTGATATTTATTCGCCTCGGCGACAAGCTTTTCCGGCGGACAATTATATACCGGGATATTTCCGTCCTCCGGATTCGCCTGCGAAATCTCCCAATTCTGGCAGTTTTTGCAGTGGAGGTTGCAGCCGACTGTCGCTATCGAAAGAATATTGCTGCCGGGCAGAAAATGAAAGAGCGGCTTCTTCTCAACCGGGTCGATATGAATGGAGCAGGGATACCCGTAGACGACGGTTCGCAGTACACCGTCGATATTGATTCGGACCCGGCATTCACCGCTCTGGCCGGGCTGAATCAGGCACAACTTCGGACATAATTCGCACTGAACCTTCACTCTTATGTCTCGCTATTATTTTATATCCGGGCAAAAGCAAGTTCACGCCGTCGCTGCATTATCACCGCCGGACTCAAGTCGATTCAGACGGTTCGCGGATCCGGATGGACCCACGGCTGACGATACGGCCGACTCAAAAGACTGTTCGCCTCGTCATCGTCCACTACCCGGCCCTTTTCAGGGTCCCAGACCAGAGTCCGGCCGAGCTTGCACGCGACATTGGCCAGGATGCACGATGTAGCTGTGATATAACCTTCTTCGATATCGGATACGGGCCTGCCGCGGGAATCAATCGCTTCAAGGAAATTCTGCCAGTGCCGGCGCATAGGTGCGGCCACGTGACGTTCCAATGCCTTCTCGGTCTCGTCCTCCGGATACTTGTCGTATTCATAGAGCGCATCGCCGTGAGCCTTTTCGCCACCCCTGCCGCGCGGAATAAAATCGTACTTGTGGACGTCCGCCTTGAGCGTACCTTTGTCGCCGTAGATGAAACCCGCCCACGGATATTCCGGATCGGTCGGATTGCCCCAGGTGCGGTGCGTCCAGACCACCGGGATGTCGCCGAAATCGAACGTGGCTATCTGGGTATCGCTGATATTCGCCCTGCTTTCCTTGTCCAAGAGGATGCCGCCCGAAGAGCTGATAGTTTTTGGCCAGCCCAGATCGAGCAGCCAGCGAACCATATCGAGCATATGAACGCCCATGTCACCCATGATACCGTTGCTGTATTCCATGAAGGCCCGCCAGCCTCGCGGGTGCTTCCACGAACAGTAAGGCCGCATCGGGGCCGGGCCCGTCCACATGTCGTAATCGAGATTTTCGGGTGGAGCTGTATCGGGCGGATTGCCCCGGGCGCGCATGGTGTAGTAGCAGCAAATCTCGACGTAGCCGATTTTGCCGAGCTTGCCGGCTTTGATGATATTCTCGCGGGCTTCGATCAGGTGCGGCGTGCTGCGCCGCTGCATATTTACCTGCACGACACGCTTGTACTTTCGTGCCGCAGCCAGCATCGCCTGGCCCTCGACGACGTCAATGCTGATGGGCTTCTCGACGTAAACATCGGCTCCGGCCTTTACTGCGGCAATCATCGCCAGTGCATGCCAGTGGTCGGGCGTTGCGATATGCACTATATCGAGCTTTTCCCGTTTCAGCATCTCGCGGTAGTCGCCGTAAGTTCGGGGCGTATTTTTCGAAACCTGCCGGGCGGCGATCATCTCGGCGGCCTCGGCTACCATCTTCTTATCCACGTCGCACACCGCGACGACCTCGACCGGTTCGATCTGAAGCAAACGGAAGTGTGCGCTCTTGCCGTACCAGCCGGTGCCGATTATTCCGACGCGTCTGGATTTTGGCCGGGCCGGCTCGGCGGCATACGCACCAAGAGCCGGAAGTGCCAACGAAGCTGCGCCCACTTTAAGAAAATCACGACGATCCATAAAATACCTCCAGAAAATAATCTAATGATGGACCAATATCATGACGGATTATACCTGTATAAAGAATTGTTTGCAAGAACCTCCTCAAACGATTTCTAATTGCAAATACTTGCTTTATGAAAACCTCAATAATCTGTCATTGCGAGGCCCGAAGGGCCGTGGCAATCTCGTGCGTTATAAGCAGCCCTGGGGATTCCTTTTGGTGAAATAAATATCGTAGCGTTTTAGATTGCTTCGCTACGCTCGCAACGACGGGAAAATGCACACTTTGTCATTGTGAAGAGCGCAGCGACGAAGCAATCTCACGTTTTTCAACAGCCCCACTGTTCTTAGTCTTCCAATCTAAGGTTGCTGGACATCCTTATAGCATTTTCCCAAAAGGAATCCCAATCTCGTGGATTGAAACCATATAATATCCAGCTTTCATTCTCCAATGCTATTACGAGATTAAATACATCTCCTGATGGGAAGAATGCGAAACACTCGTAATAGTCGGAGTGGCTGTCAATTATGTACAAACGGCATTTTTTCCCGAGTTGAGGTTCATATTTTTTGAATGCATTCATGAACTGTGGAGATACTGAGCCCTCTTCGGAGTTATATGTATCTTCGAAAATTGCATTCATAGTTCTGTAGAAGAATGACTTGGCCTCCCGTTCTTGTGATTGCCGATTTGGAGAAATCAACTCAAAGAATACTATCATTGCAAAGGGGCTCACCGCTACACCGACAATAAAAGAAATTAAAGAAATTGCAGATATTAAGCACAAGTTTTTGTTTTCCCTTTTCATAATACTTACTCCCTATTCGAAAACATGAGTTTGTGTCACGGCTATTGTCCACGGAATAATCAATTAAAATTCTTATCTGAATAAATTCATATATCTTAAAGCACGAATTGTATCTTTCGCACTTCGGCCCACAGTCAGCTAACAGTTACTCATTATACACGGCGTTTCTCAGCAGCATAATGTTACCTATATTTTTTAAAAATGGAAAAAAGTAACAAACAAAATGCAGTATGCAGAAATCGTGCATCGAAAATCTCATGTGACTCAAACAGTTTTATGCCCTATACTGCCCATTCGGTTAAAATTTTCTTACAGATGAAAGGAAAAGCGCAATGGCATGGCAAATAAACAGGAAAATCTGGTTTCTTGCTATATTACTGCCTCTGGCTTTGTTTAGCTCGCGGGTTCGGGCGGGGGAAATTGCGAAAGTCTCTCAATACTCTGTTGTGGAGCTTACCTTTGACGGGCCGGAGCAGGGCCCGAAGGATGTGCCGGCAAGGGATATCGATTTCCGGGTTCGCTTACGGCACGAGAGCGGTTCGCCCGAATACACGATTCACGGCTTCTGGAACGGCGACGGTAAAGGCGGCACCTCCGGCGGCGTTTTCAAAATTCGCTTTTGCCCGACAAAAGACGGACGCTGGGATATGGTTGAAGTTTATTCGAACAGACAAGAGCTAAACAGCCAGAAGCAGGGCCAATACATAACCGCCGTCGCTTCGGATTATCCGGGCTTCTGGATTTCCGATCCCGACAGCCCGGGCCGCCGGTGGTATATGCGCTCGGACGGTTCTCATCAATATATCTTCGGCAACACCCATTATTCGTTCCTCTCCGGCTGCCGTCAGGATGGTAAGCCCAGCGGAAACGACATCGCCGCCGACGTCGCGGGTAATGCGGAATATTTCAAGAAACTTCGCTTCAGCCTGTATGGCGACCGCTATGTTAATCCGGAAGAAAAGCCTTTCTTCGACGAAGACGGGCATTTGAGCGATTCCGGCGATGATTCACACCGGCCAAATCCAAGCTGGTTTGGCAACCGTGCCGACCTGGCCGTGCGAACCGCCTGGGGACACGATTTGATAGCGGATTTGATACTGTGCGGCCCGGATACTAAAGAGTCGCGATCCGTTCTGCGAGCAGGCAATAACGACGGCGACCCGACGCCCTACCTCAAGTATATCGCCGCCCGCTATGGAAGTTATCCTAACGTTTGGATATGCCTCTGCAACGAATTCGATATCAAGGAACCGAAATATTCCGAGCAGCAAATCGCTCGATTCGGGCAAATCATCAGGCAATACCTGCCCTACCCCACGCTGCTAAGCGTGCATACGGTACCGAGTACGCTGTGGCCGGGCAAGTTCGATGAGCTTGCAGCCTGGAACGATCATCAGATTATCCAGAAGAAGATTCGCAATCTTCCCGACGCCGCGGACGCGATTCAATATACATGGCGAAATCCGGATGGCAAAGGCCCGCGCAACAAGCCGACGATTAACGATGAATTGAGCTACGAGGGCAAAGGCGACAAACACACAGATCAGGACACCATCGAGTCCCACCTCGGTGCTTTTCTCGGCGGAGGCTACGGCACGACCGGCGAAAAACCTGGTAACAAGCTGGGCCAGTATTTCATGGGACGCTTCGATCCGGCAGAGCACACAGCCGCCGACAATCTGAAATACCTGCGAGAGACTATCGACAAGAACGTCACTTTCTGGAAAATGGCGCCCGATACCGGCATCTTTTCGAATCTGCATCCCGGCTTCCGCGGCCTCGCATGGGCCGGCCATGAATACGTGCTCGGCACAAACAAGGCCCATAAGCAAATCGTCGCAAACCTGCCTGGCGGGATATGGACAATCAAACGCTACGATATAATCAGTAAAAAGGAAAAAACTCTCAGCGAAACCGCTCGCGGCAGCTTCAAATTCGATGCCCCCGACAGCCGGGCGGTAATGTTCCATTTCAAAAGAAATTGAAAAGCGGGCCGTTGACGAAAATATAAGCCTGTGGGCTTAAGCGGCCGGCTTGACTGTGTATTTCATCCAGGGACAAGTATCTTTCTGGGGACATTCTTTGCAGCCGTGTTTGGTCGAGACAAGCGGCAGAATGATAAAAGCGTTTATGGCGAATATAATAAGCATAACCAGCAGGGGCAGCGAGAAATTCCGTATCAGAGGGACGACACCAACCACGATCGGGATGAACCAGAGCGGAACGATAACAGGAATATGCTTCTTGAATTTTTCGTTGAAGCATTCGACCGTTTCTTTGGCGCGAAACCGTGCCGCGATGCGTCCGTATCCACAGGGGCACGACCGCGTATTCCAATACCTGCAGTACGGACAGACGAAAACCATAATCCAGATGGAACCGGCGGCGCCGTATGCCAGATACGCAACAGCGGATATCCACCCCCCCGCCGAGCCGCCGTAACTGGAAATGAGAATGACCGATCCCAGCAGGATCATAAGGATGTATGCCGTGTTGTTGATCAGTTCCTGGGCGGGCGAGTATTCCCGCATCGCCCCGCCACCCTGGCCGTTATTATCCGGGTCAGTTTGTTTGGTCATTGGTCTTTCCTTTCACGGAAATCCGGGAAAGTACAACCGGCTCGACTTTCCCTATTTTGCTTTTATATCATATACCATCAGTACGTCACTATGGCGAGCATAGAGCCTGCCGTCGGCAATCACCAGATGCGACCAGCCCGGGCCGCTCATGCCCGGCCTCTTGGGCAGATTGAACTTGCTTATATGGTTGTAGTTTTGAGGATCGGCCTCGATTAGAGCCATAGTGTTGTCCTCGTAGCGAAAGTAAAGATTGCCGTCGGCATAAAGAACGGCCGCGGAGCCTCCGCCCGGTTGATCCTTCTGCCACATTACCTTTCCGGTCTTTGCTTCGATACAGGTTGGCTTGCCCTTGTTGTGGTCGTGTCCGCCGTAGATATAATCGCCAACGCGGACGAGGCCGCCATGATGATTCTGGAGAGTTTTGGCACTAAGAAAATAAACCTCTTTCGCGTCGACACCGTTGCCCGAAGCACTCAGTTCAAGCAAAGCGCTGCCGGTGTTGTAGGCGGTCGAACAGAATATGAAGTTTCCGTAAACGATTGGAGTCGGAATATTAGCGACGCTATTTGCTATCTTGTTGTATCCCCAAAGGAACCGGCCGTCTTTCGCGGACACGCCGATCACGCCCTTGTTCGTCAACTGGACGTACTGCCGGACGCCGCCCGCCTCGGTGATGACGATAGACGAATAGCCCGCCTCGTCCTTGCCTCTTTTTCCGATGTCGGGCATCGAGCATTTCCAGATCAACTCTCCGGTCTTCTTATTGAACGCTACCATGACAGCATCCCTGCCGCCGGGCGTACAGAGCAGTTTGTCGCCGTCAATAAGGGGCGATTCGCTGAATTTCCAGCCGGGATTCTTTCCCATGCCCAGATCTTTTTCAAAATTCTTGCTCCAGCGCACGCTGCCGGTCTGAGCATCGACACAAACCAGGTCGCCGGAGGTGCCTATCGCATAGACAGATCCATTATCGACGGTCGGCGTGCATCGTGGGCCGCCGTCCTTATGTATTGGCCCGACTTTGGCTGCCCACAGGCGATTATGCGTAGCCAGGTCATAGGCAAGAACACACTGAGTTTGTTCGGAGTCGATGGAAATATCGCCCATCGTATAGAGCCTGCCGTCTACGATTGCCATACTCGAATAGCCCGGTCCAAAACCCGTAGTCTCCCACAGAAGTTTGGGACCATCGGCTGGCCAGCTTTTGAGCAGCCCTGTCTCACTGCATACGCCGTCGCGATCCGGTCCGCGCCACTGTGGCCAATCCGCGCCATGCGCGGCATTGTTATAGCCAAGCATGCCCAAACAAAAAACAAATCCGATGATCGGCACAAATCGAGATTCTCTGATTATTTTCAACATAAACATAATCCCTTATTATTAAGAAATTAAGAGCTTATATATCCGGAGACGGCATTATCTCAGCGCCGTCTCCGTTAAGTCAACAAAATTGTGCCGGCACAATCTCAGCATCAACCGCTGACATCGACACATACCAATTGTCCATCCGCATTGCGGGCGTAGATTCTGCCGTTGGCAAGGACAGGATACGTCCAGCACTTGCCCGTAAGAATCTCCGCCGAGGCAAGTTCCTTGAATCCTTCCGGTGATGCATCAGCTATAACCAGCTTGCCCTTTTCGCCGAGAATAATCATCTTGCCGTCGGCAATCATCAGCGAACCGGTGCCCATACCGTCCTGCGACCACTTCTTCTCGCCGGTTGCCAGGTCGAGACACGTCAATTTCCCGCCGCCGCCGACCTGTCCGTCGAAGCCGTAAATATGCCCCTCCCAGAGTACCGAGCAGTTGATATGGTTTCGCATATTCTTGTTCTGCCAGACTGTGGTGGCATCACTGCCACTGATTTTCACCAGAGTACAGCCTTTGTTGTAGCCGGACGAAATGAAGACGGTGTCGCCAGTGATAATGGCATCGGAGGAATTAATATCGTAGCTGGTCTTCCATGGGAATTTCCACATTACCTTGCCCGTTGCAGGATTCAGGCCGACGACTTCCTGGCTTACAGCCATCGCCACGCCCTTCTGGCCTCCCATTTCGAACGGGACGGCGGTTGTGTAACCACATGCATCTTTTGCGCTTTGCCATGCCGGACTACCGTCGGCTTTTTTAAGTGCTATGCCGTAAGTACCTGCGTTGTAGATCACAAGGTCTCCGGCTATAAACGCCGAGCTTGAAAAGTGCCAAGTAGGATGTTTCAAGCCCAATTCCTTGTTCAGATTCTTATGCCAGACGATCTCGCCTGTCGCCGCCTTGAAACGAATGGCATCGCCGTCCTTGCTGAAGGTGTAAACTGCGTCACCGTCTATCGTGGGTGTCGCGCAGGGGCCGCCTTCGTGGTTCTTCTTGTACAACGGGCATGGATAGGACGTTTTCCATATTTCCTTTCCCGTGGCGGCATCCAAACAATACAGAAAATCGTTATCATCGATGTTGCCCACAGCGTAAACCTTGCCGTTGCTGACGGCCATCGATGCGAATCCGGTTCCAAGCGAATATTTCCAAAGCACCTTCGGGCCTTCTTCAGGCCAGGTTGCGGCCCAGCCGGTTTCACTCGATATCCCATCATAATTGGGTCCACGATAGTTGGGCCAGTCCGCCGCCTGAGCAGTACTGAAAATAATCGCAAATATACCGAGTCCAAGAATCAATACATGTACATAACTTTTCATCATTCTTCGCAATTTCATACAGCTTCTCCAAAAAAAATAATAATCTTTACTTGCAGGTTTATACTAAAATTTCTCTTGAGTGTCAACCTCTCTGTTTATCAAGATTTTTACTGGTTATTCCGTAAATGCCAAAGCCCCGGTCGGGCACGCGGCGACACATTTGGCCGCGGATTTTTTGAGACCTTCGGCTATCGAACGCTCGAATGGTACGGCTACTCGGACATCAAAACCCCGGCCGATAAAGGTCAGTCCGAGCTCTTCGCCGGCCTTAGCGGCAATCTGAACGCAGAGACCACAGTCGATACACTTGCCGGATTCGTAAATTATTTCCTGGTGCTGGGCCTGCTGAACGAACAAACGTCGCTCGCTTTTGTATCGAGTCGGCCGGGCATCATATTCCTGTGCATATTGCCTGAGTTTGCAGCTATCTGCCTTTCGGCAATCACAATGCAGGCATCGGGCGGCTTCCTGCCGGGCCTGTTCGTCGGTGAATCCCTTGCCTTTCCGAGATAACGTCACACGGGGTGCGTTGCTCGCACAAGCAGCGAATCGCTCTTTCTCGCCGTCCTCGATTTTGCCTATACGCGTGTTAAACGGTTTAGCCGGGCCTGTCACCTCGCTACCGGACAAATACTGGCTGATGGATTCCGCCGCTTCCCTGCCGTCCGCGACGGCACGAACCGTCAGCTTACGTTTGCGGACGGCGTCTCCGCCGGCAAATACGCCGGGCAAATTCGTCTGGTAAGTCTTGCCGTCAATTGCAACGCCGTTCGAACTCGTCTTAAGGCCCATCGATTCGGTAACTCCGGCGTCAATCGCGCCAAACGCGACAAATACAGCATCAAAATCCTTATGAAGTTTTTCGAGTGACGCCGAATCATCTATTCGCGTTTTGCCTTTGAACGTAAGGCCGAGCTTCTCAATCTGTGCGATTTCCTTGTCAAGCACATCTTTCGGCAGGTCCTCTTCCGAAACTCCATAGCGCAGCATTCCGCCGGGCTGTTCGTGATCGTCAAAAACCGTGCAGCGGAAGCCGCCTTGCTGAAGATAGTAAGCGGCAGCCAGACCCGCCGGTCCGGCACCGACAATAGCGATTTGCTTGTCCTGCTTGGGCTTGCAGGCCGGCGAATATGGTTTGGCGGATTCAAGATCTACATCGGCGACATATCGCTTCAAGAGGCAGATAGAAACCGCATCATCAATCGCCGCTCTCCTGCATCCCCGCTCGCAAGGCTTGGGGCAGATTCGTCCCAACACAGCAGGTAGAGCGATATCTTTCTTCACAGTCTCAATCGCGTCGCGCAGCTTACCCGCTGCGATCTGGCGAATCATCAGCGGAATATTCATCTGCGCGGGACATATCGTATGACATGGCCCGAGGCAATCGCCCACGTGGTCGCTTAAGAGCAGCTCCAGGGCCGTCTTTCTTGCCTGATGCACTTCTTGGCAATCGCTTTCGACGCTCATCCCGTCCTGGGCAAGGGTTCCACAGGCCGGCAGCAGAACGGCTCGACTGTCGACTTTAACCACACAGACCATGCAACTGGTCGAGGGCTGAGACCCTTTCATAAAACACATGGTCGGAATGTCAATTCCAAGCTTCCCTGCGGCGTCAAGAACGGTCGCGCCGTTTGGAACTTCTACTTCACGGTTGTCGATGGTTAGTTTTGGCATCGATTAGCGAACCTCAACAGCGTCTGCCGGACATATATTCTTACACGTCCCGCAGCGAATACATTTCTCGGCGTCAATTTCATGCTTTTCATACGGCTTCATTTCAATAGCGTCGACCGGGCAGTGCTGAGCGCACAGTGTGCAGCCGATGCAATCATCCGTCACAGAATAGACAATTAGTGCCTTACATTTACCGGCCGGACAGCGCTTCTCAACGTGGGCTTCGTACTCATCGCGGAAATATCTTATTGTGGAAAGAATCGGATTCGGTGCCGTTGTGCCGAGTCCGCACAGGCTTGTTTTCTTGATCATTCTTGCCAGATGCTCCAGCTCTTCGATGTCGGCCTTAACGCCCTGCCCGTTACACAGCCGTTCGAGTATATCCAGCATCCGCCGGGTACCAATCCTGCAAAATGTGCACTTGCCGCACGACTGGTTCTGCGTAAATTCCAGGAAGTAGCGGGCAATGTCCACCATGCAGTCGGTCTCATCCAGTGCGACCAAACCGCCGGAGCCCATCATCGTTCCGATTTCTTTAAGCGTTTCGTAGTCAACTGGCAGATGCGACAGCTCCGCGGGCACGCATCCGCCGGACGGGCCTCCCACCTGGACCGCCTTTAACTGCAATCCTCCTGCAATCCCCCCGCCGATATCTTCTATTATCTGGCGAACGGAAATGCCCATCGGCACTTCGATCAGACCCACGCGGTCTACCTTTCCTGCCAGGGCGAAGACTTTTGTTCCCTTGCTGTTGTCCGTGCCCAGCTTGGCAAACGCTTCTGCTCCGTTGCGTATAATCCACGACACTGAGGCATAAGTTTCGACGTTGTTGATTAGTGTCGGCTTGCCCCAGAGGCCGCTTTGGGCGGGATATGGCGGACGTAAACGGGGCATCCCGCGGCGTCCTTCGATACTTGCGATCAGAGCGGTTTCCTCGCCGCAGACAAAAGCTCCGGCACCGGGCATTATTTTCAGGTCGAGCGAAAATCCGCTTTCGATAATCTCGCCACCAATAAAACCTCGCTCCCGGCAATTATTTAACGCCTGAGTTATCCGCTCGATAGCAAGCGGATACTCCGCCCGGATATAGAAATAGCCTTCGTTGGCACCGACAGCGCAAGCCGCGATTATCATGCCTTCGATGATGCGATACGGATACGACTCCATAAGCATCCGGTCCATGAAAGCGCCGGGGTCGCCCTCATCCCCATTGCATACTATAAATTTCTTATCGGTTTGCTGATTCCGCATGGCAGACCATTTAAGGCCGGTCGGAAAGCCGGCTCCACCCCGACCACGAAGCCCACTGCGTTCGATCTCGGAGATGATTTCTTCAGGGCTCATTTCACGGATGCACTTCTGCAGCGCGCTGAATCCGCCGTTGGCAATATATTCATCGATATCCACCGGGTCGATATCGCCGCGATTCTCCGTAGCGATGTGTTTTTGCCTGCCGAGAAAATCGGCGACCGGCTTGTCCCGGACATCGATTGAATGACGCGTCACAGGTTCGGTCTTTTCATCGCTCAGAATCGTCTCAAGCACCTGCGAAACTGTGGTTGAAATTCTCTTTTGAATTCCGTTTACCTTGAAATGCCGCAGGATAACATCTCTTGCATCCTCCGGCTGAACATGGGCATAGAGAAAAGATTTGCCGTCGGGCGGCACGACTTCCAGCAGTGGTGTCTGGTGGCACATGCCGACACATCCCACATGTTTGACCTGCAGTTTGATGCCGGTATCGGCCAGGGCTTTTTCCAGAGCGTCCCGCAGCTTGCCGCTGCCGCGAGCCACACAGCATGAACCCAGGCCGAGACGAACTTCGCCGCGGGATTCGGATTTGTCGGCCTGAAGTTGATGTGTTTTCTTCTTCCGGCCCGCCTGGCTTTGCTCGTATCTCAGAAAATCACCGATAACCGTCGAAACTGTATCGGGAGTCAGGTGACCGTATGTCACGTTGTCGATCTGCACGGCGGGAGCCAGTGTGCAGCATCCAAGGCATGCGATTTTTTCCACCGTAAACAACTTTTGTGCGTCCGTATCCTCACCTTTAGTAATGCCAAGATGGCGATAAAACGCCTCGTAGACGCGGTCGGCTCCTTTGACATGGCATGCCGTCCCAACGCAAACGTGGATGATATGACGCCCCACCGGCCGATGCCTGAAGTGGTCGTAGAAGCTGGAGACACCTTCAATCGACGCCGGGGTAATCTCTGTGATTTCGCAGACCCGCTCAAGAGCTTCGCGAGGCAGGTAGCCGAAACGACCCTGTACGGCGTGCAATATCTGAAGCACGTTCTCGGGTTCGGTGCCGATTTCATCGACAGAGCGATCCACAAATGTCAAATCCAGTTCACCCATCAATTGCTACTCCCGATGCAGTACAGGTTCTCTACTCCCCGGATATATATGCGTCCGTTCGCGAAGGCCGGCGAGGCATGACACTTCTCGCCCAGCTCGCACTTAGCCAATTCCTTATATTCGGATCCACCCTCGGCAATAAACATGACGCCCTTGTCGCTCAACATATACAGGTTGTTGCCGACCAGACACGGCGAGGCCAGGAAATATTCCTGCATATCCTTCTCCCAGAGCCTTTTGCCGTCCGAGACATTATAACACTCGAGCAATCCCTCGCTTGCCAGCAGGAATATCGCTTCACCATTACTTACAGGCGAGCAGATGTCCGGCCCGCCTTCCTCGCTTATCCAGGCGACATGAGTTTTGGTCACATCACCTTTGCCGTCCGGTTTTATAGCGACCAGTTTCGAATACGGCTCTATAACAAACACCAGTCCGTTCGCATAAATCGCCGAAGGTGCAACATCACCGGTCAGGCAGTTTACCCGCCATAATTCTGCACCGTCGGACGGATTGTATCCAATCACCCAGGGATCGCCGCAGGTGATAACCTGAAACTGCTCGCCGATACTCGCGACGATGGGCGAACTCCAGGAATTTCCGACCGGGCGTTTTGTCTGCCAGACAATCCGGCCCGAAAATCCATCAAGGGCGATCAGTTCGGATTTCTCATCCTCAACACCCCCCTGGTCGTATTGAATAAGGACAAGATTCTGATACATTGCAAGCGAAGAGGCATATCCATAGGAACTATCAGGCCTGCCGAGGTTTTTCTCCCAGATCTTTTTGCCTTTGAAGTCGAAACAACCGACATCGCCGGTCGGAAATATAGCGTAAACCCGCCGGCCGTCCGTTGCAACTGTAGGCGCAGCCAGGCCTGTCTGCTCCATCACATCGAGAGGCTCCTCGTCACTTGTGGGCATGCCTAAAACGTCTCTCTTCCAAAGGAGCCCGCCTGTGGATGTATCGAAACAGAAGACCTGCCGGTTGTTGGGGTCCGCTCCCGAGAGGAAAATACGGTCACCCCAGACGACAGGCGAATTATTGCCGGGAAGCGGCACCTTTGTTTTCCAGAGAATTCCTTCTCCGCTCTTTCCATCCCAGCGGGTTGGCACGTTGGTATGATTACTGATTCCGGCCCCGTTGGGTCCGCGAAAACTCACCCAGTTTTTGTTGACATCGTCAATAGAAAACGAAGCAGTACCGGCAGCGCCAGCCTTGACGAAATCAATCTCCGGCCTGGTAGCCAGAAAAAACGAGCCCGAGCCTAATATCACCAGGCCCCCGGTCACCGCCCAGCGGGCAAACTTTGCCTTGCTGACCTGTTCGTTGAGCTGATCGGCGCCCGGCTGCGGAGCCGGCGGTTTCTTCTTGAACGCTATCGTGAATCTGAGGCTAATAATAAAAACCAGTACGCCACCCAGGAGCAGATAGCTGCCTTTACGCGAGCGATCCACTGCGCGGATCCGCTGCTGTCTGACCTGTAAATCGAATTGGCGAATTCGGGACAAAAGCTGCTCATCATCGGGTTTGCTGCGTATTTCCAACCTGAGGTCCGCTATAGCCGTTTCTTCGGCAGTGCCCACCATTTTGCTCCGGCCATAATTCATGAGAAGCAGCGCACAGACAACAATGCAGAATACGGCGCTGAGAATAGCCGTTACGACTGCACAGCGATACCACAGGCTTGTCGCCTGAACTTGCCCCGTATTTTCGATATGAGAGTTTGTTACCATTTGCCGGCTCCCTCTTTCGCTTTCTTCAAACGAACGTGCTCTCTTGGACAGTATTTATAACATCTGCCGCACGCCAGGCAGCTTGCCCTGTCGGCTTCGTAGTCGGTCCTTTGACGCCAGACCGAAAGTCCGACCAGTTTCAGTCCGATTACCAATCCGATGAAACCTCCAAGTATCCAGCCGCCAAGTTCGAACCTGGCCCTGATATTCGACGCTTGCTCGTAAAGCTCCTTGATATCCTGGCCAGTCGCTCTGAAGGCTGTGCTGGGGTCTGTAATCTCTTCGGTTTTGCCGGTCTCTTCCATGTAAATCTGCTCGGCCAATCTGACCGTTTCGTGCGCACGTGATGTTACGCCTTTGAGGCTGGAACCGGCCCATCCACCCAGGAAAACCAGCACGGGTAATAGTAAAAGCAGAAACGCCAGCCTTTTTTTGGCTACGTGATACTCCTGTGCCGGCCACTTTGTTGCCGGTTTTCTGATCGCTCCGAATGGACACGAATCCTCGCAGAGCCTGCACTGAATGCACTCATCCGGGGTAATTGTCACTCGCCATTTCGAGAGTCGCGAGAGCTGCCTGAGGATAACGCCATAGGGGCAGATAAACCGACAATAAGGACGGCCGATAAATACGCCGATAAGCAACAGGCATCCACCGAGTATTAAAATATTAAGGCTTCCGCTCAAACGAAAGATTGAAACGAACGGATCGTATCTGCATATAACGAAAGCGCTGCCGGTGGCGGCAAACAGGACCGCCGCCGCTAAATAAACATACGCAAACAGTCTTAGTCCACTCTCGAGCCAGCCCGGCACGGAGACCGGTCGCGACAGAACCATATCCTGTATCGCGCCGAGAGGGCACACCGCCGCGCAGAAAGTTCTTCCGAAAAAAAGCGTGAAGACAAGCGGCAGCAGGAAAAATACCACAACCACAATCGGAACAGAATAGTCGCGATCGAAAATGGACAAAACAATATTCTGAATAGCTCCTATCGAACATACACAGCCCTTTCGCCAAAAGCCGAAATAAAGCAGCGAAAAAACTGTAAGGGCGAATATTGCCCGCCGGCTGCGCTTCTTCAAAATAAGATACGAAGCCAATCCAAGCGCGGCCAGTAACACCGCGGCATCGATATACTCGTAAATATCCTGACGAGGCCCTGGAGAAGTCGGGCTTGGTATGACATGGTTGGTTTCGGTAAAATCGGGTGGCGGAAAACGCTCAACGCCTGTCGTAAGGCCGCATAAAAATAGGGATACAGCTATACCAAATAAAATATTGCGAAAAGATCTCATTAAGCTTGATCCACCTTCTTAAGCAGGTAAGGCTCGTCGGCAGGGACCCGCTTAAACGCCCCTGAGGGACAAGCCACGGCAATGGAACATTCGTTACAATTCAAACAACGATCATGGCGCACCTGAAGGAACAGAGAGCCGTTTCCGAAGGCGGCACAGCCCTTGACGCACTTGGCACAACCGATACAGAGAGCTTCATCAATGTCGTATTCGTAGTATGGTTCTTCGACGAAAGTCCGTTTAATCGCCCCAGTCGGACAAAGCTCATTTTCGGCGCCGGCATCCAGAACAGTCGCTCCCAGCTCTAAATAACCGGGACAGAAGTCGCAATATCCGCATATAGCGTATTGCTGAATACATTTCACAGCAGAGTCTTCCAATACGCAGAAGGTTGCGCATCTGTCGCAAGCTATGCACTTGTACGGATCGATCTGCCAGACCATGTCATTTTTCCTGTTCTTCCGGGCCGAAGCACCGGCCACGACCCCCAGTGTCGCCAGGCATCCTCCCCACAGCCCGTCTCTCAGGAAATTACGCCTGTTAATTGCTTTATCATTTTTTGCCATTATCAACTCCTGTCAGAGTTCGTCTTGCCGAGGTCGCCTGAGGCAAACTACAGTGTTCCAGAACCTTACAACCAGCACAGATTCCACTGTTCGTGCATTTACCATTTCGCACGAACCTCTGCCTCTTGGCAAATAATGCGGCTGAAACCACTACCATTAGCCCTAATGTGGCGTATCTCAGGGTTCCGGCAAACAACTCTCTGCGGCTCCGAAATTCTCCGGAATTTTTTCTCACTATCGGCCTTTCGCTCTGGTAAATACTTTTACTATATTGTCAACTGTGTCCAGTACGAATATGCGGCCTTCTCTGTCTACTGCAACATCAAAACCGCCGGTCTGACATTCCTCCGGAAGCGTGCAGATGCTGGATTTGCCGCCAGCGCCGAATTGCTCCGGCCCGGCAACCACACCCACAAAACTACCATCGGAATTATAAACCTTGACGCGTACCAGGCCCTTCTCGCAGGTAACGAAGCCGCCGTCGGGTAATATAGCAATATTCACGGGATTGCAGCATCCGCAGAATCCCTCTAATGCAACCGTAGGCTGACCCCACCAAAACTCGATATCTCCTTCAAGAGTGTATGCCTCGATACGAAGACGGCCGGGGTTGACCACCCGCAGCAATCCATCTTTCGGTACTGCTATATCGAAATAAGGGCTCGGAATCACAAATCCGGGAATATTTCTGAAGGAGTCTTTTTTGCCAATCTTATTAATAATGTTACCTGCCATATCGTAGCGAATAACAATACGATTACCCGCATCGGCGACAAGGACATTGCCCTCTGAAACAACGATACTGGTTAATATTGCTTTCTCGCCCAGGCTTTCCCAACTCGCCTGGCGTTGAGCCTGGTCATCATAGAGTTCAACGTGGTCCTTCATCCCGGCGTATATCGTGCCATCTTCCGTCACGGTCAGGCACCTGGGCATATCCTCAAGTTTAACTTCGCTGAGTCGAACGCCGCTCTGGGCATAGATACGGATTGCTTTATCACCGGCCACATAAACCGAGCCTTTAGAATCCACAGCGATGCCGTGCGAATTAGCAAAGCCGGTCTTAATCGCCCCGGCGGATTCTTCGTAGAGAATCAGGTTCGGGTCGATCCTCGCCAGCTTATTGACGTCATACTTGAACTCTTTGCCGAGGCCTCCGCCCTTACTGCCGAGCACATCGAGTCTTAAAACCGCTATGACGGCAACCACAACGGCCAGGGTAATGAGCACGCCGATGATTATCTTGATATTTATTGTCCCGTTTATTCTATTCATCTTATCACCTTAGGTTGTCATTATAGCATGAAATTCTCATATTTCAATTCAGCAATTCTACTTCTCGGATATGTCAAGGCATATCATTCGCTCCGTATCGCGCACAATCATCCGGCCGGACGCAATTGCGAACGGACCCCATGATTCGTGTCCTTCCAGGACTTTCGCATTGGCCAGCGGGAGATAGCCGGAAGGGCTGGCCTGTGCTAAAGTCAGCTCTCCGGAATCGTTCATCAGATAAATGAGTCCATTTACGATAGAATACGGCCCGTTTCCGAATTTGTTAGCGCTCGTACTTGTCCAGACGACATTGCCATCCAAATCGAGACAGACCAACTGCCCGTCCAGCCTGACTCCGTAGATATAGCCGCCGTAATAGATCGGGCTTTGCTGTATCGAGCCAAATACTTCGGTTGTGTGGACAAATTCCGTTTTTGCCGTTATTTTACCGTCGGTCTCGGTCAATCTCATCATCGTGCTCCCAAGCTCGTATTGAACGTAGCCTGCTGTAAAGAATAACCTGTCAGGAGCAACAACAACGGGCATCGGAATGTTGAAACGTACTTTCCACTCGTCGGTTTTCCACAGAACACTGCCGTCTTCGGCTGATATTCCAACCACGCCCCCTTTAGTCTGATCGCCGCCGCAATAAACATAGAAACGCCTACCGTTAAATTCCATCGGTACAATGGATGAATGCGTCATAACCCAGCCATCCGGGTTAGGTGTTTCCCAGAGGATTTCGCCGGTTTCGCAATCCACTGCCATCATCAGCACCTTGCCCGCCGGGGCGATAATTGCCCTGCCGTTTTCGATGATGGGGCATTGTGCAGTGTACCATTGCGGAACCGTGGTTTTGAATTCCCTGACGAGATTGAACATCCAGCGAAACTCTCCTGTCTTCGAATCCAGGCAGGTCACATGGCATTTCGGCCCCATTGTCACCACATATTTGTCCGTCACCGTCGGGACCGTTCGGCTCATCCCATGCCATCGTTTGACTTTGACGGGATAAGAATACCGCCATATATCCCGGCCGTCTTCGAGTGACAGGCACCTGACGACATCCGCCTGCTGCTCGCGGTCGTAGTCCATAAGATATACACGTCCTGCAAGAATAGACGCTCCGGCGAAACCTTCACCGACATCGATCGACCACAGAACTTCGGGGCCTTTTGTCGGCCATGTCCTTGCGGGTGTGATATCTTCAGAGCTGATTGCGTCGAAGTTCGCTCCTCTGAAACGGGGCCAGGCACCGGGCAAATCCGCCGGGGCACCGTCAAATTTCACCAATGTTCCTTGTATTTTCACCGCACTACCTTCGCCCTGAAGCGCCTGGTTACTATCCTTTGCCGCCGGGACACGTTCCGTCAGGTCCATAGCCGCATCGGCGCTTAACCAGAAGTAAAACGATGCAATACCCAAAATGGCTAATCCGACAGTTATTGTCCGTTCAATGGTAGATTGTCTCATACTGTCCTCATTATGACCTTGTATCAATCACTCACTTCTTAACGCGTCGAGCATTCCGCCGCCCAGGGCAAAGTTCGCTGCAATCCATATCCATATCATGCCGCTGATTCCGATAGCGCCGATAGTCAAAACCAGCGAAAACGATGCCGTTTGTGCTCCCGGGGTTTTCAGGGCAGGGCCGACCGCGACCAGCGCCGCGATAACTCCACACGCCAAACCGCCCAGCATCAGACCGCTATGCTCGTGAAATATCATCTTCCTAAGCGTGATTTTATCGAATCCCACGGCCCGCAGCATCGCAAGCTCGCCACGCCTGTCCAGCACATTGCGCAGCACTACCAGCCCGAGCCCTACAC
>Ga0210003_1000680_pt1 | contig 30733 bp, 13 predicted proteins | sample LantaG_FD_182804 | JGI IMG/M metagenome (GOLD analysis project Ga0210003, IMG submission 182804) | Deep subsurface microbial communities from Baltic Sea to uncover new lineages of life (NeLLi) - Landsort_02402 metaG (SPAdes) (version 2) | ecosystem: Environmental > Aquatic > Marine > Oceanic >... | reverse complement strand
CGAAATATTTTCTATCCGGAGTACACTCAGCACGGGGACTTCAAAGATTATAACATCAAGGTTGAGAACAGCGGTAACGCCGACCTGAATGTAACCGAAATTTACATCGAGAAAGAAACCGAAACCGGTCTTGACTGGCTGGGTGTTGACCAGACGTCAATGCTGGTACCTTCCGGCGCCCCCGACAATATCGACACCCTGGTGGTGACCCTGAACAAGGGCGGGGTGATCAACACCTCCGGTACGGTTGTCAATCTGGTCGGCCGCGTCGGTTTCGAGTGGGCGCGCCAGGTTGGTTTGGATACCGCTTTCCTGGAAATCGACTTCTTCGTGGCCGATACGGTGGTGGGTATCGTCTGGGATACCATCTCCACCAACATTATCGACCTGATCGTTTCCAGCAATGGCAACATGGGTAACAGCAACGTTGGCTTTGTCAATATGGACTTCGCCAACACCGCCCTGGAATGTGACGACTCGTCCAATTACAGGGAAGGTATAACCGACACCATCCCGGGTGACGCCTCTGTTTACCTGGGCAACGCCTCGCCGGTTATCCTGACCGGTTCGGTGGTCGGCACCGATACCACCGTCACGGCTAGCTGGGCTATCTTCAAAGAAACCTTGAACGAACCTAACGGTTTCCGCCCGGTGACCGGTTCGCTTATTTTCGGTGACGATACCATCAAGTTGAGCAAGCCGACTCATTTTGAGTCAGTCGAGGCTCCGTTCTACGACTGTTTCCATACCGGTTCCTTTGTCACCATCGACTCCACGTTGGTGATTGACAAGACCTATTATGCGCCTAAGGATGATGTTTCCTATATCATCCAGATGATGCGTATATTCTCGTTTGACGGCGTGGCTCACAGCGACGTGATAATAGGGGAAGCCTTTGACTGGGATATTCCGTCCGATACCGGTTCCTACAACAGCTCCGGCATCGACGGGGTTACTGACCTGATTTACATGCTGGGCAGTGAGTTCAACGAGCTGCACGGCGACTCGCTGGAATGTACCGACAACGATACCCGCGCCGGCGGGGCGGTTCGGGCCGGTTATTATACTCAGGCCGAGTATAACAGCAACCCGACCCTGGTCCACACCGATCCCATCTGGGGCGGCTATGTCGAGTCAAACGAGGATTATGTCTACCCGGCCAGCGGTTTTGTCCCGAACGAAATGTATGGCAATATGCTCAACAACCCGGGCCTCAACGCCCAGCCGTCTTCGGTCAACAACGAAGATTTACATATTGTTCTTACCTATGATTCCGCTGCGACTATCGGGGTAGGTGATACCCTGATAATCTGGACGGTTATGGCAACCGTACCACCGGCCCTGGCGAAAGACGCGGTCGATGACCTGGTCGCCGAAATCAACGCCGGTAAGGCCTGGCTCAATGCCAATATCGTCGAACTCAAAAAAGAGTTCCTGGGTTGCTGTATCGGGGAGACCGGTAATGTCGATTGTTCGGAGATCGAAGAGCCGGATATTTCGGATATCGTTCGCCTGATTGACTACCTCTACCTGTCGCACTTACCGTTGTGCTGCTATGGAGAAGCCAATGTTGACGCCTCAGGTGTTGATCCGGGTAGCGAGGAACCCGATATTTCCGACATCACTTATCTGATTGACCATCTGTATCTGTCGCACAAGGACTTGAAACTCTGCCCGTAATAGCGTAATTTTTGCGATAAAAAAGGTCACTCTCATCTTTTGAGAGTGGCCTTTTTTTCTCATTGATTTTTCCCTGAATTCGGGTATATTATACGTATAATATGCTAAGTGATTGTCTTTACTGGCTATAAACCCTCACGACAGGTCCTCCCGGTTTACCAACCAGAGATTAATATCCTCTAAACTAAAGGAGAGAACCTGCTTTATAAACTGGCGATTCAGGTAATTGGCGATAGCTGAAGGTCTAATATTTTTTGATAAATTTAGCGTTTTTTTAATAATCAGGGTGTATTTAACCTGTTTTTTTGACCAGGGAAGGAGGTGGATTAAAAGAGATTTAGGAATTTTGGTCGACGGCTTTTAGAGCGTTTGGCCGATAACTTGTAAGACAACATGGACTTTTTTAAGCCAGGTAAACAAGATCGTGCTCGAAAGGAGCAAGAATGGCGAAGAAAATTATCTCTTTGTTAATCCTCACCCTGTTTGTTGTTTCCATTATGGCTGTAACCGGTTTGGCCAAAACGCGTATCAAGGATGTTCGAGCCGAGAAACTGTCGCATTACGGTTTTATGCTGGAAAAGAAAGCATTGAAAATATCCGGAGACGAGGTGCCTCTTTCCAAAGAGGACAGCCGTCAGTCTCTGGGCGCGGCCGGCGACGGCAACACACCCGGCGAACTGGTGGCGCACACCTGGTACGAGTACCAGCAGAACTCGACCATGGGAAGGTTAATTGACTGGCGGGCGCCGAAACCGCAGGTGCATATGGCTTATACCCAGATGTTCGGCAGTATTGCCGGCCCCCGGACTTTATCGTATAACGTTTACGACCCGGAATCGGGCACCTGGCCGCTGACTTCCGATGGCGGCTGCGCCGTTTCCCCGGCCTCCAACGCCCGGGGCGGTTTTGCCAACACCGATGCCGACCCCTCCGGGGCGGCCGTGCTTACCGGCCATATCCGGGTGACCGCCAACGCCAACGATCCGACCCGCACCACCGTGTACTGGGATGCCACGGCTCCGGTCGGCGTTTATTGCGGTTTCGGTAACGGTAGCCGAATCAGCGACTCCCTGAATGATGTTCACGCCCTGGAAAGCGGCACCGACGTTATCTTTCCGAAGCTCGAGTACCAGATCTGGGGCAGCGACACGGTCACTTACGCTTTTTCCTGCGAATTTGCCAACGGCGACCAGAACGCCCTGGTGCTATTCCGCAAAGAGGGCAATTCAATCGGCAATCCGAGCGATTGGACAGCTACTTTTATCGAGGATTGCTGGTGGATGTGCCAGGATATAACCGCCTCCCGCGTTTCCTCCAAAGTGGCGTTGGTCTGGCTCGAGGATGCCGCCGAGGACATTCTGGGACAGTCCGATGTCTGGTACTGGGTGTCCGATGATATGGGGGCGACCTGGGACCCGGCCGATAAAACCAACCTGACCAATTACGTCCCCGACGAACCCGGCTGGCGCGCCTGGATGGAACTGTCCTGTCTTTATGACAGCCAGGACAACCTGCATATTATCTGGAACGGCAATGTCTATGCCGGTGACCTTACCGACGCCCAGACCCGTAGCTGTCGCTTGTTCCACTGGGCCAGCCATAACGGCACTATCAGCACGGTTAAAAACGCCGAGTGGGACCCGCTTTTGAACTGCGGGGTCGGCGGCGCCAACGTCCACAACCTGGCCAAATTCGCCATCTCGGAGTGTAACGGCAAGCTCTACGCGACCTGGATTCAGTTCGGCGATCCGGATAACGGCGACTCCACCGACTGTGCCGACCCTGTTTTTGTCGGCGCCGGTTTCAACGCCAACGCTGAAATTTACCTGTCGGTTTCGACCAACCTGAACGGCGACAAGTGGGATGAAGCCCGTAACCTGACCAACACCAAAACACCGGGTTGCGACGATACGGAAGGTAACGAGTGCGACAACGAAAACTGGCCCTCGGTCTCCCGGTTCGGCATGAATAACAATGATTTCACCGGCCTGGAATGGGGCTCAGCCGCCTCGGCCTACACGGTTGACCCGTCGCGTCAGCCCGACAGCCCCTATACCGGCAGCTATTATCTTGATGTTCTCTATGTCAACGACCTGGTTCCGGGAGCTTCGACCGGCGCCGACGCTACCCCGGGCGCCAACGTGCCGATAAAATGGTTCCGCCTGCCCTGTGTGGAGCCGGTTATCGAGGCCAAGATTAACCTGTCGCCGAGCGAAATTACCTACCCGGAATATACTTCCCACGGAACCACCGCTCCTTACGCTATCGTAATCGAAAATAACGGTAACGCCGATTTGAATATCACCGAAATCGGGACCGTGAAAGATACCTATAGCGGCGACAACTGGCTGGCGGCCAGCGAAAGCACGCTTTTGATACCCGCCGGGACGGGCAATATCGATACCATGATGGTCACCCTTAACAACGGCGGGGTCATCAACAGCCCCGGAACGGTGGTCAATCTTCAGGGCCATGTCTTCTTTGAATGGCAGCGCCAGACCACCCTCGACACCGCCTATTTGACAATTGATTTCTATGTCGCCGATACCGTGGTGGGCATTGTCCGGGATACCGTTTCCACCAACTGGATCAGCCTGGTGGTGTCCGGCAACGGCAATATGGGCAACAGTAATGTCGGGCGGGTCAATATGGATTTCTACAACACCATTTTCGAATGCGACAATCTCTCGCCGGATACTATCCCGGGCGACGCCTCGGTGTATCTCGGCAACGCTTCGCCGGTCATCCTGACGGCCGACATCGCCGGCGCGGACACCAACGTCACCGCCAGCTGGGCCATTTTCAGGGAAGCCCTGAACGAGCCCAGCGGTTTCAAGCCGGTGGACGGCGGGGCGGCGGGCGGCGTCAACCTGACCCAGCCGACCCATTTCGAAGATACCGATATAGGTTATGAAGCTTTCCACACCGGTTCTTTCGTAACGGTCGATTCGACCCTGGTAGTGGAGAAAACCTATTACGCTCCGGCCGTGGACGCGGCTTATATCGTTCAGATGATGCGAATTTTCTCGTATGACGGCGATGCTCACAGCGGCCTGGTTATCGGTGAGGCCTACGACTGGGATATCCCCTCCGACACCGGTTCCTATAACCGCACCGGCACCGACCCGGTTAACGATTTGATTTATATCCAGGGCGGCGAGTGGAACGAGCCCTCAGGCGATTCCCTGGAATGTCAGGATAACGACGCTCGTTTCGGTGGCGCCGTGAGAGCGGGTTATTACACTCAGGCTGAGTTCAACGCCAGCCCCACCCTGGTCCATACCGACCCGATCTGGGGCGGTTATGCCGGGGTCAACGAGGATTATGTATATCCGGCCAACGGTTTTGTGCCGCTTGAGTTGTATCGTAACATGTTAACCAATACGGGCTTAAACGCCCAGCCGTCGTCTTCGGTGGTGGACCAGCATATCGTCCTGACCCATTTTAACGATTACAGCCTGGCCGCCTCGGATTCCCTTATTATCTGGTCGGTTATGGCGGTTGTACAGAACGATATCGGGGACGGAGTGGGTGCCCTGGTGTCGCAACTGGACGCCGGCAAGAGCTGGTTGACGACCAATATTGAAAATCTCAAAAAAGAGTTCGGCGGCTGCTGTATCGGCGAGTCCGGTGACACCGACTGTTCGGGTGGTGAGCCGGATATTTCCGATATAACACGCTTGATTGACCATCTCTACCTGTCGCACAACGCATTGTGCTGCCTGGGCGAGGCCGATGTCGACGCCTCGGGTCCCTCGAATCCGGAGGATCCTTTCAGCGCTGTCGATATTTCTGATATCGTATTTCTTATTGACCATCTGTACCTGTCGCACAAGAACCTGCAACCCTGCCCGTAATTGTACTGATAATATATATTTCCGGCTAGCCCTGTTTTTTCGGGGATGGCTATTTTTTTTCTTTGAAAAACTGTATTTTTTATTATATTTTTTTTAGGTGGGAATTGTAGGACTTGCTAAGAAGATTTATTACAATCTGTAATAACTGCCTTTATTGGCATTTGAGTACTTTGAGAACTTATCGTGTCATAAAAATCCTGATAAGTCCCAAGCTTAAAGTTTATCTTTATTTTTAAAGGTGGCGCTAAAAACAGTTACTAAAAACCGATTAATGTACATAACAATTAAGTTGTTGAAGGGAGGTGACTTACGGAGAAAGAGTAACTATGTTAAGTGTTGGCGACAAATTAACACTGGTGTTTAATTTGTTCGTTAAACAAAAAAAGGAGTTGTTGGGTAAAGAAAATTGCGATCAATTCGCATGCTCGAAAGGAGCAAAGAATGGTAAAGAAACTTATCTCTTTATTTATCCTCACCTTATTTCTCGTCTCGGTTTTGGCGGTAGCGGCCATTGCGAAATCTCACATTAAAGATGTCCGCAGTGAAAAACTATCTCATTACGGTTTTATTTTCGACAAAAAGGCTAAAGCCCTTGATGCGGGGGTGGAAAATAAAGGCTATTTGCAAACCGACAAAGCTACCCCTACCAAAGTTCTGGGTACTAATGCCGGCAATTCACCGGGTGAAGATGTTGGTTATTCCTATTGTGCTTACCAGCAGAACTCGACCATGGGTCGTTTGAACGACTGGCGGATGCCCAATCCCCAGATTCACTTTGCCTGGACCAACCTGATGACGAAGCAGTACGATGTCGGGCCGCGTATGCCGGCTTACAACGTGTACGACCCGGTCTCGGGTACCTGGCCCAAAACCGCCGGTGTCGGTTGCCCTGTATCCCCTCTCGGTGAAAATCTCTACCGGTTTGTCAACCTCGATGTCATGCCCAGCGGCGGGGCGGTGGTGACGGCTCACGGTCAGTTTGCGGCCGGCGAGCCAATGCGCACCCATACCTGGTGGGATGCCACCGCGCCGACCCTCTACTGCGGTTTCGGCAGCGGTAACTATGTTCCCGACGCGGTCAGTCAGCCGGGCTCATACCACAACGGTGAGTTCGGAGCTCCCAAGCTTGAGTATCATGTTTGGGGTAATGATACCGTCACCTACTGCTTTTCCTACGAGTATTGGGCTGACGGTGCTATCACGCTGTTCAGAAAGACCGGCAAGCTTGAAGCAGGTACCTGGACAGCTCAGGTAATCGACCCCGTCGTCTTCTTCATGATGCAGGATATCACGGCTTCGAGAGTGTCGCCGAAGGTGGCCTGTGTCTGGACGCAGTCCGTGACGGGCGAGGGCTCGGGCAGTAATGATGTCTGGTACTGGTTTTCCGAAGATATGGGCGAAACCTGGGATCCGGCCAACAAGCATAATGTGACCAACTATGTTACCGGCGTCGTCGGACACCGGGCCTGGCTGGAAACCAGCTGCCTGTACGATATGAACGACCACCTGCACATTATCTGGAACGGTGGTATTTATGACGGCGCCAGTTCCGGCAGCCGCAGCTGCCGTCTGTTCCACTGGGCCGAACACACCGGCGTTATCAGCACCATTCAAAACGCGGAATGGAACTCCCTTCTGAACTGCGGTGTGGCCAGTGAAAACGTGATGAACCTGGCCAAGTTCAATATATCCGAATGTAACGGCCGGATGTACGCCATCTGGTCGCAGTTCGGCGACCCGGAAAACGGTGACTCGACCGACTGCGCCAATGTGGATGTGGTTGGGGTCGGCAGTAACGCTAACGCTGAAATTTACCTGTCGGTTTCGACAACTCTCGACGGCACCCTCTGGGATGCCGCCCGTAACCTGACCAATACCAAAACCCCGGGTTGCGATACTACCGCCGGCAATGAGTGCGATAACGAGCTCTGGGCGTCGATGTCTCGTTACGGTATGAACAACGCCGACTGGGAAAGCCTCATCTGGGACAATGCCACCCAGGCCCTGACGGTTGACCCGTCCTCGCAGCCGCCTTATACCGGAACGCATTATCTCGATGTTCAGTATGTGGCCGACCTCCTGCCGGGTTATTCAATTCCCGATGCGGTGACGCCTTATACTTACAACCCGATTAAGTGGTTCCGTCTGCCCTGTGTGGACCCGGTTATCGAGGCCAAGATAAACCTTATACCTCGTGAAATAATCTTCCCGGCATACACCACTCACGGAACGCCGAAGAGCTACAATATCGCGGTTGAAAACGGCGGCAACGCGCAACTGAATGTTACCGATATCTTTACGGTTAAAGATACGCAGACCGGTCTTGACTGGGTCGGCACCGACCAACTCGCCATGACGGTACCTCAGGGCGCCCCCAACAATATCGACACCCTGGTGGTGACCCTGAACAAGGGCGGAGTTATCAATATTCCCGGAACCGTAGTCCGCCTGACCGGTCGGGTCGCTATGGAGTGGCAACGCCAGGTTGGTCTTGACACCGCTTTCCTGGCAATAGATTTCTGGGTGGCCGATACTATCGTCAATACCGTCTGGGATACCATCAAAACCAATTACATCAGCCTGACGGTTTCCAGTAACGGTAATATGGGTAACTATGTCGGCTCGTTGAATATGGACTTTTTCGGCACCTCCCTGGAATGCGATGACTCCTCGAGTTATAACAGCTCCAACCTGGATACTATACCCGGCGATGCTTCGATCTATCTGGGCGATGCTTCACCGGTTATCATGACGGCCGAAATTGTCGGCACGGATACTACCGTAACTGCCAGCTGGGCTATTTTCAGCCAGTATTTCAACCATGAAAACGGGTTCAAACCGGTTTCGGGCGAGGCTGCCGGCGGCGTTAAGCTAACCAAGCCAACGCATTACACCGAGGTCAGTGGAGACGCTGTTTATGACTGCTTCCACTCCGGTTCTTTCCTTACTGTTGACTCTACCGTCGTGGTTGAAAAGACCTATTACGCGCCGACTGCTAATGTTTCCTATATCATCCAGTTGATGCGGATTTTCTCGTATGACGGCCTGACTCACAACGGCTTGATAATCGGTGAAGCTTACGACTGGGATATCCCGTCCGACACCGGTTCCTATAACACGGCCGGCATTGATCCGGCTAACGAAATGATTTACCTGGTCGGCGGCGAGTTCAATGAATCGCACGGCGATTCGCTGGAATGCGCTGAAAACGATACTCGTTTCGGCGGTTCCTGCCGAATCGGTTATTATACTCAGGCCGAGTGGAACGCTGACAGCAGTACCTATCACAGTGATCCCATTTACGGCGGTTATACCGAGTTCAATGAGGACTATGTCTATCCGACCGATGGTTTTGTTCCTAATGAACTATACCACAACATGATAGACAATGACGGCCTGAACGCGCAGCCGTCTGGGGTCGAGGACCAGCATGCGGTGCTGACATTCTTTGACAATTACAGTCTGGGCGCTACGGATACCCTGCTTATCTGGTCGATTATGGCAACCGTGCCGCCGACTTTCAATAAAGACGCGTCCGACCTGATCGCCCAAGTTGAAGCGGGTATTGCCTGGTTTGACGAAAACAAGTGGGTTATCAAGAAAACCTTTACCGGCTGCTGTATCGGCGAGACCGGTAATGTCGATTGTTCGTCTGCCGAAGAGCCGGATATTTCGGATATCGTCCGCTTGATCGACTACCTCTACCTGTCGCACTATCCGTTGTGCTGCTATGGAGAAGCCAATGTTGACAGCTCAGGGCCTGATCCTTCTAGCGAGGAACCCGATATTTCCGACATCACCTACCTGATTGACCACCTGTACTTGTCGCACAAGGACTTGAAAACCTGCCCGTAAAAGCGTAATTTTTGCGACAAAGGACCATCCCCAAAAAACCGGGGATGGTCTTTTTTTTTCTTTGATTTTCCAGAATAAATATTATATTATAAGTGTTTAAATTGGTTAAGCTAAACTATTGCATTTACTTGTTATTTTACCTCACATAAAGTCCCGCCGGTTTATAAACCTACGGATTACATTTTTCTCATTTATTTGAGAAAAACTTAAAATAGCCAAGGAAAATGCAACCAGAGTTGATAACTTATTAAATAATAAGTAATTAATACTTACGTTTCATAAAATGCATCAAACGATGTTTTCTAAGGACAGAGTATTAGTGTGTGAAAGGAGGTGGTGCATTAAGGAATTAGTAATATATTTCTGGGGCACTGTGCCCTCTTTCTTGTTTTCGAAATGTGTATTTTACTGAACATTATAACAAGTCAATTGCTCGAAAGGAGCGAAGAATGACAAAGAAGCTGATTACTTTGTTAATCCTCACCTTGTTTGTTTTCTCTATCCTGGCTGTCGCGGTCAGTGCGAAAACTCGCATGTATGACAAGCGTGCCGACAGGGTTGCTCAATACGGCTTTCTCGCCCAGAAGCAAGCCCAGCAACAGCCGGGTAGTGAATACGGCTCTGGCTCTACCAAGGGAATGCCCGCTGCTTCACTCGGTTATTCCGGTTTAAATGACGCACCCGGCGCGCTGGTCGGAACCAGTTATCGCGATAAGCAATACAATGTTTCGGCGCCGCGTATGATTGATTGGAGATCCCCCAATCCGCAGGTGCACATGTCTTACACCTATCAGCAGTGCGATGGCGAACCGGATGCCTGTTTCCGTAAACACGCCTATAACGTTTACGACCCGGTTTCCGGCACCTGGCCGAAGGGTGAAAATGTCGGCTGCGGTATCCAGACCTCTCCGGCCCAGGGTACCTATGTGAACATCGATGTCGAGCCTTCCAACGGGGGTGCGATGTTGTGCGGTATCCAGACCAATGACGGTTCATTTACCGACCTGGTACCGGTGCAGTACGCCTGGGACGCCACCGCTGATGTCGGTGTCTATTGCGGCTGGCAGATTGAGCCGATCGACCTCGACCAGGCCGTCGATACGTTCGGGATTTCTTTCCCTCGCGTTGAGCATCACGTCTTCGGTATCGATACGGCTATTTACATGCTGGCCTACGAGGGTGTCTATACCGCCGATTCGGGGCTTTATATAACTTCCTTCCTCGAATTCTGGAAAAAAGTCGGTTCGGCCGGCAATACCGCCAACAACTGGACCATGACCCCGCTGGCTGAAGACGTTGAGTTCTGGTGGAGTTCCTACGATATTTCCGCTTCCCGCGTATCCGCCAAAGTCGCGGTGTCCTGGGTTAGTTTTATCCTCGATACCCTGACCAACGCCGGTTCCGACGTCTTCTATATCGTGTCCAATGACATGGGTGACAACTGGGGCAGTATTCAAAACCTGACCGGCTGGGTCAGCACGGGTGATGACCCCGGCTACCGGGCCTGGATTGAGTCCCACTGTCTGATAACCAGCGATGATGAGCTTCATATTCTCTTTAACGCCAACCGCTATTTCCCGGTAGCTACAATGCCCGATTCGGCCGCTGTGTATAACCTCAGCCGCAGTTGCCGTCTGTTCCATTGGTCCAGCGGCACGGGTATTATCAGCACGGTCCAGAACGCCGAGTTTGACCCGATTCGCTGCTGCGGTGTGGGCGGTCTTAACGTGCAGAACCTGGCCCGGTTCGAGCTTTCGGAGTGCGCCAGTCGCCTCTACGCGGTCTGGGTACAGTACGGTGACCCCGATAACGGTGACTCCCTCGACTGCGCCGATTACGACGCGGGTTACAGCAGTTTCGCGATCGGCTATAACGGTGAATTGTATATGGCGATTTCGACCGACCTGGCCGGTTCGGCCTGGGATGCCGCTCGTAACCTGACCAACACCCAGACGCCGGACTGCGGTCTGGACAGCTGTCACGCCGAGAACATGCCCTCGATATCAAGGTTTGGTATGGATGTCACCGACTGGACGGGTCTGGAATGGTCTAACGCGGCCGAGGCCTACTCGGTTAATCCGGGCACTCACAGCAACACCGAGTATATCGATGTTATCTACGTTGATGACCACTCCCCGTCAGCGGCTCCGGATAACGACGGCCGCGGCTATCCCATGACCTATACTTACAACCCGCACAAGTGGTTCCGTCTGCCCTGCGTGGACCCGGTTATCAAGCCGATTATCAATGTCGTCCAGGGAGATTTGATCTACCCGTTCTATATCCACCACGGCGACTTTTATGACCTTAAAGTACCGGTGGAGAACGGCGGTAACGCCGAACTGCTGGTCAACAACATCTATTTCGTGAAACAAACTTACATCGATTCCAACTGGCTGGCGCTTGATAAGACTTCGATGACGATTGATTATCTCGCTCCCAACAACTGGGATACGCTGACGGTGACGCTGAACAACGGCGGCGTTATCGACGACCCGGGCACGATTGTCAACCTGGTCGGCGAGATTTTCTTCGCGTCGAACGATAACAACAACCCACTCGTCTCGTCCCGGGTTGATTTCCCGGTGGCCGATACGGTTATCGGTGTGAAATGGGATACGGTTACGACCGGAGTGGTGAGCCTGGTTGTCGGCAGCAACGGCAATCTGGGCGGTAACTACTCAGGCGGCGTCAACCTGGATTATTTCTATAATAATTCTCTGGAATGCGACAACGAACTGAATTACGATTCCTCCGGCACGGATACCATTCCGGGCGACGCCACGGTTTACCTGGGCGACGCCTCGCCGGTGATTTTGACGGCTGAAATTGATGGCGCCGATACCACCGTCACGGCCAACTGGTCGATATTCGGCGACGGTTTCGAATCCGCGAACGGCTTCAAGCCGGTGGAAGGTGAAGCGGCCGGCGGCGTCAAGCTGACCAAGCTGACCCATTTCACCTCAAGCGACGGGGTCATCTATGACTGTGTCCACAGCGGCACTTTCGTGACGATCGACTCGACCCTGGCGCTGGAGAAGACTTATTACGCTCCCAGCGGCAGCAATCAGTATGTCATTCAGATGATGCGTATTTTCTCGTTCGACGGCGCCGCGCACAGCGGCCTGGTTATCGGCGAGGCCTTTGACTGGGATATTCCTTCCGACACCGGTTCCTACAACAAGTCAGCGATTGATTTGGTCAACGACCTGATTTACCAGATCGGCGGCGAATGGGTCGACGCGCGGGGTGACTCGCTGGAATGCACCGACAACGACACCCGTATGGGCGGCGCGGTGCGCATCGGTTATTACACTCAGGCCGATTGGAACACTGACAGCACTCCGGCCACGGTTCTGAATACCGCTCCCATTTACGGCGGTTATGCGGAGTTGAACGAAACTTACGTCTATCCCGCGAGCGGCTTCGTACCGCTGGAACTCTATCGCAATATGCTGACCAATTCCGGCCTGAACGCTCAGTTGTCGTCGGTGGTCAAAGACCAGCATATTGTCCTGACCTACTTCGATAACTACAGCCTCGGTGCCAATGACACCCTGCTGGTCTGGTCGGTGATGGCTACTGTTCCGTCGGATATCAGCAAAGGTACGCTGCCCGACCTGGTGGCCCAGATTGACAACGCCAAGACCTGGCTGACCACGAATCTGCAGGCGATCAAGAAAACCTTTACCGGCTGCTGTATTGGGGAGACCGGTAATGTCGATTGTTCGTTTGCCGAAGAGCCGGATATTTCGGATATCGTCCGCTTGATCGACTACCTCTACCTGTCGCACTTACCGTTGTGCTGCTATGGAGAAGCCAATGTTGACAGCTCAGGGCCTGATCCGGCTAGCGAGGAACCTGATATTTCCGACATCACTTACCTGATCGACCACCTGTATCTGTCTCACAAGGACCTGAAACCCTGCCCGTAATGGCGTAGTTTTTGCGATATAAAAGCCGTTTCCGAGCCTGGAAACGGCTTTTATATTGCTTTTTTTCTATTTTTGTATATATTTATAATGTAAGAAGTTGAGTCAGATTGTACCCATCTGGATTCTTTATAACCTCGTTAAAATTTAATTTTTTGGGCGCCATATATATAAATAATGTAAACTTTGGTTAATTTTTGCGGTTATATAAGATAATCGCTAAAATGATAAGCATTTAGTGACGTTAATATAAATAGTAATTACTTTTTAAATTCGGGATTTTCTGGAGAGTAAACATGTCAAAGACAGCAAAATATTTTACTGCCCTCTTTTTTACGGTGGTATTCCTGGTGGTGTTGGTCCCCGATGGGTACAGTAGAATATATGAGAATCAGCAACCGGCCAAACCCTTTGTAATCAAGGGTATTGTGACTGTCCAGTTCGAGGATGAGCTGGAATTGAGCAACCTGAAGCAGAATTTCAACCGGGTCAGTCTCGGGGTCGGCAGTCTCGATGAAACTTTCGACGCTGTAAAGATCAAGAGCTTTAAGAAAATATTTCCCATGGAAAAGGAAAAACCGCCGGTAAATTCCGGTTTAAAAGACCTGACGCGTTATTATGAACTGTCTTTTCCGGACAGTATCGATGTTCAGAGCGTGGTCAAGCGCCTGCTTCAGGATCCGAATATCCGGTGGGCTGAACCGGTGATGGCGTTACCTCTGGAAAAGACTCCCGATGACCCTTTCTGGCTGAGCCAGTGGCACCGCAACAACTTGCAGCTGGCGGACGCCTGGGAGAAGGAAACCGGTTCGGATTCGATAAAAATCGCCATTATCGATTCCGGTGTAAACTATCGCCATCCCGACCTGATTGAGAACATCTGGGTTAACCCGGGCGAGGATATCGACGGTGACGGCGAGGTGTATGACCTGGATGATTTCGACGGTATCGATAATGACAGCAACGGTTATGTAGATGATTTAATCGGTTACGATATGATGACCGGTATCGGCGCTGTCTGGCCGGGCGAGGACCCGGGTACGCCGGATACCGACCCCAATGATTTTGACGGTCACGGGACGCACTGCGCGGGCATTTCCGCGGCGGTGACCAATAACGCCACCGATGTGGTCGGGATAGCCGGCGGCTGGAGCGGCACCCGGTCTTTCGGCGGGGCGAAAATTATGTGCCTGAGGGTCGGCGGCACGGCCTCCGACGGGTACGGTTACGTGAATCCCAACAACTGCGCTACCGCCATCAACTATGCCGCCCATAATGGAGCGAATGTAATCAACTGCAGCTGGGGAAGTTCCTCGGTGCAGGAAAGCGCTCTCCAGAACGCCATTATCGGTCACGGCATAACCGTGGCCCATGCCGCCGGGAACGACAACTCCTCCGCAGCGGGCTATATGGACGGTTTTTACGAAGTTTTGTCGGTGGCGGCCACAACCTCTTCCGATTACAAGGCTTCGTACAGTAATTACGGGACCTGGGTCGATGTCAGCGCGCCCGGTTCCGGTATTCTGTCCACTTATTCCAACGCTTACGTACCCACCACCGCCTCGCTCAGCGGGACGTCCATGGCGGCCCCTATGGTGGTCGGCCTGTCAGCCCTGATTCGCTCGGCAATGCCCTCGCTGCCGGTGGAAGCGGTTAACGCCATCATCAGGAACAGCGCCGATTATATTTATGACAAGAATCCTTCCTACAACGGTCTGCTGGGCACCGGCCGTATCAACGCCAACAACGCTCTGGCGATTCTCGCTATCGCCCAGTTTACCAGCGACGTGACCGAGGGAGAGGTACCCCTGGAAGTTAATTTTACCGACCTTTCGCCCAACGGACCAACCACCTGGGATTGGAGTTTCGGCGACGGCGGCACGGATGCGGTGCCGGACCCGACCCATACCTATACCGAGCCGGGTATTTACAAGGTCTCGTTGAAAATCGACGAACCCAACGGCCTGGGCGAGGAACATCTCCGCAATTATATCTGGGCCCGCGCCGATACCATGATTATCGATTCGGTTATGGTTAATCGCGGGGAGCAGGCGATGGTGCCGGTTTATCTCAATAATACCGCCCAGATTAAAAATATCACTTTTTCCATTACCATGCCCAATGACGAGGGGATAAAGCTCGACTCGGTCTCCCTGGTGGGCACTCGCACGGAATATTTTGACTCCCGCCAGTACACCGGCTATGATTTCGCTAACAAGAGATATTCCATTATTCTGGAATCCAGCGAGCAGAATTATTCCGAATACCTGATGCCGGGAGCCGGTACCGTGTTGAAATTATACATTACCGTGCCCGGAACCGCCGCGCCGGGGACCCTGATGAGTATCGATACCCTGACCTGGGGGACCTACAAAAACCCTATTATCAACACTATTTACGGCAGTTACTGGCCCGTTTTCCAGGGCGGCCAGGTGTATGTCAGGCCCTGTATTCGAGGCGATGTGGACTGTAACGGCGAGGATCTGGGTATTTCCGATATCACCGCCCTGATAAGCCATCTCTATATCGCTCCTATCGGGCAACCGGAAATTGACCCCTACGGTGCCGATGTGAATGGCGACGAAATCATAGATATCTCCGATATTACCTTTTTGATACGCTATTTATACCTCCATGGGCCGGCACCATCGGCTTGATAGACCGATCTTAAAAAAAGGCGGATTTATTTTCCGCCTTTTTTTTTCTCTTTTTTGTTTTTTTATTGACTATCAAATGATATTAAATTATCCTTTTGATGCCTAATGATGAAAAATATATAATTTTAGGTATATAAAAAAAAAGAATCAGGAGGTGTAACGCTGTATAATTTGTTAAAGGAATAGCATTTTTTTAAAAGAAATTTTTGAAAGAAAAAGTATGTTTTTATATGGAGGTAAGGAATGAAAATTAAATTAGTTTTATTGGCGGTTATGTTGTTGTTGCTGTCGTTGATGCCCACCTTTGCCGGCGCGGACGAACTTGAACCGGATTCTTTAATCCTGTTGACTTCCCGCCCGAACAGTGTCGATGATACCCTGATTGTGGAACTTTATTTCTGGGTTGACGGTGACACCATCAGTGGCGGTACCATGGGCTTCACCTGGGATAACCCGAACTTTACTTTGATAGAGGCCATCGCGGAACCGGCCGCAACCACCGCCTTCATGAATCCTCTTTTTTATCCTTACGACGATATCGACTCGGCTAATGCCCAACAGAGGTTCCAGGGTGTGTTTATTCGCCTGTTTACCCCCGGCCTGCCTCCGTCAACTTCACGTCAGCATATAGCCACCTATAAATTCACCATTTCCGAATGGACCTCCTCCGACTCTCTCGTGATCGATACGCTTACTTGGGAACCCGGTGTTAAATTCAAATTGGTTTCCTCCTTCGGACCGGATATCTTCCCCGTGCTGAATATGGGCAACTCGCTCAATAACCCGCTGGTGATTAAACCTCTATCGGATGTTGACGATGCCGATTCGGAACTGCCCTTGACCTATGCTCTGAACCAGAACTATCCCAACCCGTTCAACCCCACTACGACTATTCAGTTCGATTTGGCCAAGTCGTCCGATTATAACCTGACCATTTTTAATGTTCTCGGTCAGAAAGTGGAGGAGTTCAAGGAATTCGGTGAAAGAGGACGGCAAACCATCGAATGGGACGCCAACCGTTATGCTTCCGGTATTTATTTCTATAAACTGGAAACCAAAGAATTTGTCGATACCAAAAAGATGGTTCTGTTGAAGTAATAACGACTAAAAGAAACTTGAAAGCCCCCGAAATCGGGGGCTTTTTTTATCAATTGACCCGGTTAAACGCCGGAATCACATTTTATTTTATTGTCAATCAACAGCTTATACATTTAATGTTGACTTTTAACGATTTTTCCCCTATTTTAAGACGTTTTTTCGTACTACCTTGAATTTAATATAAGTTATTGATATATAAGGTCTTATATGTTAGGTATAATCGGCAACAGATTTTCAATAGGTAAAGAAACTTATCAGCCGTTTGTGGCTGAGCTTCACTATTTCCGGATTGACAAGCGATACTGGTCAATTTGTTTTGAACGCATCAAACGAGCCGGCTTCAGGATTATCTCCACCGCGGTGCCCTGGAACATACATCAGGACAACAACAAATACTTGGATTTCACCGGCTTTTCCGACCCCAAAAAGGATTTGGTGGTATTTCTGGAACTGGCCCGGGAATTCGGATTCAAGGTAATTTTACGGCCGGGGCCATGGGTGGCCGGGCAGCTTTATTACGGCGGTCTGCCCAAGTTTTTGTTCAACGATATAAAAATCTTCGCCCGTGATGCCAATGGCATGGAAATACAAATGCCGGAAACGTACGGCGTCGACGGCGGCTATCTGCCCAGCTACCTGCACAGGAATTTCCAGTTTCACCTGAAAAACTATTTTAAGGCCTTTATTGAGATAACCAAAAATTATATTCATCCGCGCGGGCCGGTTTTTATGGTCGAGCTGGATTATGAAACCTCGTTCGGAAGGCAGCTTCAGCCCGACAAGGCCGATTACAACCCCGATGTTCTCCAGGAATATTATTCCCCGTTTCTGGAGGGTTTGTACGAGAATATCAAAAAGCTCAACAGCCGCTATAAAGAGAAAAACGCCGATTTCGCCAATGTTGAACCGCCCCGTAAATTTACCGACCTGACCCTGGAACAGTACCCCAAGGTGATCGACTGGTTCAAATTCCGGGAATATATGTTGAATAAGTATATTGAGGTAATCGAGGACGTCTTCAAATCCTATACGGTCGAGCCGTTATTTTTCCGTTCTCTTTATTTTCATCACAACGAACTGCTGCCGGCGTTCAACCTGGTGCCGGAAGACCGCTCGCCGTTTTTGGGCAGTAATGTTTTCCCCGAGGGGAATTATTTCGACCTGGTCAACAAAGCTCGTTTTCTGAAAGCCGAGTACGGTTTCGCTTTCGCCACCTCGTTCACTTCCGGCCTGGCGGCGGCCGACCCGGAGCGCGAGGCTGAGATGTCGCCGGTGGAAAACAACCAGCGCCGTTTCTATTTCGCCGCCGGCCTTTCGTCCGGCTACAAGGGCCTTAACCATTATATGTTCGTGGACCGGGACCACTGGTACGGCGCCCCGCTGCATAACGACGGCACCGTTTCCAAAGGCTATGAGGTAATCAAGAAGTTCAACCAGGCCATATCCACTATCGGTTTTGACGAGATGGATTATAATCCCGATATCGCCATGGTCGGCAACCGGTTGTATTACTGGTTGCGTTATACCAGTTGTAAAAAAGGTTTTGAATATGTCAACCGCCTGGTCGACGAATCGATGGCGGGGGTATGCCGCGATTTAATGCGCCTGAAACTGCATTACGGCATCCGGGAAAACAAAGAATTCGATACTATGAAGCAGTATAAGATGCTTTTCCTCCCGTCTACCGAGGTAATGGCCGAGAGCGACCAGGAAGCCCTGGTGGAGCTGGCCAAGGCCGGGGTACATCTGGTGGTCTGCGGCGTCATGCCCAAATACGATGAGAATTTCAAGGATTGCCAGGTGCTGGCCAATCATTTCCGTATTAAAACCACGGTCGATTATCATATCGGCAATGTCGCCCACAAATCGGGTTCTTTCCCGGCTTATATTTACGGTTCCATCCGTTCGACCGATGACGGCAAAGTGAAAAAGCTGGCCCAGACCGGCGCCAAGACGGTCGGGGTCTGTTCCACCCGTTTTAAAGGTAATTTCTACCTGTTCTCGTTCGATTTCGCATCGGGCGGCAACCATCATAAACTTTCCTTTATCGAGTCTATTCTGGAGGGCGAGGGTATTTCCTCCTACCTCTATTGCAGCGACCCGTCGGTGGATATCTCATTCCATATCGGCGAGAAGAAGGGTCTGATGTTTATTGTCGTCCCGCCTCCCGGGGAGCTCTCCGACGGTTTCGAGGCCAAAAACAAGGAAATAATCATTCGGGCGGACCTCAAAAAAGGCGGCTTCTCCGCGGCTCGCTTTAAATTGACCAATATTCTCTCCGAGGAGGAAAACAACGAGGTGATAAAAACCACCTCCCAGGAGTTGCGGGAAGGGATTCCGTTTAATGTTAATTTTCCCGACGGCATGATATTTTTAGTCGAGAAACGCTGACAGGCGTCATAATTGTAATATCACTATGAAGATTTTTAAACGAGGTCGTTCCTGCGGCACGGTCGTTTTTATGACCCTGGCCGTTGTCCTGCTGAGCTGTACTGGTCTGAAAGTCACCCGGTTTTATGAGAAAGGGGCTCTGGCGGCGGGGGCGCCGCTGGCCACGGAAATAGGCCGGGAAGTGTTTACTCGGGGGGGCAACGCTTTCGATGTCGCGGTGGCGGTGGGATTTGCCCTGGCGGTGGTTCATCCCCGGGCCGGGAATATCGGCGGCGGCGGGTTCGCCGTTATCAGGGAGGGCGAGACCGGCCTCATAAAGGCTCTTGATTTTCGAGAAACCGCCCCGGCGGCCGCGTATGAAAAAATGTATCTCGACAACGATGGCGAGGTAATTGAAAATCTTTCGACCTACGGCGCCAGGGCCGCGGGGGTGCCCGGTTCGGTAGCCGGCCTTTACGAACTGTGGAAAGACCGCGGCGCCGTCCCCTGGGAAGAACTGGTCCGGATCGCCGCCGACCTGGCCGACTCCGGGTTCGTTCTCGATGAATACCTGGCCAACTCGCTTGCGGAATACCAAAAAGATTTAACCGGCTATCCCGAAACAGCGAAAATATTCTTTCCCGAGGGCAAGACACTGTCGGTCGGTGAAAGGATTGAACAGAAAGACCTGGCGGCCAGCCTTTATGTTATCGCGGCCGAGGGCCCCGACGGTTTTTACAAGGGCTCGATCGCGGAGCGGATTGACTCCTGCATGAAAATCCGAGGCGGTTTGATTACGAAAGAAGACCTGGCCGCCTATCGACCCATCTGGCGGGAACCGCTCCATTTTATTTTTGATTCGCTGGATTTCTACGCCATGCCCCCGCCCAGTTCGGGCGGAATCGCGGTCGGGCAGATTTTAAAACTGCTCGAGCCGTATGATTTCTCCAAGCTGACCCCCGACGGGCCGGATTATATCCATCTTTTCTGCGAGGCCTCCCGGCGGGCTTTTGCCGACCGCTCGCAGTACCTGGGCGACCCGGATTTTTACGAAATCCCGCCCGGTCTTCTTGACGAAAGTTACCTTGAGGAACGCCGCCAGACGATAACGATGGGTCATGCCTCCAATTCCCAACTGGTGCAGCCGGGGCTTCCGTTCCGTCACGAGTCAGACCAGACCACGCATATTTCCATCTGCGACCAGCAGGGGAACGTGGTGGCCCTGACGACCACGTTGAATACCAATTACGGCTCCAAGCTGGTGGTGGCCGGGGCCGGTTTTCTGCTCAATAACGAGATGGACGATTTCTCCATCAAGCCCGGTTTTCCCAATAACTGGGGCCTGGTCGGCGCCGAGGCCAACAAGATTGAACCGGGCAAACGGATGTTGTCCTCGATGTCCCCCACCCTGGTGATGCGGAAAGGTAAACCTTACCTGGTGCTGGGTTCGCCCGGCGGGTCGAAAATAATCACGGCCGTGGCCCAGGCGGTTCTGGATATCACCCGCTTCGATATGAACCTAGAAGAGACGGTCGCCCAGCCGCGTTTCCATCACCAGTGGCTCCCGGACAAGATTTACCTTGAGGAAGGCGCTTTTTCCGTCAAGACCAAGCAAACCCTGATTCGTTACGGGCACACTATCGAAGAGCGGACGCCTTATGGCGACCTGCAAATGATTTATATCGATCCGCTGGGATTGATGACGGCCGCTTCTGACCCGAGAAACCGGGGGACGGCCGTCGGTTATTAAGGCGTGTTATCGGTCTTCGGGCTTGCCGGCGATGTTACTTCGGGCGGCTGGGGGGACGCGCCGGGTTGTTCCAGGCTTTTCAGCCGGTTGCACTTTTTAACCCCGAGAAAAATAGCTCCCGCACCCGCTATTCCGGCCAGCAAATAGATATAAAAGCCGACATAGGGAATCGAGAAAAGTATCAATAAAATAACCAGGCCCAACAGGAGCGAGGACCCGCTCAGTTCATTTTTCCGGGAGCGAAGGTTACGGGTGAGAAAATAACCGACCAGGGCCGCGACAATAATCTTGCCGGAATAAAATATGACCCCGCCCGAAACGCTGGTGAAACTGGTGATGGGAATCAGGAGGGTGAAAATAACCAGAAGCAGCGAGCCCAGGAAAAAGATATCGTTGGAGATTAAAATAACCCCGGTTAAAAACAGCCCGACCGAGATAATCAGAATCAACAGGCAGAAAATAAGGATCAAAATACCCAGCACCCCCGCCGCGAACGAGGTGGCGAAACGGTCCTTGAGCTGGTAGAACGATTCCAGGGCATAAGGGCGGAAAATACGAAAAGCGATAATGGCGAATATAAAAGTCGCCAGCATGCAGGAGATGCGAATCAGGATGCTGGTGAGACTTATCCCCGCATCTTCCTCGTCTTTTTGCGGTAAATTCCAGGTAGTGGCGCCGACGATGGTTACCCCCGATACGGTGTCTATCAGGGCCTGGTTTTCCGAGGTATAGATAAGGTCGCCCTTGATAACAGCCGGGGGCACGATATTTATTATATTGGCCTGGATTATAACGTCCCCGTCGATAATGCCCGAAATATAGACGGTGTCGGCCTTGATACGGGTTTTGCCCAGGATGGTGCCTTCCAGTTCGGCTTCAACCGCTAAAATATTGACGTCCTTCTCGACCATCGAACCCTTGTTCAGGGTTATTTTCTGGCTGAAAGCCATAAGGGAACGGCCGATATGGCCGTAAATATCCGCCTGCTGGGTGAAAAGACGCAGGGAACCGTCGATTATCCCCTGGTGAGTGAATTCGAAACTGCCGATATTCGCCGAGTTTTCCAGATGCCCCCTGATGGTGCTTTTATTGACGAAAGCGAACAGGTCACCCTTGATGGTGCCGTCGATCGTGAGTTTCTGTCCGAAGGCATAGAAATCATCATCGATTTGATGCAGTTTTGATATTTCAATATCGTCGCCGGATTTAAACACCGACCCCAGGGCGGTACTATGAAAAAAACCGCATAGCATCACCAGGGTGGCGGCTACGACGGAAACGGACAGTTTGTATTTCGAAGTCGTGGTCATTTCAAAAAAGGCTCGTTATATCTAAATATTTCGCCTAGTAGAAATATACGTACCCGGTTAAAAAAGTTGCAATAATAAAATTTTACCGCCGTTTATAAAATCCGTATTATCTGAATAGTTTATTGATTTATAAACTTGCCAGGATAAAAGGTATTTGCTTAATTTAAGGCGGTTATTAAAAAAAGCCGCGCTTAACGAGTCGTACGTTATGAATGTTCTTGTCTATGTTATCATCGCTCTGGCCTGCTATATCCTCGGTTATCGTTTTTACGCCCGTTTTATCGCCCGTTCCCTGGGAGAAGAGAAGGACCGGGTAACCCCGGCGGTGGAGTATAACGACGGCAAGGATTTTGTCCCGACCCGACCCTCGGTGTTATTCGCGCACCATTTTTCGACCATTGCCGGCGCCGGGCCGATTGTCGGGCCGACCCTGGGGATTCTCTACGGTATCGGGCCGGCCTGGCTGTGGGTGGTGCTGGGCGCCATCTTCTTCGGGGCGGTGCATGATTTTGTCGCCCTCTTCGCCTCGATACGCGAAAAAGGAAACTCCATGGCCGAAATCGCCCGTAAAGCGCTCGGCCCGACCGGGTTTCTCCTCTTCATTATTTTCACCATCATTCTCATTATCCTGGTTACCTCGGCATTTTTGTCCCTGACGGCTATTTCACTGACCTCGCTCTGGCCGCTCGATAAACTGGGACTCGATGAAACCCAAACGATGCTGCGGACGAAAGTAGTCGATGGTCAGGTGAACGGTGTCATCGGCGGAATCGCCTCCATGTCGGTCATAGTCATAACCGCCCTGGCGCCGTTCCTGGGTTTTCTCGTAATTAAAAAGAATATCAAAACCTGGCTGGCGTTTGTTATCGCCGCCGGGATTTGCTTTTTTTCGATTTATTTCGGATTTCATTACCCGGTCACGCTTTCGCCTCTGGTGTGGATGATTTTGATTTCTATCTACACCCTTTTCGCCTGCCAGCTGCCGGTCTGGTTTATTCTCCAGCCGCGAGATTTCGTGAATGTCCAGATTCTATATTTCGGCCTGGCGGCGATGTTTTTCGGCTTGATTATCGCCGGTTTTAACGGTTTGACGGTGAGCTATCCCCTGACCAACCTGGCGGTGGGCGAGGCCAAGATGGGGCCGCTCTGGCCGTTTCTTTTCATCACTATAGCTTGCGGGGCGATTTCCGGTTTCCACGCCCTGGTGGCCGGCGGGACCTCATCGAAACAATTGTCTAAAGAACCCCAGGCGAAAAGAATCGGTTACGGCGGGATGCTTCTGGAAAGCCTCCTGGCGGTTCTGGTGCTGGTGGTGATCGGCTCCTCGATAAGCTATAACGAATACCTTTCTATCGTCTGGCCGGAAGTAGGCAAGGGCAATCCTATTCTGGCTTTCGCCCTGGCGATGGGGCATTTGCTCAACGGCTCGCTGGGGATTTCCCTTTCGTTCGGGACCGTCATCGGGATTCTGATTGTGGAGGGTTTTCTGATTACCACCCTCGATTCCGCGGTGCGGCTCAACCGGTACTTGTTCGAGGAACTCTGGCGGACGGTTTTCGCCAAACCGCCGGCGGTGATGCGGAAATTCTGGTTCAATTCGGGTTTGTCGGTGGTGTTGATGTTTCTTCTGGCCAAGTCCAACGGCTATAAGTTAATCTGGCCGCTGTTCGGCTCCACCAACCAGCTTTTGGCGGCTTTGACTTTGATTGCCGTCACGGTCTGGCTGCATATGGCCGGAAAAAAGAGCTGGTTTACCCTGATACCCGCCCTGGTTATGATGGTAACCACAATCGGTTCTTTGATTTACTCCCTGTTTGTAAAATATCTCCCGGCTCACAATGTCCTTCTGGCGACCACCAATATTATCCTTTTGGTTCTGGCTTTTGGGGTTTTGTTTCTCTCGTTTAAGCGGTTTTTGAAGCCGGCCGTCCCCACCCCTTAATTATTTTATCTAAGTTATTCCAATTCAATAAATAAACCGGGCGGTTGACCGATAAAAGAGGGTATATAACGGAATAAATTATGAAACTGTTCTTAGACCGAAATAAAACGCTTCTGCCTCGAATCGACTATATTTTCCTTTTGACCAGGATTATGACCTTGGTCGGGATAATCTGGTTCGCTCTTTACGATAACAATATTGAAATTGAAAATTGGTTTTTCGAAGCGGTAATAGCCACCTATGCCGCTCAATTGATTTTATTTTATGCCGGTTTTAGGGGAAAATTCAATCTGAAACTGGGCTATTTGACGGCTATAATTTACGATTTATTTTTCATCCCGCTTTTCATCCATTTAACCGGTTTTCACGAATCGTCGTTCTTTTTATTATATTTCCTGACGGCCTCGGTGGCGGCTTACGTGCTGACGTTCTGGTTCGCCACAGCGGTGACGGCGATTTGCAGTCTCAGTTATATTGTCCTGTTTTACCGGGGACTGACGCTGGACAATCTCTTCGATTTCATCATGCGCATCGGTTTTTTGTGGGCCTATTTCCTGTTTTTGTCCTACGCCTCCGAGTATCTTCGCCGTTCCGAAAGGCGAATTTTAAAACTGTTCGACACCCTTAATCTGCGGACTTCGGAGCTGGAAAAATCCCAGGCGCAGCTTGAAATTATCTACGAAAACACGCGTATCCTGGCGGCCATTCTCGATGCCGACAATGTCGTCAAGGAAGTCATGCGGATAATGGAAAACACTTTGCAATATAACAACTACGCCATGATATTCCTGGACAAGCGGAGTAAATTTTATTACCGGGCGCGTTCTATCGAAGGACATAATAATTTCCATCTGAAAGCCATCGACATGACCGGAATGGAGCTGGTTCAAAAAGCCAGTGAAATGCAGGAATCACTGCGGCTGAAGGATATCCGGGGCCGCGACGATTACCTGCCGCTCAACGATAAGGCTCATTCAGTAATGATTGTGCCGATGACGGCCCACGGACAGGCCCATGGTCTGTTGCTGGCCGAATCGGTGGAGAAAAATTATTTCTTCGACCGGGATATACAGTTGCTTTCGATAGTGGCGCGTTCGGCGGCGCTGGCTTTGGAAAACGCCGAGCTTCACAAGCGCGCCGAGGAATTGACGGTTATCGATGAATTAACGGAAACCTATAACTACCGTTATTTCGTACAGAAACTACAGGAAGAAAAGAAAAGGGCCTATCGTTATAACCTGCCGTTGTCTTTGATAATGGTGGATATCGACTGGTTTAAGAAGATTAATGACAGTTACGGCCACGAGGTGGGCAATGTCGTCCTGAAGGAACTTTCAGACGTCATCAAATCGTGTATTCGCGATGTTGATATTTTCTGCCGCTACGGCGGGGAGGAGTTCATGGTGATTCTGCCGCAGACGGCGCAGGTGGAGGCCTCCCGTATCGGTGAGCGCATCCGCGAAAAAGTGGAGGAAATGGTGGTCGACGCCGGTGACGATCGGTGTTTGAAAATCACTGTTTCGGTGGGCGTTACTTCGTATCCCGAGAACGGGAAGTCGCACGAAGATTTGGTCTCGGTGGCCGACCAGGCGCTCTACCGGGCCAAAGGATCTGGAAAAAATTTAGTTTGTATTATATAAATTAGGAGATTATTTAAAGAGGTTTATACCATGAGTGATATATTGAACAAGATAGGCCAGCTTTTTATGGTTGGCTATCCAGGTAATAAACCCCCAGACGCATTCATAGATTTTGTCAAACAGGAACAACTGGGTGGGATTATTCTTTTCGAGGATAATTGCGGCACCTATGGCAATGCACGAGAAAACATAGAGATTTTACGCGCCTGTTACCGGGGCACGCCGCCTTTTATAGCCATCGACCAGGAGGGCGGGCGGGTCTGCCGGTTGCGGGGCATGCCGGCGGAATTCCGTTCGGCGGCGACTTATGGCCGCGAGAGGGATATCGAGCATTTTATAGAGGACTACTCACGCGCCGCCATTTATCTCGAATCGCTGGGCATCAATTTGAACCTGGGTCCGGTGGCCGATATCGAGTCGGATAAAAACAACCCCTGCCTGGAAGGGCGTTGTTTCGGCACCGATGCCGGGACGGTCTCGATTTTTGTCGAAGCCATGGTAAAGGTATCAAAAGCGAAAGGCCTGCTCTCCTGCGCCAAACATTTTCCGGGGTTGGGAACGGCGACCAGCGACCCCCATAAAAAAACGGCCGTGGCCGCTTATGACGAAATTATCTGGCAGCAACGGGAAAAAATACCCTTCCAGGCGGCGGTTGATGCCGGAGTCGATTTTATCATGACCACCCACCTGCATTTGCCGAAAATCGACGATACCATCGTGACCGGCTCTAACAAAATCATTTCCGATATGGTTCGCCAGGTGCTGTCTTTCGACGGCCCGATTATGACCGACGACCTGACGATGGCCGGGGCGGCCGCGCTGGGAGATATCGAGGAACGCACGGTCAAGGCGTTCAAGGCCGGGCATGATATTTTGCTGTTCGGCCAGGATTTCCAGGCGGCCCGAAAAGCTTACAACGCCCTGGTGGAGGCCTGCCGCGAGGGCGAGATTCCCGAAGAGAGAATCAACGACGCCCTGAACCGGGTGATGGGCATAAAATTTAAGTTGAAAATGTCGGTTATGCACTGACATAATACGGACTATGTCGTTACAGGATGTACTTAAGAAAAAATCACCGGTTATTGTCGGTATAAACTCCGGGACCTCGGCCGACGGCGCCGACCTGGCCGCTTTGAAAATTTCCGAGACTTCAAAAAGCTCAAAAATATCATTTCTCGCCAGCCGCAAGCAGAAATATCCCCCCTCGTTGAAAGCTTTGATAATCAAGACAGCCGCCGCCGACCGGGTGGCGCCGGAAGAACTGATTTATCTTGATAATATCCTGGGCCGGTTTTACGGCCGCGCGGCGGACGCTTTTATAAAGAAGCTGAAAAAGAAAAAAATATATGTCGACGCCGTGGCTTCCCACGGCCAGACGGTGCGCCATCTCCCTCGAAAAGTAAGATACGAGGGGTTCAATGTCAGGGGGACGCTGCAGTTGGGTTCGCTGGAGCAGATAGCCGCGCGAACCGGCAAAATAACGGTCGGCGATTTTCGCCAGGCCGATATCGCCCTGGACCGGGAGGGCGCCCCGATTACCACGGCGGCGGTGGAAAAACTCCTGGCCCATCCCCGCGAATCCCGCCTCCTGGTCAATATCGGGGGAATCGCCAACTATTTCTATTTTCCCGCCAAAACGGGTTCACAGAAAGCTCTGGCGGCCGATTGCGGGCCGGGTAACTCCGTGGTGGATTTGCTGGTTTTCCGTCTGTTCAAGGAAAAATACGATAAAAACGGCCACCGGGCGCAAAAAGGCAAAATTTCCCAGCGGCTTCTGGCGCTGCTTTTGTCCCATCCCTTTTTCAAACAGAACCGCCGGTCCACCGGGAGGGAGGAATTCGGTTTCGAAATGGCGGATAAAATTGTCGATTTCGGGCGCAAACTGAACCTCCACGGCAACGACTTAATCGCCACCGCCGCCGAATTTACCGTTCTGGCCGTCATTAAAAAAATCGAACCGATTCTCCAGACCGACCGAAATATCTTAAAATTATATTTGACTGGCGGCGGTGAAAGAAACACCTTCTTTAAAACCAGGCTGGCTCTGTACCTGCCGGATATCCGAATTGAGTCGGTACGGCGGCTGGGTTTCAGCCCGGAGACAGTGGAAGCGGCTTCTTATGCGGTCATGGGTCTGGCCTGCCTTCGCGGCGAACGGCTCAGAACCGATTTTATGAATAAAACATCGCGGAAAACGCAGCCGGTTCTGGGTAAAATAGTTCAACCCCCGGGAAGATTATAGGATGGATGATTCGGGAAACAAAACCTCGTTTTTAAAAAGGATTTTTAAATTGACCTTCAGAATTGCTATCGGCCTCTTTCTTCTGATTCTGGCCTGGAGCTGCGCCACCGTGCCCGGCCTTCGGGAAGAAACCGTGACCACCTTCATCAAGGTGCCTTTCGTGCGGGTCCTTTTGGAAGAGAACCGGGAGAAGGTGACGCTCGGCTCGGACGGCTCGTTCGCGATTGAATGCCTGCGACAGGGCCAGCAGACGATTTTTTATTCCAGCCAGTCGGTGCAGGTGGAAAACGAGGGGGAGCGCCTGAAAGTTATCAATAAGAACCAGGATATCATCCAGGCCGGCCTCGATGAGGTGAACATCATTCCGCGCGGGAGCAACAAGCACCTGCGGCTGGGCGGCAAGGGCTACCGGGGCATCATGAAAGTTCTGCCTTACGGGCGCAGTTTGCGGTTGATAAATATAGTGTACATGGAGGATTACCTGAAAGGGGTGGTGCCGCCGGAAATCGGGAAGCGGACCGAGGATGAAATCGAGGCGGTCAAGGCCCAGGCGGTGGCGGCCCGAACTTACGCCATGTCGCACCTTCAGCAATACGGCGCCGAGCCGTACGATATGAAATCAAGCATTATCGACCAGCTCTACGAGGGCGTTACGGTCGAGGAGAAACTGGTTAACCGGGCGATTGAGAAAACCGCCGGGTACGTGGTGACCTACCACGATGACTTTATTAACGCCTATTATCACTCCACCTGCGGGGGTATGACCGACGATATCGCCGATGTCTGGGACAAGACGGAGACGCCGTATTTGAAGCCGGTTAACGACGGCGACGCCTGCTCCTGGTCCAAGTATTACCGCTGGCGGGAGGAATTCACCGAACAGCTGCTGCGGACTCGAATCGAGCAGTACCTATCCGGCGAACGCGGGCGGGATATCAGCATCTCCCCCATCACCGACATCCTCATCACCGGGCGGACGGCCGGGGGGCGGATCGACCGCCTGACGGTGAAAACCCAGAACGACGCCTATCGTTTTTACCGGGACAGAATCCGCTGGGTATTCAAGCGGGCTTCCAACCCGGAACTTATTTTACCTTCCAGCAATTTCGAGACGGAGATAAGGCGCGACAATGCCGGCCGGGTGCAAAAAATTATTTTCAACGGCCAGGGTTACGGGCACGGCGTGGGGATGTGCCAGTGCGGCGCGATCGGCCTGGCTCGAAAAGGCTGGACGTTCGATAAAATTCTGCAGCATTACTACACCGAAGTCGAAGTAAAAAAGTTGTACTGAGACGGATTGTTTTTTATTGATTTCTGTTTTGCCTTATCGGTAATTTAATCTGTTATGCGTAAATGTATTATCATTGTTGTTTTGGCGGTTTTTGTTTTCTCGGCGGCGGTCGAGGCCGCCGATTACAAGTATTCCCTGGGTGCCGGCGCCGGTTATATGAAATTGACCGGGGGCGATTTTTTCCGATTCGAACCCGATTTAAGCTACGGTTTCAATCTTGGCCACCGGGTCGGTGAGGGCTGGTATTTCAAGGTCGATTACTCCTATTACCGGCTGGACAATGACGAATCGGTCGACTCGACCGGGGCGGCGGCGGATATCAGCAACAACGCCGCGATAGAGTATAAAGCCACCCGCCTGGGCGTGACCCTCAACCGCCTGCTTTTTTCAAGCGAAAACCGGCTGAATATAAATATGGGGTTGGGGGGCGGAGCCATGTTCTGGAAGATGGTTGACGGCGCCAGCAACACGACCTTCAAGGTGCCCGGCTCCAAGGATGAAACCACCGACCTTTCGACCTCGGAATTATTTTTAACGGCCCAGACCGAACTGGTCTTCACCCCTGTTTCCCGATGGTCCCTCAACTGCGGGGTGCGGGCCGATTACCTGACCGGCGCCGGGGCCGAGTTCGCCTCGGAAGTCACCGACGTACTGGATAAGTGGCTTCTGGGGGCGACGGTACGGTTGAATTTTAATTTCGGCGGTTCGGCCCAACCGGCCGCCTGGAAATCGGATTCGGCCTGGACGTCCCAGCCGACTTACCGTAAACGGCCCGGTATCGTGGTGGACAGCGACGGCGACGGAGTGAGCAACGAAGAGGACCGCTGTTTGAACACGCCCCGCGGGGTGCTGGTGGACGATAACGGCTGTCCGCTCGACAACGACGGCGACGGCGTTCCCGACGGTCTGGACGATTGCCCCGACACCAGCCCGGAATCGAAGGGCAGGGTGGATATTTACGGTTGTCCGGTCGATTCGGATTTCGACGGTCTGCCCGATTTTCTCGACCGTTGCCCGTCCAACCGCATCGGGGCGGTGGTGGACAGCACCGGCTGCCCGGTTGACAGCGATGCCGACGGGGTCCCGGACGGACTCGACGACTGCCCCGC
>Ga0210003_1000678_pt1 | contig 30786 bp, 28 predicted proteins | sample LantaG_FD_182804 | JGI IMG/M metagenome (GOLD analysis project Ga0210003, IMG submission 182804) | Deep subsurface microbial communities from Baltic Sea to uncover new lineages of life (NeLLi) - Landsort_02402 metaG (SPAdes) (version 2) | ecosystem: Environmental > Aquatic > Marine > Oceanic >... | reverse complement strand
TACTGATGGAGCACATTCTATTCCATGGACCGTGGGAAATTTAGCTGGTGGTGGAACAGCTTCACCAGGTTCTAATTTCAAGATTAAGGTAAGGCAGGCAAGTTTAGCACCTAATGATTTCAGTGATGCACCTTTTACAATTTCCGAGTCAGGAGGGGGACCCACTGAGCCTATTACTTCAGTAACGTCACAACTAAATATTAATACAAATATTACACAAGAGAGTGTCACCCTCGTGCCCCGCCCTGACCTTAAATTAGTTACACCCATGATCGGATTTGTACCGGGAAAATGTAATGTGGTCAAATTTTCCGTAGATATAATAAACAAAGGTGGAGCAGCATTACAAACTTTTCTTAATTTTAGTCTGAAGATAGACGGCCCCCCGGGAAAATATGACAATTATAAAATGAAAGGGAATCTTCCCACATGTGCAAATCTTGCACCCAATGCATCCTGCAATTTTACGAGAACAATAAGGTTAAATGATCCCGGTATGTATTATTACACCTTTATTATTGATCCTCTGAATAGTATTAATCAATTTGAGAAGGTAACCACACAAATTTTTCAACAAAAACCTGACCTTATCGTTTATATCCCACAACCCAAATCTCCGAGGCTTGCTTTGAAAAGGTATGTGTATTTTTATGTTAAGAACCAGGGTAGAGCCTGTTCGTCACGTTCCGTACTTAGAACTTATATGGAAAAGAAAGGGGGTAAAAACCATAGTATTCCACAATTAAGGCCTGGGGATATTTATAAGATAAAAAGAGGTGAAAAATGGTTCACACTTGGTACAAAAACAATTAGAGCCACAGCAGATCACACGAATGTAATAGGCGAAATGTATGAAAATAACAATACTGATGAGATATCGGTAAAGGTTGTAGGAATCATAGCTCTTGATCCGTCGGGGCTTCGCCCTCCTCCGGCAGGATTTTTTGAAAACTCAATTATTATAAATGAATAATTAGATATTTAATGATCATAGCCAGCTTATTCATAAAAAAGTTTAAAATTTTTGAAATAAATAGGATCTTTTTTTATATAAAGAATGGGAGGGAGACAATAAAAAAAACTATATTATTTATATTTGCTTTTGCATTTTTTTTCGGATTTATCAGTTCTCAGACAATTACAGTGACATCACCGCATACTGGAGATACATGGTATAAGGGACAAACGTATATAATTACATGGACAAAAACTGGAACAATGGGCAATTTTGTGAAAATTAAATTGCGTAATTCAACATCGACTGCTGTAGTACTGGATATAATAAGCCACATACCCAATAATGGAAGTTATAGCTGGAAAATTCCAACTTCAGTTGCTCCCGGTAACTATGTGATCAGAGTAAGGACAATGGATAATGCAGTATATGGAGATAGTACTGTTTTTACAATTGCAGATCCACCTGTAATAGAAACAAGCATCACAGTAACATCACCCAACGGAGGAGAGACTTGGTATTGCGGAAAGACATATCCAATTGAGTGGGTAAGTAAAGGATGTGGTGACAGAGTGGAAATTCATGTGATATCAGGAACAGAAATTGTCAGGACTCTGAAAAAAAGTCACCCAAATGTAGAAGGATTTAATAGGTACAGCTGGACAATTTCAGAATATGAGGTTCCTCCAAGAATAGCTTATTAAATTCTGATAAGAGATCTAAGTAATGTCTGGGCCTATGGCAAGAGCAATGATGATTTTTCAATTCAAAAACTTCCTGACCTTGTTGTTAGAAGTATAGCATTTTTTGATGACTCAAGGGCTCCAAGCCCAAGTGAGGTATGGCTTAAAGTTGATATAAAAAATGTTGGTAAAGCTCCTGCTCCTTCATCAATTGCCTTAGGCAAACTTGAAAGAGGAGATGGAAGTGTAGAACAGAATGAAATAAATATCAAATCATTAGCACCTAATGAAGAGTTTGTCCATGAAGGTCCTATCAGACTCACTGATGGAAAAAATGTTTTAACTATTACAGTAGATTATAAGAATCAAATAGATGAATCAGATGAGAGTAATACTATGAGAAAGGAGTATTACTTCCGTTATGGGGGACTCCCCAAAATATATGAGTTTGGTGCTACATCTAAATATATTGGATATGGAGATAAAACGACTCTTAATTGGAGAATAGAAGATGCAGATTCTGCAGAAATATGGCCGGCTATTGGAAGTGTTGATCCTCGTGAAGGGAGCATAGTAGTTGCACCATGTTCAACGATAGAATATAAGCTTCGAGCAAGGAATAGAGATGGTAGCGCCACTTCTTCTGAAAAAGTAAATGTGAGGAAGCTGGCAGTCTCTTCTCCTAAAAAAGGAGATGTCTGGATAAAAGGAAATTCTTATAATGTGAGATGGAACCCGGGGAAAAACCGTAACATTGAAGCCTCGATAGGACTTATGCGCGCACCTTATAGAACAGTATTAGATATAAAGTATGTTCCCAATACTGGTTCCTGTCGATACGAGATACCTGAGAATAAGTCCCCAGGAGATGATTATAAGATAGCTATTACCTTAATGGATAATGGGTGCAACCCGCGATTGGATTCAGATGTCTTTTCCATAAGTGAATCTTTCACAGATTTAAGAATTAAAAATTGCGATTTAATGAAAGAAATATTTTTTAAGGGAGATACAGCTACAATAAGATTTCGTTATTATAACGACGGGAACCAACCCATTAATGCAGTGAAAGTTAAGGTTCAAAGTTTAATAAAGATTGGTAGAATTATGATTTTAAAGAAGAGTTATAATGAGAAAATAATCAATTATCGCCTTAATTCTGGAAAAAATTATAGATTTCAGCTAACAATCTATCCTGAACCTGGCACTCTGAAAGATGATAAAACCGCTTCAAATAATTTCTGTTATACTGAAACTTTCTTAGTAGGGCTCAGAAAGCTAATAAGAAAATAGAGAGTTAAATTATATAGGGGCAGACTTTATTTTTATGTCGTATATAATGAAAATGAATAATAAGCTGGAGGCAAGAATCAAGAAGCAGAAAGGAAGATGGCAATTATAAAATAGATTAGGGAATGATATCTTAATGTATATACCCTAAAGTTTTTAACTTCTCAATGTCCTCTTTTGAAAGACTTGATCTTTTTTTAAAATATTTTTTAGAATGTTGAATATATATTTCAACTTTTTTAATATGATTCATTAATAAAATTTTTAAGTTATAATATTCTTTCGGATTTTCCATATACAAATCTCTCAATTCAAACCAATCATCTTTTATACTGTAGGCTTCAATTGTTTTCTTTCTACACTTATATATTAATTTTATTGAACCTTGTAAAATGCCAAACTTTCTTGGATAAACCTTCATATGGAACTTAGTACTTCTCTTTGTTATTACTGCCCCTTTATAAGCTTCAAAATAAATTGCCTCTCTTAATTTTACTCTTTTATCAAATAATGCCGAACCTTCCATATGTTCTGGTATTTTTAATTTCAAGATAGATAAAATAGTTGGTGACAAATCTAGAATAGAAACATTCTCATCTCGAGTACTATTTTTTAAACAATTACCTGGTAATTTTATAATTAAAGGAACATGCAGGCAGGAATTATATAATTTTCTTCCATGTTTAAAATAGTTGTGCTCTCCAAAACTCTCACCATGATCAGAATTAAAAACAATCAATGAATCATGATAAAGCCCTAATTCTTTGATCTTTTCAATCAGTTTTCCAATGTAAAAATCAGTGAAAGCGATTTCACTATCATATTTCTTTATCTTTGAAAATCTTGTTCTAGGAGGATAGTAAGATAAATCTATTTTCTTGATATCAAAATCAAACTTTTTATGAAAGGCATAAGGAGCATGTGGTTCAGATAAATGAACCCATAAAAACATTCTCTTTTTATGATGATCCTCTAACCACTTAATAGCCCTTTTTGTAACTTCTTTCGCCTTACCTTCTGAATTCAGCAACCCAAACCATCTTTTTTTATTAAATACTTCATAATAAGAATCAAAATCCTGATGAAGACCCGATAGATTTTCCCTTAATGGCCAGTTTGATATAAAGGCAGAAGAACAATAATTGTATTTTTTCAAAAAATAGGGCAATGTTCTTATATGTTTGAAAATCGGCAACCCATTTCTTTTTGAGCCATGCTTATAAGGAGGAAGTGACGTTAGCATTGTAGCAAATCCCGGAGATGTTAAAGGAGTAATAGTGAAACACTGTGAAAATCTTACACCATCTCTTGATAAGGTGTCTATTACGGGTGATGTTTTTATTGGGTAACCATAACAGCTTAAATGGTCAGCTCTCAATGTATCAACGGAGATGATAATGACGTTTTTTAAGTTTATCTTATCAGCAAAGATATTATTGCAAAAAACAACAAATAAAAAAAACAAAATTCTATTTAAATCAGAAATTTTCTGCATCTGCTGATGAAATATTAATAGAAGAATTAAATAATTTTATTATCTTTTAAATAGTCCAAAACTTTTTCGACTTCTTCGTTAATAGTCAATCTATTTGCATTAAGAATAATTTCAGGATTAAGGGGCTCTTCATATGGAGCTGAAATCCCTGTAAATTCTTTTATCTCCCCCATTTTAGCCTTTTTATACAACCCTTTTTGGTCTCTATTTTCACATGTTTCAACAGATGCTTTTACAAATATCTCAACAAATCTGTTCTTACCTACGAGTTCTCTTGCGAAATCTCTATCTTTTCTATAAGGTGAAATAAATGCAGTAGAAGTTATTATACCTGCATCTACAAAAAGTTTCCCAACCTCAGATATTCTTCTTATATTTTCTTCTCTATCTTCAGGAGAAAAACCAAGGTTTTTGTTAAGCCCATGCCTTATATTATCACCATCAAGAACATATATGAGTTTACCAGATTTAAAAAGCCTATAGCAAACCTCATTCGCAATAGTGGATTTTCCACTTGCAGAAAGCCCTGTAAACCATAAAAGAACCCCTTTTTGTTTAAGAAGTCTTTCTCTATCTTCTCTTTTTACCTTATGCTCATGCCATGTCACATTTGTTGCTCTTTTTTCAGCCATATAAAAACCTCCTAATTTAAGAATTCAAAAATATCAGATTATTCAAATAAATACAAGTGGGAGGTTGGTGCAGATCTCACCAGAAAAAAATATAGATTCAATACCATTACCCTGTTCCAGGATCAAGCCTCCCTCCTTATCTATCCCTTTATAAATTCCTTGGATTATCTTCTTATTATGATGAAACGAAATCTTTTTACCTTTCGGATAAAAGCATAATTTGTTATATCTCTGAATAATTATCTCTTTCTTGTTTTTCTCAAGCCTATAAAGCCATTTAAAAAACAATCTTGACAATCTCACATTTATTTTTTCAACATCATAAGATTTTCCAGTAACCATCTTTAAAGATATAGCATATTCCTTTAATTCATCAGTAAAGTCTATTTGTTCATGATTTAAGTTAATACCTATACCAACGATACACACAATGTTTTTCTCAAAAATTATATTTTCAATTAAAATCCCTGCTATTTTTTTACTTTTGTATAAAATGTCATTTGGCCATTTTATTTTGAAATCTTTATTACTAATCTTATTTAAAATTTCTGAAACAGTGATACCTGTTACTAAAGAAAGAAGATTAAGATTTTTTTTGTTTTTTATAAAAAAAGCAAAAGATGAATATAAGCCCTTATTTTTTTCAGAGAACCATTTTCTTGTTTCACGCCCTCTACCTTCAGTTTGCTCTTTTGTAGTGATTAGTGCAGGAAATTCATTTTGAAGTTTTATATAATCTTTTTTTAAAAAACTATTAGTTGAATCACATATATCAAGTTTTATAACTTTTAAAAATTTAGGATAAGTCACTTATTGTTTTCTGAATCTTTTCCTTTTTATCAATAAATACTTGGAGATTCTTTTTGAAATCTGAGACAATTGATTCTGGTGCTTTAGTTACAAAATCTTTATTAGAAAGATTTTCTCCAAGTTTTTTTATCTGATTTTTAACCTTATCAAATTCTTTTTTCAATCTTTTTAGTTCTTCTAACCTATCACCATTATTGCTGAAAGGTAATAATATTTCCCAATCCAAACAAATTCCTCTAAAACCTTTAGGTAAATTTGAAAAATCATCTTTGATTTCTGTTTTAATACTTTTAGTCAAAAAATCAAAATATATTAATAAGTTTGAAATAATTTTCCTCTCTCTATCAGATTCAGATTTTAAATATATATCTATTTTTTTATTTGGATCAATTCTGTTTTCTGTTCTTGTTTTTCTTGTTTCCATAATTATTTTTTTAAGTAGTTCTATGTCCTTATATTCATCAATAAAAACCATTTTACTGCTAAAAGATGGAAATTTTGTTTGAATTAAAAAATCCTCACTAATTTTAATTTTTTGATAAATCTCCTCTGTAATAAAAGGCATAAAGGGGTGTAACAATTGAAGCAATCTAAAAAGAGTAAATTTTAATACTTTTCTTGTATCAATATTATCAATGTCATTTTTTGCAAATTCAAGGTACCAATCACAATACTCATGCCAGAAGAAATGATAGATCAGGTCTGCGGCTTCATTTGTTCTATAATTATCCATTAGATCATTCACTTTTTCTATTATGTTATTTAGAAAATTTAGTATCCACTTATCAGTGTCAGTTGCTTTTTCAAAATCTATATCAAAATCCTCATCTCCCCTTAAATTCATTATTACATATCTTGAAGCATTCCATATCTTATTTGCAAAAGTTTTATATCCTTTTATTCTATTCATTGAGAAAGAGATGTCCATGCCTGGAACAGCTTGAATTGCAAGAGTAAATCTTAAAGCATCTGATCCAAATTTATCTATCACATCAAGAGGGTCAATAGCATTGTTTTTTGTTTTACTCATTTTCTGACCTTTTCCATCTCTTATCAACCCATTTATTAGCACTTCTCTAAAAGGCACTTCGCCAGTAAAATGAACACCCATCATTATCATCCGCGCAACCCAGAAAAAGATTATATCAAAACCTGTTGCCATAATAGATGTTGGGTAATATGTTTTAAAATCTTCAGAATTTACATTCCACCCCAATGTAGAAAAAGGCCATAAAGCTGAAGAGAACCATGTGTCAAGTACATCTTCATCCTGAGATATTTCTGTGGATATACAATTTGAACATTTTTCAGGCCTCTCCTCTTCAACCATAATTTCTCCGCATTTTGAACAATAATAAGCAGGAATTCTGTGCCCCCACCACAACTGTCGTGAAATACACCAGTCCTTAATATTAAACATCCAGTTAAAATAGACTTTTTTCCATTTATCAGGTATAAAAACAACCTTGTTTTTCTCTACAACTTCTATTGCAGGTTCTGCGATTTCTGAGGTTTTTAAAAACCATTGCTTTGAAATATCCGGTTCAATCATTGTTTCACATCTATGGCAATGACCAACATTATGTATATAATTCTCCTCTTTTTCAATTAGATTCAATTTCTTTAAATCTTTAATTACCTCTTCTCTACATTCAAACCTATTAAGTCCAATAAATTTTTCCTGTACTGGCCCTGTCATTTTTGCGTCATGATCAATAACGGTCACACTTTCAAGATTATGTCTTAAAGCTATATCATAATCATTAGGATCATGCGCAGGTGTTATCTTAACTGCTCCTGTACCGAAATCTTTATCTACTTGCTTATCTTCTATAATTTTAATTACTCTATTTGTAAGAGGGAGTATTAATTCTTCCCCAATAATATTTTTGTATCTATCATCTTCTGGATTTACAGCAACTGCTATATCGCCTAACATAGTTTCAGGTCTTGTTGTAGCAACAACCACAAAGCTATTTAATTTGTTCTTTAATGGATATTTTATATAATACAATTTACTATGAATCTCTTTATGGTCTACTTCAAGATCTGATAATGCTGTTTTACAAGAAGGACACCGATTAACCATATAAGTCCCCTGATAAATTTTACCTTCTTTATATAATTGGACAAAGACTCTTACAACCACTTTTTTCATATCATCATCAAGTGTGAATTTCATCCTGGTCCAATCAAGGGATAGCCCAAGCTTATCAATCTGTTTAATTATTTGTTTTTCTGACTCATTTTTCCAATCCCAGATAAATTTGAGAAATTTTTCTCTTCCTAAATCTTCCTTTGTTAATCCTTTTTCCTGTTTTAAGTACTTTTCAACAACCATTTGAGTTGCAATTCCTGCATGATCAACTCCTGGGAGCCATAATGTGTTAAAACCCTGCATTATCTTTCTTCTATTAATTATATCTGGTATTGTAAATGTAAGAGCATGGCCCATATGCAGGGAACCTGTTACATTTGGAGGTGGCAGAACCATTGAAAAAGGCATGACTTCTGATTTATTGTCAGCCTTGAATAAATCATTCTTAACCCAAATTTCGTACCAATTCTGTTCGGTCTCTTTATAATTATAAGACTTTTCCATTAAAAAATTTCCCACTTTTTTAACTCCAGAGATTATTTTATTCTATCTAACCATTCATGTCAGATTTAATTTTGCTAATTTCCTCTTTAATAATTTTATCAGCAAGCGAAGGCACAATTTCCCATAAAATTTCTTTAATTACAAGAGTCATTTTATCTTCTACTTTTTCAAATATCTCTTCTTTTTGTTCTTGGCTCATTTCTTCAACATATTCAAACTCTTTTTTCTCTACAGCAGGTTCTGGTTTTTCAACTTTCTCTTCAATTTTAATTTCCTCTTTCTCAAACTCTTCTTCAATTTCGATTTTTTCTTCTGCTTTCTCTTCTTTTAGTTGTTCCTCCGCCTCCTCTAATTCATCAGATTCAGAGGACTCCTTAGTTTTCGAAGCAGCAAAAAAATCTTTCACTTTTTCCTCTACTGATTGTTCTTCTTTTTCCTCTACCAATTTCTTTTCAGTCTCCTCCGTTTCAATTGGTTCAGAAGGTTCCTCATCCTCAGAAATAGTAAAGAAATCTTCTACCTTTTCTTCTTTTTCAACTATTTCTTCCTCTTTCTCCTCTACTAATTTCTCTTCAGTCTCCTCTGTTTCAATAAATTCTTTTTCTTCCTCTTTTTCCTCTACTGATTTTTCTTCAGTCTCCTCTGTCTCAATAAGTTCTTTTTCTACTTTTACAACAGCTTTTTCTTCCTTGAATGGATTTTCAATTTCATCAGTATCATAAGTATTAGCATCAAGAGGGCTTTCCTTTTCAATTTGAGGACCTTGAGTTATCTCCTCAGATGGTAATACTTCTTCCATATATGCTTCTTCTTTTTCTTGATCCACATCTTCTGAAATAATCTTATCAGATTCCAATTCATCTTCTATATCTGAAAATGAGATATCTTCTTCATCTTCTTCAATACTATCAATTTCAGGTAAATCCTCTGGAGCAATAGGAGGAGCTTTTACGCTACCTTTATCTAACATATTTTTAATAGATGAAACAAGCTCATTTGAATCAAAAGGTTTTGTTATAATATCAACATACTTTAAATCTTTCAGCAAACCTTCATTAATTGGTTCAAAACCACCCTTCATTAAAAATACTTGTACATCTTTTAAAGATTCAGTCTCACTTATAAACTTACAAATATCATACCCATTAAGTCCAGATAGTTTTATGTCAACAAGGACGACTGCTGGTTTTAATTCTATTAATTTTTCTTTTATATTAAAACCATTTTCTAAAGTAATAAGTTCAATACCTTCCTCTTCTGAAAATGATAATTCTGTTATTCTACGAATTGTATAACTACTATCTGCAAGAATAACTTTTTTCGTTTCCATACATCCTCCTTCTATATATACTTTTCTTTTAACATTTTTATTATATTATTGTCAAGTGACAATATAATAAAAGTAATACCATTATATATAATTTTAATTTATTATAATATATATTCTTGGTAAATTCCACAAAAATTAAATTCTTTTTGATATATATTTAACAAAAATCCTAAAAAATATTAAACTTCACTTGACTTTAAGTAAAAATCCGTATAATAATATATATTTATAGAAGGAAAAGGTGTGAAGAAAAAAGATAAGTTATATTCAGTTATAATTATTTCAGATGCTACTTCAACAAATAAAGAATTTACAATTTCTTCAAAGCTTATAAAAAAAGTTTTAATCTCAGGTTTTTTACTTCTCTTTATCTTCGGATTTATTATTTTTGATTACCTTAGTATATCTTTTAATAAAGAAAAAATGAGAAATCTTAACACAGATAACAAAAAAAAAGAGAAAACAATAGGAGAGTTGAGTTCAAAAATGGAGGAGTTAAGCATTAGTTTAAAGAAAATGACTGATTATAAAGAGAGAATCTTAATTGCTTCAGGTTTAAAATCTCCGCTTGCATTAAAAGAAGTTGGAAGTGGAGGGGGATCAATAACCGACTTAAATACTTTAAAATCAACTACAGATAATATTTCAATCAACAAACAATCAAACAACAATATATTAGACAAAGCCCATAATTTAGCTAGAAATGCAAAGAAGGTTGAAAACACACTTAAATATGTAAATAATGTAATAGATTTACAAAAAGTCAGATTAGCTTCCACTCCATCAATATGGCCAACAAAGGGTTATTTGACTGATGGCTTTGGTTGGAGAACTCATCCTTTTACAGGTAAAAGAAATTTTCACTATGGACAGGATATAGCAACTCAACTTGGCAATGATATAGTTGCCACTGCTGATGGGTTTGTACTCGTTGTAGAACATCAAAATGCTCTGGGCAATCTTATTATAATAGACCATGGCTTCGGCTTTACAACTCGTTATGCCCATCTCGCAAGTTTTAATGTGAAAGAAGGAGATAGGGTTAAAAGAGGTCAAGTGATAGGATATGTGGGAAATACTGGTAGTAGTACAGCACCACATCTTCATTATGAAGTAAGAGCTTTTGGAGAAACTCAAAACCCTTTAAATTATATTATTGATTGATATCTATTTTTTAGTTAATATCTTAATTCCATCTTAACCGCCCCCAGCAACTGAAGATATAAAAAATAAAGTTTGCGTTATATGGAAAACCCTAGGAACACTTTGATTTATTGACATTACTCTATTTTTTTCTTAATATGTTCTATATTATTTGAATTGATTTTGCAATGAGTGATAAAACTGACAAAAATATAAAAAAAACATGGGATTCTATTAAATCTGAGAAGGGATCTTCTACAAAAGAAAAACTTGAGAAATTGGTAAATCTAAACCTGAAACAGGACAAAATAATTAAAAAAAAACAAACTCAAATTAAAGAAGCATTTTCAGGTGAACCTGTTATTATTCGTGATTTCTCATACCCTATAACCTCTCAATTTGGAAAAATTGAACTTTCACAATGGTTTACTATTTCTTCTAAATCAGTTGCAATTATTTCTAGAGACAATGATTTTCTCAATTTAGATCCCATGAAATTTCTATATTTTGATACTGAAACCACTGGAATTTCAGGAGGAACAGGAACAATCCCCTTTATGTTAGGTTTCGGCTTTTTTGAAAACGATTCTTTTAAAATAAAAATATTTGTGTTAAATGACTTATACAGAGAAGAAAAATTTTTAGAGGAAATTGATGAATTCTTGGAAAGCCATAATTTTTCTGCGACTGTAACTTACAATGGGAAATGTTTTGATTTCCCTTTAATGGAAACCAGGTATATACTTTATAGGAAAAGATTCTCCCTTTTAAAAATACCTCACCTTGATTTTCTATTCCCAGCTAGAACAATATGGAAAAATACTTTTGAATCAAGGAAATTGGGATATCTGGGGGATGTTCTGCTCGGAATTTCAAGAGACGAAGATATTGATGGTAGCCAGATCCCTGCACTTTACTTTAACTATTTAAGAAATAATAGGTTTTTTCTTATTGAGAAGGTAATTGAACACAATGCACTTGACCTTGTTGGACTCTCCTCTCTCCTTTTACTTGGGCTAAGATATGTAGAAGATATTTCTCATACAAATGATGAAGGGGAAATCTTTGGTGTTGCAATTCTTTATGAAAAATATGGCGATTTAGAAAAAGCAAATAAATTGTATGAAGTTTTAAAAGAGAGTGCTTCGAGAAAAGATATTATATCAAACTCAATAAAAAGGTTGTCAGCAATTAAAAAAAAGAAAAAGCTTTACATAGAAGCAGCTGAATTATGGAAAATTCTATCAAACTATAGTGACCATACTGCATATAAAGAGTTGTCGATTTATTATGAACATAGAGAAAAAAATTATTTTAAAGCAATTGAATTTGTAGAAAGAGGATTGGAAAAAATAGATTTAACTAAAACGCAGAGAAAGGATATGGAAAAGAGGTTAAAAAGGCTTCAGAGGAAAATTAAAGCCCTTGAAATCGAATGTTGATAATCAAACGCATACATCTTATACACTTAGATACTTTATTGACTTATATTGTAAAATAATGTATAAATACATTTTCAATAATAAGGAGTGTGATAAAACTTGGCTCATGTAACTGTTAAAGAAGGAGAATCCTTTGAAAGCGCTTTAAGAAGATTTAAGAGGAAAGTTCAGCAGGAAGCTATTATTAAAGATATTAAAAAGCATGCTGTTTATCTGAAACCTGGTGAAAGAAAAAGACTAAAGATTGCACAAGCACATAAGAGGATGCGCAAGAGAATAAAAAGAGAAATCTCAGATTTGTAAATCATCATATAAAATACAAAACGGGGCGTAGCGCAGTCTGGTAGCGTATCGGTTTTGGGAACCGAGGGTCGGAAGTTCGAATCTTCTCGCCCCGAAATTGAAGTGCACCCGTGGCTCAATGGATAGAGCAGCTGACTTCTAATCAGCAGGTTAGGGGTTCGAGTCCCTTCGGGTGCGCTTTTTTAACATCTAAATATAGTTCAATATAAACAAAGATCTTTTATCTTTATTATAGTTTCATCTGTTTTTAATCTTTTCAATAAATCCCTCACTGTCTTAGAAGAAACAGGATGCTTTAAACCTGGTGCTATTTCATTTAATGGGATTAAAATAAAAGCTCTATTTACCATCTCTTTATGAGGAATAATCAGATTATGCTCATTTAAAACCAGATCTTCAGCCAATAAAATATCAATGTCAATCTTTCTTGACAAATTATGCGAATTCTTAATGTCCCTTCCCATACTCTCTTCAAATCTCTTTATATTTGACAATAACACATCAGGAACAAGTTCTATTTTCATACAAATCACCAAATTATAAAAATTAGCAGCCTCAGAACTCATTAAAACCGGAGTTGTTTCATAAACAGATGATATCTTTTTAATATTACCGATACTTCTCAGAAAAGAGACTGCTTTCCTGAGATTATCCTTTCTGTTACCTATATTAGATCCAAGAGATAAATAATAGATCATTCTAAATTTCTCCCACAAATATTATTTTTTTAACATTTTTCCATTTTTTAGTCAAAATTTTGATATAATGGAACTTTTCATAAATCATTTCGTTTTATTCATTTCAGGAGGTCAAATGAAAACAAAACTTTTTTTTGCTACTTTCTTTTTACTTTTCTCATTCGTGTTTAGTTATGAATATGAAGAAAAAATTGAAAAATCCTTTAATCTAAACAAAGATGGTATATTTGAGTTGTCAAATATCAATGGAAAAATTGTGGTATCAACTCATAATAAAAATGAGGTTTTAATAAAAGCAGTTAAATCAGCATCAAAAAAATCAACATTGGATAATGTTAAAGTAAACTTTGAGTATAAAGATAACAAATTAAAAATATACACAGAGAAACATAGAGGAACATGTAATTTTAAGGTTGATTTTTTTGTAAAATTACCCGAACAAATTAGTTATGTAAAATTAGAATCCGTAAATGGTAAAATTGATGTAATTGGTAAATTTAAAACCATCGATTCAAAAACAGTTAATGGAAAAATCATGTTTGAAGGTTCTTTCACATCAACAAACCTTAAAACAGTAAATGGAAGTATAAATCTATATGTTAAGGGTGATTTAAAAGGTAATATTTCTGCTAAAACAGTTAATGGAAGTGTAAAGATAGAAATGAAAAGAAACTCAAGCTTTACTGTAAATGCTTCAACAATAAATGGGAGCATCAAAACTGATTTTGAAGCTTCCATAACAAGAGGATTTGTTGGCTCAAAAATGGAAGGAAAAGTAAATGAAGGAAAACACAAAATAAACATAAACACTGTTAATGGAAGTATAAAGCTCTTTAAAATATAGCCCTACTTTAGTATAGGGGTCTAACCACACTTGAAGGCGGAGGTTCATACTGCTATAATATATTTATGAAGCGCGAAATATTTGTCGGGAATGTGGGAATTGGGGGCAACCATCATATTTCAATTCAATCAATGACCTCAACCAAAACAGAAGATGTTCAATCAACTTTAAATCAAATAATTAACTTACAAAAAGAGGGTTGTGAAATTATAAGGGTTGCAATTACTGACAGATCGTCTTTAAGCCCATTTAAACAAATAGTAAAAGAGTCTCCAATCCCAGTTATTGCTGACATACAATTTGACTCATATCTTGCATTAAAATCCATTGAAAATGGTGCAAATGGAATAAGAATAAATCCAGGGAATATAGGAAGTAAAGAGAAATTAAAGGAAATTCTAAAGCTTGCAAATCAAAGAAAAGTCCCAATAAGAATTGGCGTTAATTCAGGTTCAATTGAAAAAAAATATAGAGACCACAGCAATTCTATACCAGAAGCAATGATTGGATCTGTAATGGATAAAGTCAAATTTTTTGAAGATAATGATTTTTTTAATATAAAGATTTCATTGAAATCTTCCAATGTAAAAGAGACTGTGCAAGCATATAGAATAATAGACAAAAAATGTGATTACCCTCTACATTTAGGAGTTACTGAAACAGGTACTTTTTTTTCTGGAGCCATAAAATCTGCAATTGGGATTGGGAGTTTACTTTTAGATGGGATAGGAAATACAATAAGAGTTTCTTTAACTGAAGACCCAATAAAAGAGATCCAAGTTGCAAAAGAGATATTAAAGGCTTTGGGCTTACGGAAAAATGAACTCGAGATAATATCCTGCCCAACCTGCTCAAGAACTACAGTAAATTTAATCTCTATTGTTAAAAAGGTAGAAAAAAAGCTGAAAAAGATTAAACTTAATAAAAAATTAAAAGTTGCAATTATGGGATGTGAGGTTAATGGACCTGGAGAAGCAAAAGAGGCTGATATTGGAATCGCTTTTTCAAAAAAAAGGGGCTATATTTTTAAAAAAGGAGAGATGATTGAAATAATAAACCCTGACAAAGCAATAAATAGATTGGTTGAATTAATCGAAAAATTGTAAATATAAATAAATCCAATACTAAGTTGACTTTTATATTTGTTTGATTTATTTATATGTTTTGTAAATCACGTGGAGGTTAAAGTGAAGAAAATTTTAGTTTTATTTATTGTTGTAAGTGTTTGCTTTATTGGTTGCAAAACAAAAAAATATAAAGAAAACGGAATATATGCAGAAATAAATACTAACAAAGGTCAAATTGTAATTTCTTTAGAATTTGAAAGAGCTTCAATGACAGTAGCAAATTTCATAGGACTTGCACAGGGAACAATAAAAAACCGTGCAAAACCAGAGGGAACACCTTTTTTTGATGGTTTAAAGTTTCATAGAGTTGTTCCTGATTTTGTCATACAAGCTGGTGATCCACTGGGAACAGGTGAGGGTGGCCCAGGTTATAATTTTCCAAACGAAATCCATACAGATTTAAAACACAACAGTCCAGGTATAGTTGCAATGGCAAATGCAGGCCCAAACACAAATGGAAGCCAGTTTTATATTACACACAAAGCCCTTACTCATCTTGATAATAAATATTCAATATTCGGAAAAGTAATTAAAGGAATGGATGTTGTAAACAAAACAGAAAAGGGAGATATTATAAAAAATATTAAAATTATAAGGGTTGGTAAAAAAGCAAAGATTTTTAAATCTGACAATGAGTCATTTCATGAGATGGTAAAAAAAGCAAATGAAAAAATTCAAAAGGAGACAGAATTTAAGGAGACAGAATTTAAAATGAAGCAAGATAAAGAATTTGTAAACACAAAATGGCCAGATGCAATAACCACAGAAACTTGTTTGAAGTATATTGTAATAAAAAAGGGTAAAGGCAAAAAACCTGTAAAAGGTACAAAAATTAAGGTTCATTATATTGGGAAACTATTAAATGGAAAGATGTTTGATAGTTCAATTGATAGGGGGCAACCAATAGAATTTGAAGTAGGTATTGGTAGGGTTATAAAAGGATGGGATGAAGCTCTTCTTGATATGAAAAAAGGAGAAAAGAGAATTTTAATCATTCCTCCAAATCTTGCATACGGTAAAAAAGGTGCAGGGAGCGCAATCCCTCCGGATGCAACCCTTATTTTCGAAGTAGAATTAATTGATCTCTAATCAAAAAATTTATATAAATATCAATTATGAATAAAAGAAAATACGAATCCATAAATAAAAATATTATTGTACTTTACGATGAAATGTTTCCTCTATACATTGTAAAGGGAGAGAAAAATTTTCTAATTGATTGTAGTATAACTGCAAAAGCAATAGATATTCATAAAACTATAAATATGATATTAAAAGGAGGAAAAATTGATTCAGTACTCCTCACACATTCCCATTATGACCATACAGGCGCATGTTCTTACCTTCAAAATATCTATGATTTTAATATATATGGTTCTTACAAAACTGTTGAATTACTAAAAAAAGAGAAAGTAATTGATTTTATAGACAGAATGAATCAGGATTTTAAAAAATTATTGAATGATAACTCAAAAACAAAGTGTAAAATGTTAAAGAATTTAAACAGCATTAAACAGGGAGACAGAATAAAGGTTGATAACAACAATCACTTTGAAATCTTAGACACACCAGGACATACGAAATGTTCAACCTCTTTCCTTCTACAGCCCGAAAAAATTCTATTCCCAGGAGATTCTGTTGGGATTATTGAGAGGAATGGTAAAATAAAACCACTCTTTCTATCAAGTTATAAAGAATATGAAAAATCTTTAAATAAATTAATAAGGGTTGAACCACATATTCTTGCTTTCTGTCATAATAGATATATAAAAGGTAAAGAAAAGGTAAAAAAATTTTTAGAACTGTCATTAAATAGCACTAAAGAATTAAAAGACAAAATATTGAAAATGTTAAAGAAAGATCAAGACTTTGATAAAATCGCTAAAGAAATATTTGAAAACGAATTTTCTATACCTACAGTTATGGGTCCATACAAAGCCATTATGATAAACCTTGCTGCAATGGTAAATTCTGTTTACAGAGAATTTGTAGAAGAAAAGATTTAATATGGAGTAAAACATAATATGAGAGCAATATTTATTGCTGTTGGAAGTGAATTATTAGAAAGAGATAGAATTGACACAAATTCTTTATACGCCGCTAAAAAACTAAGAGAAAAAGGTATTTTAATGGACATGAAAATCACTGTATGTGACAATCTCGAAAATTTAACCTGGATAGTAAAAAATGCATACAAAAGAGCTCAATTAGTAATAATAACAGGTGGACTTGGACCAACTGAAGACGATTTAACAAAGGAATCAGTTGCAAATGCATTAAAAAAAGATCTTGTATTTAAAGAAAGCATTGTTGATGAAATAAGAGAAACCTTTCTTAAACGTGGCATAAGAAAAATGCCTGAAATAAACAAAAGACAAGCTTTTATTATTGAAGGTGCAGAAGTTTTATCTAACAATATAGGAACTGCTCCTGGCTTATATATTGACGATAAGAGTTGTAGGGTGTTATTGTTACCAGGACCTCCAGGAGAGATGATACCAATGTTTGATAAAATTTTTGAAGAAAAAATAGCTCCGTTATCGAATTTCTATATATATACAAAGAGTTTAAAATTTTCAGGAATTACTGAATCTGAAACTGATTCAAAAATTGCTGAAATATATGCTAAATATAAAAACCCAAAAACAACAATACTTGCTACACCCGGATTAATTGAGGTACACCTTATTGGAAGGTCAAAAAAATCAATAGATGAGGCACAAACATCAACAGATGAATTAGCTGAAAAAATAAAAGAGCGAATGAAGGATTACATATTAACTGAAAAAGATATTAGTATTGAGGAACTAATTGTAAATGAATTAAGGTCAAGGAAAATAACTTTAAGCATTGCTGAAAGTTGTACTGGTGGTGCTTTTGGTGATAGAATCACAAATGTTGCAGGAAGCTCTGAAATATTTCTTGGAGGAATTATTGCATATTCAAATGAGCTTAAAGTAAAGATGCTGGGTGTTAAAGAAGAAACTTTAAAAAAATATGGAGCTGTATCTAAAGAAACAGCAAAAGAAATGGCACAAGGAATAAGAAAAAAAGCTGGTTCTGATATTGGAGTTTCAATAACTGGAATTGCTGGACCTGGAGGAGCTACCAGAGGGAAACCTGTAGGACTTGTTTTTATACACTTAAATTCTAAAAAAAAAGACAAAGGAATCTACAAAATATTCCCAAATGATAGAAATGTAGTAAAAATTGGAGCAGTGAATTACAGCCTCAACCTTATCAACAAATATTTAGATGATAAATAATATAGACAATATTGATGATATTACTTTTGACTTTTTTTATAAAAAAAAAGTAATTGCCCTTCAGAGAAAAGAGGGGTATAGATTTTCTGTTGATTCACCCATGCTTGCGGACTTTTTGCCCTTTTCCCCAAATGATAAAGCGATTGAAATAGGTACAGGTTCTGGAATAATATCATTACTTGCATTGTATAAAAAAAAATTTTCTTACATATATGGAATTGAAATTCAGGACAAATTAAGTAGATTAGCAGAAAAAAATGCAAAAAAAAACAATTTAAATCAAAAATTTAAGGTAATAAATGCTGATTTTAACGAAGTATATAAAAATTTTTCTGGCATTAAAACAATATTTTCAAACCCTCCATTTAAAAAAAAACATGCAGGAAGATTAAGCCCAAATGAGGAAATAAAAATTTCAAAGACAGAAATAAAAATAACCTTAATAGAGTTACTTAAAAAATCTTTTTCAATCTTAGGAGAAAAAGGTAGTTTATATCTAATTTTACCAAATAATAGATATGAAGAATTAATTCGATTATCCAATGACATAGGCTATTTTGTATCAAAATTAAGACATGTTATATCTTTTAAAGATGGTAAAATAGAACGATTTTTGATACAATTAACAAATTATAGAGGTTCATTTAAAGAATTGAAGCCTCTGATTATTTTTAAACACAAAGGTGTTTATACTAAAGAAATGGAAGATATACTCTCAGGAAATTAAGAATGATTTCAAAATTAAAAGATTTATTTAAATACAGGCAATTAATATTTACCCTTATTTCAAGAGAACTAAAAGCAAGATATAGAGGTACTGTTTTTGGTTTTCTATGGAGTTTGCTTAACCCTTTACTTCTTTTAATCGTGTATTCAATAGTTTTTGGTATTATCTTACCTGGGAGTAGCGGCAGAATTGAAAACAAAGATATTACTGGTATAAATTACTCTATTTTTCTATTTACTGGATTACTACCATGGATATGGTTTAATTCCTCCATACTTGAATCATCGAATGTACTTTTTATTCATGGCAATTTGATAAAAAAGATCAAATTCCCAATCGAAGTTTTACCTGTTATGACTGTTCTTACAAACATGATTAATTTTATATTTGGTATACCTATACTGATATTGTTTATTATTTTCTTTGGTAAAGGTGTGGCAATAACTCCATGGGTGTTCTTTTTCCCTGTCGCGGTTTTTGTACAGTTTGTCTTTACAATGGGTTTAAGCTTCCTTGTTTCTGCCCTTACAGTTCATTTTAGGGACCTTAAAGATATTCTTGCAAATTTTTTGACTTTATGGTTCTTTGGTACTCCAATCATATACGCTTTTATGACACCTGCAATCCAGAATCATAAAGCAATGGTACTGGCATTATCCCTGAACCCAATGACCCATATTATAGAAGCATATCATTATATTTTTTTCTTTGGTTCACTTCCCCACTGGAAAAAACTACCTGTAACTTTAGTTGTTGGTTTAATTTTCTTTTACATTGGCTATTTAATTTTCGATAAACTGAGAGATACTTTTGTTGAAGAGGTATAATAATGCATACGGTTATAGTAGAAAACATTGTAAAATATTACAAAAAGTATTCAAATAAACACAAGTTCCTAACTTTAAAGAGTGCGATTGTAAACAGAAGTCTCTTTTCTGATTTAAAAAGCAGTGAAGTATTTGAAGCATTGAAAGGCATTAGTTTTAAGGTTAAAGATGGTGAAACATTAAGCGTAATTGGAGAGAATGGATCAGGTAAAAGCACGCTACTCAAGATTCTTGCCGGTATAAGCCAACCCTCTTCTGGAAATATATTAACAAAAGGTAGGATTTCAGCACTTATTGAACTTGGAGCAGGATTTCATCCTGAAATCTCAGGAAGAGAAAACATATTTATAAATGGAATCATTTTGGGGTTAACTAAAAAAAAAATCCAGGAAAAATATAATGCCATTGTAAATTTTGCAGAATTGGAAGAGTTTATTAATAACCCTGTAAAAACCTATTCTTCTGGCATGTATATGAGACTCGGGTTTTCAATTGCTATAAATGTAAATCCTGATGTTTTACTTATTGATGAAGTTCTCTCTGTTGGGGATGCATCTTTTGTTCCTAAATGCATAGACAAAATAAATGAATTTAAAAGAAAGGGTAAAACCATTATATTTGTTTCGCACGATCTGGCAACTGTTGAAAGAATAAGCGATAGAGTCATATGGTTGAAGAATGGGAAGATAGAAATGCAGGGGTATCCAAAACGAGTCACCGATGCATATCTTGAATACATTGGCAAAAAGGATGAAAAAAAAGCAACCAAGCAACATGAAGCTGAAAAAATGGAAGCTGAAAATAACAGGGAAAAAAGATGGGGAACAAAAGAGATTGAAATTAGCAAAGTTAAAATGATTGATAAAAATGGAAATGAAAAATATATATTTGAACAAAATGAACCATTTACGATTGAGTTTGATGTGAATTCAAAATCAGAGGAAAAAGATTTTGTTTTTGGAATCGGGATTTTTAATACTGAAGGAATCCAATGTTATGGTTCAAACACATTCATAGAAAATTTCAAACCTCAAAGCATAAAAGGAATAGGTAAAATAAGAATAAATATTTCAAATATAAATCTTGTAAATGGTACCTATTTCCTGGACCTGGCAGTTCATAAAAGAGATGGCTACCCCTTTGATTACCACCATTTTCAATATACTTTCAAAATAACCTCAATATATAGAGATATTGGCATTGCAAGGATCTTTCACGAATGGGAGTTTTCAAATAACATAAAAATTCATAAGAAAAGTCTCGTGAAATGAAAATATATAAGAATATCAATGAGTTAAATAAAATATTAAAAACTCTTGCAAACAAAATAATTGTCTTTACAAATGGAGTTTTTGACATAATTCATCCAGGTCATATAGAGCTGCTCGAATTCGCAAAAAAAAATGGAGATATATTAATTATTGGAATAAATGATGATAATTCTGTAAAAAACATAAAAGGTAAAAACAGACCAATCTTCAATCTGAAAGAGAGAATGGAGTTGCTTGAAGCTATTGAATATATTGATTATATCATTCCATTTTCTCAAGACACACCCTTTGATTTAATAAATAAGCTTTACAGAATTGATATCCTTGTCAAGGGCGGAGATTACAAGCCTGATGAAGTGGTAGGTAAAAAAGAGGTGGAAAACACTGGTGGTAAATTACTTTTATTTAAATTTCAGACAAATTATTCAACTTCTTCAATAATAAAAAAAATAAAAAGTAAATCCTAAAACACACTGAATAACACCTATTATTGGTGATTTGCCATAATTTATTATTACATATTTTCACACAATTTTTATTTACTTTTATTTGACAAAAAAAAATACATATGTTAAAAAAATTGATGGTAAAAAGAGATGGGGTTTATATCTACCCAATTATAGGAATTTTGAAATGAAAGTTGAATACTTTGGGAAAAGTGATATTGGAAAAGTAAGATCAAGAAATGAAGACTACTTTATTAATAAAAAAATCGACAAGAACGAATATATATTTATTGTTGCAGATGGTATGGGCGGACACAATGCTGGAGGAATTGCTTCTGAATTGGGAACATTAACATTTATCAATCAATATAAATATCAAAGAGAGAAAAAAAAATTAATTATTGATTCAATGATTTTCTCAATAAAAAAGGCAAATGAAACTATTTATAAAAAAGCATTATCTGATCCAAAAAAAAGTGGAATGGGCACAACCTTGAGCGCGTGTGTTATATCAAATATGAGAGCCTATATTGTTCATGTAGGAGATTCTCGAATTTATCTAATAAGAGATAATGATATGAAAAGAGTCACAACTGATCACACATTTGTGGAAAAAATGGTTGAGCAGGGAAAAATCACAGATCAACAAGCCTTACATCACCCTCAAAAAAACATTCTATACATGTCTCTTGGGGTACAAAAGTCTTTTGAACCTGAAGTGATAAATGATTTTAAAATAAAAGATAATGATGTGATTGTTATGTGTTCTGACGGTCTTGTTAATACTGTTACTATTAACCAGATAAAAGAGTTCTCTCTTACGTACAAACCTCAGGAATCTGTTGAAAAATTGATTAAACTTGCAAATAAAAATGGTGGTACTGATAACATAACAGTTCAGATTATTCATATAAAAAAAACTGAAGGTATTAGAAAATTAGAACCGATTAGTGTTGAAAAAGAAAACAAAAAGAATTCTATGATTCTCTTATTTTTTATTATCCTTACAATACTTTTCATCCTATGGTTAATATTAAAATCATAAGTACTTAATAAAAGACCCAATTAAAATTTCAAAATAAAAATAAACTCTGGAAATGATCATCTATTTGAAAATGTTTTGCAAATCATATATTATTAAATTTAAATGTTATTATTTAATAATTATAAAAAGGAGGAACAATGTCTTTTAAAAGCTTTTTAAATAAAATCATAAGAAAGAAAGCTCCAGAGGCTGACAAATCTGAAAAAGTGATTGAAAAAGAAGAAACAGGTAAAGGCCCATTTGATATTACAATTGAAAATTTAGAAAAAGCTAAATCAGGCGAAAATAACGCTCCATTTGATATAGGATCAGATAGTATATCAATAGCTGTAGAGCAAGATTTCATTTCCTCTGATATAATAACAGAAAGAAAAGAAGATATAATTTTTGGTGAAATTGATATTTATATAAGAGATGAGAAATTTGCAACAAAAAAAATCAGCAAACAAAAAATAATAATTGGAAGAGATCCAGCAAAAGCTAACCTAATAATTCTTGAACCTATTATTTCAAAATTACACTGCACTGTATTTGCAAAAGAAGGAAAAATCTTTATAAAAGATAATGATTCAACAAACGGAACTTATCTTGTTAGCAATGGTATAATATTAACAGAACAAGAAGTAAAGGAAAATGATATTATTTCTTTAGGGAAAACAGGACTTGTTAAATTAATCATAAAAAAAATAAATAAGAAAGAAAATAATATCTAATAAAACTAAAAAAATAATTCGGAGACAAAAACTAATCCTGAAGTTATTAAGGTAAAACATGAAATTCTTAAAAGATGATTTAAAAAATAAACTATACCGTTTGCTTAAAGAAGATTTTGCTGTTTCTATTGAAGACATTCAGTTTTCCGTTCCATCTAACAGAAAATTCGGTGACCTTTCAACTACAATTCCATTTATAATTGCAAAAAGAGAAAAAGAAAAAGCTTTTATTATAGGAACAAGGATCATTGAAAAAATAAAAAATAAATTTAATTTCATTTTTCATATAGAACTTGCAAGCGGAGGATTTTTGAATTTCTATTTAAAAAAGGATTTTCTCCTTAAATATTTAATAAAGAACATAAACAGAAAAAACAAAGATAAGAATCAAAAAACCATTGTTGAGCACACAAGTATAAATCCTAATAAATCTGCTCATATAGGACATTTAAGAAATTCATGCCTTGGAGATACTCTTGCCAAAAGTTTAAAATATCTTGGGTATGAAGTAGAGATTCAAAATTATATAGATGATACCGGAATTCAACTTACAGATGTTGTGTGGGGATTACTATATTATAAGAATAAAAAAATTGAAGACATAAAAAAAATAAAAGACCTTGCTTCATATTTATGGGAACTTTATCCAGAAGTAAATAAACTATTTGAAAAAGATAGCAATATGCTCAAACAAAGAACTCAAATACATGAAAAAATTGAAAAAAAAACAGATCCAGAATATGAAGTTAGTAACTATATCTCTCAGGAAGTTTTAAAAGATCATATAAGAGTAATGGATAGAATTGGAATAAGGTACGATCTTTTAGTAAGGGAAAGCGATATAATTGAGCTCGATTTTTTCAAAGAAGCAGCTGATATAATGAAGAAAAAAGGTGTTATGTATCTATCCAAAGATTCAGATAAAAAGGGTTGCTGGGTCATAAAATATAACAAAGAAAATATCGAAAAGATAATTATTAGATCAAATAATACTGTAACATATATAGGCAAGGATATAGCCTATACTTTATGGAAAGTAGGGCTTTTTAAAAAGGATTTCTATTTCAGGAAATTCTCTGAATACAATAATAAAAAAGAGATATTCATCACTTATAATAAACCTGATCTAAATATCCATGGATTTGGAAATGCAGTAATGGTTTACAATGTAATTGATACAAGGCAATCATATCTTCAGAATATTATTTCTCAAGTTCTTGATAATCTTACAGGCTCAAACTATAAAAAAAAACAGGTCCATTTCTCTTATGAAATGGTTGCTCTTACTCCAATGTGCGTTAAAGAATTAGGCTTTGAAATCTTAAAAGAAGAGGAAAAAAAACCTTATATAGAAGTTTCCGGGAGGAAGGGTATTGCAGTAAAAGCTGATGAACTTATTGAAAAATTAATTGAAAAGTCATTAGAAGAGGTTAAATTGAGACACCCGCAAATGGAAGATGTAAAGATAAAAATAATCGCAAAAGAAATTGCTATAGGTGCTTTAAGATACTTTATGGTAAAATTTAATTCAAACTCAGTTATTGCATTTGATTTTAAGGATGCACTTTCATTTGAAGGTGATACTGGCCCTTACCTTCAATATACATTGGTAAGAACAAACAGTATACTTAAAAAACTCAAAATTAAGGATTTTTCAATAGATTTGAAAAACCTTACTGATATTTCTATTTTGAGCGAGAATGAATTTAAAATATATTATGAAATTTTATTAGACCTCTCTTTAATTGACTCTCAAATCGAATTTGCTATTTATTCAAACGAACTCTCTGTAATAGCAAAATATACTTATTCATTATGCCAGAAATTCAACCATTATTATCACTTATTTTCAATCGTTTCTGAACAAAACAAAGATTTAAAAAATTTAAGAATAAGCCTGATTTTACTACTTAAAAATAAGCTCGAAAAACTCTATTATATAATGGGAATACCAATTCCAGAAAAAATGTAACCAAATAGATATGATGTGGTAATCTTATTTTCTTTAAATTCAACTTATCTTCAAGTTGGTAATCTTATCTGTTGTTTTAAAACCATAATCAGGATATTCATACACAGGAATACGACTTTCAGCTTCACCTATTGAATACCCATAAAGGTTCTTATATTCTGATATATCCTCACCCATCTCTTGTAACTGCTGCAGATATTCACTTATGGACTTTGATTCTATTATCACTACTTTTCCCATCTTTTCTATAATAGGGCTATGTTTTCGTGTGGAGTCATGATCAAATTCCAGTATTCGCCTTCCATATCTTGTTATTCCAATTACTCTGAATGTAAGGCTTTTCCCAACCCCTGGAAGGTTCAAAACATTCCTGTCTGATGCAAGAAAGGGAAGGCCTGCTAAATTTTTCAATCTTTCTATATTTTCAACTAGATTTTTTGTTTTTTCAGGAAGCTCCCTCATCTCCTTGTAATAATTTTTGGGTATTTTGCCAATTATTTTTTCTTCCATTTGTTCCTGCACTGCTCTTGCATTTGTTGCAAAGTTATGATAGTTCTCCATATACCCTTTTACTGTAAATGTATAATAAGGCAATACCCCTATTTGATTTAAGTCCTGTCTTAATTTTGCATTGTGACCTCTTCTTGATGAAGCAGCAGTAAGTACATGCTGATTTATAACTATCCAACCAGCTGAAATAAGTCTTTTTACAGCCTCTTTTGATTCAGGTGTGACTTCCATTGGAGATTCAAAATGAGTCTGGACCACAAATTGCTTTATTCCAACTCTTAATGCTTTTTTCTTAAATTCATATAACATTTTTACAAGCTCATGTGTTATTCTCTGGGGGAGATAAATAGGAAGCCTCGTACCGAGTCTTACTCTTAATAATTCTGCATATTTATCTCCATCTTTTCTTTTTTTATTTGCATTTTTTTTGTTTTCTGCCATTTTATAAACTGCATTAAGAATTTCTGAAAGGGTTTTATCTGAACTCATAAGAGCATCTCCTCCTGTTATCAGAATATCACGCAACTGTGAATCATCTTCAAAATATTTCATTAATTCTTTAAGTTTCTGTGGCCAGCTATTTTTTGGTTTGAGTTTATTCAAGTTGAAGTTTAAATTTCCATTTTGAAAGTTGTACATTCTCTGGCATGAAGTACAAAGCCCCCCACATGCACGACCCATGGAATCAGGGATCAGTATGGCAACATCCGGGTAACGCCTGTGAACATTATGAAAAGATGGAAGGAGCCACCCAGCTGCATTTGGTTTTCCTGGCTCAACCTCATCCTCCTTCTCCCATGCAACAATCTTCCCAAATTCATCAACAAGCTTTTGTGTATATATCACATAATCTCTTATTGCAAGATCTGCTCCTATTGCAAAATATGGAACTCTAACATGGAGGAGTGAAATATAATAGGGATTAACAAAAAATGGGACACCTGCTTTTTCTGCACTATATAGAACTTTCATTGTGTCAGGATCCAGAGAATTTCCAAGCATTTCATTGAGGTTATCAGGAGTGCGTACAGCAAATTTAAGGTGAAACCTGCTGTCTTTCCACCATTCAAGAGCTTTTATGAATTTTTGCTCATAAGACATGTTGGGATTGAATCTGAATCTGGATGAGATTATTTTACTTTCTTCGATTTTTTTTATAATTATATTCAGGATTCTGTCTCTGTTTTCTTCTCTAAGTTTAATTATACGTGGATCTAACCCTGAAGGGAACCTGCTCATCCATTCCATTACCTGTTTCTTTTCTGGTACAACTCTTATTTTTTCCCCACAAAACTGCCTGAAAAGTTCTAGCATATCTTCAAAAAAATATGGTTTTGCACCGCCAGTTCCCAATGTAACAGCAAGCCATATCATTTTCATAGGATTACTAACAGCAATTTCATCCCTAAGATTTAAATCTTTAAATTCCCTTCCTGCATTATCTATATAATCCAGAATCCTGATTGCTGCATAATCTTTCCATTTTAATGACTCAAATGCTCTACGCCCTTTTAATTCGTTTTTATAAAATTTCATAGCAACAGGAGATGCTTCTAATTCTTCTAACACCCAGTTTTTAACGCCTATTAAGGCTTCGGTTTCATTTCTTGCTTTTCTCATTATATCTTCAAGTTTTGGGTTTTCAATTAAAAGTTTTTTCAGTAACTTACGAGATTTCACATTGATTGCAATTTTATCCAGATCATGTACTTTCAGAGGCGCATCATTCCTTATCTTTAAACACCCTGATTTGTCTGCCATAATCCTCTCCTTAAAAACTTGTTTTTATTTTTATATTTTAAAATTTAAATGTCAAGTTTAAAATTCAAAAAGTATGGGTTTGATTTATCAAACCCTTTGTCCCAATCATCGCCCCCTTTTACTTTACCCTTTTCCTTGCATTCTTTTTTAATTTATTTTATGATTAAATTTTAGGAGTAAACAAATGGATTTGAGAAAGGAAGAGAGAATTTTTGGAATAAAAAATATTAAAATCATTGATGGAGATCAAACTTATCCCGTTACTTTAATGAACATCTCAAAAAAAGGATTATCTGTAAAATCAGAGTTTTCCTTTCCAACCTTTAAAGCCATTGAAATAAAGATTTCTATTAGAGAAAAACAATTTAAAATATCCGGTAGTGTCCGTTGGGTAAATGAAAACCCGGGAAAGGGAAAACCTAATTTTAAGGAGATCGGTATATCCTTAATCACCCCCCCTGAAGAATACCTTCAATTACTTGAGGAGATCTTAAATCCAAAAAAAGAAGATAAAGCATAGCAAAAATCTTGACAAAATCTATCGTCCCCGATAGTCTTAAATTGTGGTTTCTGCTCCGATCTTCCACACACCTCTTTCCCGAAAAGCCGGAATTGTCTGTCTTCGTGCAAGGTTGATCAGTGAGTTTAGAGATTTTTCACTTGATTTTGCATATTCCGAAAGATAGATGATTGATTCACCCTTAAGATATGAAATCCGTTTATGTAACGATTCAAGTGATGCAAGTACGATAATTTTCTCCATAGTTTTTGTGTTTTTGGAATCATTGTAATCACGAAATGATTGATAGTAAATCTTCTTTTCCTTATCTCTGATTATTAAATTCGGGAATCCGAGCTTATTTAGCTGAAAATTAACAATAACTCTTCCTATTCTCCCATTTCCATCTAAAAAAGGGTGGATCGTTTCAAAATCCAGATGAAATTTTGCAATTTTATCTATCGGGTAATCATCGATATTACTTTCATACTCCGATAAAATAGCATCAACCATTCTTTCGACATGTTCCGGAGGTAGTGCAATATGTGAACCGACACGGACATATTCGTTTTTCGTCCTAAAGCATCCTGCAATATTATCATCGATATTTTCTATTAGCATTTTGTGAACCAGAAGTATTGTTTCTGACGTTAAGGATAGTTCGTTTCTTTTAAGTTCAAAATATTCCATCACGCGGGCAAGATTTTTAGCCTCAAAGATCTCCCGGATAGAAACATTTCGGGACACTTCTTTGTCAAGAAGGATTTTTTCCGTTTCCTTAAGGGTAAGAGTTGAGTTTTCTATTGCATTCGAATTGAATACACTCTCCGAAAGTTCCGCTTCGTTAATAATTTTAAGCAGTGATTCTTTCCCTGTGGAAAATCGATTGTATTCAGCTCCCAATATTTTTATTCTTTCTCTTACATGATTGGAAGTTGTCATGAACATACTGTACTATATTAACGCTATTTTGTCAAATTTCCGTTAATATGTTTGATTTTTTAAGCATATTAACGGTTTTTTTGATTTGTTCAGGATCAAACTCTGCAAATTGTCAACCCCCGGCCCCCTTCCATTAATTACAATTATTTCAATTCTATTGTTGAACATCTTTATTAAAATCATCCATTAAGTCCTCTGGGAATTTCATAGGAAATTCCTTTTACCTTTTTACTTGTTACTCGTCCACTCATCTACCCATCCACCCATCAACTCTTCACTTTTTCCTTTTACCTTTTTTTGAACCCAAAACTCAACATCATAAATATTTATATAATTTGCTTATAATTGAGATTTTATGGTAAAACTTTTATTTAATATTATTAAACTTAATTTAGGAGGATAATAATGAAAGTTAAATTGATTATCATGTTTGTTTTTATAGGGTTATGCATGCCAAGTCTGATGGCTCAGAAAAAATATGACAAAAACTCTACAACAGTTAAACCCCGTATTCCGACCAGGGTGAAATTGCCGGATCTGACAATTACAAACATCAGAGTGATTAAACTCAATAATGAGTGCAAGGTCGAAATCACAATCAAAAATATCGGCACAGCCGGTGTTCCAGATGAGAAGTATGGGATGGTTGGGGATGACAGCAAAGCATCGTCTGTAAGGGTTAAGATTGGATCCATACCCTCAGTTGGTAATTACTTACGTAACGTTGATCGTGATGGGAAATTAAAAATACCGGGTGGAGAGGTTAAGAATATTTGGTTTAAAACCGATAGTTTTTCCACAGTTCCTCCTGGACTTCACTCCATTACAGCAATAGCAGATGATAATTCCAAAATTTCTGAACTAAATGAGCACAATAACCGTTTAACCAAACGGTTAAAGTGCCCAAAGCCAAAAGGACCAGATCTAATTGTTAAACGTGTGTATATCAAACCAAGTAATCCCGGCACCAATGATCTAATCTACTTCTTTGCTGAGATTCAAAATATTGGTACACTATCTGCACCTGTCTCAAAAGCCTCATTCCGAATCGGTGGTGAAACAAAAGGCAAAATTTTCTACATCCCAGTTCTCAATCCTGGCCAATCCTTTAAGATCAGCCGTAAAATGCGATTGTCTGTGGCACAGAACTATCTGGTGACAGTAATAGCGGACGTATATAATGTAGTTGCTGAAATTGATGAGAGCAATAATAAAAAGAAATTTGCCTTTACTGTTAATTAGAAAATATAAGAAAAGAGAGGGTATGGATTAAGTTCAAGTCCAGCAGTTGTAAATATTATCAAACCATGATCAGAGAACTGATTGTGTTTCAAGAGAAGAAATAAGGGGTGAACAAGAATCAATACTTCAAAAGACCGCATATGTTAAGACTTATTATATGAAAAAAATATTTATTTTTCATATAATAGAGACGAAATGGGAGCAGGTGCAG
>Ga0210003_1000677_pt1 | contig 30788 bp, 24 predicted proteins | sample LantaG_FD_182804 | JGI IMG/M metagenome (GOLD analysis project Ga0210003, IMG submission 182804) | Deep subsurface microbial communities from Baltic Sea to uncover new lineages of life (NeLLi) - Landsort_02402 metaG (SPAdes) (version 2) | ecosystem: Environmental > Aquatic > Marine > Oceanic >... | reverse complement strand
GGCGCGGTCCTCGAGGCGCGCCGCTCGCTCTTTAAGAGCCAAAGCCGCCTTGGCCGCCGAGCGGCGGGCGACCTTGCGCTTGTGGAAGCCCGTGACAAAGTCCCTGCATGCGATTTTTTTTTTTTTTGCGAGGTGAAGGCGGCGGGGGTCGGGGTCGGGGTTGAGGGGGAAAAAAGAAAGAAAGGAAAAGAGAGTTTCTTCTTCTCCACCTAGCCGCGGACTCTCGCATTCTCGCCTCTTTCTCTCTCTCTCCTCCTCTTTTCTCTCTCCCCCTCTCCTCTCTTCTTTTTACCTGACCGCGGCAGGGTCGAACGTGATCTCCAGGCCGCTGCTGTTGCCGCCCTTGCGCTTCTTGGAGTCGCGTCGGTGCTGCTGCTGCGGAACTGGGGGCTGGCCTCCGCGACGATGGGCAAAGCCGCGACCGCCTAGGCCGCCGCCACTCGAGCCTGCATGCCGGCCTCCTCCCGTTCCTCCTCCTCCTCTCCCGCCACCGCCACCGCGACCTCCAACAGCGCCAAAGCCGCCTCCGGTGCCTGCGCCTGGCCTGTCCCGAGGGATGACCTCCTCGAGGTAGCGGCCAGACATTTAGAGAGAGAGAGAGAGAGAGAGAGAGAGAGAGAGAGAAAGGTTTTTTGAATTTCGATGCCTCTCTTTTTTTGATTTTTTGTTCAAAGTCTGAGGAACTCCATTTTTTCGTTTCTCGACGAAAACTTCTCGATCAAATGCTTCGCTGCTGTCCGCCAAGCCCTCCTTCCATCGCGAGCAGCAGCAGCCGCAGCAGCAGCTCGTCTCCCTCGTCACCAGAGATGCGGCGCGCCGCTCTCTTGAGCCTCAGGCGATCTCTGGGGCGAGAGAAAGGATGCAGCAGCTTGCTGGGCGACGCTTTCGTCGTCCGAGCGATCTCAACTTCTTCGTCTCCGTCGTCGACCTCTTCGACCTCTTCTTCTTCGTCCTCCTCTTCCTCTTCCTCTCCTCTCCCCCCTCTCTCCGCGGCCCTCGCCCGCGCCCGCGCCCGAGCAGCCACCCCGGACCTCACCTTCCGCGTCGCGGGCGTCTCCTTCGAGGGGCGACAGCTGGCGGCCTCTCACTTGCGCAAGGGCCAGCCGGTCGCGCTCCTTCGGGAGCGGGGCAACGCGTTCGACCCGCGGGCCGTCGCCGTCGAGACGCTGGGAGGCGGGGAGCAAGGGCGGATAGGATACGTTCCGCGCGGGGAGACGGAGGCGGTGCTTCCCGGGGACGCGGACGCGGCGTTCGCGTTCGTCCGCTCGGTCGGGAGGGCTCACTTGAAAGAGGACCGAGGAGGAGGTGAAAACGAAAGCGAAAACGACGACGACGAACACGAAAACGTCGAAGAAGGGGAGCGAGAGCCGCTGGGGCCCTGGGGCGTCTCCGTCGTGGTCAAGCCGGGCCTCCCCCCGCTCGAGATCGACGCCCTTCCCGCGGAGATCGTCGCCGGAGCGGGGCCGCTGTCCTCGGCCCTGCCGCCGCAGGAGTGGAGGAGGCTCGCGAGGGAGGCGGCCGCGGCCTCCGGGTTCCGATGCTCGGTGACCGGCGGCGTCGGCGGAAACGGAGGTGGAGTTGGAGGAGCTCAAGGAAGCGAGACCGAAACTGAAACCGAAGGAAAGCAGCGTTGCGCTCCGGTCGAGGTTCACGAGCACTGGCGGCTGGACGACCGGGAGCGCTTGGCGACGCTGCTGGGCCTGAGGGCGCTGTGCCCCGAGGCGCACGACGTCGCGGTGAGTTTCTTTTTTAAAACTTTTCCCCCTTTTTTTTTTAAAACCTTTTTTTTTGTTTTTTTTTCGTTTTCTCACTTTTTTTCTTCCTTCGACTCCCAAAACAACAACAACAACAGCACGCCCTCTCCCTCCAGTCCCCGCAGGCCAGGGCCCGCGCCCTGCTCACCCTCCGGACGGTCAACGGGTGGAGCGCCGAGGACGCGGGAGTCTACTGGCGCGGGCGCGAGGAGCTCGCCCTCTCGCGGAGCGGCAGCGGCGGCGGCGGCAGCGGCGACGGCGAGCAACAGAAACCAAAGACGAAGACGAAGAAGAAATCTCCTCCTCCGTCGAGCAGCTGGCGCATCGACGCGCGGTGGCTGGAGTCGCAGGGCGTGGACCTGGAGGAGCTATCGCCGGCGTGGAGGCAGCTGCTGCTGTGATGTACAACAAAAGAATGTAAATAAGCAAATAACAGCGTTGAGAAGAGGTTTACAGATTTACAGTTGAGAGTTTTTGGCGGCGTTAGCTCTTCTTGCCCTTCTTCTTCTTCTCTCCGCCAATCTCCTTCTCTTTCTCCTCCTCCCCCTCCATCATTTCCGCCAGCAGCACCCTCTCCAGTGCCTCCTCCCCCTCCATCACAGCCCGCGCAGCCCTCTCTTTGACCATAGCCTCCAGCCCGGCGTCGGCGCGCGCCCCCGCGGACTGAAGAGCCTTTTCGGCGCCGGCGACGGCGTCGGCGGCCGCGGCCCGCGCCGCAGCGGCGGCCCTAGCCTCTCCCAGCGCCGCACTCTCCAAGGCCTGACGGCGCGCCGCGGCGGAGGCGCGGAGGGCCTCGATCTCGGCCTTGAGCTCGAGGGTGGAGCGCTTGAGGGTCTCGAGCTCCTGGGGTTGTTTGGTTTGGTGGTGGTGGCGGTGGTGGGAAGAAGAGGTTGAGTTTTTTCTTTTTCTTCTTCGACAATCGATTGGCTTGATCAATTGATAAAAAACGAATTCGATCTCTCTCTCTCTCTCTCTTTCTCTTTCTCTCTCCTCTTCTCACCTCGTTCCCAAAGCCCTGGTACCTCCGCCAGAGGTCCCGGATGCCGCGAATCATCGTCGTGAAAGCGGCGGCGAGAGAAAAAGAAGGAATTGGTTGACGAAGAAGAAGAAGGAAAGAGAAAGAAAGAGAAAGAAAGAGATTCGAGCTCTTGAGTTTTGTGTTTTGAAAATTTCCTCGACCTCCGACCTCGAAAAAATCGGAAAAATCGAAAGAAACTTATTACAAACGCCGCCCCCCCTCCCCCTCCCCGCTTCCCCGATGCCGAGAGTGTAAAACACAAGAGGATCAGGCAAGCAAGCAGAGGAGAGGCCCAGGCGGCGTGGATAAAAGTCTAAAAGTGATATTATCGAGTATCGAATGAATGATAAAACATTTCATTCGAGGGGAAAAAAATAGGGGGTAACGGAGAAGCTTGTTTTTGCCTAAACCTTGTTTTGTTTCTTTCTTTTGGATCTTTTTTCTCCTTTTCCGCGCGTTCCCCGCGCGTTTTTTTATTCACGAGACCACGCAGCGCCCGAGGGACGCAAAGGCCCCTCCGGCGTGCTCTTCGTCATCGTTTTCGTCGTCGTCGTCAGTTTCGTCTTCGTCACTTTCGTCAGTTTCGTCGGAACTGGAACTAGAATCATCAGAAGAGGAGCTTTCTTCTTCTTCTTCTTCCTCTTCCTCTTCCACCTCCACCTCTGCTTCCCTCTCAACAGCAGGAGCAGGAGCAGGAACAGGAGCAGCGGCATCAGCAGCAGCGATGAAAGCGGCAGCAGCGAGGACCCGAGCCTTCGAAGCAGCGGCGGCCGCGGCAGCGACGGCGGCGGCAGCGGCTGCGGCCGCTGCGGCGGCAGAGGAGACGGCAAAACCGTCTTCGTCGTCCGACGACGTCTCCTCCTTTCCTTCGGCGAAGTCGTTGTCGTCGTCCCCGCTCTCGATGGCCGAGCCGGACAGCCGGAGCCTCTCGAGGGACGGCAGGGAAGGAGGTAGAGGAGGAGGAAGAAGAGCGGGAGTAGCAGCGATGGCAGAAGTAGAAGGAAGTTGAGGAGGAGCAGCAACTCCTCCACCACCCCCAACTCCTCCACCTCCACCTCCACCAATTCCTTCCTCCTCGCCCGCCCTCTCTCCGTAGAGCCTCCCAGTGGCGGTGTCCCTCCAGACCCTGAAGGTGGTGCCGTCGGAGACCAGCAGCGAGCCCGACGAGGATAAGGGCATGGTCCTGGGTCCCCCGGAGGAGGATAAGGCGGGCGGAGAGGAGGAGGAAGAAGAAGGAGAAGACGAGGAGGAGGGAGGGGAGGAAGCGAAAGCTGCGTTTGCCGGAGCTCTCGTCGTCGTCGCTGCTGTCGCTGTTGTTGTCGCCGTCGTCGTTGTCGCAGTCCCCGCGGCTGTCAACGGAGATCTCCTGGAAGCCCCCGGCGCCGCCGACCCGCCTGTTGCACCCGCGAGAGCGTTCGAGGCCGGAAAGGGCCCCGAAGAAGGAGAAGGAGCGGAAGAGTCGTTCGATAAGAGCAGCAGCACGTCCATCTTGGCGACGGGGACGACGCCGGCGAGCGTCGGGATGCACCCGCCAAAGGCCAGTCCTCCCGCCAGAGAGTGGCCCGCCGTCCTTGCGGGCCCCGTGGGCCTCCCCTGAACCAGCAGTGAAGGAGCGGAAGAGGAAGAGGAGGAAGAAGAAAGAACAGCAGCAGCAGCAGCAGCAGCGGAAGAAGAAGAAGAAGAAGAAGAAGAGGTCAAAGCTTCTTCGCTCCTGTCTGACTTGTGCTGCTGCCCCCTCTCCCTCCTCCCCTCCCCGCACCTCCAGGTGAGCGAGGGGAGGTGGAGCGCGTGCGCGTCGCCGAAGAAGCCCCCGGCGGCCGGGGACCCGCCGGAGACGACGAGCCAGGGGGCGGCGTCGGAGAGCGGGGTAGGGGAAGGGGCCGGGGCGAGGCGGAGAGGCGGCGGCCTCCTTTTGTTATTCTTTTTCTTTTTTTCGCGTTCCGTTTCGCCGCCGCCGCCGCTCTTTCCACCTTCTTCTTCGTCTTCTTCCTCGTCGCCGTCGTCGTCGTCAAAGGTCTCCCCGCAGACGACGTCGCACCCGAGCCTCCAGGCCCCGGCACGCTGCCTCACTGGAGGGCACCAGCAGCAGTCGGAAGAAGAGGCGTCAGCGGAAACGGGAGACGAGCCAGCGGGAAGGGGGAAGACTTGGCCGAACGTCGCCCCCCCTCCTCCGCCTTCCTCTGCCACTGAAGCCGCCGCAGCCGCAGCCGAGGCCGCGGCCCCCTCCACGGCCTCCCTCGCCTCTTGCAGCGCCGCGGGACCGGCGTGCCACTGCCAGGTCGCTAGATCCAGGGCCCAGGGCACCAGCGACTGCAGCTGGCCCCTGAGGCCGAGAAGGGCGCCGCCGCCGGCGGCGCGGGCGTTTGTGCCGCCGATGCCTCCGCCGTGGCCTCCGTTGCCGTTGCCGTTGCCGTTGCCGTTTCGACCTCCTCTGCCGCCTTCGTCGTGACCCGTCCTGTAGCCCCCGACCACCACCAGCTGCGGGTTCCCCGTCTTTGGGCAAGCCCTCGTGGTCGAGAGGTGCAGCGCCCTGGCCCCGGGCCCCGCGGCGCGCAATCTCGCGGCCGAGGCCGCCGCCCGCGCCGCCGCCTCGGCCGCGGGCGTCGTGCCGGCCCCTCCCAAGAAAAAAAGAGAAGCCAGCGCCAGCACCCGAGGGTCCGGCCTGGTGAGCTTGCGGCTCCAGGTCAGCGAGAGCAGGTCCAGGACCCAGGCCGTCGTCGGACAGGTAGGAGAGGAGGAAGAGGGAGAGGGAGAGGAAGAGGAAGAGGAAGAGGAAAGAGATGGAAGAGAGGCAAAGGCGTTGCCGCTCCCTCCTTCTCCACCTCCTCCTCCTCCGTCGCCGAAATCGCCGAAATCGCTCGCGCGGACCCCTACCCCCTCGCCCCCGAGGACCACCAGGCACGGCCTCTTTGCATTATTAATGCCGTCGTGGCTCAGGAAGAGCTCCATCGAGTGGTGAAACCGGGCAGAGGGGGCACTTCCGTTTCCGTTTCCGTTCCCGTTTCCGTCTCCTTCTCCTCCTCCGCCTCCTGCTAATCCCTCCCGCTGCAGCGTCCTCAGCGCGGCCCACGTCGCCCTCCTGCCGTCTTTGCTCACCCAGAGGGCCTCCAACGTACCCCCTTGCCCAAACTCGGTCCCGTCTTCCGCCGCGTAACCCCCGAAAACCAAAAAGGCGTCGCCGCCTCTTTTCTTTAAATCCAAGAGGTCCCGGGCCGCGCCCGCAGCCACGAGGGCTTCCGCCGCCAGCGGGCAGTGGGAGAGGAGGTCGAGGGCGACGGCGGCGTGGCGGAAGCGGGCGCGCGGGACGTAGAGAGGAGGAAGGGGGGGTGGAGCGGGAGTGGAAGTGGAAGCGGAAGGAGCGGAAGTGGAAGGAGAAGAGGTGGCAGCGTTGTTGTCGTTGTTGTCGTCGTTGCTGCGAGATAGGCCCTTTTCTTCTTCTTCTTCTTCTTCTTCTTCGTCGGCTTCTTTTTCTTCCTCTTCTTCCCTCCAGGTGCCGACCCGCGGGCGCGTCACCCTCGGCAGGAGCAAACGAGAACGAGAAGACGACTCGGAATCGCAGTCCGAAGAGCCGAAAGCGTCGACGACCAGCACGTCGAGCTCGCCCCTCGTCCCTCCATCGCGGGAGACGCCGCCCGTGACGACGAGCCGCGCCCTCGTCGTCCTCCTTCCTCTCCCTCCTCTTGTTTTCCCGCCTCCTCGAGAAGAGACGGCTGCCGCGGGCGTGGCCGCGTGGCCCGAGCGGGCCAGGGCGCGGCGCAGCGGCGGGCGGGGCATCGCCGCGGGCTGGAAGAAGCGGAGGCGACTAGGAGCTTGCCCCGTCGCTGCTGCGGCCGCTTCCTCCCTTTCGCTTTCGTCGTCGTCCCTCTTCTTCTCGCGGGCCTCCTCCTCCTCGACTGCCGCCTGCAGCCCCAGCGCGACTTTTTTACTCCACCGGAACCCTGGAATCATGAAGGAGTGCGCGTCTCGCACCGTCGAAGCCCACAAAAGGGCCCTGCGCGTCGCCGCGGCGGCCCTGGCCCGGGCCCTCGAGGCGGCGGCGTCGGCCGCGGCGAGGAGGAGGGCTCGGGCCTCTGTTCCGGCGGGTTCTTTGTCGTTGTTGCTGCTGCTTGCAAGCTCCTCCGCCGAGTCCCGCGGCTCGGCGAGGGGCTCACTGAGCGCTTTTCCCTCTTCTTGTTCTTCCTCTTCTGCTTCTTCTCCCTCTCCTTCCTCGAACAGAAAGTCGAGCCGCTGCAGCGCCGCGGCAAAGGTGCCCAGCGCCGCCCTCGCCCTCCCTTCCCAGAGGCTCTCGGCGAAGGGGCCCTCGTAGGCAGCGGCGCGGAGTAAGGTGCAGGAGGCCCCCGCCGAGGCGACGTCCCTCGCGGGGAGGCGCTCGACGATCTGTTTTTTTTTTTTTTTTTGAAAAGAGTCGGGGTTGAAGAAGATAGAAAGGAGAAAGAGAGAGAGTTAGTCGTCGTTGTCGTTTTTTCGGTCGAGATGCGTAGACTCAGTTGTTGAACTTTTTTGCGCCCTCCGCCTCACCAATCGCAGCGTCTCCACGTCCAGGTCGAGGAGGGTCGTGCAGCCCTCGACGGCTCCGGGCGCGGCGCGCGGAGGAGCGGGCTCGGGCTCCTTCATTTTTGGAGGGGGAAAGAGAAGGATTCGCTCTCGCTCGAAGGCGAGCTGATGTTTGCTTTTTTGTGGCTTGAATGGAGAAAAAAACGGAAAAAAACGAAAAAAACCCATCACTTTCTTTTTCCATCACTTTCTCGCAGTCCGTCGTTCTCACTGCCAAGAGCTCGCTTTGCTCCTAGATCCAAGGGAATTGCTCTCTCGATCTGTCCATCTTCCAGAGATAGAACGCGAGAGAGAAGCAGAGGCAAAAACCCAGCCTGCCACAGAAAACCTCTTTGTTGATCGATCGATCTCTCTCTTTCGACCTCCTTTTTCTTCTTCAACCCCGACTAGAAGAGAAAACTCCAACCTTTCCCCTTCCACCAAACATGCCTTCCCAGTCAATCGCCGGCTGGTGCGCCCTCGTCACGGGGGCCTCCTCGGGCATCGGAGCCGCCACGGCAAAGGCACTGGCGAAAGAGGGGTGCAACCTCGTCCTCGTCGCCCGGAGGCAAGAGAGGCTCGAGGCCCTCAAGGCGGAGATTCTCTCGGGTTCCGTTTCCTCTTCCTCCCACCCAGATCTCAAGGTCCACACCGCGGTGCTCGACGTCCGCGACGCCAAGGCGGTGTCCGACTTCCTCACAACCCTCCCCGAAGGCTTCGCAGAGATCGACATCCTGGTCAACAACGCCGGCTTGGCCCTGGGAGTCGAAAAGGTCTCCGAGCTGCAAGACGCCGACGTCTCCGTCATGGTCGAGACAAACTGCCTCGCCCTGTCTCGCTTCACCCGCCTGGTGACCCCCGGGATGCTGGCTAGAGACAGAGGGCACGTCGTCAACGTAGGCAGCGTCGCGGGGAGCTACCACTACGGGGGAGGCGCCGCTTACTGCGCGACCAAGGCCTTCGTGCTGGCCTTCACGGATTCGGCACGCAGCGACCTGGTGGACTCGCAGGTCCGCGTGACGCTGATCTCCCCCGGGGCGGTGAAGACGGAGTTCGGCGGCGTGCGCTACAGGGGCGACGAGCAGAGCGCGAACAAGGTTTATGAAGGGATCGACGCGCTGACGGCCGACGACTGCGCCGACGCCGTCGTCTTCGCCGTCACCCGCCCCGCCAACTGCCAGATCGGGGACATCACCCTGTGGGCCACGAGGCAGGCGACGCCGCAGGTGTACGGGAGGAGGAAGGGAGGGTAGGGAGGAGAGGGGGAAAGAGAGAGAGGAGGAGAGGGAGAAAGTTTTTTTTCTTCTTCGGGTTTTTGTTGTTACACTTTCGTTTTTTCATTTCCTCTCTTCTTTTTCAGGAGCAGCAGCAATGGAAGCGGCGGCGGCGACGACGCCGCCCCACTTGCCCGAGCTGCGCACGACGCCGCGGACTGGGGCGGTGATCTTTGCCGGCGGCTGCTGAGGCGGAGGAGGAAGGGGAAGTCGAGGAGCCTTTGAGGGCGGAGGCGGCGGCGGCAGAGGAGGAGGAGGAGGCAACGGCAACTCTCCTTCTTTTTCCTCTTCTTCTTCTTCTTCTTCTTCTTCTTCCCGCGGCCGCTTTATTGTTCTCGTGGTTGCTGGCGCGGCGAAGATCACGGCGCCCGACGACCTTGAGTTGCCACGGTCCCGCTGCTGGTAGATAGAAGGGAGGGGCTGAGCAGCAGCAACGGGGTCGTCGTCGGTCGCCGCTCCTGCCGCTGCCGCTGCCGCTGCCGCTGCCGCTGCCGCTGCCGCTGCCGCCACCGAATGAGAAGAAGAAAGAGGAAGAGGAAGAGGACCCGAAGAGACCTTGTTTTTGTGCGTCGAGCTCGCCCAGCGCGCGGCCAGCACGGCCTCGTGGACCGGCGGCGGCGGGAGCTCCCCTTCCTCCTCTTCTTCCTCGTCGTCGTCGCCGGCGGAAGAGGGTCCGGGCTCCTTGTTCGTCGAGGGTGGTGTTCGAGCTTCTTCTGTTGAGTTTTTTCGTTTGCGTTTTCGTTTTTTTGTTTTTCCTTTGTCGTCGTCGTTTTGTCTCCGAGTGAGATAATCGCCGTCTCTTCTCTCTTTCTGCCCTCGCTGGTTCCCTTTTCCTCCTCCCCTCCAAACGCGCGTGCGACCTCCATCACATCGCAGTCAAAGCACCGCACGCGCAGAAATCCATACCCTCGTCGGCCATCTTGAAAGCAAGGAAGCGGAAAAGAAGAAAGTCGAAGATCGTTTTTGTGACTTCACCACTTTTTTCGCCTTTTTTTTTCTTCCTCCGTTCTTTTTTTCAAGCCAATTGAAATGCCCGCTTGACGCCCCGCTCGCGGCCGCTGCTGCAGCGCTCCAGCTTAAAGAAGAAGAAAAAAAGCACCATGCCCACGACAACCGTCCGCGTCCGCTGGCTGGACGGCGCGATCAGGGAGGTGATGCTCGAGGAGGAAGCGCCGTCGATCGCCGACCTTCGCAGGGCCGTCGCCGCTGTCGCCGGCGACGTCGCTCAGCTAGCGACCCGCAAGAGCTGCAAGCTCTACCTGCGCGGCTCGGAGCTCCGCGAGGACTCCGCCGCCCTGCAGATCGAGCCGGGGGAGACCGTGGCGTGCGTTGTTCGCGGGGATTCGAAGAAGAACAGGAGGAGCAGGAAGAGGAAGGAGGAAGAGGCGGAGGAAGAAGAGGAAGAGGAAGAGGAAGAGGAAGAGGAAGAGGAAGAGGAAGAGGAAGAGGAAGAGAAGGGAGAAGAGAAGAAGGCGCGCCCTGTCGCTCCTCCTCCTCGACCTCCTCCTCGACCTCTTCCCCCTCGGCCTGTTCCGCCTCCGCCTCCAGAAGAAGAAGAGGAGACCGGAGACGACCCCGACCTCCTCCTCCTCCCTCATGCCCTGCGCTCCCTCGAGCTATCTTTTAGACCCCTGCTGGCTGCGTATGACTTCGTCTCTCGCAGGCAGCTCCGCGCGACGCTTCCGCTTTTGGTCTCGGCCGCGGCGCCGCTGGTGGCTGCCGCGGCCGCGGGGGTTTCTTCTTCTTCTTCCGCTTCTTCTTCTTCTCCCGCTTCTTCTTCCGCCGACGTCGTCGTTGATGAGGCTTCGATCAGGGCCTGCGCCGCTCTCTGCCCCGAGATGATCTCTCTGCGAGGAGGAGAAGGAGGCGGAAGAGGAGTAGAAGGGGGGAAGCGGAAGATGATTAGTGCTTCGAAAGTTCCTCCTCTCTCCCCGACAACAGCGCTGCTCTCCTCTGTCGTCGCTGCCGCTCCGAGTTTTCCTTCTGCTTCTCTCCCTTCTCCCAACGATGACGGCGAGGGGCAGCGAGCGCAGGGAGATCTGAATGAGAACGCGCCCTTCCTTGAGATCTCCAAGATCCGCACTCGAGGGGCCTCGTTCCCTTTCCTGAGCGCCGGAAGAGGAGGAAGAGAAGGAGGAGAAGGAACAACAGCGGCAGCTGCAGCTCCTCCTCCTCCGAGAACGCGCGTCGTGGTCTTTCGCGCCGCGCTCCTCCGCGCCGCCGCGGCCGCCGCGGCCTCCGGGGTCGTCCCTCGCGAGGCGCCTCTCGGGGCCTTTGTCGAAGCCTTCAGAAGAGAGGCCTCGCGCAGGGCAGAGGAGGAGGACGAGAAGAGGCAAGCGGGAAGCGGAGAAGAGGAGGAAGAAGAAGTCGACGACGACAACGACGACAAACCCGCCTCTGCCGCCGATCTTCCTTCCTCCTCTTCCTCTTCTTCAGCGGCTCTCACCGCCCTCTTGCTCGCCGACGACGCCAGGCACCGCCTCCCCTCCGTGGCCGATTTCGTCGAGCATAGGCTGGCCGGGGCCAGGTGGTACTCGGGGCAAATAGAGCACGGGCGGACGCTGCGGCCGCGGGCTGCCAAATTTCTCGCTGTCGCCGGCGGCAACGGAGGAAGAGGCGGCGGCGGCGGAGGAGGAGGAGGAGGAACCTCTTCTTCTGCCTCTGCTGCTTCCGCTGCCCTTGAGTGGCTGATGACCCCGCCCCTGCTCGCCGCCGCGGCCGCAGCCGGGGTGGCCGACGGGGGCCGCTCCCTCTACGAGCACCAGGCGAGGGCGGTGCTGCTTTCCTCTTCCTCTTCGACTTCGACTTCGGGTTCTAGCTCTTCTCTTCCGTCGCCGTCGCCGTTTATCGTCGTCGCGCCGACGGCCGCGGGCAAGTCGCTCTGCTTCGTGCTCCCGATGCTCCGCTTTTTGTTGGAAGACACTTTCGCCACGGCCCTGCTGCTGTACCCCACGAAGGCCCTGGCCGCGGACCAGCTCCCCGCTGTGCGGAGGGCGCTGTTGGCGGCGGGGCTGGACAAAGACGACGGGAGGGAAGGGAAGAACGACGACGGAAACGGAGGAGCAGAGAGAGCTCCGGTGGCGGCGCTTTTCGACGGCGACGTCCCCGCCTCGGAGCGGGAGAGGCTCCTCCCCCCTCCTGTCTCCAACCCCTGGTCGCCGCTGCGCACGCGGGTGCTCCTGGCCAACCCGGACGTCATCCACGCCGCGCTCTTGCCCGCCGCGACCCCCCGGAACCGCACTGGAGGCGGAAACGGAAACGGGAGCGGCAACGGCAACGGAGGCGGAGCGACGCGCTTCGTCGCCGGCTTGTCGCTCGTCGCGGTCGACGAAGCGCACTCCTTCTCGGGCGCCTTCGCGTGCCACGCTTCTCTGGTGCTGCGCAGGCTGCGGCGGAGCTGCGAGGCCGCCAAGGCGCTGATGGCGATGGGGACAACGGGGGGAGGAGGGAACGGAGGGAGGAACGGAGGGAGAGGAGAAGAAGACGACGAAGAAGGAGGGGGGAGAAGAATTTCGCCGGCGGCGGCAGAGGCGGACGCCGCTGCAGTCCGGCCCCCGCCGCTGTTCGTGGCCGCCTCCGCCACGATAGGCAACCCGAGGGAGCACGCCGCGGCCCTGCTGCCGCTCTCGGCCGAGGAGAGGGCGCGGGGGAACAACGGGGGCGTCGAGGTCATCGAGGGGGACGGCAGCGGCGCGGGAGCGAAGACTTTCTTGCTGTGGAACCCTCCGACGCTCTCGTCTTCGGGGGCGGCCTCTCCTGCTGCTCATGCTCCAGCTCCTGCTGCTTCTCGCCCTTCTCTTCCCTCCAAGCGCGCCAGGCAGGAGGCGGTCAGGGCCGCGGTGCGAGAGGCGGAGCAGGCGAGGAGGAGCGGGCCCAGGCTGCTCCTGCGGCCGTCGCCGTCGTCGTCGTCGTCGCTCGCCGCGGAACCCGCCGGGAATCCCGCTTCCTCTTTACCTTCTTCTCCCCCTTCCTCTGCTTCCGCCGGAGCCAACAACGACCCTTTCGGCCTCTCCAAGGACGAGTGGCTCGCCGCTGCTCGCCTGGGCAAAGCCAGGGCGAGGGCCGCCGCGGACGCGGAGGCGGCGCTTCCCCTTCCTCCTCCTCCTCCTCCTCCTCCTCCTCCTCCGGCCGCCGCCGCCGCCGCCGCCGCCGCTGCGCGCTTGCCGGCTCGAGCTCTTTCTTCTGCTCTTCCTCCTCCGCTGCCGCCGCCGCCGCAGTCCCCCGGCAGGGGCGGGCGCTACCTCGCCCCGCTCCCTCGTGCTCCTGCGCCTGTCTCCCACGAAGAAGAAGAAGACGAAGAAGAAGAAGGAAAAGCGCCGTCGTCGCTTCTTCCTCGCTCCGCCGCTCCGCTGCTCCCGATGGAGGAGGTGCAGCGGAACCAGGAGGAGCTCGCCGCCGCCGCCAAGCAGCTCCAGCAGCAGCAGAAGAGGAGCTCGAGATCCTCCTCCTCCTCCCGCCCGCGCTCCCTGATGATTCTTGGAGCAGAAGCGACGGGAGGAGGAGGAGGAGCGAACGGCGCGTTTGACGCCGCCGCAGCGCTGCTGCTACGGCGGAACGGCGGGAACAAGACGAGTCAGGGATTTAACATCTCCAACGGCGGCCTCCCTTCCGCTTCCCCTTCCGACTCCGACTCCGCAGCCGCCGTCGCCTCCCTTGACGCCGCCATCGCGGTCAGGGAGGCTGGAGAAGCAGCAGCAGTGAAGAGCAGTTCCGGCGGCCTCCCCCCGCGCTGGCGCGAGAGGCACGGCGCCGCGGGAGTCGACCGGCGCGACCGCCGCTCCTCGGCGATCGTCGAGTGCGCGCTGCTGCTCGCCGAGTGCTGCCGCGCGCGGCTGCGCACGCTGGCGTTCTGCAAGACAAGGAAGCTGGCCGAGCTGGTGGCGGCGCACGCGAGCCAGGCGCTGAAGGAGGCCGAGGAGAGGGAGGAGAAGGAGGAGAACGGAGGGGGGAGCAGCAGCAGCAGGAGGAGGAAGAAAACGAAGACAAAGACGAAGACTTCTCCTTCTTCTCAACCTCAACCCCCCCTCCTCCCTCCGCTCTCCTCCCGCGTCGCGGCCTACCGCGCCGGCTACGACCCCACGGCCCGCCGCGCCATCGAGCAGGCCCTGGCCAGCGGGCGAGTGCTCGGCGTCGCGGCCACCAACGCGCTCGAGCTCGGGATCGATTTACCTTTAGATGTGACTTTGCACTTGGGCCTGCCTCCGCGCGCGGCGACGCTCGCGCAGCAGTCTGGCCGGGCCGGTCGCAAAGATGGAGCCGCGTCTCTTCACATCGTGATTGCCTTCGACGGTCCCCTGGATCAGTGGTACGTGAGGCACCCGGAGCGTTTCTTCGGGAGGGCGGCGGAGGCCGCCGGTGGCGGGTTCGATCCGTTTCCTGCTGCTCCGGAGAACGGAACGACGACGGAAACGACGACGACGACAACAACGCCCGCCGCCTCCAAAGTCGACGAGGGCATCCTGGCCCTCCACATCACCTGCGCCGCCGCGGAGTGCCCCCCTCTTGACTGTTCGGGCACCGGAGACGACGCTCGCATCTATTTCGGGCCGAGACTGCCCGCAGTGGCGCTGGAGCTGGTGAAGAGGGGCGTGCTCGTCGGAGGCGACTTTTGGAGCGGAGGAGGGAACCAAAATCCAACCACTCTTTCTTCTTCTTCAGGCAGGCAGCAGCAGCGGCAGCGGCACTCGGACTACGACCGAGATGCCGCCGCCGAGGCCGTGGTGGCCAGGAGGACGCCGCTCTACTTCGCTGGCGGCGTCTCTGCCGCTCCTGCTGCGAGCGGAGCAAGCAGCGGCAGCTCTCTCTTCTCCTCTGCTGCTCCTCCTTCCTTCTCGTCCCTCCCGCACTCGACTTTCGGCCTCCGCGCCATCGACGAGACCCGCTTTTCGATCGTGGACGACGCCACGGGGGCCCTGCTGGAGGAGATGGAGGCCTCAAAGGCCTTCTTCGTCGTGTGAGTGACTGACTTTTGAAGTTTTTTTCCCCCCCCAATTTTCGCCGCTTTTTTTTCCCTTCTCGACCTCCCTCTTTCTCATCTCCAAAAACTCACTTTTTCTTTTTTTCATAACTCGACCAACCCCACCAACACACACAGCTACGACGGCGCCGTCGTCCTCCGCCACGCCAGGCCCCACCTCTGCGTCTTCCTCTGCACGCGCTCTCGCGTCGCCCGCGTCAGGCCGGCGCCCGAAGTCAAGTTTTACACCACGATGAGGGACATGACGGATGTCTCTGTCGTCGGGGGCAACAACCTGCACCTCCCTCCACGGAGAAGCAGCCTCCTTTCTTCCTCTTCTATTTCTTCTCCCTTCCCTTCCCCGGCCGTGGCCGCCGACGCCCTCGTCACCACCCGCTTCCTCGGCTACCTCAAAGTGTGGCGAGCCACGAACCGGATCTTCGACTCTGTCGACCTCCACCTGCCGGACGTGCAGCTGAGGACGAGGGCCGCCTTCTGCCGCGTGCCCGCCAGTGCCGCCGTGAGGTGCCGTGACGAGCTGAAAGGGATAAAAAGCAAAGGAGAAGGAAGCGACAACAACGCGCCTCCTCAGCCGGAGCTGCGAGAGGGTTTGCACGCCGCCTGCCACGCCTTACTCTCGGCAGCCCCTGCCATCCTTGGATGCGACTCTTCGGACCTAGGGACGGAGTGCGATTCCCCCTACGACTCGAGGTTCAGGCCCATGCGGCTGCTGCTGTGGGAGAAAAATGGAGGCGGGAATGCGGGAGGCGGAGGTTTGGCAGAGAGGGCCGCGGACTCCTTTGGGGAGCTGCTGCTCGCGGCGCTTGACATCGTCGCTCACTGCCCCTCGTGCTGCTCCGCTGCTCCTCCTCCTCCTCCTTCTTCTTGTTCTTCTTCTTCTTCTTCTTCTCTATCTCCTCCTCCCCCTCCCCCGGAAGGGTGCCCCGAATGCACCTTCTGGTCAGGCTGTTCGGAGTACAATGCGGTGCTGCACAGGGGCGCTGCCAGGATCGTGCTGGAGGAGACCATCAGGGCCGCCGAGGCAGCCGCGGCGGCCTTTGATGGAGTAGGTGGAAGTGGTGGAAATGGCGCCGGCGACGGTGGAGGTGGCTTGTTTTGAGGGAAAAAAAACACCACTGACTTTTTCTTCCCCCTTGATTTTTATTGAAGCAACTTGTAAAACTCTTTTGCTCTCTGTATCTCTCTGTGTCAATCGATCCGGGAAGGAGGAGGAGGAGGAAGGCTGGTCCGGGGGCGCGGCGCATGAAAGACAGAGTTGCTCTTTTTTCGAGGTCGAATGTTTTCGTCATTTCTCTCTTCTCCTCGGCGGCTTTTTTTTTCCGATCTATCGAAGAAAGAAAAAAGAAACATGCTCCATTCCACCTCGCTGCTGTCCTCGTCCCTGGCGGCTCTCTCCCTCAGGGTGTGCAGTAGCAGCAGCCTACGCCACGCGTCGTCGCTCGCAGCAGCTGCTGCGGCGGGAAGCGCCCCAGCAGCAGCCGCCACGCAGAAGAAGCGGCGGAGGAGCCGAGCGGACGAATCGGCACCGTCGTCGGCCGATTCGTCGACCTCGACCTCTTCGACCTCAACCTCTTCGTCGACTTCAACCTCTTCTTCTTCTCCCGACGCCTGGCGCGCCTCCCTGCCCGACGACGCCCCCGCCACGGCCCTCGCGGCCGCCCTGCGCCGCTCCCTGCGCCTGACGGGAACCAAGCCCGAGAGCGCCCTCGTCGCCGTTGCCGAGGCGGTGAGGACCGCCGACGACGCCGAGGCGGCGTTTGCCGCGGCCGCGGCCCTGAGGGCGGCGCGCGTGCAGAGGGGCCAGCGCGGGGAGCTGCGCCCCGGGGCGCACGCAGCGCTCAACGCCGCCGTCGTGCGGGCGACCGCCGCGGAGATCCTGGAGAGGGGGGGAGGACAAGGAGGAGGAGGGCAAGAAGAGAGCGAGGCTGCGGTCTCGAGGCTCCTGGCGTCGACCCTGGGGCGGGCGCGGCAGGCGGGCATGCCGGTGGGCGCCAAGACCTTTGCCGACGCCGCCCGGGGGCTGCTGGGAGCCATGAGGGCTTCGTCGTCATCGGAAGAAGACAGCAAATCGTCCATCATGCCGCTGCTGGCCTCCGCGGCCAGGGGCGTGCTGGCGGCGTCGCTGGCGTGCCGGGTCGCGCCGACGCCGCGGCTCGCCGCGGCCCTGCTCGACGCGGCGGCCGTCGCCGGCGGCGAGGAAGGGGCCACGGCCGCGCGGGACCTGGCGGCCGAGTTCGAGGCCAACGGGGTGAGGCTGGGCCCGTTCGCGGAGAGGGCGCTGGAGAGGGCGCGGGGGGGAGCTGCCGCCGCTGCTGCTGCGCCGGAGGAGGCGGCGGCGGCGGCGGCTGCGGCGGCGGCGGCGGAGGAGGAGGAGGAGAAGAAAGAATAAGAGAGAGAATTTTCGAAGTTGCAAAAAGGAAAAAACGAAGAAAAAACGAACGAATGTAGAAAAAACTTTCAAAATTCTTTCTTTCTGTTCTCCTCTCTCTTTCTCTTCCGCGAAGGAGAAAAAACTGAGGAAGAGGCACTAAGAATCACCATGCGCGCCCCGGCAGCGAGGGCCGCGCTCGCGGCGGCGCGGAGGTGCAGCAGCGGGAGCAGCAATGCAAGCTCGTCTTCGATCGTCGTCGAGACGGCCATCGAGCATGCCTCTGCTTCTGCTGCGCCCTCGTTGTCTCCCTCGTCTCTCCGCTTCCTCTCTTCGTCGTTCGCAGCCCGATCGACCTCTCCAGCTGCATGGGGCACCGCACGACCTTCCTCTACGCTCCTGCTGTCGTCGCGTGGACTCGCGTCGATGCCCGCGGCAGCCGAGGCTGCGACGCCGTCATCTTCGAAATCGGCCGCCGCCACTTCGAACGGCAGAGCGTCGCCGACGTGCAACATCCGCAACATCGGCATCTCTGCCCATATCGACTCGGGCAAGACCACGCTGACCGAGCGCATCCTGTTTTACACGGGCAGGATCCACGCGATTCACGAGGTGAGAGGGATGATAATTAGAGAGAGACGATACAGGGAGAAAGGAGAAGAAAGAATCCATCGGCTAGGTCGATCGATTGATCACTTTGCTCCTTTTCTCGCGTCAACCTCTCAACCTCAACCTCTTCAACCTCTGGGATTCCCACCACCACCTCCACCTCCACTACTCAGGTCCGCGGCAAGGACGGTGTCGGCGCCAAGATGGACTCCATGGACCTCGAGCGGGAGAAGGGCATCACGATCCAGTCTGCAGCCACTTTTTGTCAATGGAAGGGGAAGGACATCAACATCATCGACACTCCGGGCCACGTCGACTTCACCATCGAGGTCGAGAGGGCCCTGCGCGTCTTGGACGGCGCCGTGCTGGTGCTGTGTGGCGTTGGTGGCGTGCAGAGCCAGACGGTGACGGTGGACAGGCAGATGCGGAGGTACGGCGTGCCCCGCGTGGCGTTCATCAACAAGTTGGATCGGCCGGGGGCCGACCCGGCGCGAGTGATCGAGCAGCTCCGGCAGAAGCTGCGGCTCAACGCTGCCGCTGTTGCGTTACCCCTGGGGCTGGATTCGTCCTCTGCTGAGCTGACCGGCATCGTCGACGTCGTGAAAGGCGTCGCCCTGAGGTTCGAGGGCCCGGCGGGGGAGACGGTGGTCGAAGAAGAGATCGACCCTTCCTCGAAGGAAGGCAAGAGCTTGGAAGAGGCGAGGCTGCGGCTCGTCGAGGCCGTCGCCGACGCCGACGACGAGCTCGCCGAGCTTTTTTTAGAAGCCGAGGACGGATCTTCCTCGAGTTGCATCTCCCCGGAACAGCTCGCCGCAGCTATCCGGAGGGCCACGATCTCTTTGAAATTCGTACCCGTCTTTGCCGGGTCCGCCTACAAGAACAAAGGGGTCCAAACATTACTAGACGGGGTCTCTGCTTTCTTACCGGAACCGGCAGATGTACCCAACACAGCTCTGGACCTCGACCAGGGGGAGAAGCCCGTGAGCTTGCCCTGCGACCCCGAAGGGCCTCTGGTCGCTCTGGCCTTCAAGCTCGAAGAAGGCCGGTTCGGTCAGCTGACGTACCTTCGGGTCTACAGCGGGAAACTCGCGAAAGGAGACTCGGTGCTCAACGTCGCCACGGGCAAGAAAGTCAAAGTCCCGCGGCTCGTGAGGATGCATTCCGACGAGATGGTCGATGCGACCTCTGCCTCCGCTGGTGATATCGTCGCCGTCTTCGGCGTCGACTGCTCCAGCGGCGACACGTTCATCGGAGGGAATGCGGCCAGCAGGCTGAGTTTGACGTCGATGAACGTTCCCGAACCGGTGATGTCGCTGGCGGTCTCCCCGACGACGCGAGAGGGCAGCGGCAACTTCTCGAAGGCCCTGGCCCGGTTCCAGAGGGAGGACCCGACCTTCAGGGTCTCGACCGACCCGGACTCGGGCCAGACGGTGATCTCCGGGATGGGGGAGCTGCATCTGGAGGTAAGGAGGAAGAAAGAAGAAGAGAAGAGAGAGAGAGAGAGAGAGAGAGAGAGAGAGAAAGAGAGAGAGCGAAAGAGAAAATCCGAAAACGAAAAATCGGAAAAAAATCTCACAAAAAAATATCGAAACTTTCAAAACCTTTCAAAAAAACTTTCTTATTCCAGGTCTACGTCGAGCGCATGAAGCGGGAGTACAACGTCTCCGTCGACGTCGGCGCGCCCCGCGTCGCCTACCGCGAGGCGATCACGAAAAGGGCCGAGTTCGACTGGCTGCACAAGAAGCAGAGCGGCGGGCAGGGGCAGTACGCCCGCGTCGTGGGCTACCTCGAGCCGGTCGCCGAGAAGGAAAGCGAGAACAACGGGCCTTCTTCTTCTTCTTCTTCTTCCTCGTCGACGTCGGCGTCATCGGAAGCCAACGACTCCTCCGAAAGCTCCTCTCTCTCTTCCTCCGACCTCGTCTTCTCCCGCGAGACGGTAGGAAACGCCGTGCCCCCTTCTTTCATCCCTGCGGTGGAAAAGGGCTTCCGCGAAGCAGCGGCCAGCGGCACCCTGGCGGGACATCCCGTCTTCGGCGCGCGCGTCGCTTTGACGGATGGAGCGGCGCACGCCGTCGACTCCTCGGAGCTGGCCTTCAAGCTCGCGGCCACCTACGCCTTCCGCGACGCCTACGCTCGAGCTGGCCCCCAGCTCCTCGAGCCAGTCATGACGGTCGACGTTCGCGTGCCCGGCGAGTTCCAGGGCGCGGTCGTCGGAGACGTGCACCGCCGGAAGGGCACGGTGGCGGGCGCGGAGGCCGACGGGCCCGACGACGTGGCCCTGAGGGCTTCGGTCCCGCTTTCGGCCATGTTCGGCTACTCCACGGCGCTGAGGTCGATGACGCAGGGCAAGGGGGAGTTCACGATGGAGTACTCGCACCACGCGCCCGTGCCCAACGACGCGGCGAAGGAGCTGATTGCCGCCAAGGGGAAGAAGTGATGGAAAGGAAGGAGAAGAGTTTAAATTTTTTTTTTGTTCGAGATTTTTTTTGTTTTATGTTTTTTCGTGATAGTAATCAGGATCAATGCTCTCTCTCTCTCTCTCTTTCTTTCTTTCTTTCTTTCTTTCTTTCTTTCTTTCTTCTTTCTTCCTCTGCTTCATTTTTCTGGTTCAGTGCCTACAGTTCTTGACGCGGTGCTTTTAGTTTACAAGAAAAAAGTGGAAACGAAAGTGGTGTTCTAAAAAGTGTTGTTGTTGTTTCTATATTTTTCTTCGTCTTCGCTGCTCCTCCTCCTCACTTGCTGCTCCCCCCTCATCTCCGCCACCCGCTCCTGCTGCCCAGCTCCCACGCCCAAGCAGCAGCGGCAGCAGTTGCAGTGACCTCTTGCTCCTCCGCGGAGGAGGGGCACAGCGCCGCTGCCTCGCTGGGCGTCAGGAAGCGGTTTCCGCCGCCGAGAGAGGAGGCAGAGGAACAGGAGACGACGACGCAGCCTCCGCCGCCGCCCAGCTCTCGCGCCGCCGCGTCTGCCGTCTGCAGCTTCGCTTCCAGGTAGGCCACCGCCGCGTCCATTCGCAGTTCTCTTTCTTCTCTCTCTCCAGACGTGGAATGCTTCTCCGCAGAATGCGGAGAAGAGAGCTGGTCCCACTCGAAGTAGGGAACCGGGACCACCACCCACCCTTCCGACGCGAGCGTGACATTCCGGTTCGCGGTCCCGCCGTCGCTCTCCTGCGGGTGGCTCAGCAGGAAATGAGGGGGCCCGTCGGCCTCGACGACGCATTTCGTTCCGTTGACGGTCTCGACCACGACGTCAACCCGGTGCGCCGCCCCCGAGACCGCGATCTCCGCGATGGCGTTGTCAGACGCCGAGGGGCACCGCTGCACGGCCGCGAAGACGGCGTTGGCGAACCCCGTGGCCCAGGCCCCCGAGAGGGCGGTCCTCCTCCTCGCGGCGTCTGCGGCGTCGGCGAGGCGAGGGCTGAGGGCCCGCGGGGCCGGGCTGAGGCGCGACGAGGCGCGGGCGAGGGCGTCGGCCTGCCAGAACTGGCCTAGCCCTTCGACGGTGCAATAAGTGGAAAGGTTGAGATTTTGTCGACCTCCTCGATTGTTGCTGCTGCTCGCGCTGCCGTTTCCGTTGCTGCTCGGGTTTCCCAGCAGGAGCGACTCCCACCTCCTCGAGAGCTTGCCCAGCGCTCTCGGGGTGAGCTCGCCGAGGGTCGCTGCCGCCCAGGCGTAGTTCGCCAGGGCCTGGGCCGCCTCGGCGGGAAAGATCGAGGGAAGAGGAGAGGAACGAACGCTGCCGTTGCTGCTCTTCTTCGCCGCCGCAGCAGCCGCAGCTCCTCTCTTTCCTCCCCCTCCGCGCGCGAGCTCCTCCACGCCGGACTCGGACAGAGCCTCCGCGATCCTCCTCCCGGCCATGGAGACCAAGCTCTCTCCTACTGCCGAAGAGGGAGAGGAAGAAGAAGAAGAAGTCGAAGTCGCCGGCCTGTGCCGCAGCGTCGCGAGCGACCACAACAGATTCGACAGGGCCTGCGTGTCATACCTCCCGGCGTGCCGCAGCGCGTGCCTGGCCGCGGCGTCGAGCAGGCGCGGGTGCCTGACGCGGGCGCGGGCGAGGGACCAGCAGAGCATCGAGACAGCCTGGGGCTCGAAGGCGAGCGGCGACTGTTTTCTTGCAGCCTCCGCTTCTTCTTCTTCTTCTTCTTCTTCCTCTTCTTCGTCGTCGTCGTTTTCGCTTTCTTCTTCTTCTTCTTCTTCTTCTTCGTCGTCGTCGTCGTTTTCGCTTTCTTCTTCTTCTTCTTCTTCCTCTTCTGCTGCCGCTGCTGCCGCTGCCGCCGCGGCCTCCCGATCGACCTCGTTCGCCTCCTCGAGCGCGTCGGCCACGGCGTCCGCGAGCGCCTCCCAGGCCAGGACGGCCCTCGAGCGCACGAACGCTGGAGGAGCAGCGGGAAGAGAAGTTGAAAAAGTAGTGGAAGAAGTCGAAGAATTAGAAGTCGAAGTCGCCAGCGCGACCGAGCCTACGGCCCCCGCCGCCGCGGCGCTCCAGGCCACGGCGGCCAGCTCCTGCGGCTTGAAGTTCCCCAGAGGGGCCGAGGCGGCTGCCTCCATGCCGCAGAGGAAAAAGTGCTCGAGGCGCGGGGTCAGCGGCGGGGTGAGGGGCGGCGGCAGAGGAACGGGAGGAGGAGGAGCAGGGGAGGTTTTGTTTCTCCGCCGCGGTCGCTCGACTCCTTCAACTCCTGCAACTCCTTCCCCTTCTCCTTCCTCCTCCTCCTCCTCCTCCTCCTTGTTGCTGCTCTCCACCGCGCGCGCCCTGGCACGCAGCACCGACGCCGCGCCCCACAGCGCGTTCGCGATGGCCCGCGGAGGCCAGTTGGAGAAGGGGCTTCGGCCGCTCTTGTTGTTGCTAGTTTTCTTTTCGGCGGAGAAAGAACCCGAGGAGGAGGAAGAAGAGGAGCGCGAGCGAAACGGCGAAACTTCTTGAGGAGGAGGAGGGGGGGCAAACTCCACCGCCGTCTCCGCGATCGCCGCCAGCAGCCTCGCCGGAGCCCCCAACGGGTCCGAGAGCTCGACGTGAGGGACGCCGCCCCTGCGGGCGAGGCAGCCGAGGCGGTGGAGCGCCGTGGCGAGGTTGATGGGGGAGGGAGGTGGAGAGGGAGGAGAAGAAGAAGAAGAAGAGGTCGAACCTCGTTTCTCCTTCTCTTCCTTCCCTTCGCTTTCACCTCTGCTGCTGCTGCTGCCGCCGCTCCCAGCTCGCTTCAGGGGAGCCCTCAGCGTCGGCTTGGGCGCCACCCCGCCGCCTCCGTCCCCGAGCTCCCTCCCTGCCCTCGAGGCCGCGGCGACGGCCGCCGAGCCGGTGTCCTCGAACTCGAGCAGCACCAGCGCCGCGGCGGCGAAGCCCGTGGCGTCGGCAGTGGGCCTCCGAGCGGCCGCCGTCTTGTACAGCGAGACCAGGGACTGGTTGAGGGCGTAGTCGTGCTCGCGGACCCTCTTGGCGGAGTCGGAGGAGGAAGAAGAGGAGGGAGAAGGGGTGGAGGAGCTCCTCTTTTGCCGCTGCGGAGGTTTCGTCGTCGTCGCTGTCGTCGTTTTCCTTCGAAGGCCGCTTTTGCTGCTCTTCCCTTTCCCTCCCGCTTCTTCCTCCTCCAGCAGGATGCTCCGCGACGTCGCCCGCCAGGCAGCCGGCCGCGGCTTCGGCGGCGCCAGCTTCGGCGGCGCCGGCGGCCTCAGCAGCAGCGGCGTCGAGGTCGCGGACGCGACGGTCGTGATGACCTCCGAGCGACCCCCTCCTTGTTCTCCGTCGTCGTGGTGGTGCTGCTCTTCCTCGTGCTCTTCTTCTTCTTCTTCTTCTTCTTCCTCTTCTGCTGCTCCGCTCTCCTCGGCCTGGACCCTCGTGCGGGACCTGGCGACGAGGCCGGCGAGGCCCGAGGACGACGACGAGGAGGAGGCGTCGTCGTCGTCGTCGTTGTTGTTCTCTGGTCGGCGGAGGATAGGAGGTCGAGGAGGAGCGGGAGCGGCGGCAGTGGCGGCGGCGACTTTGCCAGCTCCGCCGCCGTCGATCTTCTCCTTGCTCTCTCCGCCCTCTCCCGCCTTCTCGATTGGATTTCGTTCCGCCAGGGCGTAAGCAGGAGGTTGTCTCCTCCTCTCCCAGGCGTTGCGCGGCGTGTCGAGGCGTGGTGGCCGTGGCGGCGGCAGGACGCGGTTTTTCGATGCAATGGGCGACGAGCTCGCCGCCGCCGACGTCGACGACGCCGACGCCGACGACGCCAAACTTACTAGCCCCTGCATCTCGCGGCCAGGCACGCGCTTTCTCTCTCTTTGCGTCGGCTGGCGCTGGAGAGAGAGAGAACGCGCGTGCTCTCTCAGGCGCTCGGAATGCCGGTTGGCGAGAGTGCCTCCTTTGCTCTCGCGGAGAGCCGCAAGGGAGAAGAGAATCGAAAGTGAAAATTTTGAGTTTTTTTCCGCCCGAGTCGAGAGCCCCTGCCTCGGTCACTCTTTCTCCCCCCCCTCTCTTCCCTCTTCCCTTTCTTCTCTTCCTTCTTTTCTTGACAAGGTAAAGCAGTGGCCGCGATCTGATCTTTCCTCCCACCGGCAGCATAGATCCCGATTTTCTCTTGCCCCAGGGCGTAGCGCTTTTGGCGGAAGCGTGCCGCTCCTCGTCTCTGAAGGCGAAGAAAGCAATCACGCCAGCTCTTCGCTCCGCTCATCATCATCATCACCGTCGCCTCTTCTTCTCACCTCCTCTTCCATGTGCTCTTTTCCCTCCCTTAACCTCCCATCCAACCACCCAGATGAACGTGGAGCGCCTTCAGAAGATGGCAGGCACCGTCCGCACGGGCGGCAAGGGCACCATGCGTCGGTAAGTGGGAAGCGATCGTGGAGAGAGTCGGAAGAGAGAAGAAGAAGAACGGCGACGATGCTGGCCGCCGGCTTGATTTTGGAAAGGGAAAGGCACTTTTGCTTCCAGCTTTCTCCCCATAAAGAGGCGGCGAGTACCTCTTTCTACCTCTGGCGTCGATCGTCACGACGTCAAGAGCACGCCTAGTGGGAGAAAAAGACTAGACATTTGTTCTCGAACGAGCGGCACGCGTCAGATGATCGAAGATCGCAAAAACGAAAAAAGAAGAAACGGCGGCCGGCTTTCGACGATGCCGTTCCTTTCTCGACCCTCTCCCTCTCTTTCTTTCTCTCACAACACGCCTCTCTTCTTCCCTCTCTCAAAACCCCTCACAACCTCAACAACAACTCCCCCACCACCACCACTTTCTCTCGCAGCAAGAAGAAGGCCGTCCACAAGGCCTCCGCGGGAGACGACAAGCGCCTCCAGTCGACGCTCAAGCGCCTCGGAGTCCACCAGATCCCCGGGATCGAGGAGGTCGCTATCTACCACGACGACGGCAGCGTCGTTCATTTCGGAACTCCGAAAGTCCAGGCCTCGATCAACGCCAACACGTTTGTGGTCTCTGGCCCTTCGTCGATCAAGTCCGCGGACGAGATGATGCCCGCGGGCCTGCAGGGGATGAGCCCCGAGCAGCTGCAAATGCTGATCCAGCAGATGCAGATGCAGCAGCAGGCGGCGCAGGCCGGCGGCGCTGGAGCTGGAGGTGCCGGAGGCGCTGCGGCGGCGTTGGAGGCCGGAGGGGACGACGACGACGACATCCCGGAGCTGGTCGAGAACGTCGAGTAGAAGAAATGAGAGAACGAGCTTTTGAGCGAGCGAGCGAACGAGAGAGAGGAGAGAGCATTCTGATTTTTTTTTGTTGCTCTGTTTTTTTTCCAAATCCCTGTTCCCCCCCCCCAAAAAGTAACAACAAAAAACGTTTTTCGTTTTTTTCCAGTTTCGTTTCTTCTTCTCTTTCTCTCTTTACAATCAATAAAAGGCACTCTCAAAGCAAGTCCCCGACGTTGGCGGGCAGATCCGGGATTCTGATTTTGTAGAAATGCTCGATCTCCCTCAACAGCCTCAGATCGTCGTCCGTCGCGAACGAGATAGCCACGCCCTTCCTCCCAAACCGCCCGCTCCTCCCTATCCGGTGCAGGTAGGCCTCCCTGCGCGGGGGCAGGTCGTAGTTGACCACCAGGGAGACCTGCGCGACGTCGATGCCTCGGGCCCAGACGTCGGTGGTCACCAGGACACGAGATTCGCCGGAACGGAAACTGGTCATCACCGAGTCGCGCTCGCGCTGCGGCAAGTCTCCATGCATGCTAGCGACCGTGAAGTTGGATTTCCGCAGCTGCGCCGTCAGCCAGTCTACTTTTTTCCTCGAGTTGCAGAAGACGACGGCCTGGGAGATCGTCAGCGAATCGTACAGATCGCACAGAGTTTCAAACTTCCACTCTTCCTTCTCGACCCGCACCGAAAACTGCCGAATGCCTTCCAAAGTGAGATCGTCCCTGCGCATCAGAATCCTCAGGGGGTCCGCCGCCATGAACTTCTCCGCCATCTCCAGGACCTCGCGCGGTAGAGTGGCAGACACCAGAACGGTTTGTGTCGAGGCAGGGAGGCGGCGGTAGATGTCGAAGATCTGGGCTCGGAAGCCCGCGGCGAGGAGCTCGTCGGCTTCATCTAAAATCAAAGTTTTGACCTTGGCCGTCTTGAGGGCGCCGCGGGTTGTCATGTCGAAGACTCGCCCCGGAGTGCCCGAGACGACGTGTTTCCCCCCCGATTCGAGCTCGCGGGCGTCCCTCGCGGCGCTGCTGCCCCCCACGGCGGCGAGCACGCGGACGGCGGCGTGCTCCCCGAGCGCACTCGCCACCCTCTCGGTCTGCGTCGCCAGCTCTCGCGTCGGGCTCAAAATCAAAACCTGGCAGTCTGGCCTGCGCGGGTCGGCGAGGGCGCAGGCAGCGAGCGCAATCATCGAGGTCTTGCCCGTGCCGGACTGGGCCTGCGCGATGACGTCCCTGCGAGCAGCCCCCCCCGGGTTGGAATTACTAGGAGTGTTTTGTTCGTTGCTGCTTTTGCTGTTCTTCTGGCCAGAAGAAGAAGAGGAGGCCAGATCGCCCAGGATAGCCGGGAGCGCCCTGGCCTGGATCGCCGAGGGTTTCTCGAAGCCGTGGCCGTAGACGCCGCGGAGCAGGTCGTCCTGTTGTGGTTGGTGGTGGAGGAGGAGGTAGAGGAGGTCGGGGTTGAGAGTTTTTTTTCTTTGGCCGCCGCCACTGCCATCGTTGCCGCTCAATGCTCCTCTCTCTCTCTTCCACTCTTACTCACCCTCAGGCCCATCTTCTCGAACGACTTGACCGCGACGATGCCCGGGGATGTCTCGAAGGTCAGCCCCTCGTCGGCGTCGCGGTCCTTCTTCAGGCCGGAGGAGAGAGCGGCAATGCCTTGCCCCCCGCGGCGGCGGCGATCGTCGTTGCCGCCTTCGTAGCCGCCGCGCCTCGCCCCTCCTCCTCCTCCTCCGTGGTGGCGGTCGTCGCTGTCCCTGCGCTGCCTCTGGCGCGACCTCTGCGCGTCGTCATCGTCGTCCCGGTCGTCGCGGCGGTCGCGGCGGCGGTCGGAGGACATTTTTCAAGAGTGTCAGAAGTTGAAGAAAAAGTGAAAAAACTAGACTTTTGATGAAGAAGAAATTCGCTCTCCGCCTTCGCCCTCTGCCTCTCTCGCCACTTTTCCTCCACTCCCTCTCTCTCTTCTGAAGAGCACCGCGTTCGAGAAGGGACCCAGTCACTCTTGCTCAGCGTCTGTCCTCTCCTTCTCCCGCTCACCAGATCTCATTCGAGCACCTGCGATTGCTCGTCAGAGAGGGAGAGAAAGAGAGAGAAGCAGCGCGTGAGGAGAAGAGCAGAAGCGACGACATCGACTGGAAGAAAAAAAAGAAAAACCCATCGTTTTTTCTCTTTTTCCCCCTCGCGTCCGCAAGCAGTCCGCTCTCTGGAAGCTCCCAGTGCCAGCTCGAGCAGGGCACGCATCCACGCTCTAGCTACAGACGCGGCGCGGCTCACAGAGCAGCTGGACCGGGAGGAAAGCACGCGCGCGCGCGTCTCCTGTGATAGAAGAAAAAGGCGTCGAGCAAGAAGGAGGCCATCAAACTCGAACGACTGTTCCGCCCGAAATCGAAAAAAATGTCGGCCCCGCCAGCGCTGCCGGACGCCGCGGCCTGCGCGCAGCTCGACGCGCAGATCGAGCGGCTGCTGCGGTGCAGCCCGCTGCCGGAACCGGAGGTCAAGGTGAGGAGAGGGCCAGAGGTGGTGGTGGGAGAGAAAGGAGAGAAAGAAGGAAAAGATGATTGCTTGATTGATGGCTCTCGAGAGCGGCAGCGATCGGCAGAAAACAAAACTCACCCTTGACCTCGACACTCGACCCCTTCTTTCCTCTTCTTCTTCTTCTTCCTCCAAAAACTCTCCTTCCAACACACAACAGGCGCTCTGCGAGATGGCCCGCGAGGTGCTCGCCGCCGAGCCCAACGTCACGCCCGTGCGGTGCCCCGTGACGGTCTGCGGAGACATTCACGGCCAGTTCCAGGTCTGTTGTTTGGAGTTTTTAGTTTTTTAGTTTTTCTTTACTTCCTCTCTTTCTTTCTCGTTCTTCTTCTCGTTCTCTCTTTCTTTCTCGTTCTTCTTGTCAAAACCTTTTCGCCTGCTTTCCCCCTCCCCCCCCCCCCCCCCCCCAACAACAGGACCTCCTCGAGCTCTTCCGCATCGGAGGGCCGGCCCCGGACACAAACTACCTCTTCATGGGCGATTACGTCGACCGAGGCTACCATTCGGTGGAGACGGCCTCTCTGCTTGTTGCTTTAAAAGTCAGGCACAGGGACCGGGTGACGATCCTGCGGGGCAACCACGAGTCCCGGCAGATCACCCAGGTCTACGGCTTCTACGACGAGTGCCTGCGCAAGTATGGCAACGCCAACGTCTGGAAGCACTTCACCGACCTGTTCGACTATTTGCCCTTGACGGCGACCATCGACGACGCCATCTTCTGTCTTCACGGAGGGCTGTCCCCGACGCTCGACACCCTGGACCACGTCCGCAGCCTCGACCGCGTGCAGGAGGTGCCGCACGAGGGGCCCATGTGCGACCTGCTGTGGTCGGACCCGGACGACCGGTGCGGGTGGGGGATCAGTCCGCGAGGGGTAAGGGAGTTTGGGGGGAGGTTTTTGAGAAGGAAAAAGTTTTGAGTTTTTTTTTTCGATTTCGGGTTTTTTTCGTTCAGCTTAACTTGTTCCTTCTTCTTTCTTCCTTCCATTTCCATTTTTTCATCTCACCTTTTTCTTTCCTCTCTCCTCTTAAAAAAAACACCCACCCATTTAGGCCGGCTACACCTTCGGCGCGGACATCTCGGAGCAGTTCAACCACGCGAACGGGTTATCGTTGGTGGCTCGAGCTCATCAATTAGTAATGGAGGGCCACAACTGGTGCCACGACCAAGCGGTCGTGACCGTCTTCTCCGCGCCCAACTACTGCTACCGGTGCGGCAACCTGGCGGCGATCATGGAGGTGGGCGAGGGGCTGGGGACGAGCTTCCTGCAGTTCGAGCCTGCGCCGAGGAGGGGGGAGCCGGACGCGGCGAGGAGGACGCCGGACTACTTTTTGTGAAAGGAGAAGAAGAGGGGAAAAGTTTTTCTTCTTTTTCTTCTTCGGAAAGTGGGGTTCTCTTTTCTGTTCTATCCTTGTTCTCTCCGTTTGTTTCATGTGTTAATTTGAAGAAAAAACGCGTTCTCCTTTTTGCTGGAAATGGAAAAAAAGAAAAGAAATGAAGTCGACGTCGAGGTCGAGGTCGAGAAAAAAAAACAGAGGTCGCCGATCGAAGTCACTAATTCAATCTCTCTCTTCTTCTCCTCTCTCTTCCTTCTCCGAGCTTTCTGACTCATTCGAATCGAGAATGCGGGGCGGCTTCAGGCTGGCCGCGGCGGCGCTCTCCAGGCTGGGCAGCGGCGGCGGGAGCAGCAGCAGCTGTAGCAGCAGTTCGGCGGCTTGCGTGGGGAGATCAGCGATGATGGCTTCGACGTCGTCGTCGGCGGCCTCGCCTTTGTCTTCGTCTCCCTCGTCGTCGACCTTTGCCGCCAGCGCGCTGCTCGTCCTCCGCGGCTCCCGCTCCTACTCGTGCCGCTCCGTCCCCACGACAGCTGCGAGCAGCAGTCTCTTCTCCAGCAGGAGCCTCCTCCTCTGGGGGAACAAAGCAGCGCGAGCAATAACGGGAACGGCGGCACGGGGTCCGCTTTTCCCCTTTGCCTCACCTTCGACCTCGACCTCGACCTCGACCTCTCTTTTTTCTCCCTCTCTCGCTCTCACCTCTCGCTCCATGGGCTCCGCGGCGGCCTCCACCACCAAACAGCGCAAGTCGAAAGGCCAAAAGATGAAGTCGGTCTCCAGCTGGAAAGGGCGTTTCAAACTTTCCGGAGACGGAGAGACTATCACTCGGTGGTCGGCGGGCTTCCGTCATAAACGAGTCGTCAAAACGCCCAAGCGGAGGAGGAGGCTGAGGGCTGCGACGCTGGTGTATCCGGCGAGGGCGGACGTGATGATCCAGCGCGGGTTCACGAGGAAGGGGCTGTAAGAAAGAAAGACTTTCAACATTTTTTTTTACAATTTTGAAAAGGATGAAAGAGAGGTTTCGAGCGAAAAAACACAACCTCGATATCTTTTTCTCTCTTTCCTTCTTCTCCTTCTTCAAGCAATCACCGCACGTACAGCGGCGCCTTCCACCCTTCCCACGCCTTGCCCGCCTCTGGCCACCAGCCGGCGCACCTGTTTTGATGGAAATCGAGTTTTGTTTTTTTTTAGAAAGAAGAAAGAGGAAGCCGGGAAGTGAGTTTCTCTTCTCTCTTTCTTTCTCGATCCCTTCTCTCTCTTTCTCTCTTCTCTCCTCCTCTTCTGTCCTACCTCGGCCTCAGCGCCGGCGGCGTGTACACGATCGCCTCCACCTCGGCCCTGGGAGCGGCAGCAGCCGCCTCCAAGGGAGTTCTGTCTACGGCTCGCCCGTACCGGGACACCGAGGCTCCGAAGGAATAGATGACCGGAGTGAGCCCGAACCAGAGCAGCGTGGCCTGCGCGTAGGCGCCGCGGGAGACGAAGACGAGTCCCACCAGGGCCTCGGAGAGGAAGAGGGCCTAAGAGGGATATTGGAGGAAAGAGGTCGAGAGAGAGAAAAAGTGAGTTTTTGGTGTCGTTTTTTCGCTCTCTCCTCCTCCGCTTTTTCTCTCTTTCTTTCTTTCTTTCTTTCTCTATCTCTTCGCGCCCCAAATCCCTCTCTCTCTTTCCGCTTACCCAGAGCACCGCCCTCACGACGTGAGGAAACAGCCTCCCCCCGGACTCGTAAGCCCTCTCGAAGACGTAGAGCGCAGAAAACCTCCACCACAGCCACGAGACCAAAAAGTAAGCGACGGCGA
>Ga0210003_1000676_pt1 | contig 30804 bp, 23 predicted proteins | sample LantaG_FD_182804 | JGI IMG/M metagenome (GOLD analysis project Ga0210003, IMG submission 182804) | Deep subsurface microbial communities from Baltic Sea to uncover new lineages of life (NeLLi) - Landsort_02402 metaG (SPAdes) (version 2) | ecosystem: Environmental > Aquatic > Marine > Oceanic >... | reverse complement strand
TTACCGCAAGGTAATAACCCACGATTATCGGTGGCTACGTACCACCTTGTCGCATAAGCTTTATCGGCTTATGACGACGTTTTACAATCGCAGGGCCGGTCGTTCCATATTTTCTAAACAAATTCAAATGACCCAAATGAGAAGGCTCGAAACAATAGGAAAGAGACGGATTGTGTGAACCGCGAATGAACGCTAATGGACGCGAAGTGCTTTCAAGCACGTAAATAGAGCAAAGAGAAAAGAAGGTGGTCAGCTTTGGTGTGCTCGGTAAGCTTTGCTGCCAGCTTTTTCGCAAATGCTTACTGTCGCTGGCAGGCCAAGATTGGCCTACATGGGAAGCTGACGTTAAACCTTGGGATTTGGGGGGGAAATGTTGTTGTGTTGATTGCTGGAAATACGTAAAATTGGAAAGTAGAAAATCTGGAATATGGCAGCGGTGAAGTGGCAACGAAGGAGTTTTTTGGGAAAGGGTTAGGCCGCTGAACCACGTAGGGTTCAGGGCAAGGTTTTGAGGTTTTTTGAGGTTGAGAGAGATAAGAATTTTGGGGTTTACCGGGAGGCGATTAGGAAGTTAAAAATCAAAAGGCAAAAGTACAGAGTAAAAATGAAAAAGGATTGTGTAACCACCTATGAAGAGCACGAAGGAAAGGAAGACGGATTTGGGGATTTTGGGCTTTACTGGGAGGTTGTGAGTGGTAATAATGTCGGTATGATAAAGGCAACGGACCTTTAATTCCATGAGAAAGGAGCAACAATATGTTAGCAGAAGTTCTCAAAATTGCAATTCCTGCTATTCTGGTGTTGGCTGTAATCCTTGTGTCTGGCTACTATATCATTCGGTTTATGCGGGGCAGCATAAAGATTACACTTGCGAAGAACTCATTCAATGAAGGAGAGCAAATTACTGGCTCTTTTGAATTGACCACGCGAAAGGAAATTGACGGAAACAGGCTCTATGTTATGTTAGTCGGGAAAGAGGTTACCAAAGAAGGCCGAGGAGAAAAAGCCAGGACACGCACGATCGAAATATATCGGGATGAACTGACGATAGAAGAAGCTAAAACCTTTTCAGCAGGCCAGACAATGAAGTATGATTTCCAACTCGACACGCCGTCATCGGCTGGATCTGATTTTGGCAGTTCTGCTTTAGGCAAAACACTAAAAGTCGGGATGGAACTGCTTGGCGGCAGGAGGAGTTACCTGCAGTGGATAGTGGAAGCCAGGTTGGATGCTAAAGGCGTGGACTTAGCTTCTCGCAAAAAGATAACCGTCAACATGTCCAAAATCACCTAAGGTCATTACACGAACGGATTTTAAAGGAGTTAAAGAAGAAACATTATATTATACCAAAATGTGGGCTTTACTGGGAGGTTGTGAGTGGTGATAATGTCGGTATGAAAAAGGCGTTAGTAGATTTGGCGACAAGAGTTTTACCACGACGAAGAGAAGGAAGAAGTTAATATATAAAAGACAAAACGGATGTTTTTGAACCACGAAGGGCACGAAGGGCACGAAGAAAGCAGCGGTGAAGTGGCAACGAAGGAGTTTTTTGGGAAAGGGTTAGGCCGCTGAACCACGTAGGGTTCAGGGCAAGGTTTTGAGGTGTTTTGAGGTTGAGATAAAATAGGTGACTGTCCCGAATGGCGGTTCCTTAAGGGTTTTTTGGGAAAACACTCCCCGCATCGGCAAGATAGATTGTTTAAATTTCAGGGTTTCGCTCTTGTCGAAATAGATGCCAAAAACAGTACTTATAAGCAATTTCGGCAGTTTTGGCAAAAAGGCTTGAATAAATGTAAAATAACAGGGATTATTGCTTAAGGAACCGCCATTCGTGACTGTCCCTAGTTTTAAGGCAAAGTGTGTAATCATTTTTGGAAGGAATCTGTAGAAATGATATTTGAACCAACTGATGAACAGCGCGCGATTCTGTTGCACGACCCCACTCGCCATGCTCGCGTGCTTGCCGGTCCCGGTACCGGAAAAAGCACGACAATGGTGGCTCTATTGGGACAATTGCTTGAAGAAGACAATTCTCTACGCGTCCGAATGCTGACGTTTACAAGGGCTGCCACAGCTGAGCTTGCAGAAAAAATCGCGATTCACTCCAAAGAAGCAGCGCGACCAAGCACGATTCACTCTTTTGCAATATCTGTACTTCTTCGCAATCCAGGTACAGGTAATTTTCCAGAACCGCTTCGTATTGCCGATACTTGGGAGACCAATAATATAGTCCACCCCACCCTGGCGAAACGCATTGGTGTCCAGGTGAAGGTTTTAAAAAAACTGATTCAGGAGATGGCGTCAAATTGGGAGTCACTTACGGACGAGGAAGACCCTGAGATCAGTGACACCGTCCGTATTCGTTTTCGAGGTGCTTGGACTGAACATCGCCGGATTCTCGGCTACACTCTCCTTGCAGAGCTTCCATATCGGCTCCAGCACGCCCTTGATGTTCACGACGATTTAAAGGGCATCGACTTCGACTTACTACTCGTCGACGAGTATCAGGATCTTAACTCCTGCGACCTAAGGGTTATAAAGCTGCTCAGCGAAAAAAGCAAATGCGCAGTAATTGGTACTGGCGATGATGACCAATCAATTTATTCCTGGCGAAATGCCGCTCCCGAAGGAATCCGTCGTTTTCTCACCGACTACAGCAATGCAGAGGATTATCCACTTTCAGTGACATTGCGGTGCGGAAAGCGCATCATCAAATGGGCGAATTACGTTATCCAGGGAGATCCCGACCGCCCTTCGGATCGCGCAGTACTTGATCCGCTCCCTGATTCTCCAGATGGTGAGGTTGCGTTTCTTCATTTCCAGGGGGACAGGAGTGAGGCAAAGGGTATAGCCAAACTAGTCAGAGGATTGATGAATGAAGGAGTCGAACCGAAACACATACTCGTATTAATGAGAACTGATTATAAACGCATGTTTAGCAAACCAATTAGGGAAGCACTTGAGAAATGTGACATACCTTGTTCCGACCCTTCATATATACTCGCTTTGCTAAAACAACCGGGAAATAGGGAACTTTTGGTGCTTCTTCGGATGCTTATTGACCGCAACGACTCTATCGCTTGGGCTAGTCTTCTTTGTCTTACCCGCGGCGTTGGTGAGACCTTTTTCCAGTATATCTACGACAGAGCGAAGGATGCAGGTGTGACATTCTCCACGGAGTTGTTAAGCGGATACAACAATGACTTTCCAGATGCCCCATCGTCAGCTCCCAAGGCTAAGGCTATGATGGACTCAATCCTCTTGTGGCTTACTCAGCACAATTTACCAGACGAGCAACCGGAACAGGGATGGGGCCATTGGATTGTCGACTTGTGCAGTGATGACGGTTTTGTGTCCGAAGCTACTGGCGATTTTAAGACCTTACTTTTGAAGTTGGACGAGGTATGTGAAGAACAGCAATCACTCGAACGATACATAGGGCAGGTCGAGCCCTTGGGCAAAGACCTTGCCCAAGCACAAAGTGAAGGCGTTCGAATAATGACCATGGGTGGCTCAAAAGGTCTCACCGTTCGTGCTACCATAATAGCGGGCGTTGAGAATGGACTTATTCCGCGACCAAATTCCGATTTAAGCGAGGAACGTCGCATTCTTTACGTGGCCATGACTCGCGCGAAAGAGTACCTTTTCTGTACCTGGGCTGCCAGCCGCAGAGGCCCAACAGCCAGAGCCGGCCATATCAGTTTAGATCGCCGGTGCCACTCTGAATTTTTAAATGATGGTCCCGTGCAATCTGAGGATGGGCAAAGATTTCTTAAAGCTCGTTTTTGAAGGGTAAGTAGACCAGGCAATTTGACAGGGTTGGTGGTGTTGGGGATGTTACAGATGGTTTGGGAGATACGCAAATGAAAAGGTTAGTGGTGTTTGGGGTATTGGTTTTTGTGGCGGTCGGGGTCGGGATATGTGTTGCTGGTATCACGATTAGAGCCTCCGCGGATGGGAATGCGGTTGAAGTGGACTATCCGTATAAGAAGGATGCGGTCGATGAAATGGTTGACGGCGTGGTTAGGCATTACAATGAGACTGTTGGCAAGCTGATTAGTGAACTGAAAGACCCCAATGCACCTTTTATGAGCGATGAGAAGATCATTGGCGCACTGTGTAGGCTCAGAGCGGTAAAGGCTGTGGGTGTTCTAATAGAGAACATCAATCTGGTGAGCCAACAGATAGCACTCGACGTGAGTTTGGGAGCAGACTATCCAGCGAGGACGGCGTTGATAAGGATTGGAAGGCCGGCAAGTCGTAGGATTACGGAAATCGTGGGCAGCGGCAATAAATACGATGAAGCTAAGGTGGATGGGTATGCCCAGGTGCTTGCGGAGATAGAGGGAGCACGGTATGCGCTGATGAAGCTTAAGGAACGGTTGAGTAAGGTTGAGAATTCCGATATTCGCAAACAATATGAGAAAGTGATGGAACAGGTGGCTAAGATACAGGAACATGGGAAAAAGGAGGGGCGGGATTGAGGGGGGTGGTTTGGCTGTCAAGTTGCCGTTTTTGGCGGGTGTGAGGGTGCCAAAATATGTATTTGGCAGGTGGGGGATTGGCGGCAAGGCGGGCGAGATTCTGCGTGTCGGTCTGCCAGGTTATTCTGTCAAGTATGGTGATTGATCATTCAATGAAATCTTGATTTTGGTGCTGAGGCCGATATCGGACAGGCGAATACTCATGGCCTTAGTACTTACTCCATAATGATGTGAAAGCAGCGAGCAAATCCGGGCGTGGACAGCATCAATATCGTATCCGTAAGTCTGGACCACTTTTGCGTAAACTGCTTCAGTATCTCTGAATATGGTTCTGCGCGGAATGAGAACGGCCCCGGCAAAGCAGTTGGCCTCTCTTTCTATGCGAGCATATATTCTCTTAATCCGCTGACTAAGTGCGATTGCGTCTTCGACCGTGCAGCAACCATCGTAGAGTCCAGGATGTAGTACGACATGTCCGAGTTCATGGGCAATTGAAAAGCTTGCCCTGGCCTTTTGGTAGGTCAAGGTATCCTCATCGATAAGGATATCACAGCAGCCATTGCTTTTGCTGACCAAGATTGCGGCAGTATTGAACCTGTCCTCAAGCAACTCCGCCGGCACAATATCATCTATGAGTTTGTGCTTTTCGGCAATGAGATCAATTTCGACCGGTATGGTTAGATCGCTACCATAGTGATGGTTAAGCAATTCTGCGGCTTGAAGTTCAATCTCGCGTTCGGTGTACTTCTTCGTATGTGATGGCTCCATCCATCATTCCTCTAATAGAAGTCTTTTATGTACTCAGCCAGTTCTCTGAGCTTCTCTTCGCTAAGTTGTCGATTAGCCACGGTTCTTACCAACACCGGCACGCCCGGCTGATCCTTGACAACTTTGGCCACATCTGCCGGTATTCGGTTTGGGCTTCTGGCTGCCAAGTCAAACATGGTTGCTCTTTTTGGGTCCTGCTTTGCCAATCCCAAAGTGTCACAAATCAGGTCAATCGTTTCTTTGGAAGCGGGCGGCGTGATTCTTCCACGTTCCAAATTGCTCAGATTTGACGGCTTCATATTAATCAAATCAGCAAAAGCCCGCAATCCAATGTTCGCTACATCAAGCCTCAACTTCTTGAGCATAGCACCAAAATCCAACTGCGTGTTTTCTTGATGGTCCACAGGTTCACCTCCTTTCGATTCTGGATCATTCTGAGCAAGTCGCGCTTATGTTATATATATTATATAACACCTCGACCAAAAAGTACAGCACAATTTAAGTTTTCTTGAAAATTTTCCCGCGAACATCGTTTTCACTCATCTAAATGGCTGTCAAGTTGACGTTTTTGGCGGGTGTGAGAGTGCCAAAATATGTATTTGGCAGGTGGGGGGGTAGCTGCGAGGCGGCGAAGTTCCTGTTTTTGGTTTGTTTAAGTACCGATAAGACAGGCAGTTACGGTTTAGGGCGGTAAAAGGGGGCGAAGTTGGGGCAAAGCTGGTATACTGTTTGCACACTGGTAGAAGTTGGCTGTAATTAATGTTGGAATGATACAGAAGACAATAAGGAGACATGAGACTATGGCAGTTAAAGATTTGGCATTTGGTTCTGACGCCAGGGCTAAGCTGCTGGCGGGCGTTGAAAAGCTCGCGGCAGCAGTAAAATCGACGCTTGGTCCTCGCGGCAGAAATGCTGTTTTGGACAAAGGCTGGGGCGGCCCGACAGTTACCAAGGATGGTGTTACGGTTGCCGAGGAATTGACCTTCTCGATAAGAGTGAGAACATGGGGGCAAAATTGGTGAAGGAGGCGGCGAGCAAGACCTCGAAAATTGCCGGCGACGGTACAACGACGGCAATGGTTTTGGCTGAAGCGATGTTCAAGGAGGCATACCGCAACCTGGCGGCGGGAGCCGACGCGATGGCTCTTAACAGGGGGATACAGGCGGCAGCGAAGGTTGTTACGGAAAGAATAGCATCGCAGGCAAAGCCGGTTGACAGTACGAAGAAGGATGACATTATCAATATCGCATCGGTTTCGGCGAACAACGACGTCGAGATCGGTAAGATAATGGCAGAGGCATTTAACCGGGTCGGTAAGGATGGGGTGATTACTGTTGAAGAGGGTAAGGGAATCGATACGACGGTCGAGTTCGTGGAAGGTATGCAGTTCGACAGGGGCTACCTTTCGCCGCATTTCGTAACGGACGTCGATAACATGGTGTGTAAGCTGGAGAAGCCCTTCATCCTGGTTTACGAAGAGAAGATAAGCAATGTCAGCAAGCTGCTACCACTGTTGGAGAAGACGTCGAAGGCCAAGCGTGCGCTGCTGATAATTGCCGAAGACGTAGAGAGCGAAGCACTTGCGACGCTGGTAGTGAATAAGCTTAAGGGTGTGCTTCAGGTCGCTGCGGTGAAAGCTCCCGGCTATGGTGACCGGCGCAAGGCAATGCTGCAGGACATCGCGGTGCTGACGGGCGCGGAGCCTATCTTCAAGGACCTTGGTATCGAGTTGGAGAACATCAGCATTTCCCAGCTTGGCCAGGCCAAGAAGGTGACCATCGACAACGATAATACGATTATCATCGAAGGGGCAGGCGGTAATGAAGCTGTCAGCGGCAGGATTAAGCAGATTCGAAACGAGTTAGAGGCCACGACGAGCGATTATGATCGTGAAAAGCTTCAGGAACGGCTTGCAAAGCTGACCGGCGGCGTTGCCAAGATTAACGTTGGTGCCGCCAGCGAGGCGGAGATGAAGGAGCGCAAGGCACGAATAGAAGATGCCCTTCATGCCACGAGAGCGGCGCTGGAGGAAGGCGTTGTTCCCGGCGGCGGTGTTGCGTTGATTCGCTGTATCGATGCGGTTAAGAAATTGAAGCTCCGCGGCGACGAGCAGACGGGGGTTGACATCGTGGCAAAAGCGATTTCGATGCCGTGTCACTGCATCGCGAGCAATGCCGGAGCTGTCGCGAACCTGGTGGTGAGCAAGGTTAGCCAGGGCAAGGGTGGCTTTGGTTATAACGCTGACAAGGACAAATACGAGGATTTGCCGGCTGCCGGCGTTATTGACCCGGCGAAGGTGACTCGAATCGCGCTTCAGAGCGCGGTAAGCGTTGCCGGTCTTTTGCTAACAACCGACTGTGTCATTACAGAAAAACCGAGCGACAAGCCGGAAATGCCCGGCGGGATGGGCGGCATGGGCGGCGGCATGGGTGGAATGGGCGGAATGATGTAGTGCGGCCCAACGCAATAATGATATGAACCGAAAGTAAGAGTCAGGATATATGAAGGAGCAAATTATGAAACTCAGGCCTTTGGATGATAGAATCGTAATCAAGCAATCGCAAGCCGAGGAGAAGACGACCGGCGGGATTTTCCTTCCCGATACGGCCAAGGAAAAACCACAGATAGGTAAGGTAATCGCGGTGGGAGCCGGGAAACTTCTTGATAATGGCAAACGTGGTGAGATGACGCTGAAGAAGAACGACGAAGTTCTATACGGCAAGTATATGGGTAGTGAAGTGGAGATTGACGACAAGAAGTACGTTATTCTGCGTGAAAGTGAAGTGCTCGGGATTGTGGAGAAATAAGTCCGGTGACATGGTAAGAGAACCATAATAATCTTAGAGGAATTTGGTTGAGGTAACAAGAAATGGCAAAACAATTAATGTTTGACGATACAGGGCGAATGCAGTTGAAGGAAGGATTGTCGCAGCTTGCGGCGGCGGTGAAAGTTACGTTGGGGCCGACAGGCAGAAACGTTATTCTGCAGAAGAGCTGGGGATCGCCGAAGATAACCAAAGACGGTGTCTCGGTGAGTAAGGAAATTGAGCTTCCGGAGCCCTTCATGAACATGGGGGTGAAGATGGCGCACCAGGTGGCATCGAAAACTTCGGACGTTGTTGGTGATGGTACCACTACATCGACGGTTCTGGCAGAAGCGATATACAGTGCAGGCCTCAAGCAGGTGACGGCAGGGGCGAACCCGATGGCAATTCAGCGTGGGATTTCCAAAGCCGTGGCTGAGGTTGTCAAGTATATCGAGTCGGTGCGGGTCGGGGTTAAGGGACACAATGACATCGCTAAGGTCGCGGGTATCAGCGCCAATAATGATTCTTCGGTCGGCGAGATTCTTGCCGATGCTATCGACAAGGTCGGCAACGACGGTGTTATCGAGGTCGAAGAAGGCAAGGCAATGGAAAACGAGTTGACGGTCGTGGAGGGTATGCAGTTCGGCAAGGGGTATATTTCGCCTTACTTTATGACGAGCGCTGAAACGTTGGAGGCGGTTCTGGAGGACTGCTATATACTGCTGCATGAGAAGAAGCTGTCTAATATTCGGGAGTTGATACCTCTTCTGGAGAAGATTGCGCAGGTAGGAGCCCCCCTGTTGATTATTGCCGAAGGCGTTGAAGGCGAGACCCTTGCGGCATTGGTGATAAACCGTCTTCAGGGTGTTTTGAAGGTCTGCGCGGTTAAGGCTCCCGGCTTCGGTGATCGAAGAAAAGCGATGTTGGGCGATTTAGGAGTGCTGACCGGCGGACAGGTAATTACCGAGGACCTTGGGCTGAAGCTGGAGAGTATCGAGCTTTCTCAGCTTGGTCGGGCTAAGAAGGTTGTTGTCGATAAGGAAACAACGACCATCATCGAAGGCGGCGGCAGGAAGAAGGACGTTAAGGGCCGCTGCGAGCAGCTTCGCAGCCAGATTGTTAAGACTACCAGCGACTACGACCGTGAGAAATTGCAGGAACGTCTTGCGAAACTGACCGGCGGCGTGGCGGTTATCAAGGCAGGGGCTGCAACGGAAACTGAAATGAAGGACCGTAAGGACCTTATCAATAACGCACTGCACGCTACAAGAGCGGCTATTCAAGAAGGTGTGGTTGCCGGCGGTGGCGTGACATTCCTGGCAGCGATAGCGGAAGTTGAAAAGGCTCGTGCCAAGGCCAGGGGCGAGGAAAAGATCGGCTTTGATATTATCATCAGCGCACTGGAGGCACCGACTCGCCAGATAGTGGACAACTCCGGCGAAGCTGGTGACGTTGTGGTTGCACAACTGTTGGAGAAACTTCAGAAGAATCCGAATATCGGTTATGATGCGAATACCGGCCAGTTTGTGGATATGTTCAAGGCAGGGATAATGGATCCGGCCAAGGTAGTGAGGACGGCTCTGCAAAACGCGGCATCGGTGGCTGGGCTTATGCTCACGACGAACGTATTGGTGACGGACCTCGGTGAAAAAGAAGAGGGTAAGGATAAACCCGAGCCTGTACCCGGAGCAATTTGCTGATTTGCCGTATTTTATGAAGTGTGGCTGCGAGGTGTTCCAGCGGCAAGGGGAACTGACGGACACAATAGGACACTATGGCCAAGCGGGATTATTATGAAGTTTTAGGGCTGAGCAAAAATGCGTCGGCTGACGATGTAAAGCGTGCGTATCGGCGTATGGCGATAAAGTACCATCCCGATAAGAATCCCGACAACAAGGCAGAGGCCGAGGTCAAATTCAAGGAGTGTGCCGAGGCTTACGAAGTTCTGAGCAACCCGGAGAAGCGTCAGCGTTACGACCAGTTTGGTCATGAGGGGCTTCGCGGGATGGGGATGCGTGACTACCAGCACATGAAGTGGCAGGACATTGGTAGTATCTTCGAGGATATTTTCGGCTTTGGTGACCTGGGGGACCTTTTCGGTATGGGCGGCAGGCGCAGGGGTTCTCGCCGGACGGGTCCGAGCCGCGGTTATGATCTTGAGACTTCGGTTGACCTGGAGCTTGTGGAAGTTGCCAGGGGCACGGAAAAAACGATAGAGTTTACTCGTCAGGATTTTTGCAGCCAGTGCAACGGCAGCGGCTCTTCAAAGGGCAAGAAACCCGGTCGATGTCCGACATGCAACGGCAGTGGCCAGGTCACTCGTGGCGGCGGATTCTTCCAGATGGTTTCCACTTGTCCCCAGTGCCGCGGCAGTGGTCTGATAATTACCGATCCATGCAAGAAGTGCCACGGCAGCGGCAAGGTACCGAAAAAGAGAGTTGTCAGTGTTAAGATTCCCGCCGGCGTTCATGAAGGACAGGGTGTACGTATCGGCGGTGAGGGCGAGCCTGGTCGTAACGGCGGGTCTCGCGGTGATTTGTACTGCTATATCAGAATAAAGCCTCATGAGTTTCTTCGCAGGGAAGGGAACGACCTTGTCGCGGTTGTGCCGATAAGCTTTACGCAGGCGGCTCTTGGTGCGACGATTGACGTTCCCAGTCTTGACGGCAAGCGTGGTTTGAAGATTCCGGCGGGTACGCAATACGGGAGCGTTTTTCGTATTAAGGGGCGTGGTCTTCCCGATATGCGGACGGGCAGGAACGGCGACGAACTTGTGCAGGTGGCTATTGAGACTCCGACAAAACTAAACATCAGGCAAAAGGATTTACTGAGGGAATTCGCAGCAACCAACAATAAGTCAGTGTCACCGAAGGTGGCGGGTTTTTTCGAGAAACTGAAAAAGCATTTCGGTAACGACGAATGAAACGTAAAAGCAAAGAAGAACGCAAAGACAGGAAGACTGCTGAAGGGCAGGAGTCGGCATTGGAAGAGCTTCACGCGGCGATGAAAGAGCTTGAGAAGGAAAAGAGCGAGTTGTTCGAGAAGCTCCAGCGTGTCAGTGCCGACTATGTGAATTTCCAGAAGCGCAGCGCCAGGCAGACGACGGATATGATTGGTTATGAGAAAGAAAGAATCATCAAAACGCTGCTTCCGGTGATGGACAACTTCGACCACGTGCTGACGAACGCAGGTTCCGCTGAGGATGTTGCGGTCCTCGTCAAGGGTATTGAGATTATCTACGACCAGATGGCGGATATACTGAAGTCGCACGGTGTCGAGCCGATAGAGGCTCTTGGGGGGAAATTCGACCCGGCGGTTCATCAGGCGATGATGCGCCGCAGCGAACCGGAAACGGAAGATAATACGGTGCTGGAAGAATTTCAAAAGGGGTACACGTTGAACGGCAGGGCTATCCGGCCAAGCAAAGTTGTGGTAAACGTGCGACCAACGGAGGCCGAGGAATCAGGCGGTGAAGAAGCCGCAGAGGCTGATGAAAATGAATGTGGTGACGTGGAATAATTGTTATGCCTACTTATGATTACATTTGCCGGCAGTGCGGACATGAATTCGAGTTGTTTCAGTCGATAACGGCGTCACCATTGCGTAAATGCCCGAAGTGCGGCAAACAGGGTTTGAAACGGCTAATTGGTACGGGTGCAGGGATAATCTTCAAAGGGTCCGGATTTTACGAGACGGATTATCGAAGCGAGAATTACCGTACCAGCGCGGCGAACGACAAGCCGGCTGCTGAGAAGAAATCAGGCAAAAAGGCAAAGAGCAAGGAAGCGAAGAAGGATTCCGTGAGCAAGCCGAAAGCCACCACACCTAAGAACAAGAACGATAAGAAAAAGACCGCGTAATCAGCATCAGAACAAGGCATGAGAACGATACGGTCAGTGCTGTTTAACCAACTTTGCGATGGTTTTGAATTTTTTGTGGTCGGCGGATTTTAGCAGTTCGAAGAGGGCCATTTCTGTGGAGGATATTTTTACGCCTTCGGCCTGCATTCGGGTAAGCGCTATGTGCTTGTTCTCCAATGTGCGAGACGAAACGGCGTCGGCAGGGACGTGGACATGCCAGCCAAATTTAAGCAAGTCGACGGCGGTTTGATAGATGCAGATATGGGCCTCAATTCCGCAGAGGAGGATTTGTTTTTGCGAAAGCTCCATCAGTTTTGACTTGAACCGTGGTTCAGCGAGGCAGCTAAAGGTGGATTTGTTTATTGGTTCTATATGTTCGAGCAGTTCGGCAATTTCCGGGATGGTGGGGCCGAGGGCGTCGGGGCATTGCTGAGACCATAGGATTGGTATTTCGAGGGAGGTTGCGGTCTGGATGAGAATGCGGAGGTTTTTGAAAAGGTCCTCTTTGTTGTGCATCAACTGGGCGAGTTTGCCCTGAACATCGACGACAACGAGACAGCAGTTCTTTATGTCGAGCATCCGTTACTCTCTATGCTTTCGGAAATCTTTATCAACCTTATGCCACTGCTGTCATTATGGCGTTCGAAGGATGATTGTCAAGTTGACGCGTTCACCTGGTTTTGCAGGAGCGGCAACTTTTGTGGGTGAAGCATTGTCTCCTGTGAGAACGGGCATAACTAAGGTTGGTATAATTGTATGGTTCGGCATACCCGGCAGCATATTTTCATTGGGCATAAGCTTCGCGAGTTTGTTCGCGGCTGCAAGTTCGTTGGCCACATCGATGCGCTCATTAAGCGTGTCCTTGTCGATGATTTGGGCTATTTGTTCGGCAGTGACGGTGTTGACCGCAACATCTTTGGCAAATGTGTCGGTCTGAAGAACAAGTGTGGCAGCGTCAAGGTTCTTCCAGATGCCGGAAAGCCTGGCAATTAGTGCTTTTGCGCCGGCACGACTGCAGGTGAGGTTGTAGGTATTTTGGCCGTTGACAGTTTGGGCTTCGACGCTGTTTTCAAGACCCTGACTTTCGATAGCTCTTGCGAGGACGGCGTTGGAAGCGGCGAGATTGGCGGTGGTCAATTCGAGTCTGCCGTAAAAGTCCTCAGTGGCTAGGGCAACTGTGGCTGTTCCATTGGTGGCGATTGTCGGCGTTTCGCTATTTGGTGCGAGTATTGTGTAAACAACGACAGCGAGTATTGCCATTAGAGTAATCATGGCGGCGGCAGTGACCAGTTTTCGTGCGAACAGATATGCTGCACCGGCGTGCGGGTTGACGATCGCCGGCTGATGCTCCAGGATTGCCTTTGTTTCAAGTGCGGTCATAATACGGTCCACCATGCCGGCAGGGGCATCAAGTCTTGGCAATGATGCGACGAGCATTTTGGATTTCTGAAGCCGGTTCAGCCGTTTGGCCACTTGTTCATCATGCTTTATCAGGCGTTGGATCTCTATCTGCTGTCTTTGAGTCAGTTCGCCATCGATGTAGGCGTTGAGAAATTCGTCAATATTGTCTTTCATTTCAACCTCTTCTCCAATAAGTCTCTCAGATTGCATCTGGCCCTGTTTAGCCTGCTCTTTACGGTTCCCATTTGGAGATTAAGCACTTTTGCAATCTGTTCGTATGTCATCTGTTCGATATCCCTTAACACAATCACCGCCCTGTGCGGTTCATCCAATTCTGCCAAAGTTTCCTGAAGCAATCTCAGCAACTCATGGTTCTGCGCGACCAGAGCCGGATCCGGCGAGGTCTCGTTGCTAAGAAACTTCTTCAAAAGTGCCGTTGCCTGCCAGTTCTGGTCGTGCTGCTCGACATCAATCGAATGATAGGCGACCTTGCTGCGGCGCTGGCAAAAATTCAATGTCAGGTTGACGGCGATTCTAAATACCCAGGTGTAAAAGGTGCTGTTGCCGGCAAACCTGTCGATATTCTCTATTACTTTGACAAACGTGTCCTGCGTAAGTTCCGCGGCGTCGTCGGCGTTGCCGCACATTCTGTAAATAATGTTGTAAACACGATTCTGATACCTGAGAATCAGCCTTTCGGTAGCCTCAGAATCGCCTTTGCGGCATCGCTGAACCAGTACGGCATCGTCAATTCTGATGCTCGCTGCTTCGTTCACGCGGCGTCTCCTTTATTAGACTTTGGTTAATGGCGAAAGTTCCCTGTAAACCGGGAAATATGCGTATATTTTTGCAGATTATGGGGTGCAGGTCAATGTAAATCGGGTTTTTGCGTCGCTCGTTCGCCGAAGACGGACTACGCTGCAGGTTCCGGCAGGGGGGTGCGGAGTTGGTGGGAAGCGAGAAAGCTTGAACTGTTATCCGTAAAAAGCGGTGGGTTCGAAATTGGGTTTGATTGGGTTTGTTTTGCCGGGGTGCGAAGGGGTGATTCATGTTCATAGCCCCTGTGTTCATAAGAGGTTAGGTCCATTTTGGCGGTTCGAAAATTGGGTTTGTTTTGCATAAATTGAGAGGAAGCACGAAATCCGAATATCTAAATCCGAAATAAATTCGAAGCATGAAAATGAGAAGGCTCGAAACAACAGGACAGGCCCGACGAGTCGGGATAAACTCCGATCTTCGATGTTTGCGATTGTTGTCATAGTCTCGATCCTCGTTTCTGGGTGCTTAGAAAAATGGCGCCCTTCTGTAATAGGTGTGGATCTATCGCATATTGTCGAAAATTCGGGGGGTTTTGCCGGGCGAAACGGCCTAAGCGCTTGTGGCAGAATGGGTAAGGGATTTTTGGTGGTTATGGGGGTTTTTGAAGAAGTGCGTTCGGTTTTGATTGATTAGGGTCCGGGAGCCGCAGGGGCAGCAGTGAAAGGGAAAAGGGAAAAGGCAAAATGACAAAGTAAAGAAGAAAAAGAATTGTGGAACCGCGAATGGACGCGAAGTGCTTTTAAGCACGTAAACCGAGTAAAGAGGAAGGAAGGCGGTCAGCTTTGGCGTGCTCGGTAAGCATTACTCGCAAAGTTAGCTCTGTCGCAAGTGCTTGGTGTCGCCCACAAGCCTAATGGCTTACATTGGAAGCTGACTTGAAAGATTGGGATTTGCGGGGAAAATGTTGTGGCATTGAGCTTCAAAATGTGTAGAATGTGGTCAGGTTTTGGGCGTTGGTGGTTTTTTAGGCGTAGTTCAGGGAAGGCTTTTAACACTACGATGAAAGTAAATCAAGGACAACCTGACTTCGATAAATTTCGGCCGTCAGAATATATGCGAGCGCGTCGACCAGAACTTTTCTCTGACTCGAAAATAATTGAAGAGCCTCTCTTAAGTCGTGAAGTGCTCGAATACCAGCTTGACACACTGACCTCTCGGAAGCAAGAATATGAGTTCGAGCATTTCTCTCGCCGTTTGGCAGAAAAAGAGTTGTGCCCAAATCTGTTGCCACAGACAGGCCCTACTGGTGGAGGTGATAGTAAGACAGACACGGAGACATATCCGGTTGCAGATGATATTTCACTTAGATGGTATGAGGGTATTGGGCGAAAAGCTGCCCAGGAACGATGGGCCTTCGCGATTAGCGCAATAAAGGAGTGGAAACGTAAAGTCCGTAGTGATGTAGATAAAATCGTTCGAACAGAAAGGGGTTATCGCATCATTTACTTTATCAGTAACCAGTTTATTCGAGATAAGGATAGGGCGACGGAGGAAGACACTCTTAGCAAGAAACACAACATTCGGGTTTGTATCCTTGACCGTAATTGGATTATGAAGTGTATCTTTGAGCATGGCCGCCAAGGGTTAGCAATTGAAACCCTATGTCTCACTCAGTATGAAAAGCAAAGTCACCCTTCTTTGGGACCTCAAGACACTCTAAAACAAGCTGAACTACAAGAACTCGAGAATAATATAGACGATGTGGACCGTTACAAGGGTGTTGAATATCAGTTAGCTGAAGATTGTATGCAAGCAGCCATTCTCGCTAGAAATCTTGAGCGTCCCAGGGTCGAGGTTGATGGACGTTTCGATAGGGCAGAAAGAATTGCCGAGCAAGTAGGATACCGCCAACAAAAGATGCGTATAGCCTATATCCGAACCTGGACAGCTTTCTACTGGTATGATGGTATCAATGAGCTTGATAAAAGTTATGGTCGCGTTGAGGAGTTAGCTATTGGAAGCGAGCAATATGAAGATATTGGAAAGCTCGCCAATTTATGGATGCTTTTAACCGCGACAGTAAAGATAGGGCAATTAGATGCGGCTCAGGCTCAGTTGGAAGAGCGTACGACTACACTCAAATGCGAACTTGACCGGCTTGCTTCAGAGAAAGAAAGACCTAATAATGCGTTGCAGGCAAAGATTCGAAGATTGCTCATTAACCTCTTTGAATCATTCGGTAATGATGTAGAGATTGACCATATTCTTGACGAACTACATGAAATTATTAAGACCAGCCAAGATTACCTTGATTTTCCTTTTGAGGCTATTTCAGAGGTTTTCCCTGAAATTAGGAATTTGCTTCCAGATAATAAAAAGCTAAACGAAATATTTGAAACCTTAGTACAGTTGACCGGGAAAAGAACCAGCCAAGGACCGGCAGGCTATCTTCTGCTAAATTGTGGGTACGAGAAGCTTCAGGAAGGGAAGAAATATGAGGCTATCAAATTATTTGGCCGAGCCCAAGAGAAACTTACTATAGACGAGTACCGAAGGGGATTTATTGATTCATTGATGGGGTGTGCACTTGCATATGAGTCAGCTGGCTTGTTGTGGGCAGCACGACGAAATGTGCTCGTCGCAGCAAACGAAGCACTCGGAGAGTTTTGGAAACACGGCAATGTGGTACATGGAACCCTATATTATCTTCAGAAGCTCGTTTGGCTGGAACTTCAACTCGGTCGAATCCCTTACGTCCTTTCTTGGATGGATGTAGCATCAGTTGTTGCGGAAAAGTTGATCTTAGATAAAGCAGAAAAAGACCGCTTCGTTAATGAACGTGAAGTACAGGATCTTGTATTAGGTTTGCTCTTACTAAAAGCTGAATTGCCAGACTTGGAACGGCTGGACTTTTTACCATGTGTTCTGAAGAGCAGAGGGTTGATACATTCTTGGATGGCGGTTACGTATGCCCTTGGGCATGAGGAATACCTCCGTGAGGAAAAAGTTATTCCATCTGGTCAAAGCAGTGAAGAGGTAGTGGACTTCTTTGATAAGTGGGTTATCCAACCAGCATCGCGTGATGTTCCTGAAAAACCTGAATTGCTTCAACATAGTGAGGTAGTGCTTAGTACTTTCATAATAGGGTGTCATGTTACAATCGAGACCACTAATTGTTTTGAATCTCTTTGTTTAAGCGAGACAATTTTAGCCGTACTTGAGGCTTTTTTGGCAACAGGGCTGGACATGTCAATTCTGCCTTATCAACCAGAATTACAAATAAGGATGACGCCTTCTGGTTCTAGTACTGATATGCCTGAATATTGGTTAGATAAAACCAGCGGAATAGCAAGAATCGAAATTCGTCATACAACAGGGTTTGCTTACAAAATGCATGATCAATCTGAAGCATATCGCGAATGGTTGCGTGAAATTATGGTATTTGTACTATGTCAGATAGCTGTTATAGACAATCCCGAAAGCACTTTGGAAAAAATGGCAAAAGAAGGTGCTGCGTTTTCCAGAGCTCTAAGTATCGTGGATACTGATGTTTGTATTAAAAATATGCTTGGTAATGATCCAAAGTTTTGTCTTTGGGCATGGAGGAGTCAAACGGATGGAAAAAGCTTTCCCTTAAAGCGATCTATTCCTTGGTTCAATGGCCGAAGATCAAATGCAGAAAAAAAAACTCCCGAAGCACCTGTACCTGAATTAATGAAGGATGTAACACTTGATAGGCTTTCCGGCATCGATAATCTCAAGCACCGTGACATTCGTGTCTATTCAATAATTAATATGCCATTATGGGATAAGGCAAAATGGCAGGCGATGGCATATGTTGGATGCCCAGATGAGCCACCGTTGTTTGTGCTATGCTTCAGAAACCAAGAGGCAGGAAAAGCAATTTTCCGGGCGTGGCAAAGTCGTTTTGGGAAGATTGATGAGCATGAGTATATTAGAGTATCAATCATCACTGGTATCGACAAAGAACACCCATATAACTATAATGTCGTAATAGGTGCAGATACGGAAGTTTTACAAAAACATGCCCCGGTATCGCATGCTTATATGGTATCAAGGATTCATCAAATGGAGCCAAGCACTCCTCGTAATCTGCAACAATTTTTATCATCATACTCTGAGGCAAAATCATATATGATTATGCCAGGTACATATGAAAGTCTTTCAAAAGCGCCCAACTTATTTCCAGAGCTTGGGATTAAAAAACAAAAGTTGCAGGTATGTCCAGCATGGCAGATTGATGAAAATGATCCAGATATGTGTGCTTTGTCTCCAGGCATAAAACCAATTATCCCGGATGGTATAAGCGATCCTCCTGTTAACCGTGCAATTGAATATTTAACAAAGCTGAAGGAATCAAGGAGCACGCGTAAATAGGACACTGTTCGTTTTAATATCCAACGATCAAATAGAGGCCTCTATAGCAATTGAATGTTCTTCGAACATATCTTTTGTTTCTGACTGCATTGCGACAGTAGTAGTGTCAAGAATGGGGAAGTGGAAAAAGAGATAAAACAAGCTTGACTATGTGGCGGCAGGTTGGCACAAATCATCATATTGAGAAGGTAATTCAGGACATCTCCAGTTTTTACGCTTCTTAAGATACTCCCTGACAGTTTTTTGCAGTTCACAAGCATTCAGCATTTCTACCAGATGCTTATATAGCACCGCACGAGGCTGGCGAAGAACCTTAGGTGGCATTTTTTTCTGCTCCAATATCTCTACAGCTTCGTTACGCCATAATAACCGTGCTATAGATAATGGATTTGTACTTTTATTTTTCTGAGCCTTACGAATTATGTTGAAATTTACTGCGCCTCTGGAACCTCTTACGGAGACTATAATGCCCCACCATTTTGGGATATGTTCTTGGATGGAGTTGCTATATCGCTCGCCCACTATAATATAGAGCTTATCAAAAACTGTATTGTATGATTTGACTTGCTCATTAAGTCTGTAGAGTGAATCCCTGTCACTCTTAATCTCATAACCTATAAGATGACCATTAACCACGGCAATATCCGCCCGACATTTTCCGTGATTTAAGCCGAGCTCATCAATTACAAGCGTATCTTCTTGGGCATGCTGTTGCCGCAGTCTTTTCCTATGGAAGGACTGTCTAATATCTGCATCATTCATAATTTATCTTTCGGCATATAAGGTTACGCTTCTTTGAATAATCATACACAAACTGTGAATTCAAGAGAAGCGCCAACTTGATGAAATCGCATATATCACATAGATTTCAGGTCCTTCGAATCCGTCCGCCAAAGGTCCGCCCGTGGCGGATGCGCTCAGGATGAGATGCGGGGTTGGTTAGGATGTCGGGGCGTGCTATTTTTCTATGGTTTGGCGGAGGCGGGTTTCGGCTTGGGCGTTCCAGTATCCACAATCGAGTTGGAGAAAGACGGAGGTGTACGGCAAAGTGAGATTCGTTTTTAGCACCAGAATCCTGAATGTTTTTGCGGCCTGGTCAAGCTTCGCTATCAACTCTTCGTGGGGTACGCCGGCGGCATGGAGCTTGTGCTTATTCAGTACAGCGGCAAGCCGGCTGCGGTATGCGTCGATACCCGGAGCGTCGTTCTGCGAGACGTGTGCCAGCTCGGCATCGAGAAAGACGTTGGCCTGGACGTGTGGGGCGTCATCTATGGCTTCCAATACCGCCTTGACGACCTGCAGTTGGTTGGCTCCGGTGGCAATGGTCTCGATGCCAGCTCGGCTCTGGGCTGGGTAAGCCGAATCGGCGATAAGAATCCAGTTTCGGTGTCCGAGGACGGGCAGTTCGGCGGCCAGCCTGCTGTGCCAATCCTGACCTGGGGCAGCAGCACAACCGGCAAATAGAAGGGCCATCACCATAGCTGCGGCAAGGCCAGCGATTTTGATCGTATCGGCATTTGTTTTTTTCATGGTCTTTATCCTTGTCAATGGGCAATTTCAATCTCATGTTCTCATGTGTACTGTTCTTGATTGGGAAATCCCGTATTTGTCAATCAGAAAGCAGCTTGCATCTGATGAGCAGTGTATATGAATGATTATGCGTTGCCAAGAGAAAAAATGGCTGAACCGGAAACACTTCATCGTTGTCTGCGTGATAAACGTTAGGCCGATTGCGTCAAAGCGGTCATTGCTTTATCTAATCGCTTGTTAGGAAAGGAGTTAGAAAAATTTTGACTTTTGGGATTTTTTTAGAATGTGTTTTGACAGTTTGTGGAATTGGCGATATTTTGCGGTTTGATTGAAAATCGCACCCGCGAGCGGAAAACTTCATTTGGTTCATTTTAGTCTTGCGGCGAGGGCGGCGCCGAACTGGCGTCCGATTTTTCCGGCGGTGAATCTTTCGACGTTGTCGTAGGAAGCCGAGGCGAGCAGTTGGCCTGTGGCGTCTTTGACGGTTATGGTTACACTTTCGATGGCCTGGCTTGATGCGGCGGCTGCCCCGAAAAGGTTTTCGTTTGCCTGCGACCTTTGTGTTAAGAATGCGGCCCCTGTGATGAAGACGGTTGCGTCGTTAGAGTCGCAGATTTGGCATCGGAGTCTGATGAATTCTTTTTGTATGAGGTTGTTGAGGACTTCACCTACGTGTGGGTCTTCTGTTTTTAGTGGTTCGAAGTAGAAGCATCTTGTTTTTATTTGTTTGAGCTGCGGTGTGCAGACGATGTCTGAATGGCAGCCTGCGAGAGTAGTGAGAACGATGGCGGTTAATGCCGGAATCAGGGTTTTTTTCATTTTCATTCCTTTCACGAAAAGGGTTGTACCGCTTGTATATTGGCCTTTTCGGGCAGTTGTGTCAAGTGAAAGATGGTGTGAATTGCAGGGAATTGAGGGTTTTTGGGGCTTGGCAAGGGCGTTTTCGGTTTTTTTTGTTGAAGGAAGATATGGTGTTGAGCGTATATTAGAGGGGTGTGTGGAAAAAATAAAAGATTTTTGTAAAAAAAAGGTTGACGGTCGGTCGATAGCATAATAGAATTAAGGTTTGTGTTAGGTTAATAGAGTTGTTGGCTTATGTAGAAAGGTTCAGGTCGAGTTTTGAGAAGACTCCTTTTGACGCTGAATTTGTTGCTTCAAACTGTTAGGTAAGTGCGGGATTTTCGAATGATTTGCCGCTGGCAGTTTTTGCAGCGGTTTTTTTTATTGCTCTTTTTTAAGTAGATAGTATAACCAAACGCTGCAAGCGTGATTAGGGCCGAAGGGCTCGTAGCTCAGCTGGTTAGAGCGCACGCCTGATAAGCGTGAGGTCGGTAGTTCGAGTCTACCCGGGCCCATTGCCTTCGGCTTAAATCCGAAGGGAATTCCAAGTTCTAAGCACTAAAGTTTAGAGTTTAGCCTTTAGATATTAGGATTTAGGATTTTCCGCAGCAGCGGGTTCCGGGGACGTAGCTCAACAGGGAGAGCGCCGGCTTTGCAAGCCGGAGGTTGTCGGTTCGATCCCGATCGTCTCCATGGTTATTAGCGGCCTGTTTACAGGTTGTTTTATAATAAGGTTCTTTTACAAGTTAATAATTGGATGCGTTTGACTTTTTTGCTTCGTCAGCAAGAAAGTCCTACAAGATGAGCGCTTATAAATACATAGGCAATGACCACAATCATAGATTGATATGGTCAAGTTACTAAGGGTGTATGGGGGATGTCTAGGTGTCGAGAGGCGATGAAGGACGTGGTAGGCTGCGATAAGCCCGGGGCAGGTGTCTAACAACCGTTAATCCCGGGATTTCCGAATGGGGCAACCCGTCAGGAGCGGGCAACCGTTTCCTGTCATCCATGGCTGAATTCATAGGCCATGTGAGGCTAACGCAGGGAACTGAAACATCTAAGTACCTGCAGGAAAGGAAATCAACCGAGACTCCGTAAGTAGCGGCGAGCGAAAGCGGATATAGCCCAAACCATTGAGCATGCTCAGTGGGGTTGCGGGCGTCGTCAAGCAGTTACAAAGGCATCGCGAGCAGAACGGTCTGGAAAGTCCGACCACAGAGGGTGAAAGTCCCGTATGTTAAAGCGAATGCTCTGCGTTATTGACGGCGTACCAGAGTAGCACGGAGCTCGTGGAACTCTGTGTGAAGCTGGGGGGTCCACCCTCCAAGGCTAAGTACTACTCGACGACCGATAGTGAAAAGTAAGGTGACTGAACGATGAAAAGTACCCCTATTAGGGGAGTTAAAAGTACCTGAAACCATACACTTACAAGCTGTGGGAGCCCTATGGGTTACCTTCGGGTAATCAACGGGTGACCGCGTGCCTTTCGCATAATGAGCCGGCGAGTTACCGTTTGTGGCAAGGCTAAGCACTTAAGGTGTGCAGCCGTAGCGAAAGCGAGTCTGAACAGGGCGAATTAGTCGCAGGTGGTAGACGCGAAGCCAGGTGATCTACCCATGGCCAGGTTGAGTCCCGAGTAAAATCGGGAGGAGGACCGAACCCACTAACGTTGAAAAGTTAGGGGATGAGCTGTGGGGAGGAGTAAAAGTCTAATCAAACCTGGAGATATCTCGTTCTCTCCGAAATAGCTTTAGGGCTAGCCTTGAGTAATTTGTTTACGGGGGTAGAGCTACTGAATGGGGATGGGGGGCCACCAGCCTACCCACCCCAACCAAACTCCGAATACCGTAGATATTATCTCAGGAGTCAGTCTGTGGGGGATAACCTCCATGGTCGAAAGGGGAACAACCCAGACCGCCAGTTAAGGTCCCGAAGTTTTGTTAAGTTCATAAGGAAGTTGAATTACCGTGACAGCCAGGATGTTGGCTTAGAAGCAGCCACCATTTAAAAAGTGCGTAATAGCTTACTGGTCGAGTGGTTTGGCGCCGATAATAAACGGGAATAAACAAGACACCGAAACTGCGGATTTAATTATCAAGTTCGCTTGTTAATTGAGTGGTAGGAGAGCGTTGCTGTCCGCATTGAAGCCGTACGGAAACGAGCGGTGGAGCGTCAGCAAGTGATTATGCCGGCATGAGTAACGATAAAACAGGTGAGAATCCTGTTCGCCGCAAACCTAAGGTTTCCTGGGGAAGGTAAATCCGCCCAGGGTTAGTCGGCCCCTTAGTCGAGGCTGAAAGGCGTAGACGATGGACAGCAGGTTAATATTCCTGCACTATGTATCGAAGGTTTGAACTGTGGGGGTAACGCGGTAGTGAAGGCTGGAAGCTGATTAGTCGTGGCTATTGTGCCCGCGTCGGCGTTGGTAGGCAAATCCGCCAGCATAAAGCCGGCAAAGGACCGCGAGGGCCGAATTGTGATGCCTGAGCAGCCGGAGCAGCCGCCGAGAAAAACCTCAAACAGGACGACGATGCATAACCGTACTAAAACTGACACAGGTAGGTGAGGAGAGTATCCTCAGGCGCTCGAGAAAACCGTCCTTAAGGAACTCGGCAAATTGGCCCCGTAAGTTAGCGATAAGGGGTCCCTCCAGATTCTTTTAATTTCGATTGGGAGAATGCTGAGGGCACAGAAAAGTAGCTCTGGCGACTGTTTATCAAAAACACAGTTCTGTGCTAACACGTAAAGTGGATGTATACAGAATGACGCCTGCTCGGTGCCGGAAGGTTAAGTGGATGGGTTAACTCCCTTCGGGGGGTGAAGCTCCTAAATGAAGCCCCGGTAAACGGCGGCCGTAACTATGACGGTCCTAAGGTAGCGAAGTTCCTTGTCGGGTAAGTTCCGACGTGCATGAACGGCGTAACGACTGGAGCACTGTCTCAAGGACGGACTCGGTGAAATTGTAGATGTGGTGAAGATACCACATACCCGCGGCAAGACGGAAAGACCCCGTGAACCTTTACTGTATCCTGATATTGATGCCTGGCATATCTTGCGTAGGATAGGTGGGAGGCGTTGAAGCTCCGATTTCGGTCGGAGTGGAGCCAACCTTGAAATACCACCCTTGCTATGTTAGTCACCTAACTGCGACCCGTGAATCCGGGCGCAGAACAGTGTCAGGTGGGCAGTTTGACTGGGGCGGTCTCCTCCCAAAGAGTAACGGAGGAGTTCAAAGGTACACTCAGCGTGGTTGGCAATCACGTTTAGAGCATAAGGGTATAAGTGTGCTTAACTGCGAGACTTATCAGTCGAGCAGATGCGAAAGCAGGACCTAATGATCCGGTGGTTCCGTGTGGAAGGGCCATCGCTCAACAGATAAAAGGTACTCCGGGGATAACAGGCTTATCTCCCCCGAGCGTTCATAGCGGCGGGGAGGTTTGGCACCTCGATGTCGGCTCATCACATCCTGGGGCTGTAGGCGGTCCCAAGGGTTCGGCTGTTCGCCGATTAAAGTGGTACGCGAGCTGGGTTCAGACCGGCGCGAGCCAGGTCGGTCCCTATCTGCCGTGGGCGCAGGAATCTTGAGGAGATGCTTCCCTAGTACGAGAGGACTGGGAAGCACTGACCGCTGGTGTACCGGTTGTCCCGCTAGGGGCACCGCCGGGTAGCTAAGTCGGGAAAGGATAACCGCTGAAAGCATCTAAGTGGGAAGCCCCCTCCAAGATGAGGATTCCATGGTCTTCGGACCTGAAGAGCCCAGATAGACTATCTGGTTGATAGGCCGGGTGTGTAAGCGTAGAGATATGTTTAGCTAACCGGTACTAACGCTCGAATACTTGACCATATCAATCATTGGTTGAACTTGGTCGTTAGTAATTAGTGATGTGGTTAATTACTAACAAATGTACTATTGCAAGTCTCATATACGTATCTGCATATATATTTGATTTTATCAGGCTTTTGTCTGATATAACGAGTTTCCTGGTGACTATACTGGCGAGGAAACGCCTGTTCCCATTCCGAACACAGAAGCTAAGCTCGTCAGGCCGATGGTAGTCCGTAAGGGCGAGAGTAGGTCATCGCCAGGAATTATAAAGGCCGGTTTCGAAAGATGCCGGCCTTTGCCTTTTTAAATAATTGAGTAATTTGATAATGGAGGATTTGAGAATATTGAAAATAACTATATATATTTTACTTTTATTTACTGGATTTCGGGAGTAAATTGAATGTTAATCCATAAAGCGATCCACCTTAGTTTAATTGGTTTGGTGGAAAGATAGATCCAGAATTTATGATTATGAAAAATAAAATGGAATCAAGCAAGGATTCTTAATGGGATCGTATTGGCAGCCAGATGTATTGAGCGAGATTGTTTGGCATCTTAAGAAGCAAGATTTGTATTTATTTGCTGGCGCTGGATTGTCTTGCTTGGCTGGGTACCCTTCGTGGAAGGATTTACTCCATCTGTTTGCGAACGCTTATGGGGAACTACCAGGTTGTGACCCAAAAATCAATGGCGTAATGGACAGTTTGGTCGCTGATGGTAAGTTAAATATACTCGACCATTTAATGGCTCTCGGGCACCCAGGCGAAGACGCAATAGTTAAAATACTTAGACAAAAATTTGAACAAGAAAAAACGAGCGATACACATAGAACGTTGATTAACATGCCTTTTGCCGGATATGTGACTACTAATTATGACAGGAGTATAGAGGCAGCATGCGTAGGAGTAGCCGGGGCGGAGGAAATGGTGAATAACAGATGGTTTTGTTTCCCGCAGCATAAACATGCGCAAGTTAAAAATTTAGATGGTATTTATGATAAGCGTCAATTTATTCTGCATATGCACGGTTGTCTATATCATGCAGGACGTCTTGATTCTGAAAATATTATGTTAATGACATGTCAATATTGCAAATTTTACGAAAACAGTGTAATAAGAAAAATTTACGATGATCTTTTTTACAGGCCATTTTTAATACTTGGTGCGAGTTTGTCGGACATTTGGTTTATGAATAAATTGTTCGAGGCAAGAGGAATTCACGATAGAGACAGACGAAATGAGCGCAAACTATGTTGTGTACTTCGCCCTGAAAGCGAGAAAAGGCAAATCGATCCCAGTGATGAAGAGGTGTATGGGGTGAAGTTCAATTATTTCAACCAAAAAGACAAAAACGCGATAAAAGACATGGTAAACGAATTGAAAAATGCTTGTGAAGAGAAAACAGTGCGTGTGACTTAGGATGAGGTAGATAGGACATGAAGGTTTATTTTGAAAATACGATAGAACTGGAGAAGTTGAGGGATATCCCAGCACCCTCTGGAGAAGAGTTTGAAAATGTTCTTAGAATAATCAATGATGATAAGGAGTTGATGCTATATTTCTACGATAAGCTAAGTCCAAGTTGGTTGGATTTACTTGAAGAGGCGAAAGAATTTGATGGATTGGATGTAAAAGAAGCAGGTCTTGTTGAGAGATACAAAACAGTGTACTTATTTGAGTGCGCCGAGGCAAATCCTGAAGTGGTTCTCCGGATAATAAAGGGAATGGCGCCGAGAGATGCGTGGATACAAGGCAAGCTGGTCGGCGCGATATCGAAGATGCCGGAACAAATTGCAGTAGAGGGCGTACCTGTTGTATTGGATTATGTTGGGAAACGTGAAAATATTGTTTGGTTTTTTGCTGGTGAAGAAACAGCGAAGTTAATGATGAAACTGGTTGAGAATTACCCAGAGGAGGCTATTAAAATAGCGAAAGCATTGCTTGATATATGGCGGCTGGGAGAGAAAGAAGCCGGAGTATTTGAAAGAATCAGAAGCAAATTTGCAACGCACGAATACAAGGAATTGATTTTCAATTATTACAGCAAAGTTTGGGAGAAGCGACCATTTGAGTCGATAAGCATATTGGTGGACATATATGATAAGTATCTTGACGAATTCTTCAAGGAGAAGAATTACGATGTGAGCGAATATCTTGGTGTGAGTTTGAGGGACTTGGAGGATGATTATCACTCAGACCGTGATATAGAGTCAATCCTGGTGAAGGCGATGTGTGAGGCAGGCCTGGCGGTTATCAAAAAAGAGCCAGATAAGGTTAGCGAGTTGTTAGAGAATTTGGAGAAACGAAACAAAGGCGTTTTACAAAGGGTCGAGATGTATCTACTTCGATTTGTACCGGTGGAAGCAGAGAAAGACAGGATAAATAAAATTATCTCGAATCAGAAATTTATTGAGAGTTCTTATTTTAAGTATGAGCACAGGCACTTATTGAACGATAAGTTCGATGAAGTTAGAAAAGAAACACGCGAGAAATTTATCGAATGGATTAGCCAGCAAAAAATAACTAGTGATCGAAAGAAAGAAGTAGAAGATTGGTGCCTGAAGAACAACAAAGAATTGCCGGATTTTGAGAAATGGGAGAATCAGGCAAAAGCTGAAGAGCTATATTTGGCGCGTGAAAGATTCAAAGAGCTGTATGATGAATACAAGAACAAGTCAGGGCTAAATGATGACGCGCTTGCACCAAGGCCGATGGTTAGTAAGGCACGGGCGATAAGTCCGATGGAAAGTACACCTCTTACACTGGAAGAGATGACGAAAAAAAGTTGTGACGAGGTGCTGGATTTTATTCTGGAGCCGAGCAACTATGAAAAGGATACAAAAGAAGATGGTCGGCATTGGGAAAGTCCGGAATATGGATTAGCAGAGACATTTAAAAATGATGTAAAGCAAAGGCCAAGAAAGTATTTATCTTGTGATTTAAGGAAACTTGCACAATTAGGGCCTTACTTTTTATCGCGTTTCTTCTATGGACTTCATGAGACGATTAGAGAGAAAGATACGGAAAGAAATTTGTGGGTATTGGCCTTAGAGCTGGCGAGTAAAATAGTCAAAAAGAATGGCACAAATGAAGAATATAGAACATGTTTTTCTGCAATTCTCTCAACATTTCATGATGGATTCAGAAATGATGATAAAGGAATAGAGTTTAATCCTGAAAGAGTGAAGATTTTTTGGAAAATGATCGAAATACTCACAAGATATCCAATTGGAGATATGAGTCGCTTTAGTGATGAAGAGAACGATCCCATACAGATAAGATGCAATTTTGTGCCTGGTCAGGCAGTAGAGTTAAGTGTTCTACTTGGAATTGTATGCAAGAATGATTTTGGAAAATTTTATGATGAGTATCTCATGAACAAGATTAGACGGAGCTATGAGAGAATACTAAACGATATTAGAATCCCCGGGATTAATTGCACATTTGGATCGGAATTCGCGAGGATATACTGGATGGATAGTGAATGGATCAAAGATAATCTTGAAAAGATTTTCTGTGACGAGTTATGGGACGAGATATGGGGCTCATACGTATCATGGGGAAGACCTTCGCCACAGAGTTTCAAGTTATTGGTTGAAAAAGGCATATACGACAGGGCAGTAGAAAAAATTGGAGAAAAAAATCAATACAAATTCGGCAAAGAACCAGAAGAGGGATTAGTTGAGCATCTGATGATAGGGTACTTTAATGGATGGATCAACTACGATAGCAATGTATTGAATCGATATTTTGAGAATGAATCGGCAGAATTACACGGCTATGCAGCACGTTTTTTAACGACAGGATTTAAGTCAGTAAACGAAGAAGGTGGAAAAGAAAAAGACGAAGTCGCGGAGAGAATGAGAGCGTACTGGAATGGGCGACTTGCGGTGATTAAGGACAAACCAAAAGAAAATGAGAAAGAGGCGATAGAACTGACAGGATGGGTGGAAGATTCGGTATTGCCGGCAAAAGAGACGCTGGAGCTATTAGAAAAGACATTGAATTTGAGTAGCGGGAAAATCGGAGAGATGAGAGATGCGAAAGAATTTATTGAAGGAATATGCAACTTAGGAAAAGGAAACGAATTATTGGCACTTAGGTGTTTGAAAATAGCATCGGAGGAAAAAAATATGCACTCTACCTGGTCAATGATACAGGAGCCATTGTTGAAATTTTTAGAAGAGTTGCCGGAAGAGGTGCGAGGCGAGGGTAAGAATGTGGCGGATTTGTACGGACGATACAATCCGGGTAAATTTCGTGACGTTTGGGAGAAGTTGAATGTTGCAATGGGGAGCGATTGACATAATGAGGAAGGGAATTTATAATGCTGGGGTGAAAAAGCATTAAATGGGGTTAGGACAAGTTTATAAGCCTCGATGGTGAAAATCATCGGGGCTTTCCTTTTTATAGCTACATAGACGAAAACGCCGCCGGATTGCGTTGTCTATCCTGAACAAAAAGCCGGCAACTGTGGTATAATGCTTCAATGACTTTGAAGAACGCTAATAAAAGCACATTTCTGCCGACCACACACGAGGAAATTCGCCTGTGCGGCTGGGATCAGGCCGATGTCATACTGATTACGGGAGATGCATATGTTGACCATCCCTCTTTCGGCGTGGCGCTGATAGGCCGATGGCTCGAAAAACTGGGCTATCGCGTTGCGATTTTAGCCCAGCCGGATTGGCGAAGCGTCGAGGCGTTCCGCTCTCTCGGCCGGCCGCGGCTGTTCTGGGGGATTACCAGCGGCTGTATCGATTCACGTTTGAATGACTACGCCTCACTTGGCCATCGCCGTCGACAGGATGTCTACAGCCCCGGTGGTGTGCTGGAGCTGCGCCCGGGCCGCCCGCTTTTAGTGTATTCGGCCAGAGCACGGGAAGCCTACCCGGATGTTCCGATTATCCTTGGCGGTTTGGAGGCGAGTTTACGGCGGCTGGTACATTATGATTACATCGAGGACCAGCTGAAGCGGTCGGTGCTCATCGACGCAAAAGCGGATTTATTGATCCATGGCATGGCAGAAAAGGCCGTTGCCCAGGTCGCTCGACGACTCGATGCGGGTCAGACAGTCCATGATCTGACAGACATCGCTGGCACTGCGTTTGTGATTCGCAAGGGGATCGTTATTCCAGAAAGTGCCGTGCCGCTGCCTTCACTCGGCGAGCAGCAGTCTGACCCCCGACGTGTCATGGATGCACACAAGAAGTATCAACTCCATGCCCATCCGGGCGGATTGGCCGTAGTGCAGGAGCAGGACCCGGGCACGATTGTCGTCATGCCGCCGGGCGAGCCTTTGAGCGGCGATGAGCTGGATGCCGTATATGATCTTCCGTTTACGCGATGTTGGCATCCGCGTTATGACCGTGATAAGGGCGTGCCGGCGCTGACGCCGGTGCAATTCTCTATTACAACGCATCGCGGCTGTTTCGGCGGATGCTCTTTTTGTTCGATTGGTTGTCATCAGGGAAAACAGATCAGTTCGAGGTCGCTAGGATCGCTTTTGAATGAAGCCGATGCGATCCGGCGACATCCGCAGTTTCGCGGCACAATCGTGGACCTTGGCGGGCCTACGGCAAACATGTATCGCATGGAATGTGCCCGGGCACAGACTTGCACACGTCCCAGTTGTTTAGCACCGTCTCCGTGTAAGCACGCCGGCCTCGATCATGGCCCGATGCTTGAGATGATGGAGGCTTTTGTCCGATGGAGCAGAAGCTCTCCAAAGCGAATCAATGTCTTTGTAGCCTCCGGCATCCGGCATGATATTGCTGTTAAAAGTCCGGAATATCTTGATTTGCTCATTCGATATTTCGTCGGGGGACATTTAAAGGTGGCCCCGGAACATTACTGTCCACATGTGCTGAGTCTCATGGGAAAGCCCCGATTTGAGGTGTTCGAGCAATTCGAACAGCGGTTTAACGAAGCACGTCGCCGCACTGGCAAAGAGGTATATCTTGTGCCGTACTTGATCAGTGCTCATCCCGGCTGCGGTCCCGATGACGCTTCCAAACTCACCGAGTACCTCGTGTCACGATCCTGGCGGCCGCGACAGGTGCAGGACTTTGTCCCTATCCCACTGACGCTCTCGACGGCCATGTACGTTTCCGGCACAGACACCGGGGG